>Ga0164241_10002310_pt1 | contig 20967 bp, 23 predicted proteins | sample OricomyardsoilBY_FD_108780 | JGI IMG/M metagenome (GOLD analysis project Ga0164241, IMG submission 108780) | Backyard soil microbial communities from Emeryville, California, USA - Original compost - Back yard soil (BY) | ecosystem: Environmental > Terrestrial > Soil > Unclassified | place: USA... | reverse complement strand
TCCCGCTCAGCCCGCGCGGTCCCGCTCAGCCCGCACCGTCCCGCTCAGCCCGCGCGGTCCCGCTCAGCCCGCACCGTCCCGCTCAGCCCGCGCGGTCCCGCTCAGCCCGCGCCGTCCCGCTTAGCCCGCGCGGTCCCGCTCAGCACGAGTGGGCTCCGCTCAGCCCCGCCTCGCGTGCCGCTTCGGGCCTCCGTGGGTGGTCCGTTCAGCTTGCGATGGGGGCGACGAAGACGATTTCGAGGCGGTCGTTGCGGGTGGCGGCGCCGGGTTGCTTCGGGTCGACGCGCGGGAGGGCGGCGCCGACGGTGGTCGTTTCGACTTTGGGGGCACCGTGCTCGCGGAGGGCGCCCGCGGCGCGCTCGGCGCGGGCCGTTTCGCGCGCTTCGGGCAGTTTGGCGGCGCTGTGGACGACGATCAGCACGGGGAAGTCAGGGTGCGCCTTGGCGACGCCCGCGAGATCGCCGAGGCGCGTCGCGGCTTGCGCCGTGAGCTTGTCGTCGCGCTCGAAGGGCGTGCCGAGCGTGACGACGACGCCGCGGTCGTCGCGGCTGGGGGCGAGCGAGCCCTGACTGAGCTCCTGCAGGAGCTTGTCCGCGGCGGGGTCGGCTGGATTTTGTTGGGTGCGCGGGCGCCGCGTCGCCGTGAGCTCCGCGAGGCAGGTGCTGCGGAGGGCGCGTGCGTCGTCGATGGGCGTCAGGGCCTTCGACGCGAGCGTCGTCTCGAGCTCGCCGATTTTCTTGAAGTCGTCGTCGAGCGTCGCGCGTTTGGGCTCGAGCAGCCGCGCGGCGGAGCAGAGCAGCCGCGCCTGGGCCGTGAGGGCGCGCGCGGCTTCGCGCCGCGCGAGCTCGCGTTCGGGAGACGAGGGAGGCCCGCTCACGGGGGCGGGCAGCGTTTCGCGCGCGACCTTGAGCTGGAGCTCGAGCGCCGTGGTGTCGGCGTCGAGCTGCTTTTGCGTCTGCTCGGCCTGCGCCAGCGCGACCTTCGTGCGCGCGAGGCTCGCGTCCGCCGTGGCGGCGCGCGCTTCGGCTCGCGTGATGCCGGCGAGCGTGACGGCGCGCTGGTAGGCGGCGAGCGCCTGTTCTCCGAGGATGTCGGCGAGCGCCGGATCCCCCGCGTCGTGGGCGGCTTCGGCGTCGCGCTTGAGCGCCACGGCGCGCGCGAAGGCTTGCGGCGCCTGCCCCCGCGCCTGCTGCACGGCCGGGCTCTTCTCCGCGGCGTCGATGGCGACGAACACGCGCGGCCGCGGCGTCGCCGCACAGCCGAGCGCGAGCAGCAGGGGGACGAGGCTCGTCCAACGCGCGCTCATTCCGAGCCGCCCTTCTCGGCGGGGCGCTGCTGAGCCTTCGCCGGCTTCGCGGGGGCGGCTTCGGGCGTGGCCTTCGCTGAGGCGGCACGCGCGGCGTCGAGCTCGCGGAGCTGCGCCTCGGCGCGGTTGCGGCGTGCGTTCGTCTGTTCGATGAGCGTGCGCGCCTTCTCGAGCGACGCACTGGTCGTGCCGAGCTCTTTCTCGAGGCTGGACGCCCGCTGCTCGGCGGCCGTGGCGCGTGCGAGGTCGCGCGCTGACTCCGCCCATTCGAGCGCGAGCGTTTCGAGCGCGGCACCGTGACGCTGATCGCCCGCGAGGCGTGCCCGGTCGGCGCGCGTGAGGGCGCGGCGGGCTTCCGCGAGCGCGTCGCGCGCGGCGTCCTTGCCGGCGGGACCCTTCTCGACCTCGGCGATCAGAGCCTGGGCCGTGGCGCGCGCGGGGGGCGCGGCCAGGAGGGCGCGAGGCGCCGCCAGCACGAGCAGCGCGGCGAGCCGCGCTCGGGGGAGCAACATGCGCGAAACCAAGCCACTTTAAGCCGGCGCGGTCAAGCCGGGCGGCGCCGCGCGCCCGAGCGGGCGACCCCCCGGTCGGCGCGCTGGGTTCGGGTACTACGCGCGGCCCGGCCGTTGTAAGGGAGGGGTGATGAGCGAAGCCTCCGCGCGCGTGAGCTGGGACGAGTACTTCATGGCCATCGGGCGGGTGGTCGCGACGCGCTCGACGTGCGATCGCAAGCACGTGGGGGCCGTGATGGTTCGCGATCGGATGATCCTCGCGACCGGTTACAACGGCTCGATTCGTGGCCTCCCGCACTGCGACGACGTGGGCCACCTGATGGAGGACGGCCACTGCGTTCGCACGGTGCACGCCGAGGCCAACGCCATCGTGCAGGCGGCGCGCAACGGCGTCCGGCTCGAGGGGGCCGACATCTACGTGACGGCGTCGCCCTGCTTCGGTTGCTTCAAGCTCGTCGCGAACGCGGGCGTGAGGCGCATCGTGTTCGGCGAGTTCTATCGGGACGAGCGCATCTTCGAGCTCAGCAAGACGCTCGGCATCGAGCTTGCTCATTTCCCGATCGAAAGCGTGCGCTGAGCGAACGCGCCGCCCGCGGCGCCGCGCGAGTGGAACGGCGCGCGACGCGGCCATGACGGCGCGCGCCGGCGAGCGCCCCTAAAACTGCTCACTCCGACCGAGCGAAACGACTCGTCACGTCGTCGCTCTGGCCGCGCTGGCGCAGCTTCTCGAGCAAGTACTCGCGTTGGGCGGGGGTTTCGGGTAGCGCCGCGCTGCGGGCGCGAAGGGCGGCGAGCGCCGCGGGCACGTCGGCGCCGCTCGGTGAGACGGGCACGGGACTGAATGACGGCGACACGGGCGCGGCCGGTACCGCGACGGGGGCAGGCGGGGCAGGCGGGGCGGGCGGGAGGTGCTCGACGCTCGACGCGAGCTCGGGCAGCGGGGCCGTTGCGGCGAGGGGGTCGCTGGCGACGGTCGGTGAGGTGAGGCCTTGAGCGACGCGTTGCATCGCGCGGTCGATGAAGGCTTTGGTGGGCGCGCTGTAGCGCTTGAAGCGCACGCGCAGGCCGCCGGGGCGATCGCCCGTGGGCTCGACGACGCGCGACACGCGGGCCTCGGCTTTGATGGGCCGGGAGCCGTCGGCGAGCGTCACGTCGAAGATGATGGCGGTGTCGCGTTCGAGCGGCGCCTGCTCGACGAGCAGCATCGCATGGGCATCGACCGTCCACGCCTCCGCGGCGAGGTACTCCTCCACGTTGGCGTACGGACGCGTGATATGCAGCGTCAACGGGCTCGTCACGGGAACTTCAACGCTACCGGGTAGCGCCCCGGTTGACCAGCAAATGGCGGCTTTTCGGCCGCGAAACGCGCGGCTAGCGCCACGGTTGAGCACGGTGTAGAGGCTCCCGGCCTTGACTACCGGTCGCAAAGTCCTCGTCGTCGGTTCGGGTGGGCGAGAGCACGCCCTCGCGCTCCGGCTCCTCGAATGCCCCAGCGTGCGTGAAGTCGTCGTCGTGCCGGGCAACGCGGGAACCCGCTCCGCGCCGCCGCACCTCGCTCCCAAGGTCCTGCGCTCGCTGGTCGCCGCGCCGCTCGAAGCAACGAAGGCCGAGCGGCCGGATCTCGTCGTCGTCGGTCCCGAGGCGCCGCTTTGCGCGGGGCTCGCCGACGAGCTTGGTGCGGCCGGGTTCCGCGTCTTCGGCCCGAGCCAGGCCGCGGCGCGTCTCGAAGGCTCCAAGGCCTTCATGAAGGACTTCGTGGTGCGGCAAGGGATCCGCACGGCGCGGCACGAAGTGGTGCGCGAGCTAGCGTCGCTCGACGGCGCGCTCGGGCGGTTCCCCGTGGCACCGGTCGTCAAGGCCGACGGCCTGTGCGCGGGCAAGGGCGTCGTCGTCGCCGCGTCGCACGCCGAGGCACGTGAAGCCGCGGCCGCGATGCTGAGCGGCGCAGCGTTCGGCGACGCGGGACGCATCGTCGTCTTGGAGGAGCGCGTCGAGGGCTCCGAGCTCAGCCTGCACGCGCTCTCCGACGGCGAGCGCTTCGTCGTGCTGCCCGCCGCGCAGGATCACAAACGGCTGCTCGATGCCGATCGCGGTCCGAACACGGGCGGCATGGGCACGTACGCACCGGCGCCGCTCGCGACCCCCGCGCTCGTCGCACGCGCCGAACGCGAAATCTTCGCGCGTGCCGTGAGCGGCATGGCGGCGGAGGGCTATCCGTTTCGCGGCGTGCTCTTCGCGGGCGTGATGGTGACGCCCGCCGGTGAGCCGGTGCTCCTCGAATTCAACGTGCGTTTCGGCGATCCGGAGACCCAAGTCTTGATGCAGACGACGCGCGGCGATCTGGGCGACGCGCTCGACGCCGCAGCGCGTGGCGCCCTCGATCCCACGGCGCTCCAGCCGAACGGCGAGCACGCGCTCTGCGTCGTCCTGGCGGCGCCCGGCTATCCGGAATCGCCGCGAACCGGCGGTATCATCACGGGGCTCGACGCGGCCGGCGAGGTCCAAGGCGTGCGCGTGCTGCACGCGGGTACGGCGGCGCGCGGGGACGCCGTCGTGACGAGCGGCGGGCGCGTGCTCGGCGTCACGGCCCACGCGGCCTCGCTCGAAGCGGCGCACGCGCGTGCCTACGCGGCGATCGGACGCATCCATTTCGACGGCATGCAGTTCCGGCGCGACATCGGCGGGCGCGCGCTCGGCGGGGGGCGCGCGTGAAAGAGTTCGTCGACGCGCTCGAACGCGGACTCGTGGTCGCCGTCGCGACGGAGTCGTCGTTCGGGTTGTTCGCGGACGCGACGCGAGCGCTCTCGCTCGACACGCTCTTGCGCGTGAAGCCGCGCGGCGCGGAAAAAGGCATCCCCGTCGTGTTGCCGGACGCCGCGGCGTGGTCCGTGCTCGTGCCGGAGGTACCCGCCGTTGCGCAAGCGCTCGCGGGCGCGTGCTGGCCTGGCGCGCTCAGCATCGCCCTGCCGGCTCGGCCGGAAACCGATCGGCGCCTCACGCTCGACGGCAGCGTGGCCGTTCGCGTCGCGGGCGAGAGTCCGGCTGCGGTGCTCGCGCGCGCCTTCGGCAAGCCGCTCACGGCGACGAGCGCGAACCCGCCCGGCGCGCCGCCCGCCCTGACGGACGACGAGGTCAGGCGCGCGCTCGAACCCGCGATCGCAGACGGATCCTTGCTGGTCGTCCCGGGAACGAGTCCCGGCGGTGTTCCGTCCACACTGCTCTCCGTCGAGGGCGCTCGTGTGCGCGCTGTGCGGAGCGGGCGGGTTCCGCTCGCGCGCGTTCGCGAGGTTCTCGCCCCGCTCGGTCTCGTCCTTGACGAGAGCGCCCTGCCTCGGTAACAGAAGCCACCCCCATGGCACGAGTCATGAATTTCAATGCAGGCCCGGCGGCGTTGCCGCTCGCGGCTCTCGAGCGCGCGCAAGCGGAGCTCACCGACGTCGGCGGCACGGGCATGAGCGTGATGGAGCACTCCCATCGCGGCAAAGCCTACGAAGCCATCCATAACGAGGCGATTGCGCTCACGCGCGAGCTCCTCAACGTGCCGGAGAGTTACCAAATTCTCCTCCTCCAGGGCGGCGCCAGCCAGCAGTTCGCCATGGTGCCGATGAACCTCTTGGCGCAGGGCAAGAGCGCCGACTACGTCCTCACGGGCGCCTGGTCGCAGAAGGCCTACAAGGAAGGTAAGTCCGTCGGCACGGTGCGCCTCGCGGGCACGGCCGAGAAGGACGGCAAGTTCGGGCGTATCCCCGCCGCGTCGGAGCTCTCCTTCGACGCGAACGCGGCCTACGCGCACATCACGAGCAACAACACGATCTTCGGCACGCAGTGGGACAAGTTCCCCGACAGCGGCAGCGTGCCGCTCGTCGCCGACATGTCGAGCGACCTGATGTGGCGCCCGATCGACGTGTCGAAGTTCGGCCTGATTTACGCCGGCGCGCAGAAGAACCTCGGGCCGAGCGGTCTCGTCGTCGTCATCGTCCGCAAGGACCTCGTCGAGGGTGGCCGTAAGGACATCCCGACGATTTTCCAGTACCGCACGCACGCCGAGAACAACTCGCTCTACAACACGCCGCCCACGTTCTCGGTCTACCTCCTTCGCAACGTGCTCGACGAGTACAAGAAGGCCGGCGGGCTCGCGGCGCTCGAGAAGCGGAACCGCGAGAAGGCGCAGATGATTTACGACGTCATCGACGCGCGCTCGGATTTCTACGGCTCACCGGTGGAGAAGCCGGCCCGCTCGACGATGAACATCGTCTTCACGCTGAAGACGCCCGAGCTCGAGGCCGAGTTCCTCGCCGAAGCGCAGAAGCGCAAGATGGTCGGCCTCAAAGGTCACCGCTCGGTCGGCGGCTTCCGCGCCTCGACCTACAACGCCGTGCTGCCGGAGTGGTGCAAGGCGCTCGCCGACTTCATGAAGGAGTTCAAGGCGTAGCCGCAGCCGCTCGAATCCGTTTCGAGCCCCGACGCGCCGCGCGACAGCCGAGCTGTCCGCGGCGCGCGGCTTTTGTGGCCTAGAACGCGGCGCGGCCCGCGGCGAGCGTCCGCGCGATGGTGGTGCCGCGGCCGTCGCGTATCTTCGTGCCGCCCATGAGGAGGAGAGGCAAGCTCGCCACCAGGACGACCGCGCCCGTGGCGAGCACCACGGCGCCGCTGATGCGCATGGCGTCTTGGTCGGAATATTTGCCGTAGCCGAAGAGGGCCATGCCCGCGAGCGTCGTGGGGATGCCGACGCCGAGGCCCAAGAGTCCGAGCGAGCGCAGCCGCGCGGAGCCTCCGTCGGCGCGCACGAGCGCGGTCCCCGTCCCCGGCTCGATGCGAAAGACGTTCGAGGTGGTCATGCCCGGCGCCGTGACGCGCGCGAGCTGCCCGCCCACGAGCAGCAACTGATCGCACGGCGCGAGACACGCGGCACGCCACTCGTTCTGGTCGATGCTGCTCTTGAGCTCGAGCTGCGCCTGAGGGTAGCTCGCACCGAGGTGCACGAAGGAGTGATCGGGCGGGAGCAGCGGGCGCGGAGCGGCGCGTGGCGGCGCGACGGGAGCGGGAGCGGGCGCCGCAACGGGAACGGGAGCCGCAACGGGAGCGGGAGTCGCAACGGGAGCGGGAGTCGCAACGGGAGCGGGAGCCGCAACCGGAACGGGAGCGGAGCTGGGTGGGACGGCGGGTGGGGGAGTCGGGGTAGAGCTCGCAGCGGCAGCGGGAGCCGGAGCGGCGTGAGTAGAAGTTTGAGGGTCGAGCGGGGTTTGGGCGCGCGCGACGCTCGCGTGGAAGAAAAGAACGAGGAGAAAGAGTGCACGCTCCGAGCGCATGGCGATGGATGACAAGTCTAGTCCGAAGACGTAGGTGAGTGTGTGTTTGACGCGGCCGAGGGCGAGCGGGTACGGTGGGAGTTAGCGTGGGCGGCTTTCGTGCTCGCGCGTGCTCTCCCGTGGTGCGCTACAGACTTCGATTCCTGCTCCAGGAAATAGATCTGGCGCCCGGCGTTACGACCATCGGTCGCAGCGCGGCCTGCCAGATCACGATCGACGATCCGCTCGTGTCGCGCGAGCACGCGCGCATTCGGGTAGACGGCCCCAAGGTGACTCTGGAAGACCTGGGCTCGCGCAACGGCGTGGCCGTGAACGGCAAGCCGACGCGCGACCCCGTCGAGCTCGCGGACGGCGACCGGGTGCGTGTGGGCGCGCAAGAGCTCGTGCTGTGTGTGATCGCCGCGACGGGCAGCAGCTCCGACAAGGTCCGGCGCACGACGGGCTTCATGTGCCATTGCGCCGAGTGCGGCATTCCGTATCCGGCCGAAAGCCCGGCGTGTCCCGTATGCGGTTCCTCGGCGCGCTCGCAGGAGGACACGCTGACGGGCGCCCCCTCGGACCGCGACTGGTCGCTCGAGCTCGCCTCCGAAGCCGTCGGGCGGGCTCTCGAGAAACAAAGCTGGGAGGACGTGGAACGGCTGCTGCTTCGAGCCCGACTGCACGTGGAACAGCGCATGGCGGAGGGCGGCCGCATCGATCGGCGGCCCTTGCACGGTATCGCCGACGCGGCCGTGGCCCTCGCGACCGCAACGGGGGAGCTGACGTGGGTGCGCTGGGCCCTGTCGCTGTACGCGAGCCTCGGGCAGCTTCCGCCGCCCACCCTCGCCCACGGGATCTCGTCGTTTCCGCCCGCGGTGCGCGATACGCTGGCTCCCGCGGTGCGCCGTGTCGTCGAAACCGTGGCCCAGCAGGGCGGCCCCAGCCCCGAAGAGCGCGAAAGCTACGATCGGCTCGTCGTGCTCGGGCGCGATCGCTGACCTTCACACGCGGGGGCGCGCATGAAGTTCGTGCTGTGTCAGGGCTCGCGCGAGATTGAGCTTTCTCCCGGTCGCTTCGTGATTGGGCGCGCCGAGACCTCGGGGCTCATGCTCGACGACCCCCTGGTGTCGCGCCACCACGCTGCCGTGGACGTGCTGGCTAGCGGTGCCGTGCTTCGGGACCTCGAGAGTCGCAACGGGGTGAGGCTGAATGGCACACGCGTCAGCGCTCCCGCGCCGTTGGCGATTGGCGACAGGATCGGCATCGGATCCGCCGAGCTCATTTTCGGACAAAGGAGCGACGTGGCCGCCCAGACGCTCGTTCAGATCCCGGCCCAACGCACGGCGGCGTTCGGCCTCCTGGGCATGCTGGCGGACAAGGCGCTCGGTCTCGGCCGCGGCGAAGAAGCCGAAAAGCTGCTGGGCCCGCAGATCGAAGAATTGTTGCGGGAAGTGGAGGGCGGCAAGCGCTACGAGGTCGCCGGCGTGGAGCGCGCCTGCGAATTCGCGCTGCGCATCGCGCAGCTGACGGGCAACGGCGTGTGGATGGACGCCGTTTTTCGGTTCTACGCGGCGATGCGCCGGCTGCCCCCGAGCGGCCTCGTGGACGAGGTCATCGCGACGGCGCGGAAGGTGCGACAACCGAACATCCACGCGCTACGGGGGTACCTCGTCGTCGTTCGCGAGGGTCCCGACGCGCTTTCGCCCTCGGAGCGCTTCTTGCTCGGCCGCCTCGAAGGCCTCGAGCGCTCCCTGCGCTAAAGCTTGGGATTTGCTCTTACCTAGGCCGTGCCGCTATCCTGGTAAGGAGTGGCGAGCGAGCGAGCGAACCGGCCGAGCGGACGCCTGAAGCGTTTCTGGCTGGAGCACGAGGGTCAAAATGTCGAGCTCCGGCGCGGGACGCTGCTGGTCGGGCGCAGCTCCGGCTGTCACCTCGTGCTCGAGGACAGCATGGTTTCGCGCCGCCACGCCGAGCTCATCGTCACGGACGAGGCGGTGACCGTGAAGGATCTCGGCAGCGTCAACGGTCTCTACATCAACGCGCGGCGCCTGGAGGGGAGCCAGCGCATCAAGGAAGGCGACACCGTCCAGATCGGCCAGCGCCAGTTCGTCCTGCAATCGGCCGTCCGCGAGTCCGTGCCCGTGTCGAGCGACCGGCGCATGGCGGAGACGTTGCACGGCGACAGCGACGCCGAGAGCGAGGACAACACGCACGTCGGCGACGTGTTCGACGTGCTCGGCTCCGTCGCCGACAAGGTGCTCGCGCTCGATCGCGGGGAAGAGGCCGAGCGCATTCTTTCGGGCGTGCTCCAGAGCATCCTGCGCGAAGCCAAGGAAGGCCGCGAGGTCTCGGCGGCGATCGCCGAGCGCGCCGCGGCGTACGCCGTGAGGATTGCGTTTGCGACGAGCCGGCCGTCGTGGCTCGACTACGTGGTCGAGCTCTACAGCCAGCTGCGGCGCGTGCTACCGGCCAAGATCGTCGATCAGCTCTACGATGTCGTGCGCCGCGCGCGCGGCATGAGCGTGAGCTCGCTCAGGGCTTACGTCGCGATCCTCGAGGAGCAGCACGCGACGCTTGGTCCGGCGGAGCGCTTCGTGCTCCAGCGGATCGCGGGGCTCGAGCGCGTGGTGCTGAGCTAGCGCGCTCGGCGAGCCCGAGCGACGCCGCCTCGGCGATGGCGGCGCGCAGCAGCGGATCCTCGACGGCGTCGAGGCGCTGCTTGAGGTCGTGCGGGAGCTCGGCGCGGGGCGGCAGGGGCGCGGCCGCGCGTGCGCCGGCGGCGCTGTGCGCGTTCGGGCGTACCTGGAAGCGGAGCTCGCGTGCAGCGATGCCGAGGCCGTTGACACGTTCGAGGAGCTCGCGCTTGAAAAACGAGAGCTCCTGGGCCCAAGCGGAGGAGGCGACGTGCAGCGTGAGCACGCCGCCTCGCAGCCGCCCCGGCTCCGTGCGCGCCGCGATGCGGTCGCCCACGGCGCGCCGCCACGCTTCGCGGTCGATGACGACACCGCCCGCACGAGCGCTCACGTCGCGCGCCTGCTCGAGCAAGGCGCCGAGCGAAGACGGAGAACGTGAGTTCGTGCGAGCGGATCCGGAGAACGGTCGGCGCGGACCTTGCGTCAAGGATTGACGACGAACTGGCGCTCGCCGCGCTCGAAGAAGCCGACGATCTGACGCGCCGCCGCGAGGCCGGCGTTCACGTTCGCCTCTTCCGTCTGCGCGCCCATCTTGCTCGGGACGACGTAGGTGCGCGCGGCGAACTTCTCCTTGAGCGCCGCGAGCGTCGCGTCGCTCGGCGGAATATCGGAGATGTAGCGGAGGTCGGCGCGCTCGCCGAGCACCTCGAGGAGCTCGGGCTCGTTGATGATTTCCTTACGCGCCGTGTTCACGACGGTGCCGCCCTTCGGCATGAGCGAGAGCAGCTTCTTGCCGATCGAGCCCTTCGTGTCGGCGGTCGCAGGCGTGTGGAGCGAGACGTACTGCGAGCGCTTGTAGAGCTCTTCAGCCGAGCCGACGGGCTCGACCCCCGCCGCCTGGAACTGCTCGGGCTTCACGAACGGATCGAACGCGTACACGGTCATGCCGAAGCCCCGAGCGATCGTCGCCATGGCGCGACCGACCGCGCCGAAGGCGTGCAGACCGAGCGTCTTGCCTCGGAGCTCGGAGCCCGTTTTGCCGTCGAACTTGCCGCGCGCCTGGTAGATCATCATGCCGAAGGCGAGCTCGGCGACGGCGTTCGCGTTCTGGCCAGGGGTGTTCATGACGGCGATGTTCTTCGACTTCGCCGTGGCCGTATCGACGTTGTCGTAGCCGGCGCCGGCGCGCACGACGAGCGCGAGCTTCTTCGCGGCGCCGAGCACCTCGGCGTCGATGATGTCGCTGCGGATGATGGCCGCGTCCGCGTCGGCGATCGCCTCGAGCAGCGGGCCTTTGCCCTTGTAGCTCTCGAGCACGCGCGCCGTGTAGCCGGCGGCTTTGATGATGCCGACCACTTCGTCGCGCGCAGCGTTGGAGAACGGTTTTTCGGTGGCGAGCAGGACAGTCTTCGACACGTTCGTACCTCTCGGATGGGGCGCACGATGCGCCGGGGGTCCGTGTACCTACCGGGCATTGGGCTCTACGGCAAGCGGCCAGCCGACCCATCCGCTCCGTGCAGGCATCACGACGCGGGCGGGGTGTTTTGTTCCGTTGACAACCGGTGGAAGTAACTCGAAATTCCGAACGCACCCTCGGTCACGAGGGAACCTCGCGGCCGTTTTTAGCCCGCGAAACCAAGCGCACCCAAGGAGAGAACACACCATGGATTTCGAGGTCCCCCCGCTCCCGTACGCGAAGGATGCACTCGAGCCGGTGATGAGCCGCGAGACGTTCGACTACCACTACGAGAAGCACCACAAGGCCTACATGACGAACCTCAAGAACTTGCTGGAAGGCAAGGCCGAGGCACAGAAGTCATTGGTCGAGATCGTGAAGTCGAGCTCCGCCGGCGTCTTCAACAACGCGGCCCAGGTTTATAACCACACCTTTTTCTGGGAGAGCATGAAGCCGAATGGCGGTGGCGCTCCTCCAGCAGGGGACGTTGGCGACCTCATCAACGGCATGGGCGGTTGGGACAAGGTGCGGGCCGATCTCGTCGCCGCGGGCCTCGGTCGCTTCGGCTCCGGCTGGGCGTGGCTCGTGCTCGACAACGGCAAGGGCGCGATCCTGAGCACCCCCAACGCCGAGACGCCCCTCACGACCCCCGCGGCACCGCTGCTCACCGTCGTTGTCTTGGAGCACGCTTATTACATCGATCACCGGAACAACCGGAAAGCGTTCCTGGAAGCGTTTTGCGACAAGCTCATTAACTGGGACTTCGTCGCGAAGAATTTGAAGGCGAGTAAGTAAGCTCGGGATGCAAGGGTCGATCGCCTGAGTGGCGATCGATCTGATTTTTTGTTTGGTCGGGCGAGCTCGGGCGTCTCGCGTCACTGGCGATCGCGAAAGGTTGGCGCCCGGCCTCGCCGGTTCGTCGCGGGGGGGCTTGCCCGCGCTCGACGATCGAGCTGTTCTTCCGAGACTTTTAGCGCGAGCCGGGCTGGGCTATTCGCCCAGCCGGTTGCGACCTGATGACGTTTTCGGAAGGCACCTGACGGCGTTTCGAAGGCGACCTGAAGACGTTTTCGGAAGGCGACCTGACGACGCCTTCGGAAGGTGACGGTTTCTCTGCGCCGCGGGCCTCAGGTCAGCTCGCCCGTCACGGGCAAGATCGGCGCCCAGACGAGCCGCGCCAGCATCTTGTCGTCGATCAGCATCCCGCGCTGGCTGAAGTGCAGAGCGTTGTCGGTCGCGTCTTCCTTCCACTGGCCGACGAAGACGATGCCGCGGCCGCGCTCGTCGTAGCCGAGCTGCACGATGGCGTTCTTCAGCCAACGGCCGCCGCCCTCGAACTCGAGCGTTTCGGGAAGGGTGTAGAAGCCTTCCGACGGAAGTTGCTTCAGCGTGCGGGCCCACGTCGGCAGGCGCAGCGGCGTCGTCGGATCGCCCCAGAACCAGCGGTTGCGACGGTTGCTGCCGGGGCGCACCACGAACTTCCCGCCGCCGTTCGGCAGCTCGCCGACGTACACGAGCACGCCGGCAGGGAACGTGTCCTCGTGGCCGTTCATCGGTTGGGTGGTGCGGTAAAGGCCGTTGTCAGGGAGATCCAGCATCGTTCAGCTTCCTCGGGTCCGCGGACTTTAGCGGAACCTTTCGCGCCGACAATGGGCTAGCGTGCGTTTCGCATGGCGACCGCGAAGAAGACGAAAAGGAAGCCGCCCGCGCCCGCAAAACCTGCTGCGAAAAGCCCCCGCCGAGCGGCCGCTGTGTCTGCGCTCGAAGCCACGAAAGCCAAACCGGCCAGCGTGAAGAAGGCGGTCACGGCCGCGCCTGCCAAGCCGCGCGAAAAAGCCGGACTCGGCCCGGGCGACCGTGCGCCAAGCTTCACGCTGACCGATCAGTCCGGCAAGACGCTGAGCTCCGCGTCGCTCGCGGGCGCGCCGTACGTCCTCTACTTTTACCCGAAGGACGACACCACGGGCTGCACGAAGCAAGCGTGCGGCTTCCGTGACTCCTTCCGCTCGTTCGGCAAGCAGAAGGCTCGCGTCATCGGCGTGAGCCCCGACTCGGAGGCGAGCCACGCGCGCTTCGCCGCCAAGTACGGTCTACCGTTCACGCTGCTCGTGGACGCCGACAAGAAGCTCGCGAACGCCTACGGCGTCTGGGCCAAGAAGCTGAACTACGGCCGCGAATACATGGGCATCGTGCGGAGCACCTTCGTGATCGACGCGAAGAGCGTCGTGCAGAAGGTCTGGCGCGGCGTGAAGGTAGACGGCCACGTCGGCGCGGTGCTCGACGCCGTCAACGCGCTCTCCTGAGCGCCCATTTCACCCGCCTTGTGCCGTGGGGGGCCAGGTGACGGGCGGCAGCGGGAACTGCGGGCGCGCGAACAGGAACCCCTGCCCGTAGTGAACGCCCGTATCGCGCAGGGCGTCGAACTCGTCCGCCGTTTCGATGCCTTCGGCGACGACCGTCGCGCTCAGGTCCACGCACAGGCGCACGACGTTCGCGACGAGCCGCTGCTGGCGGCGGCTGCGATCGATGCCGACGATGAGCTCGCGATCGAGCTTCACGACGCGAGGCTCGAGATCGATGATGCGCTTCAGGTTCGAATAGCCCGCGCCCAGGTCGTCGACGACGAGGTGCACGCCGCCGCGCACGCGGACCTCGTGCAGCACGTGGTTACAGAGCTCGAAATGCGTGAGCGGGACGGACTCGGTGACCTCGAGGTAGACGTCGCTGTCGTGGCTGTAGATGGGATCGTCCGGGCGCACGAGCCACGCTTCCTCGAGCTCGAGCGGGTGCACGTTGAGGAACAGTGGGATGCCGGAGGCGAGGGGCACCGCGATCTCGCGCACCATGCGGCCGAGCCGGCCGACGCAGCCCGCGCTCACGGCGCGCTCGAACAAGACGGGCGGGCTCGCTACGTCCGCGCGCGTGCAACGGACGAGCGCTTCGTACGCGAAGAGCGACCCGTCCAGCATGCTGACGATGGGCTGGAAGACCACGCTGAGCTCGTCCATCCGCACGAGGCCCTCGAGGGCCATGAACGAATCCCGGCCGGGGGCGGTCTGGGGCGACGGGAGGTGAATGCCGCGCATGGGAGGAGGGGAAGAGCTGGGTGCGGTCAGCGGGCGTCTCCGAAAAGCTTACCGAGACTACAAGGCTCCAGCGTTTTATCTATCATGGGGCTACCACCCCCTCAAGACACCCCGATCTTTAGCGGAGCATGAACCCGTGGACCATCGCCATCATCTTCTCGCTCGATGCGTTTCATTCCGGTTTCGCGCGCGTGGGTCCGCTCTCGGGACACGCCGCGCACGTTTGACTACATGGCCGTGGGAAGCGCTCGCGCTCTTGGCCGCGCTCGTGCTCGTCGCGTGCACGGCTCCGACGAAGCAGAGCGCGGCTTTCGCCAAGCAGCATGTCGCCGAGCTCGCGACGGCCGCGCGCGAAGACGTGCGGGAAATTCGTAGCGGGTTGCCCGAAGGAGGCAAGGTGCTCGCCGCGATCCTGCCGCCCGCCGACAAGGGTGAGATCGACGCGCCGACGGCGCGCGAAGCGCTCGAGAAAGCGCGCAACAAGGTGCAGGACCTTCGCGTCGCGAAGTCCACCTTCTTCGCGCTCGTCGCGCCGAACGGCGTCGTGATCCGCAACGATCAACCGCAGGACCGCATGGTGGGCAAGGATCTCTTCGCGAGCTTTCCCGGGCTCAAGCCGGCGCTCGCGGGCCCGTACACGGAGGCACGCGGGTCGATGCCCGAAGCCGCGGAAGTGCGCGGAAGACCCGACGGGCAGTGGGTGGCCGCCGTGGCCGTAGGCCCCGCGCCCGCGCGCGCCTTGTACGCGACCGGGTGGTCCTGGTCGGCCTACGCTTACCGTCTCGAAAACGCGCTGCGCAGCGAAGCGCGTGGCAAGGAGAGCCAGGGACAGAAGGTTCCGCTGCTCTACGCGTACGTCATCGTCGGCAGCGGCGTCTTTGGCGCGCCGGTTTCGCCGGACGTGAACGCGAAGGCCGTCTCCGACCAAGCCTTGCTCGGAAAGCTTCACGGCACGGAGCCAACCAGCGTGGAGCTCGAGATCACCGGGCGCGGCTTCGGCCTCGCTGCGGTGCGCGTGCCCGAGCTCGGAGACGACGTGGCGCTCGCCGTCTTGCGCAGCGAAACCTGAACGGCGGTCGGCTAGGCGCGCGTGCCGGCGTCGGGCCCGAGGCGGCCGAAGCGGTGAAGCGCCACGAACAAGAGGACCACGCCCCCCACCACGAGGAAGCGGCCCGTGTCGTCGTCGTTCACGGCGAGTAGAATGCCTGCGAGGGCGAGGCAGCCCCCGATACCGATGAGCAGCCGTGCCTGTCGCTCTTCCTTCATGGCCATTTCTCCGCGTGGGCGCGCACCAAGAAGTCGCGCACGTCCCGTCGTAGCTTGAGCTCGGCGGTCACCGTCGTCTCGTCGTGCTCTTCGCCGATCTGGTCGTCGTAGACGTACTCGGCGTCCTGGAGGACGAGGATGCGCGCGTCGCCCTGGTCGCCGACGCCGCTCACGAGCTGGAGCGCGTCGCCCATGCTGGCTTCACGAGCGGGGAGCGCGCCGCCGAGTTCGCCTCGCTCCTTCGACGTCACGTAGGCGACGCCGTACTTCTTGCCTTCGGACGCCACGTCGACTTCGAGCGCCTTACCCGGCGCGAGCGCCACCGGGTGGCCGCGCACCGGGGAGTCGCGCTCGTCGTGGAACGCTTGCAGGATGATCTCGACGGCACGACGCTCGTCGAGCGCACGGGTGGGGTTCGGCGCACGCGGCGGGGGCGAGCTGCATGCGGCGACGCCTGCCGACAGCAGCAACAGCACGAGACCTCCGAGGCGGCGCGGCCGTCGGGCGGCTGGGCGCGCGGGAGCCCGGGGTTTCACTGCCATCCGGCGCAAAAGGTAGCCAAGCAGGCGGGCTTTAGCTAGCTCTCCCCGGAGCATGCGCGGGTCCTCGCTTCGCCTCCTCGGGCTCTTGAGCCTGCTCGTGGCCTGCGGCCGGCCGGCCCTGCCCGATCCACGCGCTGCGGCCCGCGCCTACGCCGACGCAGCGGCGAAGGGTGACGCGGGGCGCATTTACACGTTGATGACCAGAGAGGCGCGGCGGACGTACGGCGAACGGCGCACGCGCGAGCTCGTGGCGGACACGCGCGCCGAGCTCGCGCGACAGGCGACGGCGCTCCGGCGCGCCGACACGCGCGTCGAGGGTGAGGCGACGGTGCTCCTCGACGACGGCACGCGCGTCGAGCTGACGCTCGAGGGCGATGGATTCCGCGTCGCGGCCGCCGACACGCTGCCGAGCGCGGCTCGCACCCCGAGCGAGGCGCTCGACGGCCTGCGGCGCGCGCTCGCCCGGCGCAGCTATTTTGCACTCCTGCGGGTCCTGAGCCACGAGGCACGCGCCGAGCTCGAGACGGATGTGCGCGAGCTCGCGCGGGCGCTCGAGGAGCCGGCGACGCTCGCCGTGCGCGTGGACGGTGAACGCGCCGAGGTGGACGTCGGCGCCGGGCACCTGGTCACGCTCCGGCGCGACCGCGGTAACTGGTACGTGGAGGACGTGCGGTGACGCCGCGCGGGCTGCAACGGCGCGCGTTCGCGCTCGGCCTCGCCGCGGCCGCCTTCGCCCCACGCCGTGCCGGAGCGTTCGGGGAGTCCGGCGCCTTCCGCGCGCGGCTGCTCGTCGCTGGTACGGGCCGCACCGACGATGCGCGCGTTCAGGGGGCGTCGCGCTGGGCCTCGGAGCTCGTGCGTCGCACGAGCGCGCCCGGACGGCAGTCACCCGAGCGCGTCGAGGCGGATCGCCCCGTGCTGTTTCGAGAGCCGTTCGCCGTGTGGGCGGGCAGCGACGACCCCGGACCGCTTTCCTCGTCGGAGGTAAAGGGGCTCGAACGGTTCCTGCGGCTCGGCGGCATGCTGGTTGTCGACGATTCGGAGCCGGCGAGCGGCGCTTTCGGGCGCGCGGCCCGGCGGGAGCTCGCGCGGGTGTTGCCGGAGGCGCCGCCCGTCCGGCTCGAGGCGACGCACGTGCTGTTCAAGACGTTCTACCTGCTCGATCGGCCGGTCGGGCGCGTGCTCGGGCCGAGCAACGTCGACGCCATCGTGCGGGGGCGGAACGCGGTCGTGCTGTTTTTGGCCCACGATCTTTTGGGTGCTCTCGCGCGGCGCGGGGAGGGGTGGGCGTTCGGTGTCGAGCCGGGCGGCGCGGAGCAGCGCGAGCGGGCGATTCGCTTCGCCGTCAACATCGCGATGTACGCGCTCTGCTCCGACTACAAGGACGACGTGGTGCACGCCCCCTTTTTGCTGCAACGGCGCGGGCGCGCACGGTGATGACAGGGTGAACGTGCCGGGGCTCGCGCTCGCGGAAGGGATCTCGCCGGTCGCCGTCACGCTGTTCGTCGTGGTCGTCGTCGCCTGGCTCGCGTGGGTCGTCGTGGAGGTGCGGCGGAGCGAGCGGAGCGCGCGCGGCGTCATCGTGACGGCGGTGATCGCGGCGCTCGTCTTGCTCGGGGCGCTGCTCCGGCCGTTGCGCGTCCGGGCTCAGTCGGGCCGCGTGGGCCCGCGCGTCGCCGTCCTCGTCGATCAGTCGCGGCGACTGCGCTTGCCTCTCGACGGAGGAGACCGTCGCGGCGTCGCGCTGAAGGCTGCGCGCGAGCTCGCCCGCCGCTGGTCCACGGCAAAAATCGATGTTTTCGGCTTCGCCGACGGCGCCCTCGCGCCGCTCGCCCTCGACCGCGAGAGCACGCTCGGCCAGCTCGGGGAAGAAAGCGATCTCACCCGTGCGCTGTCCGAGCTCGGCACGACGGCGGGCGACCGCGCGCGCGCCGTCGTGGTCGTGAGCGACGGCCGGCTCGCGCGACCCGCCGAGAGCACGGACGACGCCGCGCTCGCTTTGGCGCTCGGCACCCTCGGCGCGCCCGTGCACACGGTGCGGGTCACCGAGACGGCTCCAGCCGATGCGAGCATTCGCCAAGTGGCGACGGTCGGCGCGGCCATCGCGCACCAGCCGCTCGTCTTGCACGTGACGGTCGGCTGCGCGGGCGGCTTGGCGTGCGACGAGGTCCCCGTCAGCGTGCGCGAGCTCCGGCAGGGTTCGGCGCCGGTCGATCTCGCGCGTGGCAGCGCGCGCCCGGGCAGCGGCGAAACCACGCTCGATCTCGAGGTGACGATCGAACGGGCCGGTCAGCGCGTCATCGACATCGGCATCGAAGCCCCGGCCGGCGACAAAGTGCCGGAGAACGACCACCGGCTGCTGACGCTCGACGTGGGCCGCGAGCGCGTGCGGTTGCTGCACGTCGCGGGCCGGCCCACCTACGACGTCCGCCAGCTTCGCATGTGGCTGAAGTCGAACGAGTCGATCGACCTCGTCGCCTTCTTCATCTTGCGCACCAACGGCGACGATCCGAACGTCGTTGACGACACCGCCGAGCTGTCGCTCATCCCGTTCCCCGTCGACGCGCTCTTCACGCAGCACCTGCCGACGTTCGACGCGGTGATGCTGCAAGACATCGACGCCGTCGAGTACAAGCTCGAGCCCTACCTGCCGGCGCTCGAGGCCTACGTCCGCTCCGGCGGCGGCCTCATCATGGTCGGCGGGCCGTCGGCGTTCTCCGGCGGCGGATACGCGGGCTCGCCGCTCGAGCGCGCGCTGCCCGTCGCGCTCCCGCGTAGCGGCGAGCCCTACGATTTGCGAGCCTTCGTCCCCGCCTACACGCCCGCGGGGCGGGCAGCGCCCGTCCTTGGCGGCGTGCGCCAGCTGCTCGGGGAGGCGCTGCCGACCATGGACGGCTCGAACACCCTCGGTCCGGCGCGCCCCGGCTCGATCGTGCTCTGGCAGCACCCCGAGCGCCGGGCGGGCGCGACACCGATGCCCGTCCTCGCGCTGGGGGAGTCGGGCGACGGGCGCTCGATCGCGCTCGGCGTCGATGCCACGCACGAGCTCGGCTTCGGCGAGCTGGCCGAGCGAACGTCGGGGCGCGCGTACGGCGCGCTGTGGGACGGGCTGCTCGGCTGGCTCATGCGCGACCCGCGCTACGAGGCCGGCCGCATGTCGCTGCTCGGTCCGTGCATCTCCGGCGAGCCGACGACGCTCGAGCTCGTGGCTCCGCCCGATGCCGAAGGCGACCTCGGGCTCACCATCGAGCGCCTCGGCGCGACGAGCGAGACGGTCGTGACGCGCAGCGTGCCCCGGCAGGGCACGGCCACCCGCGTCGAGGTCGGGCGACTCTTGCCGGGCGGTTACAGCGCACGCATGCGCGTCGGGGCGGCGCCGCCCACCCGCCTCGATTTCGCCTGCGAGGCCGGCGGCCGCGCCTTCGCCGACTCCCGGCCCGATCCCGAGCGCCTTTCGCGCATCGCGCGCGCCCTCGGCGGCAAGAGCGTCACCCCCGACTCCCTTTCGTCGCTGCCTCTCCCTCAGGCGCTCGAGGTGACGGTCGAACGGCACTCGTCCCCCCTGCTGCCACCGTGGATCTGGGCGCTCGGTGCGGCGCTTTCGCTCGGCGGCCACTGGGTCGTACGAAGGCGGGCTGGCCTCTCGTAGCGCCGATCGATGGTAGCCTCAGCGCGATGCGACGCGCGCTCGCGGCCGTTCTCGTGCTCGGCTCATTCGCGCGTCCGGCTGAGGCGGCGCTTTGGCCCAGCGCCGAGGGCCGGGTGGAGCGCGCCCTCTCCGATGCGGACGTAGCCGTGCGGCGGCAAGCAGCGGTGGAGCTTGGCAGCTTGCCCTCGAGCGCGGCTCGCCGACTCGCCGGCCCCGCGCTGGCGGACGCGGACGTGGAGGTTCGCCTGGCCGCGCTCGCCGTCGTCGTGCGCCTCGGCGGCGACGAGCTCGGGGGTCGCCTGTCCGCGTGGCTCTCCGATCCGGATACCCGACTTCGGCTCGCCGCCGCCGAGGCGCTCACGACCCGCGCGAGCACGGTGGCGCTGCCGGCGCTCGGGCGCGCGTCGTCCGACGCCGATCCTCGCGTGCGGACGGCCGTGGCGCGCGCGCTCGGCGCCTCGGCGAGCGCCGAAGCCGTGCTGCCGTTGCTCGGGCGTCTCGACGATGCCGTGCCCGACGTGCGGCGCGAAGTCGTGACCGCGCTCGGTCAGCTCGGCGATCGGCGAGCCGTCGTGCCGTTGCTCGGCAAGGTACAAGACCCCGCCGGGGCCGTGCGGCGCGCGGCGGCGCGCGCCCTCGGGCGCCTCGGCGACGCGCGCGCCGGGAGCGCCCTCGTGCTGGTCCTGCGCGACTCCGATCCGGAGGTGCGCGCGGCCGCTCTCGAGGCCGTCGGCCGGCTGCGCGACGCCGGCGCCGTCTGGAGCGTCGTCGCCGAGCTCGCCGACGGCGAGGCGAGCGTACGCGCGGCCGCCGCCGTCGCGCTCGCTCGGCTCGCGACCCCCGCCGCGCTCTCGGCGCTCCTCGCCGAGCTCGACCGCGAGGGCGCCGATCCCGAGCCCGTCGTCGCCGCGCTCGTGCTCGCCGGGCCCGCGGCGCTGCCGTCTCTGCGCGCGTGCGTGGAGACGACGGCCGCCCGCGGCCGCGTCGAGGGGTGTGCCCGCGCCCTCGGGGCGCTCGGCGACGCGAGCGACGTCGCACGCCTGCGTGGGGCGCTCGCGATGGGCACGGTTCCACCGCTCGTCGCCTTGCCGGTGCTCGCCTCGCTCGGCGGGCCTGCCGCGGTGCCCGCCGTGCTCGAGTTCCTCGCTAGCCCCGATGCCGCCGTCCGGCACGCGGCGGCCTTCGCCCTCGCTGAGCTCATCGACCCAGCGCACCCCGACGGCCGGGCC
>Ga0164241_10002309_pt1 | contig 20968 bp, 20 predicted proteins | sample OricomyardsoilBY_FD_108780 | JGI IMG/M metagenome (GOLD analysis project Ga0164241, IMG submission 108780) | Backyard soil microbial communities from Emeryville, California, USA - Original compost - Back yard soil (BY) | ecosystem: Environmental > Terrestrial > Soil > Unclassified | place: USA... | reverse complement strand
CGTGCTCGGCGTCGTGCTCGCTCCGCGCGCGGCGCATGCGCAGTGCGTCGACGAGGCGCTCAAGCAGCAGCTGGTCGGAGAACGCGCCTACCGCGGCGTCGTGCCGCGCAAGTTTCAGAAAGCCCTGCGTCACGAGCTGTCGCCGATGGGCGGCTGGTACGCGGGTGACCTGTCCGACGGCGCGCCCATTTACGGCGGCGCCTATACCTTCCACTTCACGGAAGATCTTGGGCTCGAGGCCGGCTACATGCGCTCGCGTGAGCGCTTTGCGCTGCTCAACGCCATCATCGACCGCCAGCAGGGCTTGGTCGGGTTGGTGCGCGCCGAAGACAACCCGGTGCAGTTTTTTACGGGCAACGTCGTGTGGTCGCTGGCATACGGCAAAGTGCGCTGGATGGGCGGGGCAATCGGCCGCTACGATTTCTACCTCGCGCTCGGTGGCGGCGCGACGGTGGAGCCGGGCGACATCGGTCTGACCGGGTCGGGCGGATTCGGTATGAAATTTTACCTGACCCAGTGGCTGGCGCTGCGGCTCGACGTTCGCGACCTCGTGCACGAGCAAAAGCGCGTGGCCCTGGGCGTCGAAAAGATCGTGAACGACATCACCGCGACGGGGGGTCTCAGTGTCTTCATTCCGTTTACCAATTAGTGCGGCGCGGCTACGCGGGGTCTTGGTTTTGGGGCTCGCTAGCACGGGCTGCTCGTTCATTTTCGTGACGCCACCGCCGGCGCACGCCGAGCAAGCGTCACAACCGAGCGCCGACTGCTCGACCAGCCGCGCCGCGCCGATCGTCGACGGCATCGTCACCGGCTACCAGGTGGTGCGCACTCTGTACGCCACGCAGGCGCCGGACGACACTTACCAGGGTGCGCCCATCAGCCGCGGCGCCGATATCGGCTTGGGGTTGAGCTTCACGGCTTTGTTCTTGGCGTCGACCATCTACGGCGCCGTCAACACGTCCGAATGTCGAGACTTCAAGGCGCGCACGGACGAGCAAGAGCGCCGCAAAGAGCGTGAGCAGCTCGAGTCGGTGCGGGCGCGCCGGCGAAGCGCCCCCCCCGAGCCCGAAGCGGCGCCCGCGGTCGACGAACCGCTGACGCCGGCGCCACCGGCCGGCGCGCCCGCGGCTCCGGCGAGCGCGGCACCGGGACCCACACCGTCGGCGGCACCGCCAAGCGCGCCGCCGACTGCCGCTCCGTCGCCGTTCAAAGCCGTCCCCAAGCCCAACGGGGCGTTCCCGCCCTAGCGCGCGCACCGGCACCCGACGAACGTGAGCTTGCGAATCAGCGCCTTACTTCTCGGTTGCCTGTGCAGCAGCTGCTCACTCGTATTCGTCAACCCTCCGCCCTCGGCGCCTGCGCCGGGCGTGGCGCGCCCGCACGTCGACTGCACGACCAGCTATTTGTGGCCGATCGTCGACTCCGCGCTCACCGCTTACCAGCTCGCGGGCGTGGCCTACGTTTCCACACTCGACGAGTCCCGCTTCGCTCGCTACCCGGTCACCAAAACGCAAGACATGGCCGTGGGCACCGTGTTCGCCGCGGCCTACGCCGGCTCGGCCATCTACGGCTACGTGTCGGCGGCGCGCTGCCGACGTATCAAGCGCGGTCCCGACGCGCCGGACTACCTGCCCGGTGTCTCGAGCAACGCTCGCGTTCCTGGTGGGTAGGCCCAGTTTTGGCCGTGGCGACGCCGCCCAGCGGGGCGGCGAGAGCGCTTGCTTTCGGACCCCGGTGGAAGTGAGATATGGCGCCCGCCTCACCCCGAGGGCGCGGCAGTGGAAGAGACAACTGCAACATGAAGAAACTGGTCCTCCTTCGTCACGGCCTCAGCCAGTGGAACAGCGACAATCGCTTTACCGGTTGGGTCGACGTGCCTCTCAGCGAACAAGGCGAAGCCGAAGCGCACGCCGCCGGTAAATTGCTACGCGCCGAGGGTTTCGTATTCGATCGCGCGTACACGTCGGTGCTCAAGCGCGCCATCAAGACCCTGTTCATCGCGCTCGAAGAGCTCGATCAAATGTGGATTCCGATCACGCAGACTTGGCGCGTGAACGAGCGCATGTACGGCGCCCTGCAGGGCCTGAACAAGGCCGAGACGGTGGCTAAGCACGGCGACAAGCAGGTGCTGATCTGGCGTCGCAGCTACGATACGCCCCCGCCCGCCCTCGACGAGACGCACGAGTTCTGGCCCGGCAAAGATCCGCGCTACGCCAACCTGAAGCCGAGCGAAGTGCCCAAAACGGAGTGCCTGAAGGACACCGTGGCGCGCTTCCTACCGTTCTGGGAGAGCGACATTGCGCCCGCCATCAAGCGCGGTGAGCGCGTCATCATCGCCGCCCACGGCAACAGCCTGCGCGCGCTGGTCAAGCATCTGGACAACGTGAGCGACGACGACATCGTCGAGCTGAACATCCCGACGGGCATCCCGCTGGTTTACGAGCTCGACGACGATCTGAAGCCGCTCAAGCCCCGCTACTACCTGGGTGACGCCGCCGCCGCCGAAGCCGCCGCCAAGGCCGTCGCCAACCAGACCAAAGGCAAATGATGCAAAAACGGCTGGTTCTCCTGGCGCTTTTCGCCTGCACGTCGCTCGTCCGGGTTGCCCCTGCGCAGCCCGGTAAAAAGGCGACGGCGACGAAAGAGGAGACCAAGCCGGACCCGGGTAAGGGCGCCAAGGTCGAGGCCGACAAGCCGGTGGCGGGCAGCGACAGCGCGGCCACCGGCACCGGTCCGGACGACCTCGGCGCACCTCCGCCCAAAGACGTGGCCGAGCAGAAGCCGGAGCAAAAGCCGTCCCCGCTCACCCCCAAGCCGGAAGAATTTCCGAGCGGCGTGGCCAAGCCGCCGCCATTCGAATACGACAAGCTGCTGGGAGACATCGCGGCGTTGCGCAGCCGCGTCGCGGCGCTCACGACCACGCTGTTCGCCAGCAAGCTGCGCGTGGTGGTGGAAACGAAGGGCGAGGACGCACGCCTCACCTCGTTCAACATCACGCTCGACGACGGCGTGGTGTTCGCCGCGCCCGATCGTTTCTCGGCCGAAGACGAACGCACCGTTTACGAGCACGCGGTCGCGCCCGGGCACCACGTGGTCGGCGTCGAAATCGAACGCTACGACGCGCGCAACAAAGAGTACCGCACCTGGCAGAGCTCACGGTTCAGCGTGGTCATTCCCGAGAGCAAATTGGTCGACGCCCATTTGCAAATCATCGACGACTCGGACATGGCCGACGACTTTCCGTCGGACGCCGACGGCGAGTACGACCTCAGAGTAAAGCTGCGCGCGCGGGTGGTACAATAGTGCGTTTTGGCTCGATTTTAGCGCTAGCTTGCGCGTTAGCGACCTCCCCCGTCTTCGCTCAAACCGCGGTGCCGGTGGCGGCCGAGCCGGCGCCGTCCGCGGGCAGCCCCGGCGACGCGAGCGCGCCGCCCACGCTCCCCGCGCCCGCTTACGACGACACGGCCGACACGCGCGGTGACGCCATGCGCGCCTACCAAAAGGCGCTCGACGCCAAAAAGCTCGCCGCTTCCTCGGCGCTCAGTATCCAGCGTCTGCGCGAAGACCTGCCCGCCATCGAAGAAAAGCTGGCCGGTGGCCGTCGTGACGAAGCCATCGGCGATCTGGTGTACTTGATCGAATCACCGCGCTTCGAGCCGTTCGCGAGCTCTGACGAGGGTAAGACGGCCTTGTTTCTGCTCGGTGATGCGTTGGCGAGCGCGGGGGCGGTGCAGCCGGCGCGCGGCTACCTGACGCGTCTGCTGAAGGGTGATCCCGGCGATACCGCGTACCGTCGCGCCGTGCACAGCTTGGTCGACGCGGGGTTGGCCAGCGACCGCCCGGAGGTGATCTTGACGGACTTGCAGGTCGTGCCGCCCAGCGCGCCCGCCGAGCTCTCCGGCGATGTGAATTACCTGCGCGGTCGCGCCGCCGAGCTCGGCAAAAAATCGGACCAAGCCTTGGCCGCCTACGCCAAAGTCGGAGAAAAGTCGCGATTTTGGGCCCAGGCGACGTACCTGTCGGGCGTGCTCGAGGTCGAGAAGCGCAACTTCAAGCGCGGTGAGCAGTTGTTCTGCAAGGTCGCCGACAAGAAGCAGACGCCCAAGCGCGCGGCCATGTTCGGTGGCTCCGAGTTCTTTCGGGTGCGCGACCTAGCCCGCCTGGGCCTGGGCCGCGTTGCCCACGAGCAGTACCGCTTCGACGACGCGCGTTACTACTACTACCTGCTACCCAACGACTCCGAGCACATCACGGAGGCGCTCTACGAGACCGCCACCACGCGCTACGAAGCCAAAGACTACGACGGCGCGCGCCAGGCCCTCGACGATTTGAAGCGCCTGAAGGTGAACCACGTTTATGAAGACGAGGCCTACATCCTCGATTCGTACGTCGACTTGGCGACGTGTCACTTTCCGCAAGCCGACAAAAAGCTCGACGCCTTCATCAAGCGCTACGAGCCCGTGCGCGACGCTGCGCGCCGCATCGCCAAAGACGGCGCGGCCATGAAGTCGCTGGTCGACGCCGTGCGCGGCGGCGCGGATCCGGCCAGCGCCGGGCTCGGCGTGCCCGACGATACGGCGCGCGCCCTCGGCTCGCTGTTGCGCGTCGACTCCGGCTACGGCCGCGCCGCCCGCCGGTTGTCCCTGCTCGACCATCAGCTGAGCGGCCTGCGTCGCTCGATGCAGGAGCTGGACGACGTATCCAGCAAGCTCTCCGCCCAAAAAGACACCAAAGCGCAGTCGGACACGGGCCTCAGCGCGTCGCCCGCCGACAAGGTATCGCGCATCGAGTCGCAGATCCGCGAGCTGAAGCGCCTGTTGCGGGAAGCCGAGCGCACCGGCAAAAAAGGCGCTGAGCTCGAGGTACTGAGCAAAGAGCTGGCTGGCCTCGAGGTACAAGCTCGGGCGGCCCGGGCTTCGCTCTCCGAGGCGTCGGGGGCACCCCCCGCCAAGGGCGTCGACTTACCGGGGCTCATCGCCACCGATCGTCAATTGGCGAGCGAGCTGTATCAAAAATCGGCGGCGCTCCGCCTCTCGGCCGAGAAGCAACAGCTCGACTTGGCCCAAGACTCGATGGTCCGCCTCGACATGCGCTTGTCGCGGTTACTGCGCCGCGCCCGCCTCGGTCGCATCGAGACCGTGTTGGGCAAAAAGCGCGCGCTCGAGGTCGAAATCGAGGCGCTTTCGCAAGGCTTGTTGCCGCAAACCATCGTCGATTCGCTGGACGCCCAGCGCTTCCTGCAAGACGACGAAGAGTTCTGGCCGTTCGAAGGCGAAGACTGGGAGGACGAGTATGTCGGTGGCGAAGGTTTGAGATAGTCGTTGGCAGTTGGCAGTTGCGTGCGCGCGTTCTAAGGCCGTCTGATGAGCTTGATTGGGCATGTTTACTTATTGTCGCAGGAGCGCGTGGGCGCGCTCTTGGCGGAGCCGTCGACCGTGACGACCGTGATTGACGGCGCCTACAACGATCCCGGGCAGGGCTTCGTCGACTTGGATAAGGCTTGGAATGCGCTGCACTATTTATTGACGGGCAGCGCGCGCGATGGTGAAGGGCCGCTGGCCTTTTTGCTCAAGGGCGGCACTCCGGTCGGCGATGAAGATTTGGGCTACGGTCCCGCGCGCGTGTTTCAGCCGCTGGAAGTCGCCGCCATCAGCGACGCGCTCGCGAGCGTCGCGCAACACAAATTGATGCCGCGCTTCGACCTCAAAAAGTTCGAAAAGCTCGAGCTCTACCCGGGGCGTTGGTCGGAAGTGAACGTGCGCTCTGACTACGACCTTGGTTACTACTTCGGCCCTCTCGAGCAGCTAAAAAGCGTCACCCGTCGCGCCAAGCACGAGAGCCTGGGAATGATCGTTTGGATCTCCTGAGAGTGACGCAAACGATGCTGGCGCTGGGCGGGCTCACGATGCTCGTCGCGGCGGGCTGTCAGTTCCCCGACTACGACTTGGGCGAGCCTGACGAGGACGCGGGCGCCGGGCAAGGCGGCTCGTCGACGGGCGCGGCCGGCGCGGCCGGCGCGGGCGGCGGTGCGGCGCCGCCGGATCCGTTGTGTGACCCGGGCCAGCTGTGCGCGACGACCGTACCCGAGGGTTGGATCGGGCCGGTTGCCTTTTGGGAGGGCCGGGTTGGGCAGCAAGAAGCGCCGCCGGATTGTCCGGAAGGCTACGGTGACCCCAGTGACCTGCATCGCCAGCTCCAGGTTCCGACGCCAGAGTGCACCTGCACGTGCGCGGTCCAAGGCCAGGGCTGTAACGACTCCGCTGCCGTCACCATCTACTCGGATATGAACTGTCAAAACGAGTGCGCCAAGCCCTCGGCGCTGGCCTGCTCGACGGTGTCGGGTTGCAACGGCAATCAAGGCACCATCCGCGCCGCCAAGCCGACCCCTTCGGGCGGCTCGTGCAAAGCCAGCGTCACGTCCGAGATCGAAGCCCCGAGCTGGAAGTACGAAGCGCGCCTGTGTCAGCTCGAGAGCACGGATGCGCTGGCTACTGCGTGCACGGACGGGAGCGGGCTGTGCGCTCCGACCCCGGGGTTGCCGTACCCTTCACAGCTGTGCGTGGTGCGCGTCGTGCCCGAAGGGCAGGCGCTGCCCTCCTGCCCCGCCGAGTACCCCAGCGGGGGCAACGCGCTGTACGCCACCTTCTCCGATGAACGCAGCTGCTCCGCGTGCACCTGCGACGGCCCCAGCGGGGGCAGCTGCTCGGGCACGCTCACCCTGACTGACGGCCAGGTCTGCAGCAGCAGCTTCGAGTACACGCTGGGCAGCGGTTGCAAAACGTTCTCGTTTACCGCTCAACCCGCGCATTTGGGCGCGAAATACGCGCTCGAAGAGTCGGGCGCGTGCGGGGTGGGCCGCGATTCGCAGCCCACCGGCGACGCCCTGCCCAGCGGCAGCGCGACCGTCGTCTGCTGCTTGTAGCTGGGCGAGGCCGTCGAGCCGCGCGCCGACCACGCCGTCGCGCCACGGCGGTACGCGCGGCGGTGCTACAGCAAGAAGTTGATACCGGCCGTGATCATCGGCACGCCGATGCGGATGGTGGCGCCAATTCTATCACTGAACATGAAGCGCCCGCCGGCCCCGAAGATGAACTCCGGATCGGTCGACGTGTAGGTACGCGAGCAGTAAGGGCCGCTGTTGCCGTTGCAGAAGGGATCGTACGTCCAACGTCGGTGCGCGATCGCGAAGCCGGGCTCGCCGAACACGCTGATCACTTTGGTCAGATAGAAATTCCACTGCATGGCGACCGGCAACCAGAACTCGGTCACGCTGCAGTCGTCGCGCCAATACGTGCGGTCGTAACGGCCGTAGCACCAGCCCGGACCGCCGTTGCCGAACGTCAAGTCCATGCCGAACGTGATGCCCATGCTGTTGTTGATGGTGCTGATCGGCCCGTTGTCCACGAACGGGATGTTGACGCGAGCGCCCGGCCCAAAGCCGCTGTTGTTGCCGATGCGGTCGGCCCACTGAAACGCCAGGTGCGGTTCGATCTCGACCGTGTAATGGGCGTGGTTGCCCGGTTGCTTGACGATCGACTGCGCGTGCGCGGTGCCGGTCAGACCGAGCAGCGCGAAACATACGGAAAGTTTAAGAGCAGCTCTTGAGATCATCGATGATCGCGAAGCCTCCATGAGGGGGATGAGTAACCTGAATGTATGGGCGCGGGCACGCAAAATTATGAACCTTGCGAGATGCGACAGGACCGCACGGCGCGACAAGTTGCCGCGCGTTGCGCCGCTTCGACGCGAATGTGCCGGTGAGTCTCAGAACAGCTTGCCGATGAGGCCCTTGGCCTGATCCATCGCGCTGTCGACGTTTTGACCGGTGAGCGCGCCTTCGACGGGCCCGCGCAGCGCTTCGGGCAGCTTGCTCGACAGAAAGCCGCGCACGACCTCCGCCACCTTGGCGGCCTGTGCCTCGTCGAGATCCGCCTTCGCAACCAACTGCGAGATCAGCTCTTTCATGATTCGACGACGGTAGCTCCGAGGTAGCTCGGTATCAATGCGCTTGTCGGGCCGAGCAAGCGTGACGGTCAGGGTTTGGCTTTGGAGCTAGCAGTCGGCGCGGCTTTGGACGTCTTTGACGCGGACTTTTGCGGCTGGGGAGCGTTTGGATCGCAATCTTCACGGGGTGCGCCTGCGTCTACCCAATCCAGAATAATTTTCTTCTCGTCGTCGCTGAGTTGCTGCACGGGCGGGTTGGCTTCGACCCGGTAGGGCATGAAGTCAGTGCGCACGGCTCGGCCAATCACGGCGTACAGGGGCTGCCCCAAGCGATCTTGGCGCGTGTCCTCCCACGTCAAGAACACGAGCGGGGCGCCGTGCCGCGTGGGAATGGTGTGGCAGCGGCGGCACTTGCTCGCGAACACGTCGTCCACTTTGCACGGCAGCCCGGAGTTGGGTACGCGTGGCGTCTCGATCGGCGGCTCTTCGGGCAGGGGCAGCGCGGCGAGACGTGCGGCTTCGGCCACACGCGCGCGCTCCTTGGCTTTCGCTTCGGCGGCCTCGCGCTCGCGCGCGCGCGGTTGCCTTTCACATCCACCCAATAGGGTGATGAACGGAACGACGACGAGACTGAGCCACCAGTGCGAACGAGCCATGACGCAGGCGCCGCATCATGGCGCATTTCCCGGCGCCGTGCCCGGGTCGCTCGCGAGCTAGCTCTTGTAGGTGGCGGTGGCCGTGTAGCGCAGCACACGCTGACAAGCGCCGTCACCGACGTAGCCGGTGCACTGGTGCTCGCCCTCGAACTGCGTCTCACCGTTCTTGAGCGAACGGGTGATGGCGTTCGTCACGTCGTGGCCGCCGTCTTTGCAGGCCGGATCGCGGCAAGGCATGTCGAACAGCAACGGAGCATGCGCAACGACGACGTGGCGGATGTGACCGGTCTCGGCGACCGACACATCACCTTTCGCTTCCTGCAGGTGCAGCTTCAAGGTGAGCAGGTTCGGCACCGTCGCGGCTAGGCGCGGGGCTTCGTCCTCGCGGCGCCGACGCTCTGCGTGACGTTCCGAGGCCTCGTTGTTGCGACGCATCATCACGAGCTACCCTAGCCCGAAAGCGCGTCCGGCGCCGCTAGACGCGATCCGGACCTGCGATCGCAGGCCGGATGGCCGGGCCTGTCTCGGCGCTCGCGCTTTCAGGCGCGGCGGCGGAAGGTGAGGTGAGGGCAGCGCTCGCCAAGCTCGTAGCTCGGTCGCCAAGTCTCGATGAGCTCGAAGCCGCCGGCCAGGCTGTCGACCACTTCGCGCTCGGTCGAAAACGTGTAGCGGTCCGCCACGTCTCGATAGCCCTCGATGGTGGCGACGACCGGCTCGGCCCAGCCGCACCGCTCCGCGACCTCGGCCACGCCTCGAGCGCGCTCGCGGAAGGTGCTCCAGATGTCCGCGAGCCGAACGCCGCGCGTGGCGTCTCCCTGCAGCGCCATTGCTAGCCGCCACTTGAAGACGTGAAAGTTGCCGATGGCCCCCCCGAACAGATCGCCGAACACTTGGGGGAGCGCCTCACACGGTTCTGGTCGGCAAAAGAGCCTCAGCGACAGCAGCCCCCGAGGCTTGACGAGCCCCGCCAGCGCCGCGGCCATCCGCTGGTAGCCATCGGGGAAATCCAAGAGGCTGAAGACGCCGTCGCCGACCGCGAGGTCGAACGGCGCTTCGGGCAGCTCGAGCGCCAGCCAATCGCCGACGAGCGCGCGCCGCAACGGCGTGTCGCCCGGCCAAACCGCGTTGACCATACCTTCGGATTTGTCCACGGCCACCAGCCGGCACGGCAACGGCCAGGTCATTTCCGCGATTTCCGGGGTCACGCCCAGCAGCAGCGCCGAGCTCATGCCCGGCCTGAGCCGGCTCACGCTGGCGCGCAGGTATTCGAGATCCGACGGTGCGGGTCGGAGCGGCGGGCCGATCAAGCTCCAGCGCGCGGCGTGCGCGTCCCAATGTCGCGGGCGGCTTTCTGCGGCCATGGTCTGGCAAATATCACGGATCGCTGATTAGCCTCGGGTCCTTGCTCGCTCCGGCGTTGTTCGCGTTTCAAAGTCTGGTCGTCGGCGAAACGTGCCCGGCGCCGGTCGACGTCGAGGCGCGTGTGCGCAGCATCTTGCATCTCGCGCCCGAGCGAGAGTTGAGCGAGGGCTTCGCGGTCGAGCGCCACGAGTCCGGGCTTTACGTCGAGCTTCGCCTCGCCGACTCGACCCTGATTGGCCAGCGCACGTTGCCGGCCGACGGCAATTGCGACGAGCTCGCTCAGGCCGCCGCGGTCGTGCTCAGCGCCTGGCTCAGCGACGTCCACCCCGACTTCGCCACCGAGCTGCCTCCGGTTCCCCCGCCCCCCATCCCTCCCGACTCCGGTCTTCCCCGTCCTCTGCCCGCCGCCCCTCCCGCTCCCCCACCTCCGGCCGCGTCCCCGGCTCCCCGCGCTCCCCCTTCGCGGCCCTGGCAGCTGGGCTTAGGGCTCGGTGCGGACATTTCCGAAAGCGGTCCCGCCGCCGCTGGCTACCTCGTCGGCAGCTATGCTCCCGTGACCCAGGGTTGGGGCGTGACGGGGTTCGTGGGCGCAACCTCGTTTCGTGAACAGCAGTTGGGCCCGGGATACGTGGATTGGTGGCGGTGGCCGCTCGGGGTGGGGCCAAGCTTTCGGGTGACTACCGGCAGCGTGGCTTGGGACGCGAGCGCGGGCCCTGTGCTCGGTTGGCTGCACTTCACGGGGTCCAACTTCGATCACACTTCGGGGCAAGATGGCCTGGCTTGGGGCGGCTTTCTCAATTTGCGAGCGTCGAGCCGTGGCCGTGCGGGAATGTTCGGCTTGGTCAGCGCTCAGCTGTATCCCGGTGACTTTGCGGCCCAGGCTACCGGCCTGGACGGCCCGTGGCTCGCGCCGGTGCCCAAGCTCAGCGTCGGGCTCGCGCTCGGAGCCTGGCTGGCTCCCTGAGTCACCCCCCTGCGGTCGATGACGAGCTACCCTGAAAGGTTTCGGGTGGCCGTGGCACCCAGGACATAGAAGCCATGATGACGCGTAAGCTGAGTTGGATGGTATTGGGGGTGACTTCGCTGGCGTGCTCGGGTCGTTTCGAAGTGGGCGGCATGGACGCCGCGGGTGGCCGCGGAGCGACCGGTGGTGCGGCCGCGGGCGGTGCCGTCGCCACCAATACGGCGGGGTCCCCGGTGTCGGTTCCGAACGGCGCGGCCGGCAACAGCACGTCGACCCCGATTGCGCCCGACTGCCTGACCGCCAATGAGCCCGAGCCGCTCACGGGGCCGTTCGCGTCGCCGCTGGCGATCTGGAAGCGTGTCGCCCGACTGAGTTGGGGCGCGGCCGCGCCGCCGCCGCCCGAGCTGCCCGCGACCACCACCTACGAGTGGGCCAGCTCGCTCGCCTTGACGGAGATCGTCGACGCGCACACTTCGATCGGAGACGCGCCGGGGGTGGAGGATCTGCTGCGCCAGTTGCTCCGCCTCGATGCGAAGGCGCCGTTCGACGTCAGGTGGGGTCAGCTGTTGCCGGTTCCGAAGCCAGCGCTGCAGACCCTCCTTTTGACGACGGGCAAACCGAATCGTACCGGCATCTTCACCGAGCCGAGCTGGCTGGTAAAGAACGCCAACATTTCCGAGCGCGGCGTGGGTATCGAGCGCAGCCTGTTCGGCGTCGAAATTCCGACGCCACCACAGGGTCTCGACAACCCGCCGCCCGATCCTACCTTGACGGATCGCCGGGCGCTCGAAATGCAAACGGCTGCGCCGCCGTGCGCGGGCTGTCATCAATTGATGGATCCCTCTGGCTACGCGCTCGGACATTTTGCCGCCGACGGCTCGTACCGCGCGCTCGATCATGGTCAGCCGATCGATGCGACCGGCTCGATCATGGTCAACGTCGACATGTTGGGCAACCGCAGCGGCATGATCGAGTTCGACGGCATCGCAGATTTTGGCGCTAAATTTTCGAATAGTTGCGCCGCCACGCTGGGCTTTGCGGACGCCTTCCTGCACGCCGCGCTGGCCCTCGACGAAGCCTCGCCGGCGCAGCAAGACGCGTTGTTCCAGGCGAGCCAGGAGCGCGTTCGGCAAGCCTTCGTCAGCGGAGGGCGTACCTACATTGCTCTCGTCACCGCCTACATCCAGAGCCCGGCCGGTCTACGGCCGTAGGAGATGCGATAGACCGCCGAATGGAACAGCTTGGGGCCGCGGTATCGCTCGCTGCAGAGCTCGACGGCAAGCCCGTCTTGGCGCTCGAGGCGATTTACCGTGAGCATTCAGCGGCGGTGTCCAAATGGGTGAGGCGACTGTGGGGTCCGGGGGCCATGGGGGGGACGGCGGATGCGGAAGACTTGCTACAAGAGGTCTTCCTGGTGGTGCAGCGTCGCCTGGCCAGCTTTCGGGGCGAGGCGGCGCTCACCACCTGGCTGTATGGCATCACCGTGTTGGTGGTGAACAGCCGTCGCAAGAAGGAACGCTGGCGTCGCTTCTTGTGGCGGCGCGCGGAGCCGGAGCTGCAGCTGGAGCACGACCCCGGCACGCCGGCGGCGCAAGATGACTTCGAGCGCGCGGAAGCCTCTCGGCTCGTGTACTCGGTCCTGAACGAGCTCAGCGAGCGCGACCGCACCGTCTTGATTTTATTCGAGCTCGAACGCCTCTCCGGCCGCGAGGCCTCGGAAATTCTCGGGCTTTCGGAGCCCAATCTGTGGGTCGCGCTGTCGCGCGCTCGCGCCCGATTCAAAAAAGCGTTCGCCCGCCGCTACCCCGGTTTTGGCGCTGCAGAAGGAGTTGGTCATGGCCATGGTTGAGCCGCTCTTGCCTTGGGCCGAGGGCAAAGAAGACGAGGCGCCGCTCGAGCGGCAGCTGTCGCAGCTGTTCATCGCCGTCCCGGAGCCCAAGCCGCTGGCGGACGGGTCGCGGCAGCGAGTGGCGCTACGGCTGCGCGTGCACGCGCCGCGTCGCATGCGTCTGATGCTGGTGCAGCTGGTGGCGATCGGCGTCGTCATCGGCGTGGCGGGGGCAGCGGCTGCGCAATGGGCGGTGGTGCACTGGCTCAACGTGCAACGAGAGGTCGTCGTGCGGCCGGTGCCGGCGAGCGCGCCACCTCCGCCGCTGTTGCCGCAGCCGTCTTTGCCGCGTGCCCCGCCGGTGGCGGCCGAGCTCGCGCCCGCCGAGGCGCCCCCGCTCACACCACCGTCGACGGCGGCGTTCCCGGCCGCGCTGGCCTCGGCGGGTAGCTCGCGCCTCGGTCAAGAGGCGGCATCGCTCTCCGCCGCGCTTTCGGCCCTCAAGGTCGGCGGCAAAGGCAACGCCAGCCGCGCGCTGCGGGCGATCGACGAGCACTTGCAGAAGTTCCCCCGTGGTGCGCTGGAGCTGGAAGCGCGCGTGGCGCGCGTCGACGCGCTCCTGGTGCTCGGTCGCCGTCAAGAGGCACGTCGCGAGCTATCGGCGCTGCCGATCGAGAGCGTCGGACGTAAGAACGAGCTCCGGCTCATTCGCGCAGAGCTGCGCGCCGATGACGACTGCCGCGCTGCCTCGAGCGACTTTCAAGTGCTGGTCGACCAGCCGTTGCCCTCCAATCTGGCGGAGCGCGCGCTGTTCGGACGCGGGGCGTGTCTGCTCAAGCTGGGCAACCAAGCCGCGGCCAACCGTGATTTCGACCGGTACCTCGAGCGCTTTCCCAGCGGCCGTTTCGCTGACCAAATTCGCGCTCGGCAGCCGCGTTGAGCGGATGTCGTCATGAGTGCGACCCCTCGCCCCCAGCACTATTGATGGCGGGGGGCGGGGGGTCTATCGTCAGCGGCAATGCGTCGAGTCGCTTATGCCGGAGCCGTGGGGTCGTTCCTGCTCGCTTTGGCCCCCACGACCGTGCTCGCCGCTGACGGCGAGGTGGTGAAGCCGGCTGCCGCCAATGAATCCGCGCACATCAAGCCGGCCGCGGAGCGCAACCTGGCCGGTGCCGAGCGCCCCACCATCAAAAAGAAGGCGGAGCAGAAGGCGCAGGCTTCGCGCGGCGCACGCGTCAGCTTGCAGATCCCCGAGCGCCTTCGTAAGGCGCTCGCGGCCAAGATCGATCGCCGCATCGAGCGCAACATCGTCCAGAGCAAAACCCTACGCGTCGAAGCGATGGGGCTGCTCGATAAGTTCATCGCCGAGTCGCCCGCCGACACACCCGAGATGCCCGAGGCGTTGTTGCGCATGGGCGAGCTGGAGTGGGAAGACGGCCGCGACAAATTCCTGGAGAGCTTCAAGCGTTGGGAGAAGACGCCGGCGGACGAGCGCAATGACCCGCCGGTGCCGAACTACAGCAAGCCGCGTGCGCGCTTTTTACGCGTGCTGAAGAATTACAAGTCGTTCGCGCAATACGACCTAGCGCTGTACGTCGACGGCTTTCTGGCCAACGAAGAGGGCAAGTTCGGGGACGCGCTCGGTCGCTTCAACAAGATCATCGAGTGGTTTCCCAAGAGCCGCTTCATTCCCGACGCGCACATGGTGCGCGCCGAGTACGAATTCACCAAAGACGCGCCCAACTACGAGACCGCGTACGAGGAATACGAAGAAGTCCTGAAGTACGAGGACAACGACTTGTACGATTTGGCGCTGTTCAAGAGCGCCTGGACCCTCTGGCGCTTGGGCCGCACCGAAGAAGCGGCGCAGCGCTTTCTCAAGGTCTTCCAAGCTACCGAAGACGGCGCGCGCACGAAGGGCAAGAGCCGCTCGGAGCTCGACGAGCTGCAGTCCGAAGCGCTCAAGAACCTCGTGGCCGTGTTCGTCGAAGACGAAAAGAACAGCGCCGAGGACATGTTCAAGTTCCTCGTCAAAGCCGGCGGCGACAAGTTCGCCGGCCGCATCGTGCGGGCTCTGGCCGAAGCCTTCTACGAGCAGTCCCACTACGAGCGCGGCATCGAAGCGTACCGGCTCTTGATCAAGCTCGAGCCGACCAGCCCCGACTGCAACGAGTTCGCGCTCAAGATCGCCCAGGGCCACTCCACGTTGGAGTCGTGGAAAGAGCTCGAGAACGACTACAAGCTGATCGTCAAAGACTACGTTGGGCCGGCGCAGGAGCCAGGCAAGCCGAAGATCGCGGGCTCCGGCTGGGCTCAGGTGCAAACCCCGGCGTCGCTGGCGGCCGCGGAAAAAGCGGCGGAAAAGCAAATTCGTGAGGACGCGGTCGGCCTGCACGCGAAAGCTCAAGCCGACAAGACGAGCAAGGGCGAGTACGCAGCCGCGGCCGGCTTGTATCGCGTCTACCTCTCGCGCTTCGGCAAAGATCCACACGCCTACGACATCAACTACAACCTGGGTGAAATCGATTTTTATCACCTGAACGACGCGTCGGGCTCGGCGCAGGCGTACTTGGCCGCGGTGCGCATGAACCCGAAGGGACCGCTGTCGCGGACCGCGCTGTACAACGCGCTGGCCGCGCTCGAGGTCGCACGCGCGGCCGAGTTCGAAGCCACCAAGGCCGCCGGCAAGAAGCAACAAGAGACGCCCACCGACGCCACGCTGACCGAGGCGATGGAGCTCTACATCAAGACTTACCCCACCGATAAGCAGATCCCCGAGCTGCTATTCCGGCAGGGCAAGCTCTACTACGACTACCAAGTCTACGATCCGGCGGTGCGGCAGTGGGGGCTCTTGGTCGAGAAGTACCCCAACGACAAGTACGCGGCCGGCGCGGGCGAGCTCATCCTCGACTCGTTCAACAAGAGCCAAGACTACGCCAACATCGAGACCTGGGCGCGGCGCTTGAAGAGCGCGCCGTCGTTCCAGAGCCCCGAGCAGCAATCGCGCTTGAACAACTTGATCGTCGGCGCCGTGTTCAAGCAGGGCGAGTTTCTCGCCAACAAGGGCGAGCACGGCAAGGCCGCCGCAGCCTATTTACGCGCCGCCAAGGAATTTCCGAAAGAACAGCGCGCAGCCCAGGCGGCCGTGAACGCCGAGGTCGAAGCGCGTCGCGCCGCCGACTTGGCCACGCTGTCGGCGGCGGCCAAGATCTTGATCGACAACCACCGCGGCCGCGAGGAAGCCGCCGAAGGCGTGTGGATCGCGGCCACGACCTATCAAGAGGTCGGCCTGTTCAGCGAAGCCGCCAACTACCACGCCGTCATCACCGACAGCTGGCCCAAGAGCTCACATCACAAGGATGCGGCGTACAACGCCGTGCTCTTGCGCACGACCGTGGGTGAGCACGACAAGGCCATCGACAGCGGCCAGAAGTTCAAAAAATACTATCCGCGCGACGAGAGCGCCGACGAGGTCACCTTCTTGATGGGCAAGGCCCACGAGAAGGCCGACAAAAAGGCGGAGGCGGCCGCGCTCTATGACGCCTACTCACGCAGCGCACGCGGCGTCGGTAGCCAGATCGAAGCGCTGGTGCGCCTGGCTACCGTGAAGGCCGGCGACGAGCGCGCGTCCGCAGCGGCGCTCGAGCGCGCGGTGGCCTTGTACAAGGCTCGCAAGAGCACGGTCGACGACCGCGGCAAGTATTACGCGGCCAAAGCCCGCTACATGCAGGGCGAAACCATCCTGAAGAAATTTCAGGACGTGAAAATCGAGGGCGACGTCAAGCAGCTGAAATCTCGCCTCAAGAACAAGGCCGAGCTGCTGAAGAAAGCCGCCGAAACCTTCCTTTCGACCGCCGAGATTGGCGCCGCCGAGTGGACGACGGCCGCCCTGTACCAAATTGGCGTGACGTACGAGTCATTCTCCAAAGCTCTGCTGAGCTCGCCGCCGCCGGCCGCCTTGAGCGCCGAAGAAAAAGACCTGTACCAGCAGTCGATCGACGAGTTCGTGGTTCCGATCGAAGAGCGCAGCTTGGAAGCTTACGAGAGCGGATGGCACAAGGCGATCGAGCTTGGCATCTTCAATTCTTGGACGGCCAAGATGCGCGAGGCCCTCGGACGCTTGAACTCGGAGTTGTACCCGCCGCTGAAGGAGCAGGGCTTCGAGATCCGTTCGCAAGGCCCCTCGCCGTTGCCCCCGCTGATCGACGCTACCCGCCGTAACTCTGGCGGTAGGAGTGAGAAGTTCTTGCTGCCGGGAGCCGCCGTCGGCGACAAGCCCGAGGGCAAGCCCAAAGACCTTGCCAAGGGTAAGGAGGACAAGAAGTGAAGCGCCTCCTCGTCACGCTGTGCTTCGTGGCCGCTTGCGGCAAGTCTCAGCAAAAGGTGGAGGCCCCCACGCTCCAGCCCGCCAACCCAGTCGCGTTGGGAAAAATGGTGCAAGGCGTACAAGCCGCCAAGGACGCCTCTGGTAAGGATCGCGCGATAGGCTTACTCGAAGAGGCCGTGAAGGCGGACGCGGGCCTCTGGGAAGCCCACTACAATCTGGGCATTTTGCTGGCCGACAAGGGCGATCTCGGCACCGCCGAGCGACACCTGGCGACCGCGCAGCAGCTGGCGCCCAACGCCGAAGACGTTGCGGTGGCCTTGTCGGAGGTGCGGCGGCGTCGCGGGGACGCGCAGGGCGCCGTCGACGCCCTGGCGCCGTTCGTAAAAGAGAATCCCGGTGCTCGTCACGCTCCCGTCGCGTTGATTGGCGCCTACCGTGAGAGCCAGAAGATCGACGAAGCCGTCGCCCAAGCGCAAGAAGTGCTGGTCCGAAACTCGAAGGACCCGCGCGCCTTGGCCGAGCTCGCGCTGTCGTACCTCGACAAAGGCGAGCTCGATACGGCCGAGCTGCTCAGCGGCGAAGCGCTCAAGGCCGATACCAAAAGCGCGATCGCGGAGCGCACCGCGGGCTTGATCAAGCTGAAGCAGGGCGACGACGCGGCGGCGTTCCGGCACTTTGCGCGCGCCAGCGAGTTGGATCCGAAGGATACGACCGCGCGCCTCAACGTCGCCACCGTGCTGCTAGAGGCCGGCATTTACGATAAAGCGGTCGAGCAATTCCGGGCCGCGCTCGAAGCCGAGCCCGACAACTCCTCGGCCGCGCTGGGCCTCGCCGCCGCGCGCCGCGCCCAAGGCAAGCGCGACGAAACCGCGCCGTTTCTGGAAGCCGAAAAGCTCATCAAGGGCGTGCTGGAGCGGGAGCCGCAAAACCTGTCCGCGACCTACAATTTGGCGGTCCTGTACGCCGATTTTCTCAAGCGCCCCGCCGACGCCTTGCCGCTTTATCAGCGCTTTCTGGAGCAAGCCCCCAAGGGTCACCCCGCTCGGCCCGAGGCCGAAAAGGCCGTCGCGGCGCTGAACAACCAGAAGAAGTAGCCGCCGCTCGCGGCATTTGCGCCGCAATTGCTGAAGCCGACGAGCACGGCTAGGCTCTCCCTGGGCCCCGCGACCATGCTCCGCGCTCATTCATCGCCGTCGAAGCCCGCAATGCCGAAAGCGTTGCGGTGGCTCGGGCTGTTCGCGCGTGTCGTCGCCATGCTCATCGCGCTGCAAATGTCTGGCGCGCTACATGCGGCCGCCGACGCCCTGGCGTCGTGCGCGGGGGTGCTGGCAGACGGCGACTGCGACGACGGGGACGGCGGCAAGCAGTGTCCGCCGGGGTGCCCCAATTGCCATTGTGCGGCGCGCAGCAACGTGGCGCCGGCCGACGTCTTCGATGTCTCGCCGCTGCTCACGCGCTGGGAAGGGCAACGGCTCGCGCCGACCTGCCGCGATCATGCGGGGCCGCGGGGGCCCGAGCGCTTGCCGCTCTATCGGCCGCCACGAGCGTCGGCTCGGGCGTGAGCGGCGTCGCTTCGACGTCGGCTGTCATCGAAGACTAGGTCCCGTTCTCGAGCTCGAGAGCGGTCGATCGCCCGTGCCGCGCACGCTGCGTTGCACCTGGCCGTGATGATCGAGCGGAAGTCCCGGCGCCCCTCGTGTCCGGAATCCGCGGGGAAAGCATTTTCATGTCGCTACGACGAATGTTCACTGGCGTGCTGCTCGGGCTGGCATCGGCCGCGTGTGCAACCGGCGCCTTCGCCCGAGAAACTGCGAGCTGCGCGGTCGTGACCCGCGCCAAGCTCAGTGCCTGCGCGCTCGACGCGAGCGCGAGCCTGGAGTCCGAACGGTGGCTGCACGAAGCCGCGCAAGGCCGGCTCGATGCGGCTTCGCCTTGGCTGCCGGCCAATCCGTCGCTCGCCGTGACGGGCGCACAGCGCACCGAAGCGGGCGGTGACCGGACCGTCATCAACTGGACCGCGACGCTGTCTCAACAGCTCGAGGTCGCCGGACAACGCGGAGCGCGACGGGCGGCCGCGAGCGCAGAGCTAGAAGTCGTCGAGCGGGGGCGGACCGTCCTGGCGCGTGACGTCGTGGCCCACGCCTGGGAGTCGTACTTCGAGGTGCTGGCCGCACGCGAGCGGGTAGGGGTCGCGGACAAGCTGGAGGCCGCGTTGCAGCAGCTTCAGGAAGCCGCGCGCGCTCGCGCCGAACGTGGCTTGGTCGCCCCGGTCGAAGCGGACATCGCGGAGCTTGCGCGGCTCAAGGCGACCCAGGAACGCATCGCAGCCCTTCGCCAACTGCGGACTTCGCAGGCAAGCCTTTCGCTCGCAGTGGGGGTCGCCCCCGCCGGGCCCGAGCTCACCGTGACCGGAGATTTGACGCCGATTACGGTCGCCCCCGAAGCGCGCCCGGCGGAGGCCACTCGACCGGAAATTGCGGCGTTGCAGGCCGAGAAACGCGCCTTCAGCGAGCGGGCACGCCTGTTTCGGCGAGCGCGCGTGCCCGATCTCACCCTGAGCGTGTTCGCTCAGCGCGATGGCTTCGCGGAGCGAGTGCTCGGCGTCGGCGTGGCTCTACCACTGCCCCTGCCATCGCCGGTCGGACGCACCTTTGCCGGAGAGATCGCCGAGGCCGAGGCGCGGTCGCGTCGCGCCGAAAGCGAGCTCGGAAGAAAGCGCCGCCAGCTGCGCGCGAGCCTCGCGGTCGCGCGCGCCGAATACGATTCGCGCCGCGCCGAGCTCGAGCTGTTCACCCCCGAGCGTCGGGCGCGCGCCGAGCAGACGCTGCTCGACCTGGCTTCGGAAATCGCCGCGGGGCGACTGAGCGTGCGCGAAGCCATCACGACAGAGCGGAGCCTGATCGAATTTTTGCGAGGTTACGTGGACGCGCGGCTCGCGCTGTGCACGGCTTCGGTCGCGCTTGCGCGGGCGTCGGGCGTGGCGTTCGAACGAGGTGGGCAATGAAACGCCCCGTTGCCTGCCTGGCGTCCACGCTGGCGCTGGCGCTAGCGTGCTCGGCCTGCCGCGAGCCGGAGGCGAGCCGGGGAGCGCCGAAACCGGACCCCTCGGGCCACTCCCAGGAGCCGGCGCACGAGGCGCTGCCGAGTCACATTCGGCTGTCGGACGCGGTGGTCGCGAGCGCCCGCATCGCCACCGCCCCTGCCCAAAAGGCCGCCTTGTCGCCCATTTTGCCGCTCCCGGGCGAGCTCGCGGCCGATCCGGATCGCAGCGCGCGCGTGGCCTCGCCGGTAGCGGGCCGCATCGAGCGCGTCGACTTCAAGGAGGGCAGCGCCGTCAAAAAGGGCGACGTGCTCGCCGTGATTCGCATCTTGGAGCTGGGCAAGCTCCACGCCGCCTACGCGACCGCCCAAGCCAAAGCCAAAGCGTCCCGCCTCAACTCCGAGCGCTTGAAGGCGTTGGTCGACAAACGCCTGGCGTCGGATCAAGAAGCCGTCAACGCGGACGCCGAAGCCTCCGCCTTCGAGATCGAAGCCCGAGGCTACGCGGAGCAGCTGTCGGCGCTCGGCGGTGGCTCGGGGGCGTCCACGCTCGCCCTACGCGCCCCGGTGTCGGGCGTGGTGCTGTCGCGGGACGCGGTGATTGGACAACCCGTCACTCCAGAGCAAACGCTCGCGAGCCTGGCCGACTTGTCCGAGCTCTGGTTTCTGGCGCGTGTCTTCGAAAAAGACTTGGGGCGCGTCCGCGTGGGGGCCAAGGCCGACGTCCAGCTCAACGCCTACCCGGACGAGCATTTCGAGGGCACGGTCGAGTACCTGGGCAAGCAGGTCGATCCGGTCGCGCGCACCGTTACCGCGCGCATCCGCCTGAAAAATCGCGATGAGCTCCT
>Ga0164241_10002308_pt1 | contig 20970 bp, 13 predicted proteins | sample OricomyardsoilBY_FD_108780 | JGI IMG/M metagenome (GOLD analysis project Ga0164241, IMG submission 108780) | Backyard soil microbial communities from Emeryville, California, USA - Original compost - Back yard soil (BY) | ecosystem: Environmental > Terrestrial > Soil > Unclassified | place: USA... | reverse complement strand
TTCGGATGGAGGAGGAGGGTCGGTGAGCGATATATTTACGCTCACGGTAAATCCGGCTACCAAAGTAACACCGTTGATTGCCTGGGCCAACCCCGCACCAATAGTGTCAGGAACTGCATTGAGCAGTGCACAATTGAATGCAACGACTGCACACAACGGTACGCCTGTAGCAGGAACATTCACCTACACACCTCCTTTGGGAACTGTGTTAGGAGTCGGTGCAGGTCAGCAGCTTTCAGTGAGTTTTACACCCACCAATGGAACGCTATACAATGCAGCCAGCAAAACGGTAACGATCGATGTGAATTCATCTGCCCCGACAACGGCCTTCTATCGTGCACTTAATTTGAATGGACCCGCACTGAACATCGATGGCAATAACTGGACGGCCAGTGCAGGTGCTCCTAATTTCAGCTTTACAAATGGATTCGGTTTTACCAATCAGTCTGTATCACTTGTACCATCGACCGATGCCACCCGTGCATCGATGATACGCTCCTCCATTTATGGAAAAACAGTAAGCTTTGCCGTCAGTGGAGTTCCTGCCGGCAGCTATCAGGTTTGGCTATATGTGTGGGAAGACAACTTTGTACAGACGTATTCAATATCCATTGAAGGAGGAGTGGTTGAGGCCAACGCTAATAGTGGCAATGCAGGATCGTGGAAAAAACTAGGGCCATACCCGGTCACCCTCAGCGATGGCGTGATCAACATATCCTCGTCAGGGGGCGATGCGAATTTTTCGGGCATAGAGATCTGGCAGGAAAATCAATCACAATCTGCTAACGCACGGTTAAGTCATACAGAAACTATTCAGTATAAAGAGGCGGAACAAACGCAGGGTGTTGATTTGGGCGTGTATCCAAACCCTTTCTTAAATAGTTTAAATATTGTTTTTCCAGAAATTCAGTCTGGAGAAATGCGATTAGAATTGTTTGATGTCCACGGCAAGTCCGTACGATTGTTGTTCGAGGGTACAGCGCTGCCAGGTGCGGAGCGAGTATATCATTTAGAACCGGATTTAGCCGAAGGTGTTTACATCATTCAATTGATAAATGGCAAGCGCATTATCCGTTCAAAATTAGTCAAGGGAACTAGGTAGCTCGAATTAATCAAATGAAAAAACTGGCTTTAATAGTAGTATTAAGCTTTGCTGTAGTTTCGGTAAATGCGCAGGCGGTAAAGATTATGCCCCTGGGTAATTCAATTACGCAGGCAGACAATAGCCATTATAGCTACAGATATAATTTGTGGCAGAAGCTCAATAATTCCGGCTCAGGTGTGTCATTTGATTTTGTCGGGAGCATGAATACGAATTTTAATGGCAGTCCGGCTTTCCCTAATGCCGGATTTGACCGTGATCATGAAGGTCATTGGGGCTGGTTTGCGGATCAATTGCTTAACGGTCTGCCAGGTTGGCTCGCCAATTATACACCCGACGTTGTCCTGCTTCATGCCGGTTCTAATGATGCGTTCAACTTCCACTCGACCAGTAGTACGGTTGCTGAACTAGAGCAAATCATAGATGTACTTCGAGCCGACAATAGCCGTGTAATCATATTGCTTGCGAAACTTATTCCCGTCAATAATCCTCCTTTAAACACAAACATAATTGCCTTAAACGCTCAAATAGCCGGAATAGTGAGTAGAAAAAACTCGCCTGTATCGCCGGTAATTTTGGTAGATCAGAACACTGGATTCAACGCGGCTTCAGATACATATGATGGTGTCCACCCCAATTCGTCCGGTGAGGAGAAGATGGCTCAGAAATGGTTCGACGCCATCATGGCATTAGACCTCGTCAAGGAGGAAACTCCCAGCAATGCACCGCACGCCATTTCTCTGAGTCTTACCACTAATGAAGATGTCCCGCTGTTTTTAACGACGTCGTTGTTTGACGCCGCCTACTCGGATGTTGATGGCGATAAAATAGAGACGGTCAAAATATTGAGTCAGCCTGATAACGCCCAATTATTACTGGGTCAGAATATCGTTTCAACGGGTCAAACGTTGAGCCTTTCTCAATTTTGCAGCATGCAAGTCAGACCGAAACTCAATATCAATGGATCGTCATCTTTTAAAATAGAGTCAACCGATGGTCGCGGTCTTTCAGCTACCCATGATGTAACGGTCAAAATTGTGCCCATAAATGATGCTCCGTCGTTCGGACCTTTTCAAATGACACAGAAGGATGCTAAAGTTATGTATTTCGAAGCAACGGTTTTCGATGTTGACAACCCGATATCAGCTTTGACATTCAGTGCTTCGTCAAGCAATCAGGCAGTTGTTGCAGACAGAAATCTTTCGTTTACAGTGGTTGGAGATAGAATTAGAATTAAAGTAGAAGCTTTTACACAAGGCACGGCTACGCTCCAAATTACTGTCAATGACGGAGTCGGTACAGGGTCAGCAGTAATACCGTTGACCATTGTGAATACACCTCATACCATGAATGTTGGATTTGAGGTTAACGAGGATGAAACGCTGGTATTTCGTAAAGCCACATTTATTGAGGCCTTCACAGATGTGGATGGTGATGAGTTGACGTCAATTAAAATTGTAAAACTACCGTTATCCGGCACTTTAAGGCTCGATGGATCGAACGTCAGCGTGGGAGCGAAAATCAGTCTTGATAAACTCGACAACCTCCGTTTTATCCCTGCGTTACACATGTCTGGAAGCGCTTCATTTACGATCGAAAGCATCGATGCGCGTGACCTTTCAGTTTCGCATGACGTTAAGATCAGCATTCTACCCGTAAACGATCCTCCGACGATTGGACCATTTAAGGTTACTGAAAAAAAATCTAGAACGATCTATTTAGAAGGTCTGATCGCTGATGTGGACCATCCAATCTCATTGCTGACGTTCAGCGTTTCATCAAATAACCAGAACGTAGTAGCCGACGACAACATTTCGTTTATGGTCGTTGGCGATAAATTGAGAATCGCGGTGGTGGCCTTTAACGAAGGTTCAGCAATACTGAAGATAACTGTCAATGATGGGACGCATTTGGGTACAGCCTTTGCAACTGTAAGTGTCACGAATACTCCTCACACCATGAATGTAGTATTCAAAGTTAATGAGGATGAAACGCTGGTATTCCATAAATCCACCTTTGTGGAGGCCTTCACAGATGTGGATGGTGATGAGTTAGCGTCAATTAAAATTGTAAAACTACCATTAACTGGCACTTTAAGGCTCGACGGATCAAACGTCGGCGTGGGTGCGAAAATCAGCGTTAATAAACTCGACAACCTCCGTTTTATCCCTGCATTACACATGTCTGGAAGCGCTTCATTTACGATCGAAAGCATCGATGCGCGTGACCTGTCAGTTGCGCATGAAGTAAAGATCAGCATTTTACCCGTAAACGATCCGCCGGCGCTTGGACCATTTAAGGTTACAGAAAGGAATACTAAAGAGATGCATTTAGAAGGTCTGATCGCTGATGTTGACCATCCAGTCTCATTGCTGACCTTCAGCGTTTCGTCGAATAACCAAACTGTTGTGGCCGACGACGACATTTCGTTCAAAGTCGTTGGCGATAAATTGAGAATCGCGGTGGGGGCCTTTAACGAAGGCACAGCAACGCTGAAGATAACTGCCAATGACGGCACGCATTTGAATACAGCCTTTGCACATGTAAGTATCACAAATACTCCTCACACCATGAATTTAGCGTTTACTGTAAATGAGGATGAAACGCTGGTATTCCATACATCCACATTTGTCGAGGCGTTTGAAGATGTGGATGGAGACCATTTGCAACAAATAGAAGTCGTCAAGCTTCCATTAAACGGAATGTTGGTGCTGGGAGGCACCAAAGTCGCCGTTGGTGATCGAATCAGCATCGAAGCCATTGATCAACTCACCTTTGTACCAGACGCCAATGTCTCGGGTGAAACTTCATTTATATTCGAAAGTATCGATGGACGAGATCTTGGTGTAGAGATAGTTTCAGCCATTCATATTGAGGCGGTAAACGATGCGCCTGAGTTAGCCGTTATAGATGATAAAGAAATTAGTATTCAAACCATCGATGAAGTCATTACAGTGCCCCTCATAGCAAGTGACATTGACACTCCTGCATCGTCGCTTTTGTGGTCAGTTTTTTCGGACGCGCAGGATGTCGTGCCAAATGCTAATCTGAGCATTGACAATTCCATTCTGTCGATCAGGCCATCAGATATAGGTGCAGCCAATATTACGGTGGCGGTTTCCGATGGAGATAAACAATCCATCAGGCATTTCATTGTTAACATTAGCCTGATCACAGATATTAACTCAGAGAGAATGACGTTTCACGCATTCCCGAACCCTGCTGAACACCAGGTATCTTTATCCTTCTCTGGAAGCGCTGCAGAAATGCAGTACTACATCGTCGATAACAGGGGAACAATTGTTCTCGATGGTGAGGCATCAGGATTTGACGACAACAATGTGCTTCGAATAAGTGTTAGCGATCTGCGATCTGGAGTCTATGTGATTAAGTGCTTATTCCGTGACGGGCAGGAGAAGAGCGTGAAGTTCGTAAAGAAGTGAGCAGCAAATACGATAGAATTATTCGATGGACGGCCTCGGGTCTGTTTGAACCATTTCGGTGCGAATTGCTAAGGTGATATCTTCAATCATTAGTTGGGTCCGCATATCCACTCCCCTTTTGATAAGGTGATAAGGTGTGTCGAACATTAATGTGTCCGGCATTACATATCGCTCAGGGTATCCCATAACCAGAAACCTCCTTTGTCTGAATTCGCTCTCCAGGAGCTTGATCGTTTTCATTTCGTGCTCAAAAACATGCTGTTCCAGAGCAGGGAAGGTGATGAGTAATGTAGCTCCTTTGTCCCTGATAGCAGATTCAAACCGTTTCAGCCTATCGAATGCTTGACTGTCGTACTCTTCCGGTAAAGAAGGTTCAGTCACAAGCTCTTTGCTTGGTAAATTCCAATGCTTAGCGTTGTCACCGTACTGGTTAATTGAATTTCTGTCATAAATCTCAAGCGGATTACGTTTAAAATAATATTCCCCAGGCTTGAACTTAGAGAAGGCATAACTCGGCAGGTGGGACATCATGTTGAGGTGTTGGCTGGCATGCAGGTTGAATAATTCAGACGGCGCCACATCAAATATAGTTCGCACGAGGTCATGGCCACCGTACATGGCGCGGTCAAAAAATTGATTATACTCAAGCGAAGCAACTATAATGTCGCCACTTTTCACATATCGCAGTGTATTTTCAAACATATAGACGAATCCAATACCCCAACTGAGGCCGGTATTAATGGGATTGATGTGAAGGGAGTCTTTCAATAGTTGACTGTTGATGCTTAGACTTAAATTGGATCCACCAATCAGAATAAGCCTTGGAGATGAAACGGTACTCAATAGACTATCCGTCTTCAACTTCGCGAACATGTGTGAGGTAGATGCCCTGGGAGTTGCCGGTAATAGTAGACCGACTATTGTCAGGGCCATTAAAATGCCCAAAAAGAAAATGAGATTCTTAAGGAAAGCCTTCATCGCTATAAACTAAAATTGAAAATAGATAAACCCACTTTGTTGACCTGAGTACAGTATTACGATAACAATGAGCGCATAATAAAACGCCCATCGCTTTGGTCGCGTCCAATGGAAGCCAAAGGTTTTGATCGCATAGGTTTCAGATCTCCCCAGCCATTCAAGGACAAAGAAGAAGCACAGTATGAAAAGCAGCGCTGGGCGCACATTGCTTGTAATGAAGTGGTACGATTCTGAGTACGCTTCAATGCTTTTTAGTCCGGTTACGAGTCTTGATATGTAGCTTGTAGCCGCACCGACACTTTCCGACCTGAAAAATATCCAAGCCAAAACTGTGAGGCCAAATGTACTCGCCATGCTTAGCAGTTCTCGAGGTGTAGGCAGAAGCCTACCTTGTGCTACGACATTGAGATGAAGGCGGTTTGTCTTTCGGAGCAGCAACGGCAAATAGTAAAAAGCGTTTAATGCACCCCAAACGATAAACGTCCAGTTCGCACCATGCCAAAATCCGCTCAGCAAAAATATGATGAAGACGTTTCTGATTTTTAACCACATCCCACCGTTGCTTCCACCTAGTGGAATGTAGACGTAGTCCTTAAACCAGGAAGAAAGGGAGATATGCCACCTTCTCCAGAATTCGCCAATGTCTCGGGAGAAATAGGGGAAGGCGAAATTTTGAAGCAACTCTACACCAAACAGCCTTGCCGAACCTAGTGCTATGTCTGAGTAACCTGAAAAGTCTCCGTAGATTTGGAAAGCGAAGAAGATTCCTCCCAAAATCAAGGTTGTCCCCGAATATTGATCGGCATTATTGAAAATCATGTCTGCGTAGGTAGCACAGTTGTCTGCAATGACCATTTTTTTGAAAAGGCCCCAAAGAATTTGCCGTAAACCATCTACAGATTGCAGATAATTAAATGTTCGGGCTTTCTTTAGTTGCGGCAGCAGATGTGTTGCTCTTTCTATCGGACCCGCAACAAGCAGCGGGAAAAAACTTACGAAAAGCGCATAGGTGATAAAATTTCTTTCAGGTCTTATTCTATCGTAGTATATATCAATTACGTAAGACAAGCCATGAAATGTATAAAATGAGATTCCGACCGGCAGAATGAATTGAAGTGAAGAACGCGGAATATTTAAACCAGTTTCTATTAAGCTATCTATAAAAAAGTTATAGTACTTAAAGAAGCCAAGGAAACCGAGATTGATTGAAATGCTTGTCCAGAGCCACAGTTTTTTCGACCGTTTATTCCCCGCACTTGAAATTTGAATACCTGAGTAGTAATCCAAAAGGGTTGAAAAGAATAGCAGGAAAAGAAAGCGCCAGTCCCACCATCCATAAAAAAAATAGCTTGCAACAACAAGTAGAATGTTTTGCGTCGTCAGCTTTTTGAATATGAACCAGTAGCAAATGAAGACAAGCGGTAAGAATACCGCAAAATCGATTGAGTTGAAATACATTTAAGAAGGCGTCGAACTGGCTTGGAATACCAGAATTAGTAATTAGCTATAAAAAAATGGCCATTCGTGAGCCATAAGGAATCATGGTTCACGAAGAACGAAGGCCAGGGATGGACTTAAAGCTATGGTGGAGTAAGGGTCATTCGTTGACTTTGCAAGTATTTCAAAAATATAGAATGAAAACTACAATTCAAGGTCATTCTAGGTTTATTTCGATTACATGCCCGGGTATGAAGCGATATTACTTTTTGACTGCTGAATGGGTGCAAGCTTGTCGAGAAGGCTTGATAATAATTGCTTTGGCGCTGTCAATGAATTAATTGTAAAAGTTCTACCTTGCACGTGCGGGCTGTTTGGGGAGTGTACGATGTACCCACAGCATGACGCGCTCCCCTCACCCGTCTTTCTACGCGGTCGATTAGAATCCTTCGCTCATTCTGTTACACACAACCTAGCCTGTTCATAAAATTTTATTTTAAATGCGCGGGTGGTTGCTCAGATAAAGGCCATACAAAAACGGTATAGCAACCGTAGGTTGTCGACTCAATGCCAAATCACCTGATATTGAGTATGGTACGACAAATGGGAGTAAGAACGGACGAAACCAACCCCGTAACGTTAATTGGATACTAACCGGAATCTTTATTTTTTTTGCATGTCGTTGTTATAGAGTGCTGCACTAAAAATTATATCTTCGTTCTCATAGCTAATAGCCATTACATCTTTGAGCAACGAAGATCTTCTTCTACTCGGTTCTGTCGGATCTGGCGGAAGAGTAAAATGGGAATACACAATGTAATACGATGTTCTACGATCGATGGACACTTCATATAGATAAGGTAACGGCCGATTTTTTGCGGGAATTTAGCTCGTTGACTCCTGATGATCTTGCCTGGAAACCTAATTCGGACGGCTGGAGCATCGCCCAGCTCATTTATCATCTCATAATGGTAAACAACACGTACTTTCCAGTAGTCAACTCCCTGCGTAGCAACCAATATAAGGAACCCCTACTTGCAAAAATTAGATTCATAGTGGACCAATCAACCAAATTTATTATGGATACCGTTCACTCTGACCCTATTCACGAGATGAAAACCTTTGCGAAGTGGCGGCCGACGCATGAAACCGATTATGAGAACATCCTAGTCAAACTTGTACAACACCAAGATAATTTGAAGCAACTTGTGACAGATTCGTCTGAGCTGTTAGAGAAGCAGGTGATTATTTCTTCTCCAGGAAACAGATTGATACTTTATAAGCTTTCAACGGCATTCGACATCATTGTCGCTCAAGAAAAACGACACTTTGATGAAGCTATCGAAGTGCTTAGACTGTTACACCATAAGGTGGCTTCTGTATGATCAACGCGGGACAATTGACTAGCAGCCGTTTAAGTAATGTGCCTAGCTTTCGAACCCCGAGCATCTCAAAGACGCTTTCAATACGCTCAAAGTAGAAAATGGAAGCGGGAAATCAAGTCTACAAAAACGTTGTTTCATAAATGGTGGACGATATCATAGATGTAGGATGACGCACGGCGGTAGATTCAATGAAAAGGGGTGGGCAATGGAGAGCCAATGTATGACTCGGTAACATGTTGATTGGAATTCTTGTGTTAGCAAATTTCTTGATAGAAAAATTGTGAACTTTATATTTTGAGTGTAACTTATGTGATATAGCCAAAATGTTATGAAAGAGAAGAGGAGTGAGCTGAAAGGAGTTCCATCGAAGAAAGTGATGGTAATCACCAAACCTTCAAAAAGTCAGGAGTTCAGTAAGAGGAATTTCAAGAATAATTGGACGAATACTAAATTCGTTTATACCAGGCCTCGATAGACAAGGCCGGGCTAGCATTTTCGAGTTTTGTAATGAAGCACGATACAACTGTTCGTACTAATGAACTCATCAAATTACCACACATACTCGGTATTTGTGACAAGAAAGATCTTACCTGTAGGTTTGTAGTCACCTAAGAAATCGCAAGTAAGATGTTTATTTTCACGCAGAAATTCGGATAATGCTTGGCACTCTCCAAGAGTTGTATCTTCTCGCCAATCGTTAAAGAAAATAATCGTATAATCAATAATCAGTGGCAAAGAGTAATTCAATGCTGCTTTTGCCGCTGGATACATATTGCAGGCAATCATAATAATGCTCGCCTTCCGAATATTGTATTTATCAGTTGTCTGGGGATTTAAAGTGTCATCGAATCTGCCGTTAATTAATAAGACGCGTCTCCAATTAATTCTAGCACGATTCAGAAATTGTGTAGTTTGTTCGATTGTAGTTGCGTGCTGACCGGACTGCCACGTAATAGCATCGTTTGTTGCATCAAAACTTGGAAATTCTTTAAATGAATCGAAACCAAAGAGTCTTACACTGGAAAGCCTTTGTTTTCGCAGCACGCGATACATACAAGCCATCGCATCTCCTCTAGAAACGCCGAACTCTAAATAGTCGCCAATTCTTGTAATACGGCGTCTCACCACACGCCAAGCGCTGGCATACTTTGGTTCCAGCTCTTTTTGTAGTACATGTGGTATATAAACATTCTTTCGAGACAAATTCGTGATGAGATCGACAACTGACGCAGGCAAAAGGATTTTAATTGTTTTGCAAAGTCGGTTCAGTTTAAAATACCGTAGCATTCTCCGCAGAAAGCTATCTGAAGTTTTCATAGGTACCAATATTAAAGGCGAGATTTACCAATGGATCAGTGCCATGATAGAACGTCAATGGATATGAAGGCTTCCCTAAAAACAGTAGCAGTTAAAAATAAAGTTTAACTGTTAAATTTAGGGAGAAATGAAAAAGACAAAGTTCACCGAGAGCCAAATCATAGGCATCCTCAAAGAGCAAGAACAAGGCAAGAAAGTAGCGGACATTTGCCGTGAACACGGAATTAGCCAGCCGACATTTTATCAGTGGAAGAGTAAGTATTCCGGCATGGATGTACAGCAGCTCAAACGCGTAAAAGAACTGGAGGCGGAGTTGTCGCAGTATAAGAAGATCGTGGCAGAGCAGACTTTGCATATCCACGTATTAAAGGACGTCATCGAAAAAAAGCTCTAAGGCCTGCCGAAAAGCGCGAGCTGGTTCATTACCTCAAAAATGAACATAGCATTAGCGTTCGCCAGGCCTGTAAACTGGTTGATCTTAAGGGATCGGTATACTACTACGCATCGAAAGTGCGAAGCGACGAGTCAATCCGAGGCAAGCTTTCCGAGCTGGCAAATCTACATGGACGTTGGGGCTTTTGGATGATGTTTCATCGCCTTCGACTGCTTGATTTCAAAGACAATCATAAGCGTGTTTATCGAATTTACACTGAGATGAAACTGAATATGCGACGCAAACATAAGAAGCGTCTCCCCTCGAGAATACTTCATCCATTGGTACAGCCTCTTCACCACAACCTAACATGGTCGATGGATTTTATGCACGATGGTTTATTCCACGGCAAAACGTTCCGGGCGTTCAACGTTATTGATGACTTTAATCGAGAATCACTGAACATCACCATCGACACAAGTTTAACCAGCGAACGGGTCACGCGGGAATTAAATCGCCTCAAGGAGTGGCGCGGCAAGCCTCAATTTCTTAGGGTGGACAACGGACCAGAGTTTGTTGCTCAAGCATTACGCGATTGGTGTGATAGAAACGACATAACGCCGACCTTTATTCAAAAAGGTAAGCCTCATCAGAATGGATACATCGAGCGCTTCAACAAGACCTTTCGTGAGGAAGTGCTGGACGCCTATGCGTTTGAAAGCCTGAAGCAGGTTCGGATGTTGGCCAATGCCTGGATGTGGATATACAACAACGAAAGACCACATAGTGCACTCGGGTATAGGACACCTGTGCAGTTCTTATTGAAATATGGAAAACTCCACCATCCCCTGGAGGGGGTGGAGTTTCCCACATTCCAACAAGATGCCAATTGTACCTGGAAATCTATAGTTTCAAATGCTACTAAGTAAGGGAAGCCTTCAGATAACTAATGCGAAGGCACTTCAGTCCCGCCGTAAAAAACGTAAGACAAATAATTTCATCAGGTCGCGAATGAGACCTGGCCAAGGGCATGGCAACGCTAATACATCACACTTATCGTTAGCCGATTAGGTGTAGAATTGCGTTTTTGGGTCGATATTCAATCCATGACTAGCATCTGCTTGATATCTTATTCTTGCAATAGAATAAATGATCAAATATTTTTTTCAACATACAAAACAATCTGTTCGCGGCCAACAATATTACCAATACTCGAGAATAATATTTAAGCGCACCAAGCCTGGGTATCGTTCAGCGGCTTACTTGTCTGAGGAAAACGACATTATTTATTGCCGGTTACCGCGATTTTACCGCAGCGGAATAGTTAGCCGCCTACCAAACGCGCTTAATGAGAATGTTAAATGTCTTACTCTGCCTAGTTTAAACGTAACAGCATCCGATAGTTGTACAGCCATCGCAACAGCCGGGATCAAATTGATTTTCCATAATGTACTATTTAATTTAGCCATTTGGCGACGACCGTCGCCCAGCAGATAGACGGCCTATGCACTTAAAGGACGCACAAGATTCCTTTGCGTCTTTTTGAGAAGCTCTCCGTCTTATGGTTAAATACTTTTTTTTCATGAAACAGATCATTCTTATTATTCTCCTTTTGCCGCTTATCGGCCACGTCAACGTTCAGAATAAGCCGGTAAAACGCAACCTGGTTCCTGCCCGTGGGCACTACGAGCAGTTGATGAATTTCAGTCCGAAGCCAAAATCTTCCAATGAGGAAATTGATAAGCGAAAGTTTATTACTGATGCAGAAACGGTAGAGCGTCGATTGAGTCGGAAGCCAAATTATCTGACAAATGTATCGGTCGACAACTTCAAAATCCCTGACGTACCAGCGAACAGCTCCGATCAAACGAAGGCAGAAATTCAATACCTCCTTGCCCTTCAGAAACACCGAACCAAAGAAGATGTGCGGGCGAGTTTATTTTACGCTGACGTGTACTATAACCTAAGTGTGAAACCTGCAGACTCGACCTACCAAACATTTCGCAGGAATCTATTTCACATCGGTCGCTCCATTGGCTCATGGTTTAACCCGGACGACCTGCCCTTGACTGCCGATTTCATGGCAAAAGTATGGCAGGATGCCAGCTACTTTATCTGGTCTTTGAAATTCAAGTATGCAAGAATCCGGCCCATGTTCATCGACCCGCGGATCAAGAACTTGCAGGAGACTGACTGGGCGGCATATCCTAGCGGCCATGCCTCGAACTCATACATTAACGCTTATATCTATCAGGAATTGGCGCCGGAGTTCATGGATGTTTTCACAAAGGATGCTTACGATATGGCGCACTCCCGAGAGATCATAGGCGTTCACTATCCGAGCGATTCTGAGTCAGCCAGAATCTTTGCCAGGCAGTTCGTGAATATCCTTTTTCAGAATGAGAAATTTCTGTCTGATTTTGAAAAAGTAAAGGAGGAGTGGGCTGTCCGTGCGAAGGAGACATTTCGGTGAATGTTCAAGGAGGATTGTACGTTTGTTTTGAGTCGTTTTGTTGGCTTTTAGATCAGAGGAAGGTTATCTTTGAAGCTCGAAAGTCGTTCTTTTAAAGTCTTCATAAAGGTCAACTTTGTCCACGTCCGATTCGGTCACCATGCTAAATTTGGAATTACAAAGTGTTGATTTTGAGCATCATATATTCCAGGTTCATTTCCCAGCGGGATCACAAGTTATCCACAAAGGATTAGGAAGCCGCTCAAATCATATGAATTTGGGCGGCTTTCTCATTCTTAGCCACCAAAGAAAAACATCAAAATCCAAAAAAAATGTGACCTCTGTGTGACCACTGAGATTTTCCGTTTTAATGGTCACACGGACTCGCAAGAATTGAGTTTTCAATTCATAAAAAATGGTCCGTCAATTTCGGTTCAACTGCTCTTTTTAAGAACGAGAAACAGTTTAAACCAAACATTGAAGACTATGAAATTCCTTCGAAAATTCTCCGTTCAAATCCTGGTAAAAAAAAACAGGGTTAATCTAGCAGGACTTGTCCCGATCTATGCGCGTCTGTTTCTGGACGGAGTCAGGACAGATTGCTTTCTGAAAAGAAACATCGAACTGCAGCATTGGGACACCAATAAACAGAAAGCTAAAAGAACGTTTACGGGCAGTCATGTTCTCAACGAGTACCTGGACATCTGCAGAGGTGAACTTAACAAGCATTTCAACATGATGTTGGCTGCACACGAAGACGTCACCGTTGAGATGATAAAGGCAAGTTTCCACGGCGAGAAGGTCAGAAGAGAAAAAGAGAAAAGCTTCCTTAAGGTGTTTCGAACCTTCCTGCAAATGCAGGAAGAGAAAGCTGCAGCTCAACTTAAAAAGAAAGGGCGCCACAAGCGCTTTAAAGTTCTATACAATAAAGTTCAGGCATTTATAAAGCAGAAGTTTGACAAAGAAGATCTCCTGCCCTCAGAAATGAAATTGAATTTTATTGTTGGATTTGAGCACTATTTGCAGACGACCGGAACTATGGGACACAATACGGCAATGAAGTGCGCAAAGGATCTCAAACAAGTCATGACCTTTGTAGCCATTGAAGTTGATCTACATCACAACCCGTTTCAAAGTTTTAAGTGCACGTATAAAAAGGTTAAGAGAAAATATCTAACGCAAGCAGAACTGGAAGCGATCGAGAACAAAGAAATTTCCATTGCTCGCCTGGATGAAGTTCGCGATTGTTTCATCTTTTGTTGCTATACTGGTTACTCGTATCAGGATGTCGAAGCCTTGTCACCTTCTGATCTGGGCATCGGTATTGACAAAAAGCTCTGGATTCTCCGTGATCGTGGAAAGACAGGCAATGTTGAAAATGTTCCGTTGCTATCAAAGGCTTTGGCAATTCTCGACAAATACAAAGACCATCCCTACTGCAAGAAATTCAATAGGTTATTGCCCGTCAATAGCAACGTACGATACAACGCATATCTGAAAGAGATAGCTGACTTATGCGGCATAACAAAGGCACTGACAACTCATGTAGCACGCCATACATGTGCGACAACAATCCTTCTTAGCAACGGCGTTCCTATTGAAACAACAATGGAGTTCCTCGGACACAACGATATTCGTACAACTCGCATCTATGCGAAGATCGTTCAACAAAAGCTCAGCGAAGACATGCATAATCTTGAAGAGCGACTTAATACCAAACAGCTTAAGAATTCATAATTGAAGTTGGACGCCGTTAAATAGGTCGGGCTCTGCACTCTTAAGTCTTTGAGCCTGACTTCTATTCTATTTATTTAGCTGCAATGAAAACTGGTTTATATAGCAGATGTATGGGAGGAAATTCCACGATCATTGCTATGGCGAAATGGCCAAAAGAGTTCACCCACATACAGGCTGAGGTACTGCTCAATGTCGTCTCAGGCAGAACGTTTATCGAGCGTGGTGCGGAATGATTTGTCCGCAGGTTATATAAAGATAAATCCTAACACGCTGATCTTTAACATATTAGGCTGCGTTAAAAGTGGTCCCGCTGGGACCGACAGTTTTATATCTAAGTCATTGATAATCAGAAAAATGTGTCGTAAAAACTTCCAAAAGTGACCCCGTGAATTTTGGTGTATTTTGGCTTGTTATGACGCGATGTTAATGAACGATTTGTGGTCCCAAAGATAAGGAGCATTTGACTCTATTTCGTTTAAATTAAGCAAAAAATTATGGAAGAAATCTAACTACGCAGAAAGGCTGCGTACTTGGCTTGTTAATTCGTTTATTGAAATCGACAAACATTTAGAATGGAGCCTTTATGACACTGCCAGAATTAAAACAACAACGAGAAAACCATCTAGAGGAGCTAAAAAGCCTTGCCAATAAATATCTCAGTGAAAACAAGAAGGTTAAAGATACCCACGAACACAAATGGGAGTCAGAAGTCATTGAAAATAACATTAAACAATTGAAGCGAATTATAACGAACGCCAACAAAGCGCTCGAACGAAAAGTGCTCGAAAAACATGCAACGGAACAGCTTAGGCAATTCGAGAATTTCCGAAACAGTATTACAATAGAGTCCGAAAGTGGAGAAACTTTTGAAAGCTACATGACCAAAATGATGTACGGTGTGGAGCGATTTGAAGTTCTTACGTACTCGCCAAGTTTTTCAATTGTTTACGACCTGTTTTGGATACCCGATGGTACTATCGGCGAGCAACACGATGTGGCAATCGGAAAACAACCACCAGAGATATATGAAAAGTATTGCATAAACAGAATCTCCATTATTGAGAAAGAAATGATCCCATATTTATTGGCTAAACCTCCGTATCACCAGCATGCGAAACTCCTCAAAGACATCATAAATACATATAAAAGATCTTCATTTCTATTTATCAACATAGTATTGATTACAGCTGCGGAAAGTCTAGTTCGTGAACTCTGTGCTTTCGTGTATGCGAAACAAAATCCGTCCACTAGCCGGGAGGAAGTACAGACATATATTTACGATAAGTTTAACTCCCTAGAAACCCTGATAAATAAAGCTGATTGGAGGGAAGATATTCCGACAAATCTCAAACAAGCCAACGCAGAATCGCGCTTCATTATAGAGCCAAGTCTCAATAAAAGCGTCGCTTTAATGGCCCAACATAAACAGGCAGAGGAACTAATAGCGCTTGAAACCGAAAAGATAGCTTCGTTTTTGGAGCCATCAGCTTCACATAACATCCCACTTGACGATCGACAAAGAAAGGTAGTGGAAGACTATCTAGAGAAGATTAAGGTGCTCGGAACTGGATTGATAGGCGACGACACTCAAATTCTCGTCACAATTAGAGCAAGGCTACAATTTCTTCTCCGACGATATAAGGAGGACAGAAATGCGATAATCCATGGCAACTATGCAGAATTCGACAAAGGTTGGAAAACCTATGTCTACCTTTCCGCAATTACAAAGATATTCGACCTGATAAAAGAATACGACCTGGTCTATCCCTGATCGCTGGGTAAGTATATGACGAGTCTTAAGTTACATTGAGCTACGCCAACTTTCGACACAAACGGGCGATGAAATTAAACAGAAATGATATTTGTAATTGTGGCAGTGGATTAAAATTCAAAAAATGCTGTATGAGTAAAAGCAATGAACCAGAACATGATCGCGCCGCTCCGATTGAAACCATTCTTTCAAATACAAGATTTGGATTAGAGAATTTGCATCTGCTTGGTGGTTCAAACAGAAAGATCCGGATTAGGAAAGTAGATATCCTTAACCACAGTACCCTTGTTTGCGAGTTCTATCCCTATGAAAAAAACTCTCCCGACATAAAGGGAGAAATATGCACCATAATGGGATTCTTCAATGGTTTTTTACTTGAAGACAAAAGTATTCATTTTAAAAACTATGCGGTTAAAGCATTTGATGAGGGGGAGCAAATGATCCTGTACGCCCTGTCTTCGAGAGGAGCCGTTCACTCCGCTGGTGTTGGTGACGCCATCGAATGGCTTAAAGCCACCCTGTTCCAGGAAAATACAAACGATTATCGATTAAGCATGGCGAAAAGAATAATTTCAGAAATTGAAAATTCCCTTCGTCATGTTGCGGCGGATATACTTGAGAAGCAATTCCACAGTAATTGGTGGGATCTAGCTATGGATAGTAAACTCGGCGACAGCGTAAAAGAAATTTACCGTAATCAGTTCGGCGTTGCGACCTCCGATGGTAGCATTTTGATTAATTACACCTACACCATTCAGTTGAAGAAAATAATTACAACTCATTGGCCGTACTTCAAGCAATTTTTCGGAGATAAGATCGAGTTTGAAAACTCAATGGATGAGTTGAATATCATCCACAGAGAAGAAGCACACAATCGAATCGTTTCGGCTAGTCACATTGAATCATTAGGCAAAATCTATTCATCCATCCTTGAAAAGATTCTCAGCAGTTATCAAGGCTTAACACCCGCATATCTCATCGAAAATTGGAAATTGCAAGTCAGTGAGATTATGCGAGACGAATATGAACCTCTATATAAACCGTTCGAGCTAACAGATGAACCAGATCCCGAACAGAAATTGAAAAAGTCGATCAAAGCCACCGAACATCTAATAAGCTACTTGACCGACACGAATCACAAGTTAAACTCAGTAGTCGTACCGATTCAAAAGAAGTCACTTCATAATGAATTGGTCCAAAGGCTTGATCGGTATAAGACACTACAAGAAGAAAAACTCAATTTGATAGACGTTAAGAATTGGCATGAGCTGGAAACTATGATCAAGTCCATAGAACGACATGAAATGGAATTAAAAAGCTTCACCCTAAGCTTTCTGTCCACAGAAGGTTAGCAGTGACGATGATTAGGACACAAGTTGCCCTTAATAGTTATTGTGATTTATCTCAGTCGATCTATCCATGCAACAACATTGCTGGTAATCTGAGCCGAGCAGTTCCAGTCGGTTGAAAAGTTTCCTTCGCAGCCTCCATGATGGATGCCGACAATTGTGGGTGAATTTTCATGAGAATACCATAAAGGCGCGCCGCTGTCGCCGGTGCAGGTGTACATCTGGTATCCAATTAGCGTCTGATTTTCATGTAGCCTTATACGGGGAGTTGTTGCCGATTTTTCAACAAGCGTATCAGGTCGATCACAAGGAAATCCAGTCAAATGAAATACCGCGCTATCTCCCGTTTCCTCAAATGAACCGACGTTGAAATGCCCTCGGTATAACTCTGCTATTTTGGCCGGGTTCTTAAATTTAATAATGGCAATATCTGTGGGGGCATGCGCACTAGAGAAAGTAAAAATTTCCACTTCTTTTCGTTTAAAGGTCACCCAATGTTCGGCATCAATGGATTTATTGCAAAAACTTAGTTTTCGTATAAACCCAGGCTGAAATACATTATGATGGGCAGTAATTAACATATCTGGAGAAATGAATGACCCCGTGCTATAATTAGTGCCGCCGCGTTTTATCTCTTGGTGCAAAATGAATGAGAATGGTCCTTGCTGTAAACTCTGTCCAATTATCATTACACGCTCCGAATCGTACTGTTGCGGCCCGCAAGAGTCTTCCCCCTCGGGACACATTTTATACCTGTCAGTTGATTGCGCAAACCCTTTGAGACAGTTGAGAAAAATCAACATAAAGATGACGATCCTAACATCGCAAACTAGGGTTCTAAAATGCCTTGGGAAAGGAAAAGTTTTATCAATCATGTTCACTGCTATTGACGTGAGGAGTGTTCAATCGTGACGCTTCTATTGGACGAAAGTAGCCAATGTCCAAAGGTAGCAAAAAGACGATTTCATTGGAAGGACGGCATCATCTCGCCCCAACTGAGCTTCCTAGCAAACAGATCCTGACAACTTGAACCTTCACTATGGGTATCTGGTCGGTGAGCGCAGGCCGAAAACGGCCTCTACGGTGAGATCTACGAAACTCCCCTAAACGCTGGAAATTTCCGTATCTTTATTCAGCCCATCTTTCCTCGCTATGTCGGGGTCGATGGGTTTTTTCTTACCCCCGAATCCTCACTGTAATGGAAATTAGATTTTTGCCCGCCGGGTGCGGGGACGCCATCCATATTCGTTTTGTCGGAAATGATAGCCAGCATCACAATATTCTCATCGACGGGGGCGCGGAGCGCCGTGACATTTATGATAACGGTATTCGCCAGGCGCTTGTCTCTATTGCCGACAAAAAGGAAACTATCGACCTTTGGATTATCACCCATATTGACGACGATCATATTGGTGGGATTCTACGGTTTATCCAGGACAAATCGTTGCTTGAAACCTTCGACCTAAATAGGACTACCTTTTGGTATAACGCATGGCATAGTGACTATCAGGTAAAAGCCACTCGATCATCTCAGAAAAGTGTCGAGCAGGGTGTTCGACTACGTCAACATTTGAAATCTGTAAGTCACCTTGGTTCACAAATAACGGACAAAATCACTTTTGATTTTCATGGTGCTAACCTAACAGTACTGTCGCCCAGTGCAGAGCGGCTAGGCGCTCTATTGGATAAATGGGAAAACTCGGAGGCAAAACTACTGAAGAAGAAACGCGAAACTAAGAAGGCTGCTAAAAGTCACGACTATGGTACTTTGATGTCAGAGTTTGATACAACCCTTTTTAAAGAAGATGGCAGTGATGTTAATGGCAGCAGCATTGCGTTTATCCTTTCGCATCAGGGCAAGGCCGCACTTTTTTCCGGAGATAGCCACCCTTCCGTACTCTGTAACACATTGCGAAAGCATGGTTATTCGGAATCAAAAAAGTTGAAATTGGATTTATGTCAAGTTCCACATCATGGCAGTAAATTCAATACAAATGCTGAATTGGTCCAACTCATCGATTGCAATAATTTCGTCATAAGCGCAAATGGGTATAATAAGTCAAGCCTGCCAAATAAAGAGACGTTAGCCCGGATAATTCAATATTGTGGACAGCCTGAACCATTTTTCCATATCACCCACAAGAATCCGCGAACATCAAGTATCCTGACCGCCGATAAGGGAAAAGTAAAAGCCAAAATCCAATTTGCAGAGCCAGGTTTGTCTCATCTACTCTTTCGACTCTAGCTACGTTATGGACAAGTACATTGTAAAAATCGATTCAACATATGGAGTTTCCACGGGCTTCATCCACTTTCCTGAAAACAAAGATGAAGTGTATGTTATTTGTTCCATGCATGGGATCGCAGATAAAGAAACGTTAGATATTGCTGAGGAAATACAAATCGAATTCTTTGGTGAATCAAGACTCGTGTATAAGACAACGGATACCGCTTCCGTTATAAGGGGCCGTTCGAAGATTGAAGATATTGCTGTAATTGTTTTTCCGAGAGACAATGTTCCAAAGGACATTGTCCAAGAGGATTTACCGAAACTAATAAAACTGACGGGGGCGGAAACGAAAGCTAATGTAAAAGGCTTGCCCAGTGCGACAGACAACGAACGCATTCGCACGTTGTATAGGGGCACCATACTTAGTGATAAGGATTTTGCTTCACAAGTTCAGTTAGAAGTCGCAGATCCGCTGATTGAACATCCTGATGCGGACGATTTAGTAGAAGGCTATTCGGGATCTCCACTAATTTTTCAGATTGAAAATGTTGCCTACTGCTTTGGCGTATTTACCGACTTCGAAGCAGCATCAAAGCGAGTGCTTGGAATTACACTTGCTCTTCTCGATGATTTACTCGTTGAGTCTGGAAGGCATCCGTTGGGGCTCCAGGAAATTGAGACCGACGAATCGGTCCTGGAGAGCATTGGTAAAATCCGGCAGGCGTCCTCACGGGTTCTTGGCCGAGCCCGCAATAAAATTGGAACCCAGTATTTGGAGCGCGTTGAAGTTGTAAAGGCAATTGCTTCGTCGATAGAAACCAAAGCAGTGACAATGATCTCGGGCGTGGCGGGTGTTGGAAAATCCGCTGCGGCGAAGATAGTCCTTGATCAGTTGAAAGATCGATTTGAAGTCATCGCTCTACAGGGAGAGCAGCTTGATAAACAAAGCGTTGATTCCATTTTCTCAGATCCATCAATTGGAATCAGTCATCCCTTCAATGCCCTGCTGAATTCGCGAGGTTTGAAACGCGATAAGATCCTTTTGCTCGACAGTCTTGAGAAACTTGTCGAGATCGCCAATACTGATGCAATCAAAGATTTCTTTACATTGTTGCTTTCACGAACTGACCTTAAGATCGTACTCACTTGCAGGACTTACGCGTCGGAGTATCTCCAAGTGCGGTATTTACGAGAGTTCCCCCCTGTTGCAATATTTGAAGTTCCTACACTGGACGACGGCGAATTTAATGGGATATTACATCACTACCCGTCAATATCAGAAATCTCAGCCAACGAATCTGTCAACAAAATTCTCCGCATTCCATTCAATCTTGATAAGGCAACACTTCTCTCCGAGAACATAATCAAGGAGGTAGGCACTGAGACGGCTTTTAAG
>Ga0164241_10002307_pt1 | contig 20970 bp, 17 predicted proteins | sample OricomyardsoilBY_FD_108780 | JGI IMG/M metagenome (GOLD analysis project Ga0164241, IMG submission 108780) | Backyard soil microbial communities from Emeryville, California, USA - Original compost - Back yard soil (BY) | ecosystem: Environmental > Terrestrial > Soil > Unclassified | place: USA... | reverse complement strand
TGACCGACCCCCGCTTCGCAAACCCTTTTCCGTCCGAGTGAGCGCACCCCTTTATTCTCGATCACCCCGAGCGTTCATCTGCGGTCGCCGCGCACGTGGTCGGTGGGCGCGCCCTGGGCGAAGCGACGGGCGCCCAGCGCGAGCGGGTGGGCGAGGTCGCGTAAGTCATCGAAAACACGTGGGCTAGCGGCCGCGTGTCAGCGGCACGCGCCTTGCGATGAGGGGCTGGGTCCCCGACTCCACGGAGCCACCGTCATGACCGCCACCGCCATCGCGACCTCGTTCACCTCCTTCCTCCCCGGCGCGCCGTCGACCCCGTCGTGGCTGCGTACGCTCACCCAGCCGCTGACGGCGTGGGCCATACGCTTCGCCCGCGAGGGCCGCGTGACCAGCGTCGACCCGCAGGATCTCGCGCAGGAGGCCATCTGCCGCATGGTCGCCACCTACGGGGCGGACAAGCTCGCCGCGACCCCGGGCCCGGTGCTGCGCGCCATCGCGTGGCGGTCGCTGCGCAACATGGTCGTCGACGAGTCGCGCAAGAAAGGCCGCCGACCGACGACGGGCGCGATCGATGACGTCGCCGATCCGGCGCCGGGCATCGACGCCGTGGTCGTACAGCAGCAGCGCGCGGAGCAGCTCCAGCGCGCGCTCGCATCGCTCGCGTCGGAGGAGCGCGCGTTCGTGCTGGCGGTGATGCAGCTCGACAGCGTGCCCGCCGCGCAGAAGCAGGTCGGCTGGCCGCAGCGCTCGCCGTACTACCAGCTGAAGCTCATCTTCGAGCGCCTGCGCGCCAGCGTGGAGGCGGGCGAGACGCGTCATTGACCCGCTCGGGGGGCGGCTCTATCGTCCGCGCGCTTGAAGACCGACGACGAGACGCTCGAGGAGGCGCGCAGCCCACAGCGCCGAGCGAGCGCCGACGCGCCGCTGCCCGCGCTCGCGGTCGTGTGGCTCGATGGCCAGCCGAGCCACCTCGGCGGCGTCATCCTGGCGAGCGCCGAGGCCGCCGTCTTCGGGCGCGGGGAAGGTGAGGGCGAGCGTCGCGCGCTGATCATTCGCCAGACCCCGGGCGCGAACGTCGAGCTCGGCCCCGTCAAGGCGCCGTGGCTCTCGCGTCGGCAGCTGCGCATCCAGGCGCTCGACGATCGGCGCATCATGATCGAGAGCCTCGGCAAGCTCGAGCTGAAGGTGCGCGGCGCCTCGGTCGCGCAGGCGGTGGTCGCTCCCGGTGAGCACGTCACGCTCGGCGAGCGCGCGCTGCTGCTGGCGACGCTGCGGCCGGCGCTGTTGCCCGCGCCGCGCGACTGGTCCGAGGCGCTGCACGACAGCGGCGCGCCTGATCCGTTCGGCCTGGTCGGTGAGTCGGCGGCGCTCTGGGCGCTGCGCGATCGGGTCGCGTTCATCGCGCGCCAGCGGGGTCACGTGCTCGTGCTCGGGCCGAGCGGCGCCGGCAAGGAGCGCGTCGCGCAGGCGCTCCATCGCTTGTCGCCGCGGCGCGCGCGCCCGCTGGTGGCACGCAACGCCGCGACCATCCCGACCGCGCTGATGGACGTCGAGCTGTTCGGCCACGTCGCGAACTTCCCGAACCCGGGCATGCGCGAGCGTGCGGGAATGGTCGGCGAGGCGGACGGCTCGACGCTGATGCTCGACGAGCTCGGCGAGCTGAGCGACGAGCTGCAGGCGCACCTCTTGCGGCTCATGGACTCGGGCGAGTACCAGCGCCTCGGTGACCCGAAGCCGCGGGTGGCCGACGTGCGGCTCATCGGCGCGACCAACCGCGATCCCGAGGAGCTGAAGCCCGACCTGCGCGCGCGCTTCCGCCATGTGGTGCGAGTGCCGCCGCTGGACGAGCGCCGCGAGGACATCGGCCTGCTCGCGCGCCACATCGTGCGGAGCGCCGCGCGCGAGGACCCGCGCCTGGCCGCGCAGCTCTTCGTCGACGGCGAGCCGCGCTTCGAGCTCGCGCTCTTGGCGGCGCTGCTCGTGCACCCGCTGAGCCTGCAGGTGCGTGAGCTCGAGGGCCTCTTGTGGGACGCGCTCGCGCAGGCGACGGGAGATCGTATCAGCTGCCCCGACACGCTCCGGCGTGTGTCGGTCGCGGCCGCGCCGAGCGACGAGCAGCCCACGCCGGAGCTCACGCGCGACGAGCTGCAGGCCGCCATCGAGCGCCACGACGGGGTGCTCGAGAAGGTCTGGCGCGAGCTCGGGCTGCGCAATCGTTATGTGCTGCGTCGCCTGCTCACGAAGCACGGCATCAAGGCAGCGAGCGACTGAGGCGCGCTCAGTCGATGACGGTGATGCGCCCGGCGCCCGCGCGCGTGATCTCGCCGACGATGGCGGCGGCGGGTGTGCCGGCGGCCTCCAGCGCGGCCACGAGCGCCTCGGCTTGCGCCGCCGGCACCGCTAGCAAGAGACCGCCCGAGGTCTGCGCGTCGCACAGCAGCAGCTGATCGTCGCGGGTCGCGCCGCGGTAGTCGACCCACTCGTCGAGGAAGCGCGCGTTGGCGCGTGTGCCGCCCGGCGCGATCCCCGCCGCGTGGTACTCACGCGCGGCCTCGATGAATGGCACCGACGACAAGCGAATCGTCGCTTCGACGGCGCTGGCGCGGGTCACGTTGCGCAGGTGCCCGAGCAGCCCGAAGCCGGTGATGTCGGTCGCCGCGTGCACCTCGAAGGCGCGCGCGACCTCACTCGCGCTGCGGTTCAGCGTCGTCATCAGGGCGATCGCCAGGTTGATTGCCTGGCGCGTGTCCTTGTCCTGCTTCGCCGCGGTCGTGATGATGCCGAGGCCGATCGGCTTCGTGAGCACCAGCCGATCACCCACCTGTGCGCCGGCGTTGGACCACACTTCGCGCGGATGAATCAGCCCCGTGACCGACAAGCCGTAGATGGGCTCGTCGGAGACGATCGAGTGGCCGCCGGCGATGTCGATGCCGGCCTCCTGGGCCTTCTCCGCGCCGCCGCGTAGGATCTCCACGAGCATCTCGGGCGGCAGCGCGCCGTCGGGGAAGCCCACGATCGCCAAGGCCGAGATGGGCCGGCCGCCCATCGCGTACACATCGGAGAGCGCGTTGGCGGCGGCGATGGCGCCGAAGTCGTAGGGAGCGTCGACGATCGGAGTGAAGAAGTCGGTCGTCAGCACCAGCGCGCGCTCGTCGTCGAGTCGATAGATCGCCGCGTCATCGGCGGTGGCGGAGCCGATGAGCAGGTTCGGATCGCGGCTCGCTGGCAGGCGCCCGAGCAGCGGGAAGAGCGCGCCGGGCGGCTGCTTGGCGGCGCAGCCCGCGCGCTTCGCGGTCTGCGTGAGGCGCGGCCAGCGGCCGTTGATGGAGCTCGCGCCGTCGCTCACAGCGAGCCCTCGCCGCCGCGCGTGATGACGATCTTGCCGACCGCCGTGCCGGCCTCGAGCACCGCGTGCGCCTCGCGCACGTTCGCGACCGTGAGGCCGTGCAGGACGGTGCCGGCGGTCGTCTGCAGCGTGCCGTTGTCGACCAGTGCCGCGACCTGCCGCAGGATCTCGCCCTGTGAGTCGGCGTGCCAGTCGAAGCGCGCCTTCGTGAACATCAGCTCCCAGTGGATGCTGAGCGCCTTCATCTTGAAGGCGCCGATGTCGATCGGGCCCGGGTCGTCGATGAGGCACACGCTGCCGAACGGACGCAGCACACGCGCGTACTTCGCCCAGTGCTCGCCGCTCGCCGTGGTGCTGAAGATGGCGTCGTATGCGGACTCGTCGCCCAGCAAGCCGGCGCGCTCGACGACACGGTGCACGCCGAGCCTCTCGAGCCACGCGCGCGACTCGGGGCGACCCGCGGTGGCGTGCACCCGGGCGGGCGTGAGCGCCTTCAAGAGCTGCACGGCGATCGAGCCGACGCCGCCCGCGCCGCCGACGACGAGGATGTCGCTCGCCTCGCTCCGCGAGACCACGAGCTTCTCGAACAGGGCCTCCCACGCGGTCAGCGCGGTCAGCGGCAAGGCCGCCGCCTGGGCGTCGTCGAGGCTCGTCGGCGCATGCGCGACGATGCGGTGGTCGACCGCCTGCAGCTCCGCGTTCGAGCCAGGGCGCATGATGTCGCCCGCGTAGTAGACGCGGTCGCCGAGCGCGAAGCCACGCACGTCGGGTCCCATCTCGATGACGATGCCGACGGCGTCCCAGCCGAGAATGACGGGACGATCGGGCAGCTGCCCGCCGCGTGACCGGCGGATCTTGGTGTCGACCGGATTGACCGACACGGCGCGGATATCGACCAGCAGATCACGCGCGCCCACCACCGGGCGTGGCACCTCGAAGACTTCGAGCTTGGACGCCGTGAGCAGGTGCGGGTCGAGGTAGGCGATCGCTTTCATCGGATTCATCTACCTCTTCCCGCACCCCGCCGTCACGCGTTCCGGTGGCGCTATTGGCACGCGCCGTCCTGGCAGTGACCGGACGCGCACCAGGCGTCGGCCTCGCACGCCAGGCCGGCGGCGAGCGGCGTGAAGCAGTGGCCCGCGGCGTAGCTCACACCCGTGTAGCTGCATGCGCCGGTGCAGCACTCGAGGCTCGAGTAGCACTCGACGTCGTTCGCGAGGCAGCCCTCGGCCTGACACGTGCCATCGCGGCAGAGGCCGCTGGTGCACATGTTGTCGGCGCTACACGCCGTGCCCGCCGCGTGCAGCGCCACACACTGCGAGGAGTACAGGCTGTCGCTGCCCGCGACGTACTCACAGTAGTTGCCGGCGCAGCAGTCGCCGTCCCACCAGCAACCCTCGTTCGTGGCCTGGCACTCGTCCTGGCAGACATGTGCGCGGCAGATGTCGCTGCGGCAGTCGCCGTCGCCGGCGCAGGCCTCGCCCACCGAGCGCTTCCAACCGCAGGCGTGCGTGTCGTCGCACAGCCCGCTGCAGCAGTCGGCCGCGCCGCCGCACCCCTGGCCGATGGACGTACAGCCGAGCGTCGCGCAGGCGCCGTCGCGGCAGAGCCCGGACTGGCACCAGTCGTCGCCCTGGCAGGGCTCGCCGAGCGCGCGCGGCGTGTGGCACTCGCCGTAGACGTACGGGCCACCGCTGCAGAACTGGTTGTTGCAGCAGCTCCAGTTGCCCTGGCACTCCTTGCCCTCGACGACGCAGTCGGCGCTGCCGCACACGTTGTCGCGGCAGTTGCCGCTCGTGCACCAGTCCGCGGCCAGGCAGTACGAGCCCTCGGCGAGCGGCGCGCTGCAGAACCCGTTCGGGGTGTAAGAGATCGGATCGAACGAGCAGAACGTGCCCGCGCAGCACGCCTTCGACGTCGTGCAGTCTTGGCCGAGCGCCTCGCAGGTGCTCGCGTCGGGCGCGCTGGAGGGCTGGCTGTCAGCGGACTGGATGGGGCTACTGCTCTGCTGCGCGTCGTCGTCGCGCGCCGCGCCCGGCTGGGACTCGAGGCAAGCGCCGAGCGCGAGACACGACAGGAAGAGGATGGGCAAGCTCATGGTCGAGGGTCCTCGTGCGACAGGGTATGAATGAATCATCTATGAATGAAATCTGAATCGTCTTTGAATCAGAAGAGTGTGTAGACGAAGGGCGCGGCGTACTCGACGATCGAGATGATGACCAGCAGCGCCGCGGAGAGCATGAAGATGGTCATCATCGGGACCAGCCACCAGCGGCCGGTGCCGGCGAAGTGGCGCATCAGCTCGCGCAGCGTGGAGAGACGCGCGCCCAGGCCGAGGCGCCGCCTCGGCTTGCGCGGCGCGAGCGTGGTGGGGGTGGAGCGAAGGGTCATGAGAGCTCTCCCGAGTGACGTTGATGGGTGGACTTGGTGACGAGGCAGCGTTCGAGCACGAGGAAGTCGAGGTCCGAGCGATCGAACACCCCGTAGGCCTCGGCGGCGGTGCGGCAGATGGGCTCGCCCTTGAGGTTCATGCTGGTGTTGAGCAGCACGCCGACGCCGGTCCGCGCGCGGAACGCCTCGATGAGCGCCGCGAAGCGTGGGCTCGCGGCGGGGTCGACGGTCTGGACGCGCGCGCTGCCATCGACGTGTGTGACCGCGCCGAGCGTCGCGCGACCGGCGTCGCTCACGGGCACGACCGAGAGCATGAATGGGCTCAGGTGGTCGGGGCGCGGGGCGCGCACGAAGAAGCGCTCGACCTCGTCGGGCAGCGCGGCCGGCGCGAACGGGCGGAACTGCTCGCGGAACTTGATCTTGCGATTGACGCGCTCGCCCATCGCGGCGCTGCGCGGGTCGGCGATGATGGAGCGCGCCCCGAGCGCGCGCGGGCCCCACTCCATCCGATCTTGGAAGAGCCCGCCGACCTCACCGCGCGCGAGCCGCTCGGCGATGGCTTGGTCGCGCTCGGCGTCGCTGGCGAACGTCTCGTGGCGAATGCGACAGTCGTCGAGGAAGCGCGCGACCTCGACCTGTGACTCGGCGCTGCCGAGCAGCGCGTCGCGCATCGGCGGAGCGCGCGGCAGCCCGAGCGCGACGTGGCTGACGAGCTGCGCCGCGCCGAGCGCGCCGCCGGCGTCGCCCGCCGCGGGCTGCACGAACACCTCGTGGAACGGGCCCGCGGCGGCGAGCTTGCCGTTCGCGACCGAGTTGAGCGCGACCCCGCCCGCCATGCACAGGTTGTCCTCGCCGGTCACGCGCCGCGCCTCGGCGGCGGCCGCCATGACCCAGCGCTCGCACAGGCGCTGCAGCGCCGCGGCGATGTCGGCGAAGCGCTGACCGTCGCGGCCGTCGCGTGGATCGAGCGCGCTGCCGGGCGCGCGCGCCGGACCGAGCAGCGACTCCAGGCGACGCGTGAAGCTGCGCGTGGGGTGGCGATGGAAGCTGAAGTAGCGCAGGTCGAGCGTCAGCGCGCCGTCGTCGTGAATGTGACAAATTCGCGCCAGCGCCGGCAGATGGCGCGTCGGGTCGCCGAAGGGTGCCAGACCCATGACCTTGTACTCGCCGTCGTTCACCTCGAAGCCGAGGTAGGCCGTGAGCGCGGAGTAGAAGAGGCCCATCGAGTGCGGGAAGCCGAGCTCCTTGACGAGCTCGAGGCGGCTGCCGTGCGCGTCCGTGACAGCTCGATAGATGGCGCTGGTGGTGCGCTCGCCGACGCCGTCGGCGGTCAGCACCGCGGCGCGCTCGAACGGCGACGAGAAGAAGGCCGAGGCCGCGTGCGAGCGGTGGTGGTCGGAGAAGAGGATACGATCCGGATCGACGTCGAGCGCACGTGCGATGTTGCTCTTGGTCCAGAGTCGCTGCCCGAGCCACAGGCCCATCGACTGGACGAACTGGCTCATCCCACGCGGGAAGACGTCGAGCGCGCTGGTCACGAGGCGCTCGAACTTCCTGAGCGGCTTCTCGTGGAAGACGATCCAGTCGAGGTCATCGAAGCTCACGCCGGCCTCCGTGACGCAGAAGCGCGCGGCCTCGAGCGGCAGCGACGCGTCGGCCTTGAGGCGGCTCCAGCGCTCCTCCTGAGCGGCCGCGATGACCTGGCCATCGACCAGCAGCGCCGCCGCACTGTCGTGGAAGAACGCCGACAGTCCGAGCACCTTCACGACTGCCTCCGCAGCTCGTCGAGCGATGAGGGCGATGATTGGGATCCCAACGATTGGGATCCCAACGATTGGGATCCAAACGATTGTGTGCCCGAGTGCCGCCAGCCGATCTCGTCGCGGCGTCGCGCGCAGCGCTGGATGAGCGCGAACAGCGGCAGCACAGCCACGAACAAGAGGATGAGCAGCACGCGCACCATCACGTCGCCGATGCGGCGGCCCGCGCGGCGCCACCCCTGCCAGGCGGCGCGCAGGCGGACCTGGCGCAGCGCACGGTCCACCTCGGCGCCGCGCCCAGCCGCGCGCCAGCCGTCGAGGATCGCGCCCGAGTAGGCGACGTGGCGCTGCTCGTCCTTGCCGATCTCCCGAAAGAGCGTCGCGAGCTCGGCGCGATCGTGGCTCGCGAAGTGCGCCTCGAGCACCTCGAACTGCGCCTTCGCGCGCGCCTCGGCGCTGTGCACGAACGCGACGAACGGGAGCTCGCCGAGCTGCTCGTGCAGATCCATCCGGCGCGCGTGCAGCTTCTCGTGCGCGCGCGTCTGCTCCGCGGCCTCGGGGTGTACGCGCTTGGCCGCGTCGCGGAAGCGCTGCGCGTGCCGCGCCTCATCGAGGCCGTGGCGGAAGTAGAGGCGCCGGAGGCGCGCATCGTCGGTGCGCTCGGCGGCGCGCAGCATGTCGAGCGAGCTGCCGAGCTCGGTCGCGGCGAAGCCCATGAGCTTCGTGGCGATCGCACGATCGTTGCGCCACGCGATGGGGGTCGTCGCGCGCATCACGAAGGGCAGTCGCTGGGTGTGCTCGATCATCGTCGGTCTCCTGGGCGCCGCTCACGGAGGGTCGGCGCGAGCGCGTGCGCGATGGCCGCGTGGCCGCGTGCGCTGAGGTGGTAGTCGTCGACCTGGAAGGCGCCCGGGCTGGTCGCGCGCAGCGCCGGCAGCAGGTCGAGGACGGCCAGGCCGTGCTGGTGCAGCTCGGCCAGCAGCGTGCCGAGGAGCCGATAGGTGCCGCCCACGTCGATGGGGATCTCGCCGCGATACTTCTGCCACTCGGACGGGTGCACCTGGACGTCGAGCGGCAGCCCGGCCGTCACGAGCGTGCAGCCGAGCGGCTTGCAGGTGTCGGCCATACGCAGCACCACGCGGGTGAGGCGCGAGCGGTTCTCGCCGTCTGGCTGGGCGAGCCACGGCAGGTCCTTGACGAGCCGCGTGGCGCTCGTGGCGAGCGCCGCCTCGGCCGCGTCGGGAGCGCCTCGTAAGAGGGTGCGTAGCGCATAGACGAGGTGCGACTTGCCGAGCAGGAAGCGCCGCCCCGGGAAGTCGCTGACGGTGTCGTCCTGGTTCGCGATCACGGTGCGCGCCCAGCCATCGCGTGCGGTCGTGCGCAGGCGGTTCGGCACCTTCACCTCCGACCAGTCGTTGGCGACGTTGGCCACGAACACCACGATCTCCGGGCGGTAGATCGGCGCGAGCTCGGCCAGCACGGTGGCCAGCTCGGGCGGACCCCAGCTCGGCGTCGCCGCCGACAGCACCTCGAAGCTCGGGCCGAGCTCCGCCTGCAGCTGCGCCGCGAGCGCCTCGTCCTCCTCGACGCCGTAGCCGAAGACCTGTGAGTCACCGAGCAGCAGCACGCGCCCGCGCACGACCCCGCCAGCCGCGGGTCGCCACTCGTCGCCACGGAAGCCGAGGCGGTTGGTGCGGACCGAGGTGACGTTGCCGGTGCGGCTCCTGAGGTGCGTCGACGCGCTCGGCTCGAGGCGCACGCCGAGCGCCGCGTCCTCGAGGTAGAGGTTGAGGATCGGGAACGCGTGGTGGCGCACGATGCCGGCGACGACCTCGGCCATCACCAGCGAGAGGACGAGCGACAGCAGCACAGCGACGACGCGCGCCCAGAGGGGAGGCTTGGCGTGCGCGGGCGGGGTCGCTGAGGTCATCGAGGCGAAATCAGAGCAAGCTGGGTGCCAGCGACTCGAGTTGAGCAATGACAGTCACTTACGGGAGACCGAAGGTTATTTGGGATGTCAGGTTGGCTTACAGAGTTGCGGTCGCGCGTAAGGTACTTTGCCTTGACGTGGCGGCGTCGATGGTGTCGAAGCGCGGGCGATGGAGGTCGACGCTGCAACGATCGCCCTGGTGCTGTTCGTGCTCCTCGCCTTCACGGTCGAGGCCGCGCTCGGCTTCGGCGCGACCCTCGTATCGGTGACGCTCGGCGCGCTCGTGACGCCCGTCGAGCGCATCCTACCGGCCTTCATCCCCATCAACATGTTGCTCTCGCTGCGCCTCACCGCGGCCAATCGCCAGCACGTGCGCTGGCGCATCCTGTTCCGCCGCATCATGCTGCCGATGGCGTGCGGCATGCCGCTCGGCATCTTCGCGTTCGCGACGTTCGACGCCGACCTGCTGGTGCGCATCTTCGGCGGCTGCGTGCTGGCCCTGGCGAGCGCCGAGATCGTGCGCATGCTGCGCGCGCGCGCCGCCGTGAAGCCGTTCCCGCCACCGCTCGCGTTCGGCTTGCTGGTGCTGGCCGGCGTCATGCACGGCGCCTTCGGCACGGGTGGGCCGATGGTCGTCTATGTCTCGGGACGCGTGCTGCCCGACAAGTCCGAGTTCCGCGCGACGCTCTCGGCGCTGTGGCTGCTGCTGAACATCGTGCTCTTCGCGAGCCACATCATCGCCGGGCGGGTCACGCGCGAGACGCCGCTGCTCTCGCTCCTGCTCGTGCCCGCGCTGGTCGGCGGGCTCTACTTCGGCAACCTGCTGCACGACCGCATCCCCGCCGAGGCGTTCCGCCGCGTGGTGTTCGTGATGCTCGCGCTGGTCGGTGTGGTGCTGCTCGTGCGTTAATGTCCGAGCGCGTCGCGCACCTTCGCCTCCAGCTCACCGAACTCCGCCGCGGTCGGGTAGCGCTCGAGCGCGGTCTGCCAGCGCATGACGCCCTCGACCTTACGCCCACGCGCGACGAGGCACGCGCCGTAAGCGTCATAGGTGCGCATCGCCTCGCGCTGTCGAATGGTCGCGCGCGTGAATTTGTCAATCTCCACGAGCGCGCCGTCGTAGGCCTCGATGGCCGTACGCTGCCAGCGCGCGTCGAGCTCCCACGGTGTCGGCGACATGCGTACGGTCACCTTCGCCGCGAACGGGGTCTCGCCCGCGCAGAGGAACCCGCCGATCTCGCGCAAGATGACCTGTGGCTCCGCGAAAGGGATCGACTCGGCGTTCATCCCGAGTCCGAGCTCCTCGGCCTGCTTGGCGTCGCCATCATCGAGCACGAACACCGTCATGGTGTACGCCTCGGTCTGGCCGCGCTCGCGCGCCTCGACCATGGCCCCGCGGAGGCGCTGCATGAGCGCGAGCCAGGCCTCGACGAGCGGCATCACCAGCGCCTGCTTCGCGGTCGACACGAGCGTCGACTGGAACGGCCCGGGCGGATCGCCGATGGTGGTCGCGATGCCCTTCATCAGCATGTGCTCGCGTAGGATCGCGTAGCCGAACCAGCGCTTCAGCTCGCGCCCGCCGAGCGTCTTCGGGTCCCGGGCGACGACCTCGTCGACCTTCTGCGCGAGCGCGCCGGCCGCGCCTCCGAGCGCCGCAGCCCGCTTGTCACGAGCGGCGTAGAGGCGCTGCAGCAGATCGGCGTAGCGGGTCTGCGCGAGCGTGAAGCCAGGTGCCTTCGCGACCGCGTCACCGAGGCGCTTGCTGGCCGCCTGCAGGTCGCCCTTGTCGGCGAGGTCGAGGCCCTGAGCGAAAGCGAGGGCGGCGTCGATGCCGCCCTCGGACGCCGCGGCGATGGCAGGCATCTTGGCTTGTAGTGCGGTCGCGAAGCGGCTCACCAGCGCTTGTTCGAGCGCGAAGAACGACGCCTTCTTGCCGACGACCTTCTCGGCCACGACGACCCGCGCGGTCTCGATCTCGATGAGGCGCATGTCGACGCGCAGCTCCGGATCGACCGCCGTCAGCGCGCCCGTGACGGCGTACGTCGCGCCCGCGAGCTTGCCGAGCTTCACCGCCGTGGCTGGGTCGGAGAGCTTGCTCGCCTGCAGCCGCTGCTCGCTCAAGAGCTCCTCGAGGCGCGCGCGCTCGACCATCGTGACGCCCGGGAGCGCGCCGAGGTCGGTGATGAGCATGTCGGCCAAACCCTTCCCTAATGGATCGAGCGCCGGGTCGGCCGTGTGGTTGTCGAAGTACAGCACCGCGACGCGCGTGTCCGCGCGGGTCGTGGCGGTGGACGACAGCGACGCGACGAGCGCGAGGACCAAGGCAACGAAGGTGGGCGGCACGGCCATGGCACGCAGCTATACCATGGTGGCGCGCGACCATGCATGATGCGCTCATGACGAGGTTCGACCGACGTGCGTTCCTGAAGCTCTCCGGCGCTGGGGCTGGTGCCTTGCTCGTGGCGTGCGACGGCAGCGCGCTCGACCGGCCCGTGGGCCACGATGCCACGCATGCCGAGCACGACGCGACCGAGGTCAGCGACACGGCGTCCGACCCCGACGTTCCGCCCGAGGAGACGGTCAGCGACACGGTCGTCGAGACCTTCGACGTGCTCGACGAGACCGTCGACACGAGCGTGAACGACACCGTCGCGACCGAGGTCGAGCCCGACACCAGCGTCGCGCTCGACAGCGAGGACCAGGACATCGCGCCCGACACCGTGGCGCCCGCGGTCGACCCGCCGTGGGACACGCTCGAGGCCAAGGACGTGTTTCCGTTCGGCGTGCAGGCGGGTGACGCCAGCGAGACCGGCGTGCTGCTGCAGGTGCACTACCTCGGCATCGGGCCGCTGCGCGTCAGCATCCGGCGCACCGACGAGCCCGACTTCGATCGGGTCGCGCTGGCCGTACCGAACGAGGTCGGCGCGGTGCGGGTGCAGGGCATCAACCTCGCGCCCGGCGGTAGCTATCGCTTCGTCTTCTGGGCCCCCGAGGGCAGGAGCGCCATCGGCCGCTTCCACACGGCGCTGTCGCCCGGGCAGCGCCGCGTCATCCGCTTCGCCGGCTCGGCTTGCACCAACCTCGGGGTCGGCCCGTTCACGTCGCTCCAGCGCGCCGCCGAGATGAGCCTCGACTTCTATGTGCTCGCTGGTGACACGACGTACTGCGACGGCGCGCACACGCTCGACGAGTACCGCTCCCGCTGGCGTGGGACGCGCGAGACGTCGGACTACCAAGCGCTCTTCGCGAGCACCGGTGTCTACGCGACCTGGGACGATCACGAGGTCACCAACGACTGGGATCCCGAGGTGGTCCCGCCAGAGCGCGTCGAGGCGGCCGTCACCGCGTTCGAGGAGAACGTGCCACTGCACGCGCGCCAGCTCGATGGCACACGGCGCATCTGGCGAAGCCAGCGCTGGGGCGATGTGCTCGAGCTGTTCGTGCTCGACTGTCGCGGCGAGCGCCTCCCCTCGACCGCCTACAAGCCGAACGCGCAGTACGTCTCGCGCGCGCAGCTCGACTGGCTGAAGGCCGGCTTGTCGGCGAGCCGCGCGCGCTGGAAGATCATCGTGAGCTCGGTGCCGATCACCGACATGCCCGACTACTTCGAGCAGGTGCGCGACCGCTGGGCACGGTATCCGACGCAGCGCACCGAGCTGCTCTAGCACATCGCGACGCTCGGCGCGAAGCCCGGCGTATTGTTCGTCGCGGGCGACTATCACTTCGGCTGCGTCACCCACATCGACCGCGTCGGCGGCCCGCACGTGAACCGCCGCGAGGTGCTCATGGGTCCCGCTGGCAACGGCCCCAACTCGCACTGGGAGCGCGCCGCGACCGAGGACGCCGCGATGTTCGAGTTCGCGACCGGCACGCGCAACACCACCGTGTTCACGCTCGACCCGTTCGCCGACACGCTGCATGTCGAGTGGGTCGCGGCCGACGGGGTGGTCGTGGGGACCTACGATCTGGACGTGTAGCACGCGCTCGCGGCGCGCTGGATGAAGCGTCAACGGTGGCCCGTTCGGCGCCCGCCATGCTACGAGAACCGCGATGAGGTCCCTATCGGTCGTCCCGCTCGTCCTGCTGCTGGCGCTCGTGAGCGCGTGCTCCACCCCGGAGCAGGTGCCCGAGACGACCGCGCACGACGGACCGCGTAAGGGCGAGACAGCGCTCGCCGAGCCCGACGTGGTGTCCACGGACGTGGCCCCGACGGCCGTCGCCGTGGTCGAGCCCCTGCCGCCCATCCTGGTGACGCCTGGCGGCGACGCGGCGCCGGTCGCGCTGGCGACGCTGGCGCGCTGGTTCGAGGGTCCGCCGCTGGCGAGCGCGGTCGCGCTGTGGACGAGCGGCGAGCGGGCGGCGAGCGTCGCGGCGCTCGACCAGTTCGTGAAGACCTACCCGGACGACGCACGGGTCCTGCCCGCGCGCTTCTTGGCCGCCTGGATCCTCGCCGACGGCGAGCCCGAGCCGCACGTCGCCGAGCGCTTCGAGGCGCTCGCGAGCGACTGGCCGCTGATGGCCGACGCCTGCAGCTACTACGCGGCGCGTGCCCACGTCGCCGAGGTCGAGCTCGACCCCGCGCTGGCGCTGCTGGCCAAGATCCCCCAGGGCTCGATCCACTGGGGCAGGGCGCAGGCGCTGGTGGCGCAGGCGCTCGCCGACGAGGGGCGCTCAAAGGACGCGCGTCAGGTCCTCGAGGCCGCGGTCAAGGCCGCGCCGGGCGCGCTCCCGGGGGATGGCTGGGCGCGCCTGGCCGAGCTGCGCGAGGGCGACGGTGATGCGAAAGGAGCTTTGCGATCACGCCTCGAGCTGGCGCGCCGCGAGCCGGCGAGCGAGCTCGGCAAGAAGGCGCTGCAAGCGCTCACCCTCACGCAGCTCTCCAGCAGCGAGCGCGTGCGCCTCGGCAGCGCTCTGATCGACGCCGGCCGCAGCGACGCGGCGCGCGCCGTGGTCGCCGGCATCATCTCGCCGAAGGCCGACGCGTGCGCGGCTTGGGTGCTGCTCGGGCGCGCCTGGGACCGCAAGAAGAAGGACAAGGCCGCGCCCAAGAACGCCTGGAAGTGGTACGAGAAAGCGCTCGCGTGCGAGGGCGACGCGCGCGCCGACGCGACCTTCCTCGGCGGCCGCAACCGCATGCGCAACGACGACGCGAAGCAGGGCCTGAAGCTCCTCGAGGCGCATGTCGCCGAGTTCCCCAAGCGCTCGACCGCGGACGACGCGCTGCTGATGATCGCCAACGCCAAGAAGCGGCCCAAGGACGCCGACAAGGCGCTCGTCAAGACGCTCACGCGCTACCCGGCGGGCGACCAGGCCGATGACGTCGCGTGGGCGCTGGTGCAGAAGCCGCTCGAGAAACGCGAGTGGAAGGGCGTATTGGCGGCCGTCGACAAGGTCATGCAGGCCACGCTCGACGCGCCGTTCTCGCGCCACGGCGGCCGCTATCAGTACTGGAAGGCGCGCGCGCTGTGGGAGCTCGGCAAGAAGGACGAGGCCCGCGCGCTGTGGCGCGACCTCGTCACCAAGCACCCGCTGACCTGGTACGCGCTGCTCGGCTACGCGCGCCTGGCGAGCGAGGACGAGGCGGCCGCGAAGCGCCTCGTGCTCGACCACGCGCCCGCCAGCGAGCCCGACACCACGCTCGCCCCCCAGGCGCTGTGGGCCGACGTCCACTTCCGCCGCGCCATCGAGTGGGCGCGCCTGGCGGGGCCGGCGAACCCGACCGACAGCGGCGCGAGCCCGTTCGACGACTTCATCGCGGCCGAGCTCGACGCGGTCCCCGACACGCTGCGCGACGCCGACTGGAAGTGGCGCACGGCCGAGATCTACACGCTCGCGGGCGACTACCCGCAGGCCATGCGGCTCGCGCGTGCGCTCGAGTATGCGGGCGGGCTGGGCTGGCCGACGCCCCACAGCCCGGCCGCGCGCTTGTGGGCGCTCGCCTATCCGCAGCCGTTCCCGGCGCTGGTCGCGCAGTGGTCGAAGGAGCGCGCCATCGATCCCTACTGGGTGTGGTCGATCGCGCGTGTCGAGTCGAACTTCGATGCCACCGCCATCTCGTTCGCGAACGCCATAGGGCTCATGCAGATCATCCCGTCGACCGCGAAGATGCTGGCCAAGGACACGACCATCGACCCCACGCGCGAGAACCTGTGCCGGCCGGACGTCGCCATCGAGCTCGGCACCAAGTACCTCGCGCGGCTCCTGCGCAAGCACGTGACCTACCCGCTCGCGTCCGCTGGCTACAACGCCGGCGGCGGCGCGGTGAGCAAGTGGAGAAACCAGTTCGGCGACCTCGAGCTCGATGAGTTCGTCGAGCGCATCCCGTACCGTGAAGCGAACAACTACGCGAAGTCCGTGACCCAGACCGTCGCGCGCTACCAGTGGCTCTACGGCAACACGCCGCTGCGCCTCGACCTGAGCGCGCCGGGCGTGCCGAGCGATCCGACGCCCACCGAGGATCCCGTCTCGACCACGTCGGAGGCCCCGGCCGACACGACCCCCGCCGACGATGGCGGCGCGCCCGCGGGCGAGGGCACGCCCGCCCCGAGCGTCCCACCCGAGTGAGCAGGTGGGATTGAAACTTCCTGGGGTCTGGTTCGTCTCCGGGTATTCTCATGCCCGGAGGGGTTCTTCCCCGGTGCAGCGGAGGTCGGTAGCATGGGGAGCATCGCAGACATCCGGAAGGTCGTGGCGCGCGTGCGTTGGCGCGTGCGCCTCCAGACCGCGCTGAGGTATGCGCTGCTCTTCGGGGCCATCGGCCTGATGGTGTTCGCGGGACTGGTGCTGTTGGTGAAGGCGCGTGTGCTGGCCACCGACACGACGCCGCTCGCCGCGGCTATCGCCATCGCCTTGCCGTGCATCGGGCTCGCGCTCGGGCTCGCGCGCCGCCTCGACGATGTACGCCTCGCGAGCGTGCTCGACGCGACCGGTGGGCTGCACTCGCGCCTCGGCAGCGCGCTCGCGTACGCGCGCCTCGACGAGCGCACGCCCATGCAGGAGGCAGCCATCGGGGACGCCATCGGCGCGGTCGATCGCGCCAGCCCGAAGCTCGCGGCGCCGTGGCAGTGGCGCGCGCTGGCGGTCGGGGTGCTCGCCGCGGTGGCCGCGACGGCGCTGACCGTGCCGGCCGTGTGGGCCATCGACTTCAGCGTCGCGACCATCGACGGGCGTGGGCTCGGTCGCCTCGCGACGTTGCCGCAAGCGCCCGAGCGCACCAAGGTCGAGGTGCGCCAGGACGATCAGCAGAAGCTCGAGAAGGTCGCCGAGGAGATCAAGGGCATCGAGGAAGAGGCCAAGGACGACACCGTGCGTGAGTTCCTGGGCGACCTGAACGACCTCATCCGCGCCATCCAGGAAGGCAAGATCACGCCCGAGGAGGCGCACGCGCGCCTGGCCGCGCTGGAGAAGGCGCTCGATGACTGGAAGCAGCAGAACCTGACCGACGCGCAGCAGGTCGCGAGCCAGCTCGAGCACGCCGCCGAGAAGAAGAAGGACGCGCACGAGGCGCTGAAGCCGCTGCTCGAGGCGCTGAAGGACGGGCAGCTCGAAGAGGCGGCGGCGGCGCTCGAGAAGCTCGCCGACAAGGTCGACAAGCGCGAGCTCAGCGAGAAGGACACGAAGAAGATCTCGAAGGACCTGCAGGAGCTCGCGAAGTCGCTGATGAGCGAGCGCCAGAAGGACGAGGACCGCCTGAAGAAGGACAAGGACCGCCTCGCGGACAAGGCCAAGAAGGACCCCGAAAAGCTCACCGAGAAAGAAAAGGATCGCCTGAAAGACCTCCAGCGCCAGCTCGAGCAGCTGTCCAAGGACGAGAAGCAGCTCAGCCAGGCGATGCGCCAGCTGGAGAAGCTCGGCAAGAACTTCGACAAGGCCGCCGAGGATCTGCTGCGGCGCCTCGCGGAGGAGATGCAGGCCCAGGGTGGAATGGGCAATCAGGATCAGAATGGCGGGCAGAATGGCAATGGGCCCGAGAACGAGAACCGCCGTGACCAGCCGGGCGAGCAAGGCGGGCAGGAGGGCGCACAGGGACGCCAGGGACCCGAGGGTGCCGATGGCCAGCAGGGCGGCCAGAGTGGTCAGAGCGGGCAGGGTGGCAAGGACGGCGATAGCCAGGACGGCGTCTCCGCCGAGGACATCCGCAAGGCCGCCGAGGCGCTGCGCAAGATGGGGCAGAGTGGCCGCTCCGGGCAGCAGATGCGCTCGGCCGAGGCGCGCCTCACCGACGTGCGCGAGATGATGCGCCGGGCCGCCGAAGGCAAGCTCGGCCAATCAGGCCAGTCAGGCCAATCGGGCCAGTCAGGCCAATCAGGACAGCCAGGCCAGCAGGGCGGGCAGGGCGGCCAGCCCCAGAACGCCTGGGAGCGCTTCCAGCAGGGCGCCGCCGGTCAACAGGGCGGCGCCGAGGGCGATCCCTCGCAGGCGCAGGCAGGTCAGCCCAGCGGCGGTCAGGAGGGCGAGGGCGGCGACCAGTCCATGATGATCGGCGCGGAAGGCGGCAAGGACGGCAAGATGGCGCTGCTCGGCGGCAACGCGCCCGACGGCAAGCCCGGCGGCCAGCAGGCGATGCCCGGCCGCGGCACGCACGCCGGCAACCAGGCGCAGGTCGGCATGGACGGCGTCGGCGAGGGGCACGACGCGCAGCTGCTCGGCGAGCGCACGACCATGGACGTGACCACCAAGGACGACTTCGTCGCGGGCCAGAAGATGGACGGCGAGAGCCGCAACAACGTCGTCTACGCGGCGGCGCAGAAGGGCTTCGGCAGCGTCGGGTACGCGCAGGTGCACCAGGACTACAGCGCCGTCGTCGAGGACTCGCTCGAGCAAGAGCACATCCCGGCAGGCAAGCGCACCTACGTGCGCAAGTACTTCGATCTCATCCGCCCGCGCTGACAGCGCCCCCGCCCCACATGAATCCCCCGCCATTGATTCCAGAATCAATGGATCAATCACGAGGCAATCACCGATGGACGTCAAAGAACGTGTGGCCCACTTCAAGCGCGCCGCCGATCGCCTGCGCGGCGAGATCGGCAAGGTCATCGTCGGCCAGCAGGACATCGTCGACGGCGTGCTGACGGCGCTCGTCGCGGGCGGCCACGCGCTGCTCGAGGGCGTGCCCGGCCTCGGCAAGACCACGCTGGTGCGCACGCTCGCCGGCTCGCTCGAGCTCGAGTTCTCGCGCATCCAGTTCACGCCCGACCTCATGCCGTCCGACATCACCGGCACCAAGGTCGCCTTCCAAGACGACAACGGCCACACCACGCTCGACTTCCAGAAGGGCCCGATCTTCGCGAACGTGGTGCTCGCCGACGAGATCAACCGCGCCACGCCGCGCACCCAGTCCGCCATGCTCGAGGCGATGCAGGAGCGCTCGGTCACGGTCGGGCGCGTGACCCACAAGCTCAGCGATCCGTTTTTCGTGCTCGCGACCCAGAACCCGCTCGAGATGGACGGCACCTATCCCTTGCCCGAGGCGCAGCTCGACCGCTTCCTCTTCAAGCTGCACGTCCAGTTCCCGACCGCCGCGGACATGCACACCATCCTCGACCGCACGACCAACTGGACCGAGCCCAAGGTGGAGCCGGTGATGGACCGCGCCGGCCTGCTGCAGCTCCGCCAGCTCGCTATGGACGTGCCGATCGCGCGCCACGTGCAGGACTACGCCATCCGCATCGTGATGGCGACGCACCCCGATCAGAAGGGCGCGCCCGACGTGGCGCGCAAGTACATCCGCGTCGGCGCGTCCCCGCGCGGCGGGCAGGCGATGGTCGTCGCGGGCAAGGTGCGCGCCATCCTCGACGGTCGCTTCACGGTGAGCGCGGACGACATCCGCGCGGTCGCGCACCCCGCGCTGCGCCACCGCATCATCCGCAACTTCGAGGGCGAGGCAGAGGGCGTCTCGACCGACTCGATCCTCGACGATGTGATCCGCGTGACGAAGGAGAACGCGTGACGCAGGCGCCTGCCCGACGGAAGACGGACTCGCTCTTCGACGACGGCTTCATGGCCAAGCTCGAGTACCTCGAGATCGTGTCGCGCAAGGCATTCTCGAGCATGAATCGTGGCGAGCGCCGCAGCAAGAAGCTCGGCGCCGGCCTGGAGTTCGCGGACCACCGTCGCTACTCACCGGGCGACGACTTCAGGAACGTCGACTGGAACGTCTACGCGCGCCTCGGCAAGCTGCTGCTGCGCCTCTACGAGGAGGAAGAGGACCTCTTCGTCTACATCCTCGTCGACTGCTCGGCGTCGATGTCGGTCGGCGACTCGGCCAAGCTCGACTATGCGCGACGCCTGGCCGCGGCGCTCGGCTACATCACGCTCGCCGGGCTCGACCGCGTCTCGATGGTGCCGTTCGCCGACAAGCTCGGCCCGCGCCTCTTGCCGGTCCGCGGCAAGGGCCAGATCTTTCGCATCTTCGACTACCTGCGCGCGGTCGAGCCAGGCGGGCTCACGACCATGGGCGACGCGTTCCGCTCGTTCGTGCACGAGACGAAGCGCCGCGGCCTGGTCATCGTCATCTCCGACTTCTACGCGCAAGACGGCTATCAGGAGGGCCTCAACTACCTGCGCTACAACAAGTTCGAGCCGATGGTGCTGCACGTCGTCGACGAGCGTGAGCTGTCACCCGATCTGCGCGGCGACATCATGCTGGTCGACTGCGAGACCGGCACGCAGAAGGAGATGACGCTCACGCCGCGGCTGCTCGAGAAGTATCGCAAGGCCCACGCCGAGTGGTCGGCCGAGCTGGAGACATTCTGCAAGGCCGGCCAGGTCTCGTACTATCGCGCGCCCATCCAGAAGCCCTTCGAAGAGCTGGTGCTGACCATGCTGCGCTCGGGAGGTTTCCTCTCGTGACGTTCGCGGGCATGCCGACCGCCGAGCTGCTGAAGCTCGCCGCCATCTTCGGTGGCGCGATGGTCGTGCTCTACATCCTGAAGCTGCGCCGCCGCCGCGTGCAGGTGCCGTTCTCGCCGCTGTGGGCGCGTGTCGTCGAAGAGAAGCAGTCGTCGTCGCTGTTCCGCGCGCTCAAGCGCATCGGCTCGCTGCTCATCCAGCTGGTCGTCATCGCGCTGGTCGTCCTGGCGCTCGGTGACCCGCAGCTCGGCGCGTTCGCGGGCTGCGACTACACGAAGGCCGAGCCGCCCGCGCCGAAGCACACGCTGGTGATGATCGACGCGTCGGCCTCGATGGCCACCGTCGAGGATGGGCGCACGCGCCTCGAGCGCGCGCGCCAGACCGCGCACGAGGTCGTCGATCGCCTCGCGACCAGCCCGTCGCAGCAGGTCATGGTGGTGCAGGTCGATGCGCTCACGCGTCCGCTGAGCTTGTGGTCGAGCGATCCGGCGGTACTGCACGCGGCCGTCGATCGCGTCGCGGGCGGCCCGCAAGGCGACGCGCTCGACACCCCGACCGGCCTCGACGACGCGCTGCAGTTCGCCGAGGACACGCTGCGTGGGCGCGAGGGCGCCGCCACCATCCTGGTCTCCGACATGGCGTTCGCGCCGATCTCCGAGGCCAAGCAGAAGGCCGTGGGCTTGCAGGTCGAG
>Ga0164241_10002306_pt1 | contig 20985 bp, 24 predicted proteins | sample OricomyardsoilBY_FD_108780 | JGI IMG/M metagenome (GOLD analysis project Ga0164241, IMG submission 108780) | Backyard soil microbial communities from Emeryville, California, USA - Original compost - Back yard soil (BY) | ecosystem: Environmental > Terrestrial > Soil > Unclassified | place: USA... | reverse complement strand
GGTGCTCGCTCGGTGGCGAGGGCGAGTTTGGCGAGCGCGCTGTCGTGGTCGCCCATCGTGTAGTCGAAAGTCGCGTCTTCGATGAGGGTCGGAATGTCTTCGGCGTCGGGCATGATTCTGGGCAGAGGTTAGCGCCTGGCAGGGAAAAAGAAAGGACGGCCTCGCGGTGAGAGGTCGTCCTTCTTCGAGGTCGGAATCCGCGTCTTAAGTGCCGCGGCTACGTCGGGCCGGAATTTGGCGCGGTAACGAGTGTGGTTAAGGATCGGTGACGAGTGTGGATCGGTGACGCGTTTGCGTGGCGGGGGCGGGCGTGACGCGACACGGTTTACGCTGATGTTTTTCAGGATTTCGGCGCGGTGCCGACGATGGCGACGTAGAGGCCGATCTCGTCGGAGACTTTGTCCTCCATCTGGCCGGGCTTAATGCCGAAATCTTTTCGGGTGACGGTGAACTCGGCGCGGACCACGAGCAGGTCGCCTTTGTTGCCCGGTTTGGTGCGTTTCTCCAAGGCGTCGGGAAGGTAGGTGATTTTCACGGGCGTCGTGATTTCCTTGGTCACGCCTTTGATGGTGAGCTTTCCGGTGACGTCGGCCGTGGTACGTTTGCCATCGGGAACGTCCGTGGTTTTGACGTTGGAGAGTTTCCCGAGTTCGAAGGTGATCTCGGGATTGGCGGCGACGTCGAGCCATTGATCGCTGCGAAGATGCTGGGTCATCATCGTGTTCGAAACGGTCATGGTGTTGGCGGCGACGATGATCTTGCCGGTCGTGGCTTCGGGCGCGTCGGGATCAAACGACACGATGCCGGTGATGCCGTTGGCGTGGCCGGAGATCGCTTCGACGATGGCGTCGAGTTTGAACTGAACGTTGTTCACGCCTTTCGGATCTTTGAAGTCGAAGGAGATCGGGGTGGCGGTGAGTGAGCCCGCGAGTCCAAGGGCGAGCAGGGCGGAGGTGAGGATGTTTTTCATGGAGTGATGGTGGGTTTTTTGCGGAAGAAAAATGTGGATCCAGCGATGGCGATGCCGATGCAGGAACCGAGCGTGAGGAAGTCGATGCCGGGCACGAAACGGTCTTGAAACTCGACGTACTCGATACCCGTGACCTCGTCTAGTTTAGGCGCGGCGATCTTGTCCTTCGTCCAACCGCGGTTCCAGCCGGCGGCGGCCCAGTAGGCGAAAATGGCGAGCACGAAAAACGCGCCGAAAATGCGAAGCACGATACGCCACCCGGCAATGCCGTCGGCGGGTGGGGGCGGGGAGGACGCGGTCGTGGTGGACGGAGCGGGAAGGGCCATGAGCGGGCGAGGTGAACGGGAGGCAACGGGCTTTCTCCCGCGAAGCAAGGACGCGGCGGTTATTTCGCCCGCGGCACCGGAGCAGCGAACGCGCGGGGGAGCCATCACGCGGGCTTGCGGCGCTTGGACGGGCGACGATGGTGAGCGATCAACGTGATGAAGAAATCGAGTGCATTTTTCTCCGCTATCGTGTGCGCCGGTTTACTGAGCGTTTCTGCGGCGTGCTCGAAAAAGGCACCGGTGGAAAATGCGGGACCGACAACCGGTCATGATCACCGGCATCAACACGCCGCTCCTCATGGCGGCGCGCTCGTGGAGCTCGGTGAGGAGCAGTTTCACCTCGAATGCGTGCGGGATCCCGAAGCGGACACGCTCACAGTGTACGTGCTCGATGCCCATGCGGAAAACTTCGTTCGCATCACGGCGCGATCGATCGCGTTGAGCGTCAGGGCGGGCGAGGCGAAGCGGACGCTGGAGTTAAACGCGATTGCGAACGCGGCCACGGGGGAGACGGTCGGCGACACGTCGGCGTTTGCGGCGACGGCCGATTGGATCGGGAAAACGGATACGTTCGAGGCGGTGATTCCGTCGATCGAGATCCGCGGGACCACTTTCGAGGCGGTGAGGTTTCTCTTTCCGCAAGGATCGGCGGAAGCTCACGCGCACTGAACGGCGGGAACCACTTTTCCATGCATCGTTTTATCCCACCGACTGATGTCGCTGCGTTGCCGCCGGCCGATCCGACGCACACAGAGGCGATGAAGCGCTGGACGCGAGAAATCCTCCGGTTGGGCGACGACGCGGTGGTCACGGTGAGCGAGCTGGCGTGCGTCGATCGCGGGTGTCCCTTGGTGGAAACGGTGATCGCGGTGTTCAGCGGCGACGGGACGCGCGCCTGGCGTTTCACGCGGCCACGCGTGGCGGTGACGAAGCTGATGGTGGCGCAAACGCTCGCGACGCCCGGCACGCTGGGGCCGGGTCCCCGGGGCTGAAGCGGCAGGCGGGCGAAGGGGCAACCTTCTCACGAACGCGGCTACGGCGCTACGGCGTGCGGCGTAGTGGCGTCGTGACTACTTTTTTTTCGTAGCCTTGGGGGCGGACGACTTGGCGGAAGGTTTGATGAATTTCGACTGCGTGTGCTGCATTTGTTGAAAGCGCTGGCCGGCTTTCTGGTCTTTGACGGGCGGAAGAGATTTGGCACCCATGGAACACTCAGGAGGGGAAACTCAGCGGCGCACAACCTTGAACGCTGGGGCTGCCGCTCCCGGTGATAGTTGAGCTAGAAACTCAGCGTTTTTTATTCCTGAAAATAATGCTTGCGGTTAATCCACTCTTTTCAGGAGTGTTTTAAATATCACCTCCGCGATATGCGACGTACCATCTACTCACTTTTGAGGACTACCGAGCAATCGGTGGCGCTGGAGGTTTGCTCGCCACAGGCTCTCTTAGAGAGCTGTTGGTTTCGTTCTTAGTTATTTGACGATAGAGTGTCGCGAGCTTTCTCGGATCTCTGTCAGCTCGCCCATTCCGGCGGCAGAACGTTTGCGTCAAAACACCAAAGCATCATCGGCAGTTTTAATCACACTTCAATGATAGGATTTATAAAACTTCGTTTCGAATCAGTAAGGATCTTCATCACTGGCGCCCTTTTGGGAACCGGTGTTTTAACCGCGCAGCCGAGGGCCGACGATATCGGCGAATTGCGCGACCAGATACGTTTGTTGGACCAGAAACTTCGCGTCCTTGAACGCCGGCAGGAAATCAAAGACGAGGCCGTGGCGGCCGGTCCCAAAGCGCCCGTGGCCGTTGCTGGTGCCGGCGGCTTCGGCATCAGTTCGGCGGACAAATCCTTTGAGCTGAAGCTCAAGGCGCTGATTCAATTCGATGGGCGTTTCTTCCTCGATCACGGCGCGCCGAATCGCGACGCGTTCCTGCTTCGCCGCGTGCGCACAGTATTCAGCGGCACGGCCGGCGGCATCTACGATTTCAATATTACCCCCGAGTTTGGCGGTGGCACGAACAGCAGCACGACGGTGGGTTTGTGGGACGCGTTTGTCGCGGCCCGCTTCACGCCCCGACTCGGTCTGCGCTTCGGCAAATTTCCCTCCGCGGTCGGGCTCGAGCCGGGCTCGAATCGCCACTTCATCGAGTCGCCACTCGTGAACGCGCTGCTCCCCAATCGCGACATCGGGGTGGAAGCCTTCGGCTCGTTTGGTGGCGGCTTCTTCGACTACCGGCTCGGTGTTTTCAACGGGGCCGCCAATAACACCGCCAACTTCGGTGGAGCCTCCGCGGATTACAGCGATGGCGACAAAACCGTCGCGGGCCGGGTGACGGTCGCTCCCTTCAAGCAGGCCGATGGCGCTCTTTCGAAGCTGTCGTTGGGCCTCGGCGCCAGCAGGGGCAACGAAATCGGCGCGGCCGGCACGAATCTCTCGAACGGGCTTTCCAATATCAGCAGTGGCCCGCAGCAGGCGATTTTTAGCTACGGCTCCGCGCTATACGCCAACGGAGCGCACACGCGTATCAGCCCCAGTATCGAGTGGTATACGGGCATGCCGTTTAGTTTGGCAGCCGAGTATGCGGTGGAAAAACAAGACATCGCGGTCAATGCCGCCGGCTCGACGCACGCGTTCGAAAATTCCGCGTGGCGTGCGAGTGCCGCCTGGGTGTTGACCGGCGAAGCTTCGGATAAAGCGGGCGTCACGCCGAAGTCGCCGTTCTCGGTTTCTTCAGGCGGGTGGGGCGCTTTCGAAGTCGTCGCGGGCATCAGCGGGCTCGATTTGGACCCCGCGCTTTTTCACGCCATCGCCGACGGTGGCGGGGGCATCATTCGCAACAACAACGTCACGGGCGTCGTCGCCTATGCGGTCGGCCTCAACTGGTATTTGAACCGTCATTTCCGCTTCCTGATCAATGTGGAGCAGGCGCGTTTCGATGGCGCCAAGACACCCACCGCCGCGGTCGGCGCGCGGGACGATTCCCTCGCGATTCTGACGCGCGCCCACCTCAGCTTCTAAACCCGCTTTCGCGCGGTGCTGACCCAGGCCGCGCGATCTCTTCCGCCAGAACAATCTTAAATCATGAAAATTCTCACCGTACTTCTCACCGCCGCCGCGCTCGCCGCTCCGGCTTTCTCCAAAAATATCGAGCTGCTCAACGTGTCCTACGATCCGACGCGCGAGTTTTATTCTGAATACAACAAAGCCTTCGCCAGATACTGGAAGGATAAGACAGGCGACGACGTCACCATCAAGCAGTCGCATGGTGGCTCAGGCAAACAGGCCCGCTCCATCATTGACGGACTGCGCGCCGACGTCGCCACGCTCGCGCTCGCCGGCGACATCGACGCGCTCCACACAAACGGAGATTTGATTCCCGCCGACTGGATCGATCGCCTCCCTAAACATTCCGCACCCTACACGAGCACGATCGTGTTTCTTGTTCGCGCGGGAAATCCCCTCAAAGTCAAAGACTGGGACGATCTCGCGAAGCCCGGCATCTCAGTGATCACGCCGAATCCGAAAACCTCCGGCGGCGCGCGGTGGAACTATCTCGCCGCCTGGGAATTTGGCCGCCGCAAATTCGGCGGCGATGACGCCGCCAAAGAATTTGTCCGCAAGCTCTACAAGAACGTTCCCGTGCTCGATTCCGGCGCTCGCGGTTCCACGACCACCTTTGTCCAACGCGGTGTCGGGGATGTTTTTATCTCGTGGGAAAACGAGGCGTTTCTCGCGCTGAAGGAATTCGGCGCGGACAAATTCGAGATCATCGTTCCCTCGCTGAGCATTCTCGCGCAGCCGAGCGTCACGGTGGTGGACAAGGTCGTGAAAAAGAAGGGCACCACTGAGGTCGCGAAGGCTTACCTTGAGTACCTCTACTCGGAAGAGGCGCAGGATATTGCGGGCAAAAATTTCTACCGGCCGACCTCGGAAACCGCCGCGGTCAAGTACGCCGCCAGTTTTCCGAAGGTGGAATTGTTCACCATCGATGACGCCTTCGGTGGCTGGGCCAAGGCCAGGAAGGAGCACTTCGCCGACGGCGGCACCTTCGACCAGATCTACGCAAAATAGTCCGCGCGTTTCCGCGACACCCGCGCCCGCGCTTCCACGCGGGCGGGTGTGCGCGGACGGAAAAGAACCCGTCACATTCCCTCTCATTTTCTTCGAAGCCATGAGCACGATCTCCAACCGCTTTGATTCCGTGGCGAATATCGCCGCGACCGCCGCCGCTCCGTCTGCCTCCCAAGAACTCTCCGATCGCCTGCGCGCGCTTTATTCGCTGTCGCAGCGTTCCAACTACGTTTTCGGTTCGCCTCTCGGGCCCCTTTATCATCAGGCGCGCACGTTGAGTCTGCCGCGATTCGTCTATTTCGGGCCGCACACTCATGACGAATCGCTGCGCCTCGCGTTCTACGCCGGCTTCGATCACGGGGACCTGCGGAGCACGCTGGCGTTGGTCGATCTCGTCGAGCGACTCGCGATCAATCCGGACCTCGGACAAGGGCTGAATCTTTCGTTCTTTCCACTGCTCGATGTGGCCGGACTTTTTCACGGGGAAAATGCCCGCGACTTGGACCGCGAGAGCTGGGCGCGCACGTCTTCCCCGGAGCTCATGCTCCTGCAAAAGGACGCCCGTTCCCGCGGCTATCACGGGTTCGTCCGCGTGCTCACGGACAGCGGCACGGATGAGGTTTCGGTGAGCCTGCGCGCCCAGACCGGCGCGGACATCACGACGCCCGGGATCGAGTTTGTCTCCTCGGAAGATTTCGATCCGTTCCCGGTGCGCTGGGAATCAGCTGGAGCGTTGATCAACGACGGTCCGCTCACCTTGAGTGATGACCTTCCGTTCAACGCGTTTGAACTGACGCTGCGTGTGCCCGCCGCATGGGCGGGAGATTTTTATCGAGAAGCGGTTTTTTCCATTCTGCGCCGCGTCATTCTCCGGTACCGGACGCTGCACGCGTTCGCGCAGCATCTTTGACCGGGTGGCAAACCCGCCCCTTTCCACCATGATGAATAATATCATGAACCCCTATACGCGTGATCTCGGCGCCTTGCTGGCGCAACCGCTGGAACTCGCGACGGAGTGCCTGGACGTCGTTGGCTCGATGGCAGGCTCCTTCCTGGTTGATGACCGGCGGTATGGAATCCCGCGCTTTCTTTTCACCGGCCCGGCCGCGGCGCACGATCCGATCCGCCTCGGGATCTTCGCCGGCATTCACGGCGACGAGCCCGCGGGCTGCGAAGCGCTCGCGCAGCTGTTGATCGATCTCGCCGCTTCGCCCGGGTTGGCCACGGGCTACGACCTCCTTTTGTATCCGGTTTGTAACCCGACAGGCTATGAAGATGGCACGCGGGTCAATCGCGCAGGCTTCGATCTCAACCGGGAATTCTGGCGCGCATCCGCCCAGCCGGAAGTCCGCATCCTCGAGCGCGAGTTGAGCACGCATCGGTTTCAGGGGATCATCACGCTTCACGCGGACGACACGTCGGATGGACTTTATGGATACGCGCATGGCCGGGTGCTCAACGAGGCGTTGCTTCGCCCCGCGCTGGTCGCCGCCGAGCGTTTTCTTCCGCGCGATGTGCGCGCGAACATCGACGGATTCGCCGCGACGGAAAGCATCCTGCGCGACTGCTACCGCGGCGTGCTGGCCGCGCCCGAAGACCAACGGCCGCAGCCGTTCGATCTGATTTTCGAAACGCCCGCGCTCGCACCGCTCGCCCGTCAGGTCGATGCCACGGTGGCGGCGCTGGAATCCATTCTCGTCGAATACCGAAAATTCATCGCGTACGCGCAGGACCTGTGATGGCGCTTCTACGACATAAACGCCATGCGTTGCCGGGCCTGAATCTTTCGCTCGGTTTCACGCTTTCCTATCTCGGCCTTGTGGTGCTCGTGCCTCTTGCAGCGGCCTTCTTGAAGGCGGCAGAGATGACCTGGCCGGAATTCGTCTCCGCGGTGTCGTCTCCGCGCGTGCTGGCTTCTTATCGGATCACCTTTTTCGCATCGCTGGCCGCCGCATTGTTTAACGCGGCGGCGGGGCTGCTGGTCGCGTGGGTTTTGGTCCGGTATTCATTTCCTGGACGCAAGGTGGTGGATGCGCTGGTCGATCTGCCCTTCGCGCTGCCGACGGCCGTTGCCGGGATTGCGTTGACCGCGCTCTATTCAAAAAACGGCTGGGTGGGGCAGTTCATCGATCCAAACGGTGCGCACCGGATGATTCCGATGGGGCTGAAGCTGGTGTTCTCGGGAACGGGCGTGTTCATCGCACTCACGTTTATCGGGCTGCCGTTTGTGATTCGGACGGTGCAACCAGTGATCGCTGAACTGAAACCTGAGCTCGAAGAAGCCGCGGCTACACTCGGGGCAAGCCGCTGGCAGACGATTTCGCGGGTGCTGTTTCCAGAGATTTTCCCCGCGCTTTTGACAGGCTTCGCACTGGCATTTGCGCGGGCGCTCGGTGAGTACGGCTCGGTCGTTTTCATCTCCGGCAACATGCCGATGAAAACGGAAATCACGCCGTTGCTGATCATCACGAAACTCGAGCAATACGATTACCACGGCGCCACGGCCATCGCGGTTGTGATGCTGATCGCGTCGTTCGCACTGCTGCTGCTCATCAACCTCCTCCAGAAATGGAGCCGTCGTTACCAGCGCATATGAAAACGCCCGCGGCCACCGGTGGCGCGCCGCGTGACCACACCTTTTCGCAGCCTCGTCTCCACCATGGCCTCCGCTCCCATCACCTCTCTGTCCGCCCGCCCCGAAACGCCGTTCGCACGCCGTCCACTGCACGTCACCCAGGACTCTATCTGGGTAAAATGGATACTGGTGGCGGGCGCGCTCCTGTTTCTCGGGGTTTTCCTTTTGCTTCCTCTCGCGGCGGTCTTCACGGAGGCGTTGAGGCGCGGCGCCGCCGCGTATTTCGCCTCGTTCACCGACCCGGATGCGATTGCGGCGATCAAATTGACGGTGACCGCGGCTGGTCTGGCCGTGCCGGCGAATCTGGTTTTCGGCATCGCGGCGGCGTGGGCGGTCACGAAGTTCACATTCCCCGGAAAAAGCGTGTTGATCACGCTCATCGATCTTCCGTTTGCGGTGTCGCCGGTGATCGCCGGTCTGATCTTCGTTTTAGTTTTCGGCGCGCAAGGCTGGTATGGGCGTTACTTGGAGGCCGGGTCGCCTTGGCTGCCGTGGCTCCAGCACTGGTTGATCGCCCAGGACTTTAAAATTATCTTCGCGGTTCCGGGGATCGTGCTCGCGACGATGTTCATCACTGTCCCGTTCGTTGCGCGAGAGCTGATCGCATTGATGCAATCGCAGGAGCACGATGAGGAAATGGCGGCGGTCACGCTCGGCGCGGGCGGCTGGCAGATTTTTCGCCGTGTCACGCTGCCCAACATCAAGTGGGCGCTTTTCTACGGAGTCATCCTTTGCAACGCCCGCGCGATGGGCGAATTCGGCGCTGTATCCGTCGTGAGCGGACACATCCGCGGAGAGACCAACACGCTGCCGCTGCACGTGGAGATCTTGTACAACGAGTACAACTTTGTGGCCGCCTTTGCCGTCGCGTCGCTGCTCGCGATTCTCGCGATGGTTACGCTCGCGCTTAAAAGCATCGTCGAGTGGCGGCACGCGGTCTCACGATGCGTCGGGGCCAGCTAACGATTTCAGTCATGAGCATAACCGCCTCCGCCATCACCAAGACTTTCGGCCGCCACACCGCGCTGGCCGGGGTGAATTTTCATGCGCCGTCCGGCAAACTCGTCGGCCTTCTCGGCCCTTCGGGATCGGGCAAGACGACGCTGCTGCGAATCCTCGCCGGTATCGAGTTCGCCGATACCGGAAGCGGGGCGGTGCATTTCGGCGATGAAGAGGTGACTTCCGTGCCGGCCGGGAAGCGGGGAGTCGGCTTCGTTTTTCAACAGTACGCGCTTTTCCGGCACATGACGGTTTTTGAAAACGTGGCCTTCGGTCTCCGCGTGCAAGAAAAGCGAAAGCGCCCGACTGATGCGGAGGTCGCCGCCCGCGTGCGCGAATTGCTCCAGCTCGTGCAACTCGACGGTCTCGAAACGCGGTTTCCGTCGCAGCTCTCGGGAGGCCAGCGGCAGCGCGTGGCGCTGGCCCGGGCGCTTGCTGTGAAGCCGCAGGTGCTCCTGCTCGATGAACCGTTCGGCGCGCTCGATGCGCGCGTGCGGAAGGAGCTTCGCCGCTGGCTGCGGCAGTTTCACGACGAGATAAATCTGACCACGGTCTTCGTGACCCACGATCAAGACGAGGCGCTCGAAATCGCGGATGAGATCGTGATCATGAACCAGGCGCGAGTGGAGCAGACGGGCACGCCGCAGGAAATATACGACCGTCCGGCGACGCCGTTCGTCCACCAGTTCCTTGGCGACGTGAATCGTTTGCGCGCCGGGCCCCGCTGGACCTCGCTCCTGGATGTCGCGGGGGACGCGCCGTCCGCCGCGCCGGACGGTTTCTTGTATTTGCGGCCCCATGACATCGAAGTCGCGCGCTTCGGGGATGGTCGCGCCGGCGTTCCCGCCGTGCTCGTCCGCAGCCACACCGCGGGACCGCAGGCCCGGCTGACGTTCGACGTGATCGACACGGGCGAGCGCGTCGAGGCGGTGCTATCCCGCTCCGGGCTTGCGCAATTAGAATTAAAGGAAAACGCTTTCGCGCTCTTGAGGCTTCGCAAGTCCTCTTTTTCACCTCTTCCGCGCTCTGATTTTTCAACCCAAATCAACCACCCAGAACATGGCTAAAATATACAAGGACATCACGGAAACGATCGGTAATACTCCCCTCGTGCGTTTGAACCGCACCGCGGCGGCCCACGGGGCTCAGGCGGAGATTTTGCTCAAGTTGGAATTCTTCAACCCGCTCTCGAGCGTCAAAGACCGCATCGGTAATGCGATGATCGAAGAGGGCATCAAATCGGGCAAGATCACCAAGGACACCGTTTTGATCGAAGCGACCTCCGGCAACACCGGCATCGCGCTCGCGTTCGTCGCCGCCGCCAAGGGTCTCAAGCTCATCCTCACGATGCCCGAGGCGATGTCCATGGAGCGCCGCAAACTCCTCAAAATTCTCGGCGCCCGCCTCGTCCTCACCGAAGGACCAAAGGGCATGAAGGGCGCGATCGCCAAGGCCGAGGAGCTCGCTGCGAAAATCCCCGGTTCGGTGATCATGCGTCAGTTCGATAATCTCGCGAACCCGCAGATTCACCGCACCACCACGGCCGAGGAAATCTGGCGCGATACCGACGGCAAAGTCGATTTCGTCGTCTCCGGCATCGGCACCGGCGGTACGATCACCGGCGTGGGCGAAGTCCTGAAGGCGAAGAAGCCCGGCGTGAAAATCATCGCGGTAGAACCAGACGGTTCCGCGGTGCTCTCCGGCGGCCAGCCCGGACCGCACAAGCTGCAAGGCCTCGGCGCGGGTTTCATCCCGTCGCTGCTTAACACCAAGATTTACGACGAAGTCATCCGCGTGAAGGAAGCCGACTCCGGCCCGATCTCGAAAGAGGTTAACACGACCGATGGCATCCCGGTCGGCATTTCGTCCGGCGCCGCCATCTGGGCCGGCATCGAGCTCGCGAAGCGCCCCGAAAACAAGGGCAAGCAGATCGTCGTCATCGTGCCTTCCAGCAGCGAACGCTACCTCTCGACCTGGTTGTTCGCGGATGTCAGCGCGGAGTCGGATTCGGTGGACGATCTTATCCCAAGCGCGGCTCCGGCCAATGCCTGAACGAGTCGGTAAATTTTGAATACGTCCCCGGGGCGTGTTTCAAGGCGCGGTTCACACCGCGCCTTTTTTATTGAGTGGTGCGAGTTGACCATGGACGTCCTGGCCTCCAGACGCAGGGAAGGTCTTCCCTCAAAATCTTCAGAGCGCACGCGCGCTCGCGAAAAAATTGGGTTTAGTCCGATGCCTATGAGCAAGACTCCCCTTTACAACCAGCTCGTCGCCGACGTCCGGGAATCGATCCGGTTGATCACGGCGCAAGACATCGAAACGGAGCCGCTCGCCAGCGGAACCGTCGTCATCGATGTCCGCGAGGCCGACGAATGGAGCGCGGGCCATGCGTCCGGCGCGATTCACCTCAGCCGGGGAATTTTGGAGGGGGCGATCGAAGAAAAAGTGACCGACCTCGATACGCCGATCCTTCTTTATTGTTCGGGCAACGGCCGCGCCGCCTTGGCCGCCGAAAGTCTCCAAAAGATGGGTTACACGCAGGTCGCCGCGCTGGCTGGTGGCCTGCCCGAATGGCGCAAAGCGCGACTCCCCATCGTGCCGGGCGGAAGCGACAGCTTGATGCCTTGAAGCGCGCCGTCGGGAAGTTCGGCGGACGCGGCGATCGAGCGAGCGGGGGATTTCTTGAAGTTTTGAACCGCCGCTGAACCGCCTGGGTTTTGCGCTTCGGGACAGCGGGAAAAATTGGCTCCGGCTCTTCGACAAAGGACTTGCCGACGAGGTTTCCGCCCGTTCACTTCAAACCCCACTTTAACGCTAGGCTTTATGAAACTCTCCAAACGCGGCGAATACGGCTTTCGGGCGATGATCGATATCGGTCTCGCGCACGAGCTTGGCCGTGAATTGGTGCCACTGGCTGAGTTGGCGGATAATGGGAAAATCCCGACGAAGTTCCTCGAGCAAATCCTGCTCGATCTGCGGCAGGGTGAATTTCTCACGAGCGTGCGCGGCAAATACGGCGGCTATAAACTCGCCCGCGCGCCGAAGGAAATTATCGCCGGCCAGATCGTGCGTTATCTCGAAGGCCCGCTCGCACCGATCGGTTGCGTGAGCCAGACCGCCTATGAAAAATGCTCCTGCCCGGACGAGGCGCACTGCGGGCTGCGGATGCTGATGCTCGATGTCCGCAATGCCATCGCCAACATCCTGGATCGCTACACGATCGCCGACATCGTCGAGGTCACGCTCCGGAAAATGCGGCGGGATAACGTCAATCTTCCCTTCGTGGTGAGTCCCCGCGCCGGCGAATCGCGGCGCATTCGCGGCAAGGTCAGAACAGCCGCGGTTCCCCCGCCGAAACCGTCTTTGTTAACCACACCGTTCGAGACGGGTCTCGACGATTTTCTCTACCGGGAAGGCATTTGATGAAACGCGTCTTCGTCCTCGTTTTCAGCGTTCTGCTCGCCGCGGGTTTACTCGGCTCGGCGGGCTGCCGCGCGAAACACGGCGTGCTGCGTTCGGCTTCCGGGAAACTCCTTCTGCGCGTCGGTTATTTTCCCAACATCACGCACGCTCAAGGCGTGATTGGCAGCGCGCTCACGGCGGAAAAAAAAGGCTGGTTCGAGGCGCGCCTCGGCCCGGATGTGGAGATCCAGTGGTTCGCGTACAATGCCGGCCCAAGCGCGATGGAGGCGATTTTCACCGACTCGGTTGATCTCACGTACGTCGGCCCGAATCCGGCGCTCAACGCCTACATCCGCGCGCGCGGCGAAGACATCCGCATCGTTTCCGGCGCGGCTCGCGGCGGCGCGGCGCTTTTGGTGCGGCCGGGCGCGGGGATCGAAAAGCCGGCGGACTTTCGCGGCAAAAAACTGGCGACGCCGCAGTTCGGCAACACGCAGGATGTCGCGGCGCGCGCCTGGCTGAAAACGCAGGGGTTTCACATGACCCAGCTCGGTGGCGACGTCTTCGTGATCCCGACCGAGAATCCCGACCAGCTGCCGTTGTTTAAACAGGGCGAGATCGACGCGGTGTGGACGGTCGAGCCGTGGGTCAGCCGCATCGAAAACGAGGCCGGCGGGAAAGTGTATTTGGAACAGCCCGACGTCGTCACCACCGTCCTCGTCGCGAGCCAGACCGCGTTGAAGGAGCGCCGCGATCTCGTGACGCGTTTCGTGAAAGCGCATCACGCATTGACCGACTGGATCGTGGCGCATCCGGATGAGGCGCAGGCGATCGTGGAGCGCGGGCTCAGCGCGACCATGCGCCGGAAAATCGCGCCGGAACTCGTGCGCAGCGCATGGCGGCGGCTGACTTTTTCCAACGACATCACGCTCTCTTCGATCGAAGGCCTCGTGGCCGATGCCCGCGGGCTCGGTTTCATCCGGGGCGAGGTCGATCTCAAACCACTCATCGAACTTCCCCAATGACGGTCCAGACGGAATTGGTTAACGAAACGCCCTCGAAACTTTCGGTGGGCGACATCTCCAAACGCTTTCGCAGCAAAAGCCATGAAGTGCACGCGCTCGATCACGTGTCGCTCGACATCGCCGAGGGCGAATTCGTGTGCCTCGTCGGCCCGAGCGGCTGTGGAAAAAGCACGTTGCTGAACATCATCGCCGGTCTCGACACCGCGGACGAAGGCACGTTGCTCTGCGACGGAAAACCCGTCGATGGGCCGGGCCGCGACCGCATGGTGATGTTTCAAGAGCACGCGCTTTTCCCGTGGCTCGACGTGCTCGGCAACGTGCTCTTCGGGCTCAAGCTGAAGCCGGGCCTCAACAACGCCGAGCGCGCGGACGTGGCGCGTTTTTACCTGAAACTCGTCGGACTGGAAAAATTCCTCCACGCCAACATCCACGAACTCTCCGGCGGCATGAAACAACGCGTCGCCCTCGCTCGCGCGCTCGCGCCCAATCCGCGCGTGCTGCTCATGGACGAGCCGTTCGCCGCGCTCGATGCGCTGACGCGCGAACAGCTTTACGGTGATATCCAGCGCATCTGGCAGGATCGCAAAAAGACGATCGTCTTCGTGACGCATAACGTCCGCGAAGCCGTCTGTCTCGGCGATCGCGTCGTGCTTTTTTCTCCGCATCCGGGGCGCATCCGCGAGCAGTTCAAAATCGATCTGCCGCGTCCGCGCGACATCAACAGCGTCGATCTCGCGCAGTATTCCACGCGCATCACGAAGGCGCTGAAATTTCACATGGCTGCGAAAAACGGCGAGGTGGCCGAATGAAACGTTTCCTTTCCGCGGCCGCATTTTTCGCGGTCATCCTGATCGTCTGGGAAGCGCTCGTGCGCGCCAAAGTCTGGTCGCCGATCGTGCTGCCGTCGCCGTTGATGGTGGGCGAGTATCTCGTCTCGGCGATCCGCGACGGTTCGTTGCTGGATGCGTCGGCGGTGACGCTGAAGCGCCTGCTGCTCGGCTACGTATTCGGAATCGTGATCGGTCTGCCGCTGGGCTTGCTGACGGCGCGCTTCAAAGTGCTGCAAGACACGATCGGTCTGCTTGCGCTGGGCTTGCAGACGCTGCCGAGCGTGTGCTGGGTGCCGATGGCGCTGCTGTGGTTTGGTCAGACGGAAACCGCCATGTTTTTCGTCGTGGTGATGGGAACGCTGTGGTCGGTCGTGATCGCGACGTTTACCGGCGTCCGCACGATCCCGCCGATCTACGCGCGGGCGGCGCGGACGATGGGCTCGAATGGCATGCATACGTGGATACACGTGATGCTGCCCGCGTCGCTGCCTTTCGTCGTGAGCGGCATGAAACAGGGCTGGGCCTTTGCGTGGCGCTCGCTGATGGCCGCCGAAATCTACGTGACGATTCTCACCGGCTTCGGGCTCGGCCATCTGCTGCACTACGGACGCGAATTGCACGCGATGGAGCAGGTGACGGGCGTGATGTTCGTCATCGTCGTGATCGGACTGCTCGCGGACAAAGTGATGTTTTCGCCGTGGGAACGGTTTCTCCATCGGCGCTGGGGCACGCAGGGAAAATGAGGCGTCGGGCGCGCCGTCGCCGCGGGCGCATGGCGTGAAAACAGTGCCCGGCGTTTTGGGGCGAACACCGTTTCGGACATCGCAACGCGCGGCGCGGCTCGGCACATTCTGCGCTCCCACATGAAGCCATCAAACGCCGCGACCCGTTCCGTTTCCTTTTCCTCTTTAGGTGAGCGCGCGCAGCCGCCGACGATCGCGCGGCTGATGACGATGGCGCTCGAGACGCCGAATCTGCTCTCGCTCGCGGCCGGCTTCACCGACAACGCGACGCTGCCCGTGGATTTCGTGGAAGACGCGGCGCGCGCGCTGCTGGGAAATCCGGGCGATCGGGAGTTTCTTCAATACGGCACGAATCAGGGCCGCCCGCGCCTCCGGCAATTGCTCGCGGAACGACTGGCGGAGAGCGAACCGTCGCTTGATCCGGCGCAACTCCAGCGTGGACTCTTTGTGACCAACGGCTCGCAGCAGGCGCTCTATCTCGCGATGCAGGTGCTCGCCGATCCGGGCGACATCGTGCTCGTGGACCGGCCGAGCTACTTCGTGTTTTTGGAAATGCTGACGGGGCTTGGATTGCGCGCGGTGTCGATGCCGGTGGACGTTCGCGGCAAAATCGACGGACCGGCGCTCGGCGCTTTGCTCGACACACTTTCGGAGGGCGGTGAAGCGGAGAAAATCAAAGCGGTTTATTTCGTCAGCTATTTCTCGAATCCTTCGGCGCGCAGTCTGGATGCGGAGGAGAAAAATGCTGTCGCGAAGGAACTGTCTTCACGCGGATTGTGCGTTCCGGTGATCGAAGATGCGGCGTACCGGGAACTCTACTACAGCGAGGCGCCGGCGTCTCCGAGCGTGCTCAGCCTGCCAGCGTGGGCGGATTTTCCGAAGCTCTATACTGCGACGCTCACCAAGCCTTTCGCGACCGGACTGAAGGTCGGTTACGGTTTCTGCAGCGACGAAGCGTGGCTCAAGAAGATGCTCCACGTGAAAGGGCATCACGATTTCGGTACTGCGAATTTCGCGCAGGCGATTTTGGAGCATGCACTTTCTTCGGGGAACTACGACCGCCAGCTCGCGCGGATCCGGCCGGCGTACGAGCGCAAGATGCGGGCGCTGCACGAGACGCTGACGACCGCGGGATTGCCGGCGCTCGGGTGGGCGTGGACGCGGCCGGCGGGAGGACTTTATCTCTGGCTGCGCGGACCTGGGAATCTGGATACGGGTCTCGAGTCGGCTTTCTGCCGGGCGTGCCTGGAGGCCGGCGTGCTCTATGTGCCGGGCGAATTGTGCTACGGAGATGAACCGGGGAAAAACGACATACGCCTGAGTTTCGGCGTACTCAACGAGCGCGATTTGGCGGAGGCCGCCCGGCGGTTCGTGAGCGTGGCGAAGCGATTCGCCTCATCGCATTAGGGCGTTCCCTCAGGGGGTTGCCGGGCAAGTTACGCCTTGGATTTACTTCGTGAGCCGGGCAGCGTCCCCGCACCTAATCATATGAAAATCTGCTGTATCGGTGCTGGTTATGTCGGTGGTCCCACAATGGCGATGATCGCGCTCAAAGCGCCTTCGATTAACGTCACGGTGGTGGACATGAATGTCGCGCGGATCGCGGCGTGGAATTCGGATACGCTGCCGATTTACGAGCCAGGCTTGGATGAAGTCGTGAAGGAACGGCGCGGCAAAAATCTCTTCTTCTCCACGGACGTCGTCGGGACGATCAAAGACGCCGACATCATCTTCGTTGCGGTGAACACGCCGACAAAAACATACGGCGTCGGCGCCGGCCGCGCGGCCGATTTGCGCTACATCGAATCTGTCGCGCGCACCATCGCCGAAGTGGCGACGACGCCCAAGATCATCGTGGAAAAATCCACGATCCCGGTGAAGACCGCGGAGGCGATTAAAGAAATCCTCAACGCCAACAGCAACGGCCTGAAGTTCTCGGTTCTCTCGAATCCCGAGTTCCTCGCCGAGGGCACGGCGGTGGCGGATTTGATCAGCCCGGATCGTGTGTTGATCGGCGGCGAGCGTACGCCGGAAGGCGAGGCCGCGATGAAAACACTCGTGGACGTGTATGCGAACTGGGTGCCGCGCGACCGCATCATCACGACCAATCTCTGGTCGTCGGAGCTCTCGAAACTCGTCGCCAACGCGTTCCTCGCGCAGCGCATTTCCTCGATCAATTCGATCTCCGCGTTGTGTGAGGCGACGGGCGCGGATGTGGACGAAGTGGCCAACGCGATCGGCAAGGACAGCCGCATCGGCCCGAAATTCCTCAAGTCGTCCGTCGGTTTCGGCGGCTCGTGTTTCCAGAAGGACATCTTGAATCTCGTGTATCTGTGCCAGCACTTCGGGCTTCCCGAAGTTTCCGCGTATTGGGAGGCGGTCGTGCAGATGAACGACTATCAAAAACGCCGGTTCGCCTCGAAGATCGTGCGCACGTTGTTCAACACCGTCGCCGACAAGAAAATCGCGGTGCTCGGTTTCGCCTTCAAAAAAGACACGAACGACACGCGGGAATCCGCCGCGATCAATGTTTGCCGCGATCTGCTTTCGGAGCACGCGAAGGTCGTCGTTTACGATCCCAAGGTGCCGGCCGCTGAAATCCTCGCCGACACGCTCGGCAAGGGCGTCGCTAACCCGCGGCTCACCGTCGCGGCGACTGCTTATGAGGCGTGCGAGGGTGCTCACGCGATCGCGGTGGTGACGGAATGGGACGAATTCAAGACGCTCGATTTCGCGAAGATCTACGCGTCGATGCCGAAGCCGGCGTTCGTGTTCGACGGCCGCAACATCCTCGATCTGGCGAAACTCCAGGCCATCGGCTTCCGCGCGTTCGGTATTGGAAAATAACCGGCAACGCGCCCGCGCCGTTTAGACAATCTCCCACCCGCGTCGAACGACGCGGGTTTTTCTTTGGCCTGTGCTGGCGCGGATGGGTCAATCGTGCAGCCGCGATTGAGCGAAAAGCAAAAACGTGGCCGCGGCCGCTCTAGCTCGCAGCGGCGGACTGAGCAGCGAAAAATCTGCTGCCCTTTCGGGGTATTCATGGTTTTCGTGCGTGCATCCCTTCGATGAAAAAGATCGCGATTCTCAACGGCCCCAATCTCGACCGGCTCGGCAAGCGTGAACCGGAAATCTATGGCGCGACGACGCTCGCCCAGCTCGAGGAAATGCTGCGCGCGGAGTTCAGCGCGAGCGCGCAGCTGGAGTTTTTCCAGTCGAACCACGAGGGCGCGCTGATCGACAAAATCGCCTCGCTCGTGGACGCGAAATTCGACGGCGTCGTGATCAACGGCGGGGCGTTCACACACACCAGCGTGGCGTTGCGCGATGCGTTGCTCGGCGCGCATCTGCCGACGATCGAAGTCCATATCTCGAACATCTATAAGCGCGAAGATTTCCGGCACACCTCGCTCACGGCGCCCGCGTGCATTGCGGTGATCACGGGTCTCGGCCTCGAAGGCTACTTCGCGGCCGTCCGGTTTCTGCTTAAAAAATAGGCGCGTCGCGGGCGGCGCGGTTCAACTGCGATAACCGAGCAGTCGTGCGGGCAGCAAAAGCAGCGCGACGAACAGACCGACGACGCCTTCGAGCACCGCGCCGAGAATCCGAAACGGCAGCGACAGCAGCCAGATCGCCGGCCACAGCAGCAGCACCAGAAACGCGAGCGGCCAGCAGATCGCGAGCAGCAGGCACCAGAGCACGAGGGTGAGCAGAACTTTCATCGGTGGGATGGGTAGCTATTACCAAAACCCCGCGGCTGTCGAAAAAGTTGCGACCTTTTTTCCGCGAGGTCTGCCCGCTTGGTTGCCGTCGAAAACGGTGCACGGCTCATCCGCCGAAATGCCGCAAGCCCAACGCCGCCAGATGCAAAGTCGCGCACGTGGCCAGCGCGGCCGCAGCGTCATCGGCGACCACGCCCCAGCCGCCGGGAAGATCCTGGAGGCGCGAGATGCCGAGTGGCTTCAAAATGTCGAAGAAGCGGAACACCGCGAAACCCGCGAGCAGCGCGATCCACGGGCCATTCCACGCGTGGTCGGGCAACGCGCGCAACAGCGCCGGCCAGCCGAGAAAGCAAAGCGGCATCACCACAAATTCATCGAGGACGACCTCACCGGGATCGCGGCGTCCGAGGCGGAACTCGGCTTCTCCGCACATCGCCACGGCGAACCACAATCCGGGGATCGTGAGGATCGCGGCGAGGACCGGCCCGAGGGAGTGGAAAAACACGAGTTGATACATGACCCCCGCGAGCGCGCCCCACGTGCCAGGCGCTTTTCTCATGCGGCCGACGGGGCCGACCGTCGCGCAATTGAGCACGGTGGTGGTCGGCAGGAAGCGCGGCCAGATCGGATGCGCGAAACTCATGGAGCCTGGTCGTCGAAGACCTGCTGATACTTCCGCATATAGCTGACACCGGAGATCACCGTGAGAACCGTCGCGATCATGAAAAGCGCGTAGCCAATGTTGCTGAGAACCTCGAGGTATTGCGCGACTTCCACGTGGATGAGCGGAGCGATGTCTGTCTCGAGCATCGGGACGAAGAGGAGAAAACCCACCGCGATAAGCTGGAAAAGTGTCTTCGCTTTGCCGCCGCGTTCGGCCGCGACGACGACGCCTTTCGTGGCGGCCACCATGCGCATGCCGCTCACGAGGAATTCCCGGCAAAGCGTCAGCAGCACCATGATGAGGAAAAGGATCGAGTTAAAAATCTCCACGAAGGCCACCATGAGACCGATCACGAGGATCTTGTCCGTCAGCGCGTCCATGAATTTCCCGAAGTTGGACACGAGATTTTGCCGGCGCGCGAGATAGCCGTCGAGCCAGTCGCCGACTGCCGTCGCGATGAAAATCCAGAAGGCGAGCGAGGCCGCGCCGACCCAGTGGCAATACATCAACCACACGATGATAAACATCGTCGGGATGCGCGACAGCGTGATGAGGTTGGGGAGATTGAGTTGTTTCATGGGCGCGCACCGTCCGGGGCTGAAATCAGCCTCGTCATCGCCGGGTTAATCGTGTTCGTGCTCATGAGCGTCGTGGTCGTGGAAAAAGACGTCCAATCACGGCCCGATTACCACCCCGAGCAAGAATCCTTTAACGAAAATGCGCCACTGCATCTATCCGGGTACGTTTGATCCCATCACTTACGGACATCTCGACGTCCTCGGGCGTGCGGCGAAACTGTTCGATAAAGTCACGATGGCCATCGCGCATAATCCGGGGAAGGGACCGCTCTTCACGGCCGGGGAACGCGTGGAGATGATCCGCCCGAACCTGGCGAAATTCCCCAATGTGGAGATCACGATTTTCGGCGGGTTGCTGGTTGATTTTGCCCTCGAACAAAAGGCGACCGCGATCATCCGCGGCCTGCGCGCGCTCTCGGATTTTGAATTCGAGTTCAACATGGCGCTGATGAACCGGCATCTGAAACCCGAGATCGAAACGCTTTTCGTGATGCCCAACGAAACGTACAGCTACACCAGTTCCAACCTCGTGAAACAGGTCGCGCGTTATGGCGGCGATATCGCGCACTTCGTTCCGCCCAATGTCGCGGAGGCGTTGAAAAAGGCGTTCGCGCAGGGATTGAAACAACGCTGAGGCGAGGTCCGGCGACGCGCGACGACTTCATCGAACGGAGACGTTTCCCCAATGCCGCACGCACTTTTCCCGACCTCGCTCGGCGTGTGCGGCCTCGCCTGGAGTGCCGCCGGCATCACTGGCTTCGCGCTTCCGCCCGTGTATTCGGGATTTACCGACACGGGAGACGAGGACCAGTCCGGCGACCCGCCGGAGGAAATCGCCGCGTTGATCGTTCGCGTCACGACGCACCTCTCGGGCAAGCCGGATGATTTTGGCGATGTGCGCTACGACTTCGGCCGGCTCTCGCCTTTTCAGCGCGCGGTGTACGAAGCCGCGTTGCGCGTGAAGGCCGGTGACGTGCGCACCTACGGCTGGCTCGCGACCGAGGCCGGCCGCACGACG
>Ga0164241_10002305_pt1 | contig 20994 bp, 20 predicted proteins | sample OricomyardsoilBY_FD_108780 | JGI IMG/M metagenome (GOLD analysis project Ga0164241, IMG submission 108780) | Backyard soil microbial communities from Emeryville, California, USA - Original compost - Back yard soil (BY) | ecosystem: Environmental > Terrestrial > Soil > Unclassified | place: USA... | reverse complement strand
GTGGAAGTGCCAGGTGTCGGCCTGGTAGATCGGCTGGCGGTACTTGAGCCGCTTGGCGACGACGAAGCTGGTGTCGAGGATCGGCACCGCGAGGATCACCAGGGGGAAGAGCAGGGCGACCACGGCATTGGTCTTCAGCGCCCCCTGCACCGAGGCGACGGCGAGCAGGTAGCCGAGCAGGTTGGAGCCGGTGTCCCCCATGAAGCTGGAGGCCGGCGGGAAGCCGTGACGGAGAAAGCCGAGCGCCCCGCCGGCGGTCAACGCCGCCAGCACGCCAGCGGCGTTGCGGTCGAGCGAGAGGGCGACGACCGCCAGGGCGATCGCGGCGATCGTGCAGACGCCCGCGGCGAGGCCGTCGACGCCGTCGATGAAGTTGATCACGTTGACCACGGCGACGATCCCGATCACGGTCAGCGGGTAGGCGAGCCAGCCGAGCTCGAAGCCGCCGACGAAGGGAAGCGTGAGGACGTCGACGCGGACGCCGCCGAGGACCGGGATCAGCGCCGCGCCGATCTGGCCGAGCAGCTTCGGCAGGGCGGGCAGGCCGCGCACGTCATCGATCACTCCAACGGCGGCAATCGCGGCGGCGCCGAGCAGGATCGAGCGGGTCTCACCGTCGCTGGGTAGCCAGATCCAGCCGGCGACCTCGATGCCGGCGAAGATCGCCAGGCCGGAGAGGCGCGGCATCGGCTTGTCGTGCAGGCCGCGCTCCTTGGGCATGTCGATCGCGCCGATCCGGTAGGCGAGCCGCTCGGCGTAGGGGACCAGCAGCCAGGCGATCGCCGCGGCTAGGAGGAAGGCGAGGACGGCGTCCGTTGTCGAGGCCATTTCGAGGCCCGGGGAAAGACGGGCGCGCTCAGGCTACTCGACGCTCTCGACAGCCCCGAGTGCTCCCGCGACCAGCAGCTCCGGGTCGCGGGGATTGCGAACACCCGGCTGCGAGCTGCGCTTGTGCAGCGGCAGCCCCGCCGGGTCGGCGAGTACCTGCAGCCGTCCGTCGGCGATCAGCTCCTCGTCGACGCCACCCATACGCCCGGCGAAGGTCGTGAAGACGGGCGTGCCGAGCGCAACGGCCTCGCGGTTCATCGTCCCCCCCGCGCTGACCACCAGGTCAGCCAGGGCGATCAAGCTCTGGGCGTCGATCGCCCGTTCGGGCACGATCAGGTTGGCGGCGCCCATCGCCCGCACCTCGGCGCCCTGGCGCTCGGTGCGCGGGATGACGATCGCCTGCACGTCGGGAGCGCCGGAGAGGCGGCGGATCGTCTCGCCGTAGAGGTCGTTGCGGGCGTGGTACTCGGAGGTCTCGGGCGGCGGCCGGACGACGACCAGGACCTTCTCGCGATCGAGCCCCAGCTCGCCGAGCACGGCCGGATCGGGCTCGAAACCGGCCAGGTAGTACTCCTCCTTGAGGCCCGGGTAGCGGACCAGCTTGCTCTCCTTGGCGCCGATCTTCCTCAACCGGTCGAGCGGGATCGAGTCGGGAACGAGCACCTTGCGAGCTGCCCGGAAGGCGATCTGGCGCTGCCAGCCGGCGAACTCGTAGTCCTGCATCTGCACCGAGGGAATGCGGAAGCACGACGAGACGACGGCGAGGTCAACCGAGCCATGGGCGATCGCCAGTTGAGGTCGACGCTCCCAGACGACCCGGGCCAACCGCGACGAGCGCCCGACCAGCGCTCGGCCCTTGCCCAGCGCCGAAGCGCCGCCGTGACTGCCGACGGCGGTGTAGGGAATGCCCAGCCGGTCGAGGATCCCCAGCGTCTGCCCGTACTCGCGGGCCGTGACGACGACCTCGTGACCCTGCCCTTCCAACCGCTCGATCAGAGGCCGCAGCACCAGCGGGTGCGCCGCGGCAGTGCAGTCGACCCAGACCCTCAAACGGTCGTCGGCGACAACTGCGGGTAGAGCGGGTAGCGGTCCATCAGAGCGCGGGTGCGCCCGGATAGAGCCTCCTTCTGATCCTCGAACTCATCGGAGAGAGCGGCAGCGATCACCGAGGCGATCTCGGTCATGTCGTCCTCGACGAAGCCCCGGGTCGTCAGCGCCGGCGTGCCGATGCGCAGCCCCGAGGGGTTCATCGGCGGCCGCGGGTCGAAGGGAATCGCGTTGCGGTTGACGGTGATTCCGACCGCGTCGAGCCGGTCCTCGGCGGTCTGCCCGTCGAGCCCGGTCGGGGTCAGGTCGACGAGGACCAGGTGGACGTCGGTGCCGCCGGTCAGCACCGGGACGCCGTTGGCTTCGAGCCCGACCGCGAACGCCTTCGCGTTGGCGATCGTCTGACGCTGGCGGGCTGCGAACTGCTCGCTGGCGGCGATCTTCAGGGCAACCGCCTTGGCGGCGATCGTGTGCATCAACGGCCCCCCCTGCTGACCGGGGAAGGTTGCCTTGTCGATCGCTTTGGCGTGCTCCTCGGTGGAGAGGATCATGCCGCTGCGCGGCCCGCAGAGGGTCTTGTGGGTCGTCGTCGTGACGACGTCGGCGTGCGGCACCGGGTTGGGGTGCTCGCCGGCGGCGACGAGACCGGCGAAGTGAGCCATGTCGACCATCAGCTTCGCGCCGACCGAGTCGGCGATCGAGCGGAAGGCCGCGAAGTCGAGCTGACGCGGGTAGGCCGACCAGCCGGCGACGATCAGCTTCGGCTTGTGCTCCTCGGCAAGCGCGGCGACCTCGTCCATGTCGACCAACAGATCGTCTTTGCGGACGTGGTACGGGACCGGGTTGTAGAGCGTGCCGGAGACGTTGATCTTCATTCCGTGGCTGAGGTGGCCGCCGTGGTCGAGAGCGAGGCCGAGGAAGGTGTCCCCTGGTTCGAGCAGCGCCATATAGACGGCGTTGTTGGCCTGCGCTCCGGAGTGGGCCTGGACGTTGGCGTGGTCGGTGTCGAAGAGCGCCTTGGCGCGGTCGATCGCCAACTGCTCGGCGACGTCGACCTCCTCGCAGCCGCCGTAATAGCGACGGCCGGGATAACCCTCGGCGTACTTGTTGGTCAGCACCGAGCCGACCGCGTCGAGCACGGCCTGGGGGACGAAGTTCTCCGAGGCGATCATCTCCAGCATCCCCTGCTGGCGGCGCAGCTCGCCGTCGAGGACGGCCGCAATCGCGGGGTCGACTTCGGTCAACGGGGCGGTCTGGAAGTTCTCGGGCAACTCGCTCATCATTGGGCGACGATAGCAACGGCTCTGGATAATCTGGGCCGGGTGAGATTTCTGCTCTCGTTGTGTGCCGCCAGTGCCTGCCTGGCGTTGGTTGCAACCCCCGCCGAAGCCGCGGCCGAGAATCCCTGCGAAGGCCCCGATGCAACAAGTCTGCTCTGCCCGGACTTCAAGGTGGGTCCGGCGGCCGACCTTTATGTCGAGCACCGCGGCGGCGCGCTGCTGCACGCCGCCAACGACATCCGCTCGCGCGGCCGCGGTCCGATCGAGCTGCGCGGCCAGCGCTACAAGCGCAACTGGATGCGGGCCAACCAGGCGATCTACAAGGTCGGCGGCGGGGTGCGCATTTTTCGCAGCGAGGCGAAGCTCCACTTCTACAACGTCGGTTCCCAGTGGGGCGGTTCCTACTGGAAGATGCACGACCCGCTCAGCATGGAGATCTGGACGCTCGACGAGCATCGCCAACCGTTGCAGCGGGTGCGCAAGGGACCCAAGGTCTTCTACTGCCTCCGCGACCTACAGCGCACCCGGGCGATGAGGCGCTCGCCAAGCACCTTCGTCTACCCGGGCTGCAGCCAGGACCCCGGACGCAAGCGGGTCAGGCTGGGCACCTCGGTGGGCTGGTCGGACATCTACCCCGCCGAATACGACCGCCAGTGGGTCAACGTCAGCGGCCTGCGCGGCTGCTTCGCCTTCGTCATGCAGGTCGACCCGCAAAACCTCCTATTCGAGGCCAACGAGCACAACAACCGCTCGACCCGCATCGTCCGGCTCCCTTACCGGGACGGACCGCAGAACTGCTGACCTCGCTCGGGCGGGGATGGCGGGTACGCCATCCCCTATCGAAGCATCACAAGCTTCGGAGGAAGTCCAGAATCTGAGGCGCCACCCGACTGCACCTCGCTTCAGGAGCTTGCGCACCTTGGCACCGTTTCGCAGGCTTGAACCTCCTTGGTGACGTGTCGAGAGGGAGCCTGGTCGGCCTCCGGGCGAACGTCGCGAAGCGGCCTATGCAATCCGGTTCCTGCGCGGCCAAAGGCCGCGCTCCTCATTCATCCCAAGAGCAAAGCTCTTGGGATCTCAATTCGACCGGAGGTCGACCAGGCTCCCCCCACCATCAACGAAGGCGCAGTCAGCCGCCTATGGGCGCTCTCGGGGTCGAGCCCCAGAAGACGACGGTGCCCAGCATGCCGATGATGTGGACGAGGACGATGTTGACGGCCATCGACTGCGCCGTCGCCGTGCCGACGCCGACCGGCCCGCCTGAGGCGGTGTAGCCGTAGTAGCAGCCGACCAGCACGATCGCCGTCGCCATCACCATGCCCTTGATCAGGCTGAACATCAGGTCGAGCGGATTTTGGAACATCCAGAAGATCAGCAGATAGCCACCCGATGAGACGTCGCCGACCTGCTGGACGACCGAGAAGTAGCTGGCGAAGTACATCACCCCGATCCCGACCAGGTAGAGGAACGGCAGGGTCATCCAGGCCGCCAGCAGACGCGTCCCGGCAAGGAAGGTGACAGGCTGGATCCCCATCACCTCGAGCGCGTCGATCTCGTCGGAGATCCGCATCGCCCCCAGCTCGGCGACGATGCCGGTGCCGACCTTGGCGGAGAGGATGTAGCCGAAGGCGTAGGGCAACGCCTCGCGCAGGTCGCACCAGGCCGCGAAGAGGCCGGCGTAGGCGGGGACGCCCTGGGCGCGGAAGAAGTAGGCGCCCTGCAGGCCGCACTGCAGGCCGAGGATGAAGACGAAGGCCCAGATGATCAGCGCCGAGCCGAGGATCAGGATGCCGGCCTGGCGAATGCTCTCGCCGAAGAACTTGAGGACCCGGCCGCTGTAGACGAGGCCGGCGACCCGCGAGCCGAAACGGGCGAGCTCGCCGAAGGAGTCGAGCCAGCCGCGCGGTGCATCGAGCCAGCCGATCATCGGATCGTCTGCAATTCCGGGTTGGTGGCGAGCAGGATCGCGGTGAAGACGAACTGGAAGAAGAAGACGGCGACGAGGGCGATGACGACCGCCTGGTTGACGGCGCGGCCGACGCCAGCGGCCCCTCCGGACGCAGTCATCCCCTTGAAAGAGCAGACGACGGCGATGATCGCGCCGAAGATCGTGCACATCAGCACCGAGCCCCAGATGTCGGTGATCGAGGCGTTGGCGAAGAGAGTGGCGAAGAAACCGCCGAGCGGTTGCTTGTAGAGCAGCTCGGCGGCGATGCCGGCGGAGAGGCCGAAGACGATCGCGAAGATGTCGAGTAGGGCGGTGACGACCATCAGGGCCAGGAAGCGCGGCACGACCAGGTTCTTCACCGGGTCGACGCCGAGCACCTGCAGGGCGTCGAGCTCCTCGCGGATCTTGCGGGCACCGAGGTCGGCGGTGATCGCGGTGCCGGCCACTCCGGCGACGACCACGGCGGTGACCAGGGGGCCGATCCAGCGGATCGCGGTCAGCACGAAGAAGCCGCCGAGCCGGTCAAGCGCGCCGAACAACGAGAGCGCGCCGGCTGCCTGTAGCCCCGGAGCGCCGAGGCAAAGGGCAAAGGTCGAGATCAGCAACGGGAACCAGGAGAGCTTCAAGACGAAGAGGAACTGGCTGACCAGCTCCTCGCCGTACGGGTAGGGAGGCCGCACCGCGGAGACGATCGTCTTCGCGGTGAGGATCATCATGTCCCCCACCTGCTCGAACGCGGACTTCGCCGGAAGGAAGGCTCGCGTCAAGACTTCGCCCGCCACCAGCTCATCGCCCTACCGAGAGGGCCCCCGCCCGATCGTGACGGTCCGTCGCTCGCCTCTTCGTCGAGCAGCGCCTGGCGGCGGGCGCGAGCCTCGCCAACCTGCCGGGCGCGAAGCTCGGCTGCCCGCTGCGCTTCCGAAAGCTGGGCGATCAAGGTGTCGCGCGTCTGCTCGAGCTCCTCGACGCCGGCGACGTGAGCCTCCGAGGAGCGCCTGGCGGTCGGCATGTCGTCCGGCAGGTCGCGCGTGTAGGCCGCCAGCTCGACCTCGAGCCGGGCGATCTGGCGACGCAGCTCGTGGCGCACCTCGATCGCCTCGCTCTCCTCGGCGAGGTCGGGAAGGTCCGGATGGGTCTCGGCCACGGCTTCCTCGCCCTCGCCCATGCTCGCGCAGGCAGTGGCGACGATGACCAGGTCACGCGGGTCGAGGCCGGCGTCGCGAACACGCCGCAGCGCGTCGCCGGCAATCTCCTCCAGCGCTGGCGCAGCCTCGATCCCGTCAGCGACGAAAGTTCCCTGACCCTGCCTGGTGACCACCAGGCCGGCGTCCTCGAGCCCGGCATACACAGCCCGTACCGTATTGACATTGACGTTCGCCCACTCGGCGAGACGACGGAAGCTGGGCAACCGCTCCCCCGCCGCGAGCCGTCCGGTGGCGATCAGCGCCCGCAGGCGCCAGGAGAGTTGAACACCAACCGGCAGCTCAGCAGCGGGGTCGGTGGAGAAAGGCGTCGCCTCGCGGTCTACGGTGCGCTGTGCCATTAGTGCCATACAGTATCCCAGATATTGTCCTAGTAAATTAGGACAGTGTTCAGAGGCCGGCCATCTGGGCCGAAAGCTCCCTGCCGGCCAGTCCCCCCTCGCGCAGGACCACCCATTTCCCATTCTCGTCGAAAGCGGCGAGATCGAGGACTGTAGAGGGTAGGCCGGCGAGTGCGCCGCCGTCGATCGCGACGTCCACCTCGGTGAGGACCTCGGGCGGGATGTCGGCGAAGAGAGCCGGTGCGGGCTCGCCGCTGCGGTTGGCCGAGGTCTGCAGGACCGGGCACATGGCGCCGGAGAGGGGGCCGTCGATCAGGCGCACGCCGAGCCGCTCGAGGTCCTCGCGACAGGCAAGCGGATAGCGGTGCTGGGGGTTGGCGACGACAATGGTCACCGGCCCCGGGAGCAGAGCGCCGATCGCCGTCCGCGTGCGGGCACCGAGGTCCTCGATCAACTCGCGCATGGCCAGCGGCGAGAAGTAGAGAACGGCGGATGGCTTGCCCTCGTCGCGACCCTTGATGCGGTGGATGCGCTCGATCGCGGTTGCGTTGAGCGGGTCGCAGGCGAGGCCGTAGAGACCGTCGGCGGGAAAGATGGCAACGCCGCCCGCGGCGACGCAGAGCTCGAGCCCGGTGCGGGCTCGGTCTGCCCCGTCGCGCTCGATCGAGACGGTGACGGTCACGCCGAAGCCCCGCGGCGGCCGATCACGATGCGCGGGATGCCGGCGAGGTCGGGCCGCGACTCCACCGCCGCGAAGCCGGACTCGATCAGCAATGCGCCCACGGCCGCATCCTGCCCGACTCCGACCTCGAGCGCCAACACCGGCGTCAGGCCGGCGACGGCGGGGATCGCGACGCGCAGCACGTCGAGCCCATCGGGGCCGGCGAGCAGCGCCTCACGTGGCTCCCAGTCCGTCACCTCCGGGGCCAGCGTCGGCCACTCCACCTCGCTCACGTAGGGAAGGTTGGCGACGATCAGGTCGAAGTCGCCGTGCTCTCGCCTGGGCATCGTCCCGACCAACTCGACCCGGCCTGCAAGGCCGAGCCGCTCCGCGTTGGCGCGAGCCACTTCCAGCGCCGCCGCCGAGGTGTCGACTGCCGTGACCTCGCACCCCGGCAGCTCGGCGGCGATCGCCAATGCGATCGCGCCGGAGCCGGTGCCGAGGTCGAGCACTCTGGCGGGGCCCAGCTCCAGCGCCAGTTCGACCAGCAGCTCGGTCTCGGGACGCGGGATCAGCACCCGCGGATCGACAGCCAGCTCGAGATGGCGGAAGCCGCGATGGCCGAGGATGTAGGCGACCGGCTCGCGCCGCAGGCGCCGCCGCACCATCTCGCCGAACCGCCGCGCCGCCGGCGGCGCGATCTCGGCCTCGGGGTGAGCGGCGAGATCTGCCCGCCCCCTCCCCGTCGCCTCGGCGAGCAGCAGTTCGGCGTCGAGACGGGGCTCAGTGACTCCGGCGGCACGCAGGGCGTCAACCGACGCCGACAGCGCTTCGCGAATCACCCGACCGCCGCGGTCTCGAGCCTTTGTCTCTTCTCCTCAGCGGACAGAGCCTCGGTGAACTCGGCCAACTCGCCGCCGAGCACCCCGTCGAGGTTGTGCGAGGTGTGCTTGATCCGGTGGTCGGTCACGCGGCCCTGCGGGAAGTTGTAGGTGCGCACCTTCTCGGAGCGCTCGCCGCTGCCGACCTGGGCCTTGCGCTCGGAAGCGATCTTCGCCTGCTGCTCGGCCAGCTCGCGCTCGTAGATGCGCGCTCGCAGTACCCGCATCGCCCGCTCCTTGTTTTGCAGCTGCGACTTCTCGTCCTGCATCGAGACGACGATGCCGGTCGGCTTGTGGGTGATCCGAACCGCCGAGTCGGTCGTGTTGACCGACTGCCCACCGGGCCCCGAGGAGCGGTAGACGTCGATCTGCAGGTCGTTCTGGTCGATCTGGATCTCGACCTCCTCGGCCTCGGGCAGCACCGCCACGGTCGCCGTCGAGGTGTGGATGCGGCCCTGGGACTCAGTCTCCGGCACGCGCTGCACCCGGTGCGTGCCGCCCTCGTACTTGAAGACCGAGAAGGCGCCCTCCCCCTTGATCGCAAAGGTCACCTCCTTGAAGCCACCCACCTCGGCGCTCGACTGCGAGAGCGCCTCGGTGGCGAAGCCGCGCTCTTCGGCGTAGCGGCTCAGCATCTTGTAGAGGTCGCCGGCGAAGAGCGCCGCCTCATCCCCCCCGGTCCCGGCGCGGATCTCGACCAGGACGTTCTTGGCGTCGTTGGGGTCGCGCTCGACCATCGCCAGGCGGATCTCCTCTTCGAGAGCCTCGAGCTGGCGGGGCGCCTCGTCGACGAGCTTGCGCAGCTCAGCGTCCTCGCCATCCTCGGCGAGCAGCTCCCTCGCTCCCTCCAGGTCGTCCTTCAGCGTTCGGTACTGCGCCGCCAGGGCCTGTGCCGGCTGCAGTTCGCGGTACTCGCGACCCACCTCGGCGTAGCGCTCCCGGTCGCCGATCACCGCCGGATCGGCCATCTGCGACTCGAGCTCGGAGAAGCGCGCCTCGATCTGTTCGACCAGCGAATCGATCACACCCACAACATAGACGGGCCTAAGCGACGATCTCGATCTGCTGCTCGCTTGCCGCCTGCTCGGGCGACTCCTCGGCGAGCACCTTCTCCAGAGCCGCGATCGCCACGGCGAGCTGCTCTTCATCCGGTTCGCGCGTGGTCAGGTTCTGCAGCATCAAGCCCGGCCACATCACCGCCCGCACCCAGCGCTTGCGGCGGTTCTTGCCAGCCCACTTGATCACCTCGTAGGAGAGGCCGGCGATCAGCGGGATGCCGAGGATGCGCGAGGCGAGCAGCCAGTACCAGGCGGGTAGGCCGATCGGGGCGAAGACGAAGATCGCCAGCACCATCACGATCAGCAGGAAGCTGGTCCCGCAACGCGGGTGCAGGCGCGAGTAGAGCTTGGCGCGGGCCGGAGTCAGCTCGTCTTCGGCCTCGTAGCAGGAGATCGTCTTGTGCTCGGCGCCGTGGTACTCGAAGACGCGGCGCAGGTCTTTGAGGCGGCTGATCACGACGATGTAGCCGATGAAGATCGTCGTGCGCAGCACGCCCTCGACCAGCCAGAAGAGCAGCGAGGAGCCGAGCTGGTCCTTGATCAGGCTGGTCAGCCCGACCGGGATGACGAAGAAGAGGCCGACGGCAAGCACCATCGAGAAGGCGATCGTCAGTCCCCAGACCCAACCGCCGATTTCTTCCCGCTCGCCGTCCTCGTCCTCCTCGAGCTGGGCGTTGGCCGATATCCCCAGGGCTTTGAAGCCGATCTTCAGCGACTCGCCGAGGGCGACGACGCCGCGCAGGACCGGCAGGCGCCAAAGCCTGTGGCGCTGCGCCCAGGGCTTGATCGGCTCGGAGCTGATCTCGACCTCGCCGTCGGGGCGGCGCACTGCCACGGCCCAGACCGAGATGCCGCGCATCATCACGCCCTCCAGCACCGCCTGACCGCCGACCGGCGCGTCGCGCTTGGCGACCAGAGCGCCGTCGGGCATGCGCAGCGGATCGGCGCCGTTTGAAGACGCAGCTTCAGCCTGGGGTGAGCCCACCTCTGGGCTCACGACCTACCTGCTTGCCTTGGCGTGCTTCGCAGCGCGGCGCTGGAAGCGCTCGACGCGGCCGCCCGTGTCGACGAGCTTCTGCTTACCGGTGTAGAACGGGTGGCACTCCGAGCAAAGCTCGACGTGGAGATCCGACTCGGTCGAGCGGGTGTAGAACTGGTTCCCGCAGGAGCAGTGCACGTTGGCCAGCGAGTACTCGGGGTGTATTCCGGCTTTCATCGTCACCCAGTTTAGATCATGCGCCCTTTTCTCCCTTTCAGGGGTCAGGGATTCGCTCTCGGCTGCCGATAGCTCGATCAGTGGAAACCACCGAGACGACCACGCCGAAGCGGACGGGCACGCGCCTGCTCCGCCCCGCCCTCGCCGTCCTGCTGCTCGGCGGCACAGCCGTCGTCGCACTGCACAGCTGGCTCGGCCTCGGCGCCAGCCTTCACGTCGCGATCGACGAACCCCTCTACGACGCTGTCGTGCTCGGCGCCGGCCTCGCCTGCCTGGTTAGAGCATCCGACTACCGTCGCGAGCGCGCGGCGTGGATCCTGATCGGGCTCGCGATCCTCTTCTGGGGCGCCGGCGAGGTCTACTGGACCGCTTACATCGACGGCAACTCCTCGGCGCCCTACCCCTCTTTCGGCGACGCCCTCTACCTCGCCTTTTATCCGCTCGCCTATGCGGGCCTGGCGATGCTCGTGCGCGCCAGGGCTCACGAGATCAACTGGCGGCTCTGGATGGACGGGGCGATCGCGGCGCTGGGCACGGCCGCGCTGGGCGCCGCCTTCGTCTTCGACTTCGTCGCCGAGAAGGCAACCGGCACGCCGGTGGAAGTGGCGACCACTCTCGCCTACCCGCTGGGAGACATCGCCATGGTCTCGATGGTGATCGGCGTGATCGCGCTGACCGGCTGGCGACCGGGGCGCACCTGGGCCCTTCTTCTCGCCGGCCTCTCAGCCCTGGTCATCGCCGACATCGCCTTCACGCTGCAGTCGACCGACGCCACCCTGCCCGGAGGCGACTGGATCGACCCGATCTACCTGATCGCCGCCGTCTGCTTGGGCGCCGCCGTCTGGCAGCCCACCGAGGCGGCCGAGATCACCTCGCCGCGGGGCGGCGACCGCCGTCGCGAGATCGTCGTGCCGGCGGTCTTCGCCGGGGTGATGATCGGGCTCTTCGCGATGCAGTACTTCAGCGCGACCAGCGGCCTTTCGACCGTGCTCTGGGCGGCGACGATGACCGCCGTGATCGTCCGTCTGGCGATGAGCGACAAAGAGAACAAGGACCTGCTCGAGCAGGTCCGAACCGATCCGCTGACCGGGCTCAGCAATCGCGGCCGCATGCAGGTCGACCTCGAGGAGGAGTGCGAGCGAGCGAGCGACGAGCAACCGGCGATGCTGTTCCTCTTCGACCTCAACGGCTTCAAGCGCTACAACGACACCTTCGGCCACCCGGCGGGCGACGAGCTGCTCGTCCGCCTCGGTGGCGCTCTGCGCGACGCTGTCGGCAAGGACGGCACCGCCTACCGAATCGGCGGCGACGAGTTCTGCCTGCTGCTGACCTGTGAGAAGGAGCGCTTCGAGGCCGTCGGGCGACTGGCAGCCGAAGCGCTGACGGCAACCGAAAAGGGAGTCGAGGTGGCCTCTTCCTGGGGAACCGCGGTCATTCCCGGCGAGGCCGACGACCCCTCCTCCGCCCTGCAGCTCGCCGACGTGCGCATGTACGCCCAGAAGGAGTCCCGCCAGGTCTCCGACTATCGCGCCGCGAAGTTGATTCCCGGCCCCACCGCCGAGACGGTCAAGCGCTGAGGCCGCTCAGCAGCGAATCGAGGGTGCGGCCGACTTCGGCTCGCATCGCCTCGGGATCGTCGGCGCGGGCGACCAGCATCGCCGCCTCGTCGAGGGCGCCCATCAGGACATGGGCCAGCGGGCGCACCGGCTGAGGATCGATCGCGGCCGCCTCGATCGCGGCCTGCAGAGTCGCTTCGATCAGGCCTAGCCCGTGCGCGGCGGCTATCTCGCGCCAGCGATCCCAGCCCAGCACCGAGGGCCCGTCGAGCAACACGATCCGCTGCGCCTCCGGCTCGGTGCTGACCTGGAGGAACATCTCCGCCCCGGCTCGCATCGCCTCCAGCGGCGAGGCCGCGTTGGCCTGCAGGGCGCCGGCGGCGATTCGCTCCGCCAACTCCGCCTCGATTTGCTCGTAGACGGCCTCGAAGAGCTCGCGCTTGCCGGCGAAGTGGTGGTAGAGCGCCCCCCTCGTCACCCCAGCCGTCCTGACGATTTCCTCAGTGCCGACTCCCGCGTAGCCGTGCTCGGCAAAGAGCCCGCGGGCGGCGTCGATCAGGGCACCGCGAGTCGACTGCGAGCGCTCGGCCTGTGTTCGTTTGACATTCATACTGTCTGTATGTAGATTACCGCTCGCGTCGGCCGCAGACAAACGCCCAAGGAGAGTGCAATGAGTCCATCAGATCAGCGCCACGAGATCGATTTGCCTGCGGGCCGCATCCGCTACCGCGAAGCAGGCGAGGGCAAACCCGTCGTCTTCGTCCATGGCTACCTGGTCGACGGTCGCCTCTGGGGCGGCGTCGTCGACCGGCTCTCCGACCGCTGTCGCTGCATCGCCCCCGACTGGCCGATCGGCTCACAACAGATCGCGATGAAGCCCGATGCAGATCTCTCGCCTTACGGAATCGCAGCGATCATCGCCAGCTTCCTCGAGAAGCTCGACCTCGAGGACGTGACGATCGTCGGCAACGACTCCGGCGGAGCGATGTCGCAGGTGCTGGTCACCCGCCACCCGGAGCGGATCGGCCGCCTCGTGCTGACCAACTGCGACACCCACGAGAACTTCCCCCCTGGGCCGTTCAAGGCGATGGCGCAGCTTGCCAAGCTGCCAGGGGCGATGACCGTGATCGCGGCCCCCTTCCGCGTCGGCGCTCTGGCCCGCGCTGCCTTCAAGCCGTTTGCCAAGACACCGATCCCCGCCGAGCTGGTCGCTTCCTGGATGGAGCCGGGCTTGCACGATGCAGCGATCAAGCACGACGTCAAGAAGGTCACCGTCGGGATGAACAAGCGCTACACGCTGGAGGCAGCCGAGAAGCTGAAGACCTCGGAGCTGCCGATCCTGCTCACCTGGGCGCCGGGCGACCGCGTCTTCCCATTCAAGTTCGCCGAGCGCCTTGCCGCCGATACGCCCAACGCGCGCATCGTCCAGATCCCCGACGCGGGGACGTTCGTGCCGCTCGATCAGCCGCAGCGTGTCGCCGACGAGATCGCCGGCTTCGTCAACGCGAACTGAGCAGAACGCGCAAGCTGCGCGTTCTTTTTCGCTACCTGCATGTTTTCGTCCGACCGAGGGGTGAAGCTGCCGCAACGCCCCCTACAGGACGGAGAGCTATGGCCAAGCAAATCTTCGACCAGGAACGGCCCCGGAGCACGATGGCGCGGCGCCTCGACGAGGCGTTCGCCGGCTGCGAGCAGTGGACCCTGGCGCCGCCCTCTCAGCGGCGCAGCGAGACGGTCTTCAGTCCGCGACTCTCGAGCTCCGCGAGGATGAGCGGCAGCGCTGCCGCCGTGCGCACCCAGGAGCCGCGCGCGCTGTAGTAATCGGCATCGTGGAGCAGGACGATGTCGCCGACGCGAATGCCGGAGCTCGAGCGACGCGCGATCGACTCGGCCGTGGCGCGCCGGTCCCAGTCCCTCCCCCAGCGCGACCAGAGCACCGGCCGCCAGCCCCGCCGGCGCACGGCACGTAGCGTGGCAGCGCTGAAGATCCCGTAGGGAGGCCGGTAGTCGGCGATCGCCTGCCCGCTTGCCTCCTCGATCACCGCCCGGGCTCGCTCGGCGTCGTCGAGGAACTGGCGCACGCCGAGTCGCAGCAGGTTGCGGTGGCGGTGGCAGTGCAGCTCGACCCGGTGGCCGGCGGCGACGATCTCGGCCGCAAGCGCCGGGCGCCTCACCACCTGCTCGCCGGCGAGGAAGAACGTGGCGGTGGCGCCGTGCTCGCGCAGGGTCTCGAGGACGGCGGGAGTCCCCTGCGGGTGAGGGCCGTCGTCAAAGGTGAGGGCCACGCCCTCGACCCCTTCCTGGCGCAGCTGGATCCGCAACCCCGATCCGATCCGCGGGACCACGGGCGCCAGGGCTGGGCCGGCGTGCAGCACCGCGGCGGCTGCAGCGCCACCGCCGAGCAGAGCCCCGATCAATTTCCTTCGTGAGCGGCGGGGGCGGGCTGAGCGGGTGTCACCGGTCGCACCGTAGCGGCGTTGGCAGCCGCCGGCGTATCGCTTTCCCTGCCGATGTGGATGCGACCCTCCAGCGGCTTGGCGATCACCCGGTAGGGCGTCTCGCGGTTGATCACCGCGAGCAGCATCACGATCGCGATCAGGGCGAGGCTGACCGCTGTCGCAACCCGCTCCATGCGCAGGCGCCAGACCGGCTGCGGGCGGACCCGCGGGCGCACGGTGAGCGCCCGTGAGGCGATCGAGGGCAGCGAAGCGAAGGAGGAATCGGGTGAGCGCCGCTCTCGCGTCACGTGCCGGAGCACCGACTCCAGCTCGTGCTCGGAACGGGCCACCTCGGCCAGGCCGAAGCGCTCGAAGGCCGTGTTGTTGGCACGCAGATGGCCCGCGGAGAAGCCGAAGGAGACGACCGGGCAACCGCGGATATGGGCCTCGAGCACGGTCAGGCCGCCAGTCGAGTGAACCATCACGTCGGCGGCGGCCATCCAGTCGCTCATCTGCTCGGTGAAGCCGAGGATGCGGACGCGCTCGTTGCCGGCGAAGCGCTGCTCCAGCTTCTCTCGGGCGATCTCGTTGCGCCCGGTGATGCAGGCGACGGTCGTGTCGTCTCCTCTCAGCGCGGAATCGATTGCCCCCTCGAGGTCACCGATGCCCCAGCCACCGCCGGAGACGAGCACGAGCCGGTCGTGAACCGGCACGCCGAGCGCCTTGCGGGCGTCGCCGCGGGTTCGCGGCATCAGGAAGTCCCGCGAGATCGGCGGTCGCACCCACTCGACGCTGCCGGGCCCGGCGAGTTTCTCGACTTCCTCGATCGACTCCGGGTGGGTGACGAAATGCATGTCGACACCGGGGTGGGCCCAGTAGCGCAGGCCGGCGAGATCGGTGATCGCCGACTGCACGGGAATCAGCAGGCGGCGATTCTCGCGCAGCATTCCGAGCACAGCGGTGACGCCCGGGTAGGTCGAGATGACGACGTCGGGATCGTGCTTCTCGATCAACCTCATCAGCCCGCCGGCGCCGAAGGCGTAGTTGAGGTGGTGAGCGAGCCAGCGGGTCGGCGCGAACCTGGTGATCAGCCAGTACTGGACGTCGAACAGCCAGGGCATCCAGCGGAAGGTGACCTTGGAGCCACCGCGGATGACCCAGGAGAGCAGGCGGCCCATCGCCTCGAGGCCGTTGGCGATCTCCACCTCGGCGCCGGGGACCTCCGCTTCAACGTCGGCTTTGATGATCCGGGCGGGCAGGTCGTGGCCCTCGCCGATGTCGGCGCTGAGGACGAGGACGCGAGGGTCGCGCTCCTCGAAGCGAGAGGCCCCCGCCAGCAGGGCGCCGGCCGCGTGTTCGTTGCCGTTCATGGAGGGCTTCTTGCCGGGGATCGGGTCGGGCGGGCGGGTGCTGCTGCGCACCCATTCGACGTACTTGCGAACGCCTTCCTTGAAGCTGGTCTCGGCCTTCCAGCCGAGCTCCTCGAGTGCCCGCTCGTTGGAGATCGCCTTGCCCGGGAAATCGCCTGGGCGCGGCGGTGTGTGGACGATCTCGCAGTTGTCGGTGTTTTCCTGCACGCGCTCGGCGATTTCGAGGATCGTCACGACCTCGTCGCCGGAGAGGTTGTAGGTGCGTCCGGCAGCCTCGGGGGCAAGCGCCGCGACGATTCCGTCGGCGAGATCCTCGACGTAGATGAAGCTGCGGGTCGTACTACCGTCGCCGGCGATCGTCAGCGCTTTGCCTTCGAAAGCGAGATCGGTGAACTTGGCGACGACGCCGGCGGCGCGGGCGCGGGGGCCGTAGGGAATGCCGAAGCGCAGGATCGTGCTCTCCAGGTCATAGAGCTCCGCGTAGCCGGCACAGTAGGTCTCGCCGGCCAGCTTGGTCGCTGTGTAGAGGTGGCGTGGCGCCGGGATCGGCGTTTCCTCGTCGACGTCCTGCTCGACGCAGTCGCTGTAGACCCAGGTGGTCGAGCCGTAGACGACGCGCCCGACCTCGGCCCGGCAGGCCGCCTCGAGCACGTTGAGCGTGCCGCGGGTGTTGACCTCCTCGGCCAGGACTGGATCGGCGAGGACGTGGCCGACGTCGGCGACGGCGGCGAGGTGGATCACGGCGTCGCAGTTGCGCATCGCCAGATCGAGGTTGGCCGGATCGGTGATGCTGCCGGTGAAGGTCTCGACTTCGCGTGGCGAGTGGTACGGGGAGGCGCTGAGATCGAAGATCCGCGGTGTGACGTCGCGCTCGATCAGACGGTCGACCACGTGGGAGCCGATGAAGCCGCCGCCGCCTGTAACCAGGACTCTCATCATGAGCCTTCCTTGCCGAGCGCAGCGCGGCTCTCCGGCCGGTAGTAGAGCGGCACGCACCAGTGGTTCTCGGCCACCCAATCGGTGTTCGGCAGCTCATCCGAGCGACCCATGATGCGATGGCATGGCTCCTCGTAGACGCGGCCGGTGGACTTCTCGATCGGGTCGAAGACGACGTACTTGTAGAAGCCGGAGGTCATCCCCTCGGGCAACTCGAGCCGCGAGGGGTGCAGTGGGTCGAGGTGATCGCGGGCGTAGTCGCCCTTCCAGGCGACGACCTCCTCCATGCGGTCGGCCTGGACCAAGCCGAGCGCGGCGGTGAACTCGCTCATCCGGAAGTTGAGCCCGTCGACCTCGTGCTCGAACTTGCCGTAGTTGCGGAACTTGCCGGCGAACTCGATCAGCTCCTCGTTCGAGGAGACGAGCACGCCACCCTCGCCGGTCGAGACCGTCTTGGTCGCGTAGAGCGAGTAGACACCGGCATCGCCGAAGCCACCCGGCTTGCTGCCGTTCCACTCGGCCCCGTGAGCGTGGGCGCAGTCCTCGAGCAGGAAGATCCCGTTCTCACGGCAATAGGCGGCGATTCGCTCGGAGTCGAAGGCGAGGTGACCGCCGATGTGGACGAGGATCGCCGCCTTTGGCTTGTGCCGCTCTGCCTTCGCCTCGAAGTCCTCGAAGGACATGCAGAGGTCGTTGCGATTGCAATCGACGAACTCGACCTCGGCGCCGGCCTTGATCGCCGCCAGCGGCGTCGCCATGAAGGTGTTGGAGGGACAGAGGACCGTCTCGCCGCGCACGCCGGCGAACTCCAGCGCCGCCAGCGCGCCGCCGGCCCAACTCGAGAGCCCGAGGCTCGGCAGCCCGTTCCACTCCGCCCAGCGCTGCTCGAACGCCTCGAGCATCTTGCCCTCCGACCACTGCTCGGAATCGAGAACTTCGCCCCAGAGCTCGAAGAGCCTGGCGCGGTCACGGTGGTCGAAGCCGATCGCGAACCTGCTCGCGTCGAGCGGAGGGCTGACTGGGGAGTGCAAGGCGGCGCCAGGCTACCAGCGAGAGCAGACCTGACGCGTCGATCAGGCCTGCTCTCGGGACTTTTCGATTACGGCGCCAACCGCGCTGGAACCCGCAAGCAAAATAGTTCCGCCTACCGCGACGGCCATCGCAGCCACCAGGACGACACCGCCAAGCGGGGTCGCGCTCCACGACTCGCCGAAGATCAGCGGCGCCAGCAGCACCGGGACAAGGATCTGCACCGCGAACATCGTCGGCGCCACATGCGTGGCCGGCCGATTCTGCAGGGCGCTCATCTCGCTGAGCAGCGCCAGCCCCTCCGATGCGACGGCGGTGGCAAGCCAGGCGACGGCGACAAGCAACACTCCGGCGGCAAGCTCGTCGGTGAACAACTTGCTGGCGATCGCGGTCCAGGCATAGCCGCAGCCGGCACTGACCACCATCAGTGTGCCGGCGATTTGCGCGCTTCCGACATTGACCCCCCCAGGCTGTGGTGAATGTCGGAAGCGCGCCCGCAGTAGGTAAGGGGCGGCGATCGGTATTGCGACGAGCCCAAGAGCCAAGGCGATCGCGGCCGCATCGGCGTGGTCGGTCGTCCGCTCAGGCGCGGCCAGGGCGACCCCCGTCACCCCGAGCACGATCGCCGCCACCGCGGTCCACTCGCGCCTCACAGGCGTCTCCCCCAGCTTCTTGGCCCCCAGCCACAGCAGCAAGACCAACCCGCTAGCCAAACAGGGCTGCACCACAGTCAACGGCGCCAATAGCAGGGCGCCTATCTCCAACGGCCACCCCAAGAGCCCCAACCCCGTAGCCCCCAACCAACGCCGATTCCGCACCAGCTTGCCAATCAACGAAACCCGCAGCGAATGCTCCCCGGGCACCTCCCGAACCTCCAACGCCTGCAGCGCAATCGACGCGTTGTAGAGCAAAGAGGCTCCAACCGCCGCAACGATCCCAAGCGCAATCACGGGCCGACCCTACGTCAGCTACGCGACGAAGCTCTGTCTGGAGAGGAAGACGCTTCGATGCGGCTGATTCGGCTGCCCATCATCCGGACACTCAAGCGCGGCTCCGCCGCGCGTCCGGATGATGGGCGGCCGGAGCGGCCGCCCTGTAAACGCTAAGTCTCCTGGTAAAGCGGCCCGTCGCCACCCTCAGGGAGCGTCAGGCGTCCCCCCTTGGCCGTGATCGCGCCGCACTGCACGCAGTTGGAGGCGGTCACGTGGACGTCCACCTCAGCGGTGCCGTTCTCCATCTGCTCGTCAGGAATCTCGTAGACCTGGGCCGGGCACATCGAGACCCAGGTCTGGGCGATCTCACGCGGCACTTTGGTCTGGATGCGGACGTGGTTGGGCGCGTCGTCGCGGGTCGCGTTGCCGGAGAGGAAGACCGAGTCGAGCTTGGCGAAGGTCAGCTCGTTGTCGGGCTTGACGTACATGTCGCTCGCCTTGCCGAGGTCCATCTCGACCTCGGAGTCGTGCTCCTGCTTCCAGTGACCGCCGGGGAAGTTGCCTTTGGTGACGGTCATCGCCGAGGCGAAGGCGCCACCGAGGAAAAAGCCTTTCGAGAAGGGCTGGCGCATGTTGCGCGATTCGTAGAGGTCCTTCTCGATCAGCGAGTTGTGGACCTTCTCGTCGTAGGCCTCGAAGTTGACCGAGTCCTGCTTGAGCGACTCGACGATCGTCTCCGCGGCGTACATCCCAGCGTGCATCGCGTAGTGGACGCCCTTCAGGGTCGGCACGTTGACCATGCTGGCCGCGTCGCCCGCAACCACCATGCCAGGCACCGCGAGCCGCTTCGGCATCGCGAAGTAGCCACCGGAGGGAATCGTCTTGGCGCCCCAGGCGACCCGCTTGCCGCCCTCGAGCAGGTTCTTGATGAAGGGGTGGGTCTTGATCAGCTGCAGGGCGTCGTGGACCGAGAAGGTCGCGTCGGTGTAGTCGAGGCCGGCGACCAACCCGATGCAGAGCTTGTCCTCGCCCATCGGGTAGATGAAGGTGCCGCCGAACTCGTTGTACTTCGGCGACTTGCGCAGCGGCCAGCCCATCGTGTGGATCACCCGGTCGAGCGGCTTGGGCACCTCCCAAACCTCCTTGACCCCAAGCTCCCAGCGCATCGGGTCGGCGCCGTGCATGTCGAAGTAGTCATAGGCGGCGTAGGTCAGGTGGCCGACCGTGCCCTCGGCGAGGACGGTCGCCTTGGCGACGACGTCGGAGCCGGGCTCGAAGTTGCCGAGCTCTTCGCCCTCCCTGCCGCGGCCGCGATCGCCGGAGCGCACGCCCTTGACGACGCGGTCCTCGACCAGCAGCTTGGTCGCTGCGGTCTCCGAGAGGATGTAGACGCCGGCTTCCTCGGCTTTCTCGGCCAGAAAGCGGCCCAGTTTCGAGACCGAGGTGACGTAGTTGCCGTGGTTGCGGAAGTTCGGCGGCATCGGCTTCAGCGGCAGTGCCGCCTTCGAGGTCAGCAGGTAGACCGCGTCCTTGGTGACCTCCTGGAAGACCGGCCACTCCTCCTTGGGCAGGTCGGGGAAGAGCTCTTCCATCGCCGAGGGCTTCATGTTCGCCCCGGAGAGCAGGTGGGCGCCGGCGACCTTGCCCTTCTCGATCACGGCAACCGGGACTTCGCCGAGCTTCTCGGTCAGCTCCGGCTCGTTCTCGAGCAACTGCATGATTTTGTTGGCGCAGGCGAGCCCGGCGGGCCCGCCCCCGACAATCGCGATGCCGACCTCGATGCGCTCGTCCTCGGCGTCAGTCGGCGGGCCGATCACATCGGCCGCGTCGAACGGCGGCGGGAACTCGCTGGGTGCTACTGCCGGCATCGCGCTCTCCTTTGCTTACAGACGACCGAGCTCGCGCTCAGCCGCCCTTCCGCGCGGTTGACTCCATGCCACGTGCAATCCGGGGGCGTGGCTGGCCAAGCAGATCAAGGACGCAGGGTGCAGCCTTTGCTGGTTGCAAAGGCAAACCCGAGGACGCCGAGATGCGCCGGCCAGGCGCGTAATCCGGATGTGCGTGGTGTGGGGTCACCCGCGCCTTGCCTTGATCGCCTCGGTCAGCTTGGGGACGATCTTGTGCAGGTCGCCGACCACGCCGAGATCCGAGAACTCGAAGATCGGCGCGTTCTGGTCCTTGTTGATCGCGAGGATGTTCTCCGAGCTCTGCATCCCGACCTTGTGCTGGATCGCGCCGGAGATGCCGGCGGCTAGGTAGAGCTTTGGCGCG
>Ga0164241_10002304_pt1 | contig 21010 bp, 19 predicted proteins | sample OricomyardsoilBY_FD_108780 | JGI IMG/M metagenome (GOLD analysis project Ga0164241, IMG submission 108780) | Backyard soil microbial communities from Emeryville, California, USA - Original compost - Back yard soil (BY) | ecosystem: Environmental > Terrestrial > Soil > Unclassified | place: USA... | reverse complement strand
CGTCGGGAGCGGGTTAAGACCCCGCGCTCTCGAAGGCTTCCGGATAACGGACTACGCGGAGCGCTCTGGCTTCGTCGAAACGGTACTTCACTTACACACTCCGGGCGCAGCCCGGCGCTCCGCGGTCCCTTTCTTGAACTTCAGCGGCTAGCCGCGTGGAGGTGCGGACGTGCGTCCAGCTCAGCACAGGCCCCCACCTGACCTGCTTGCGCAGGTCTGTCCGCCCCCAAGCGGGGCGGAGAGCGGGAGCCGCGTCCTCTTCTCTCCTCCCCCTGTTGGGGGAGGGGGACCGGCGGAGCCGGTGGAGGGGGCTGGTGCGGTCTTCAGAATCCCTGGGCTTGCCTCTTTCCTTCCCCGCACGTAACTCCCCCGCACCATGACCACGGCCAAGATCTGCGGACTATCGACCCCCGAGACGGTGAAGGCCGCCTTCGACGGCGGGGCGGCGTTCCTGGGCTTCGTCTTCTTCGAGAAGAGCCCGCGTAACGTCGCGCCCGAGACGGCCGCTCGCCTGATCGAGCCCGTGCGCGGTCGCGGCGTGAAGACGGTCGCCGTCACCGTCGACCCCGACGACGCCCTGATCGATCGCCTGATGGCCACCATGCGCCCCGACCTGATCCAGGTGCACGGCAAGGAGACGCCCTCGCGGGTCCGCGAGATCGCCGTCCGGGCCGGCGTCGGCGTGATCAAGGCCTTCTCGGTCTCCAGCGCCGCCGATGTCGACCAGGCGAATGCTTTCGACACCGTCGTCGAGCACCTGATGTTCGACGCCAAGCCGGTGGAAGGTTCCACCCTGCCCGGCGGCACGGGCGCACGGTTCGACTGGGGACTGCTGGAAGGCCGGCGGTTTTCTCGCCCGCATTTCCTGGCCGGGGGGCTGGATCCGTGGAACGTGGCGGAAGCCATCAAGACCTCCGGAACCCCCCTTGTCGACGTTTCCTCTGGCGTGGAGCGCGGTCCCGGCCTAAAGGACCCCGCTCTGATCACGGCGTTTCTCGACGCCGTCAAACGCGCGTAGCTGTTGGATGAGCCTTTGAACGCCCCCCAAAAGCCTAACGACTGGTCCGCCTATCCGGACGCCAAGGGCCGCTTCGGCGACTACGGCGGCCTCTATGTGGCCGAGACGCTGATGCCGCTCGTGCTGGAGCTGGACCGCGCCTACACGGAAGCCAAGAACGATCCGAGCTTCCAGAAGGAGCTGAAGGGCTACCTGACCCACTATGTGGGCCGGCCCTCGCCGCTCTATTTCGCCGAACGGCTTTCGAAGCACCTCGGCGGCGCGAAAATCTATTTCAAGCGCGAGGAGCTGAACCACACCGGCGCGCACAAGATCAACAACTGCATGGGCCAGATCCTGCTGGCCCAGCGCATGGGCAAGACCCGGATCATCGCCGAGACCGGCGCCGGCCAGCACGGCGTGGCGAGCGCGACGGTCACGGCCCGCTTCGGCCTGCCCTGCGTCGTCTATATGGGCGCCGTCGATGTCGCCCGGCAAAAGCCCAACGTCTTCCGCATGAACCTCCTGGGCGCCGAAGTGCGACCGGTGACCTCGGGCGCGGCGACGCTGAAGGACGCCATGAACGAGGCGATGCGTGACTGGGTCACCAACGTCGACGACACCTACTACATGATCGGCACGGCGGCCGGTCCGCACCCCTATCCGGCCATGGTCCGCGACTTCCAGGCGGTGATCGGGTCCGAGACCCGCGAGCAGATCCAGGAACTGGAAGGCCGTCTTCCGGACGCCGTCGTCGCCTGCGTGGGCGGGGGTTCGAACGCCATCGGCATGTTCCACCCGTTCCTGGCCGACGAGAGCGTCAAGATCTACGGCGTCGAGGCCTCGGGCCACGGCCTGGAGACCGACAAGCACGCCGCGTCGCTGACCGGCGGCCGCCCGGGCGTGCTGCACGGCAACAAGACCTACCTGCTGCAGGACGAGGACGGCCAGATCCTGGACGCCCACTCGATCTCGGCGGGCCTGGACTATCCGGGCATCGGTCCGGAGCACTCGTTCCTGCACGACATCGGCCGGGCCCAGTACCTGACCTGCACCGACGACGAGGCCCTGAAGGCCTTCCAGCTGTGCGCCGAGCTCGAGGGCATCATCCCGGCCCTGGAAAGCGCCCACGCCATCGCCAAGTTGCCGCAGCTGGCCAAGGAGATCGGCGAGGGCGGCGTGATCGTGCTCTGCCTGTCGGGCCGAGGCGACAAGGACATCTTCACCGTGGCCGACGCGCTCGGGCGCACCATCTAGTGTTTGGCGATCTAGAGGCCGCATGACCAAGGACCGCATCGACCGTCGCTTCGCGGCGCTGAAGGCCGAGGGCCGCGCCGCTTTCGTGGCTTACGTCATGGCCGGCGATCCGGACGCGGCGACCGCGCTGGACATCGTCAAGGGCCTGCCGGCCGCCGGCGCCGACCTGATCGAGCTGGGCTTCCCGTTCTCGGACCCGATGGCCGAGGGCCCGACCATCCAGCGCGCCAGCCAGCGCGCCCTGGCCCAGAAGATGACGCTGAACGGCACGCTGGACATCGTCCGCGCCTTCCGCGAAGGCGACCAGGACACGCCGATCATCCTGATGGGCTACCTCAATCCGCTGGTGAACCGCGGTTTCGAGACCTTCGCCAAGCAGGCCAATGACGCCGGCGTCGATGGCCTGATCGTCGTCGACTGCCCGCCGGAAGAAGCCGATCCGCTGTCGGACGCGCTGGAGGCCGAGGGTCTCGCTTTGATCCGCCTGGCCTCGCCGACCACCGACGACAAGCGCCTGCCGGCCGTGATCCGCCGCACCTCGGGCTTCGTCTATTACGTCTCGGTCGCGGGTGTGACCGGCGTGAAGGAAGCCAATGCCGACGCGGTGGCCCCGGCCGTCGAGCGCATCCGCAAGGCCTCGGGCCTGCCGGTCGCCGTGGGCTTCGGCATCCGCACGCCGGAACGCGCCGCCGAGGTGGCCCGCGTGGCCGACGCCGCCGTCGTGGGCTCCGTGCTCGTCGATGAAATCGAAGCGGCGGCCAAGTTGAACGAAAACGTGACCGAGAAGGTTCTTCTCAAGGCGTCGGAGCTGGCTAAGGCTGTGCGTTCGGCGCGAGTCGGGACGAAGTGAGGCTCTAAGGCTATGGCTATGGCTGAACCCCAGGACCCGAAAAAGGGCGACAAGAAATCGGCGACGGACCGCCGCGGCGGCTGGCTGTCGCGCATCGCGCCCGGCGTGCGCGGCGCGTTCGCCAAGCGCGAGACGCCCGAGAACCTCTGGGTCAAGTGCCCCGACACGGGCGAGATGATCTTCCGCTCCGACCTGGAGGCGGCCCTGTGGGTCACGCCGGCCGGTCGCCACATGCGGATCGGGCCGGAAGCCCGCTTCAAGTTCACCTTCGACGACGGCCAGTACGAGGCCCTGCCGACTCCGTCGGTGCCGGAAGACCCGCTGAAGTTCTCGGACGGCAAGCCCTACAAGGACCGCCTGATCGCGGCCCGCAAGGCCACCGGCGAGCCGGACGCCATGGCCATCGGCTATGGCAAGGTCGCCGGCGTCGACGCCGTGGTGCTGGTCCAGGACTTCGCCTTCATGGGCGGGTCGCTGGGCATGGCCGCGGGCGAGGGCTTCATCGCCGCCGCCCAGGCCGCCGTGGCCCGTGAAGTCCCGCTGATCGCCTTCACCGCCGCGGGCGGCGCCCGCATGCAGGAAGGCGCGCTGTCGCTGATGCAGATGGCCCGCACGACCCTGGCGATCAACGAGCTGAAGGACGCGGCCCTGCCTTACGTCGTGGTCCTCACCGACCCGACCACGGGCGGCGTCACCGCCTCCTACGCCATGCTCGGCGACATCCACCTGGCCGAGCCGGGCGCCCTGATCGGCTTCGCCGGTCCGCGCGTCATCGAGCAGACCATCCGCGAGACCCTGCCGCCGGGCTTCCAGCGTTCGGAATACCTCGTCGAAAAGGGCATGGTCGACCGCGTCACGCACCGCAAGGAACTCCCCGAGGTGCTGGGCTCGGTGCTGGGCACCCTGATGATGGGCCGCAACCGCAAAGCGGCCTGAGCTCTAGATTGAGCGACCATCTCCGTGCCCACGACGCCGCCCTCGCGCGGCTCCAGGCGCTGCATCCCAAGCTGATCGACCTGTCGCTGGACCGGATGCGGCGGCTCTGCGCCGCCTTGGGCGATCCGCAGGACCGTCTGCCGCCGGTGATCCACGTGGCCGGCACCAACGGCAAGGGCTCGACGGTCGCCTACCTGCGGGCCATGGCCGAGGCGGCGGGCCTCAAGGTCCACGTCTTCACCTCGCCGCACCTGGTCCGCTTCGCCGAGCGCATCCGCCTGGCCGGGACCCTGATCACCGACGCGCATCTGGCCGACGTGCTGGACCGCGTCGAGGCCGCAAACGCCGGCCTGCCGATCACCTTCTTCGAGATCACCACGGCCGCCGCCTTCGTCGCCTTCGCCGAGGTCCCGGCCGACCTGTGCATCGTCGAGGTCGGGCTGGGCGGGATCCTGGACGCGACCAACGTCGTCACGCCCAAGGTCAGCGTCATCGCCCCGGTCGACATCGATCACCGCGAATTCCTCGGCGACACGCTGGGCAAGATCGCGGTCGAGAAGGCCGGCATCATCAAGCCCGGCGCGCCGGCCGTCTCGGCTCGCCAGCAGGAAGACGCAGAGACCGTCATCGAGGCCGCCGCTGAACGGGCCGGCGTTGCTCTGACCCTGATGGGCCGCGACTTCGACGCCTGGAACGAGCGCGGCCGGCTGCTGGTCCAGATGGAAGACCGACTGCTCGACCTGCCGGCGCCCTCGCTGCCGGGCGATCACCAGTTCGCCAATGCCGGCCTCGCCGTCGCCGCCCTGCTGACCCTGGCCGATCCGCGAATCGACGAAGCGGCCATGGGGCGTGGCATCGCCGCCACCGTCTGGCCGGCCCGCTTCCAGCGCCTGACCGCCGGCCTGCTGGCCGAGCGCGCCAAGGTGGCTGGGACCGACCTCTGGCTGGACGGCGGCCATAATCCGCACGCCGGCCGCGCCGTCTCCCGCGCCGTCGCCGACCTGGCCGCCCGCGACGGTCGGCCGGTGGCGCTGATCGCCGGCCTGCTGGCCAACAAGGACGCCACCGGCTTCTTCGGCGCCTTCCGGGGCGTGGCGGCCAAGGTCTTCACCGTCACCTTCGAAGGCCATGCCGCCGCGACTGCCGCTGATACGGCCGCCGCCGCCGAGCTGGCCGGCCTGCGCGCCTCGGCTTGCGACAGCGTCGAAGCGGCGTTGGACAAGGCCCTGGCCCTGGACCCGGTCCCGCACGTGCTGATCTGCGGCTCGCTCTACCTGGCCGGCGAGGTGCTGGCGATGAGCCCCGAGACTTGGCCGATCTAAGCGCGTAAGGCTGGTCCCACGCCGATAGGGCGGCGCGGCCCGCCGGACACCCTCGGCAGGCGCACCCGTCCTGGCAGGAACCGCCGATGGCCAAGGGTCAGAAGAAGTCCAACAAGGAAGTCCGCAAACCGAAGGCCGAGAAGAAGGCCCCGCCGGTCTCGGTCTCGCCGTTCATCGTCACGGGAAAGAAGTGACGCCCCTCCGGGGCTCGAACGAAAAACGCCCGCCCCGGATGACCGGAGCGGGCGTCTTCAATTCAGCTGTAGAGGCTGCTTAGGCCGGTTGGACGCCGGCTTCGTTCAGCCATTCCAGGATCTTCTGCTTGGGCATGGCGCCGACCTTCATCGAGGTCATCTGGCCATCGCGGAACAGCATCATGGTCGGGATGCCGCGGACGCCGTAGCGCGACGGGGTCGTCGGGCTGTCCTCGATATTGACCTTGGCGACGGTGACGACGTCGGCCAGCTCTTCCGAGATCTGCTCCAGGGCGGGGGCGATCTGCTTACACGGACCGCACCATTCGGCCCAGAAGTCGACCAGCACGGGCTTGCTGGCCTTCAGGACGTCGGATTCGAAAGAGGCGTCGGTCACCACAACGGTGCTCATGGCTTGCTCCAGTCTGGCGTCACGCGGCGACGCGGAGGACGCGATAAGGTCAATGTGCCCGGATTCGTTCCGGACGCTTGGACACAGATGTAGGGCGACATCAGCCGTCCGGCAACGGCGTCAGGTCAGCCGGGCCAGCGCCTGGGCCATCACCTTTTCTGGAACCGGCATCAGTTTGGGGCCGTCCGTCCACACCAAAGCGGCTTCGACGGTCCTGCCCGGGAACACCTCGCGCAGCACGGCGGCATAGACGGCCATCTGGGCCAGATAGGCCGGATCGGCGTCCTCGATCTGGTCGGGCGAGGGGCGATTGGTCTTGTAATCGACGACCAGCACCCGGCCTTCGTCCACCACCAGCCGGTCGACGCGGCCTGAGACGGCCAGGCCCTTGGGCAGGTGGACGCTGGTCCCGGCCAGCGCGACCTCGGCGCGGGAGCCGGGGCCGAACACGGCGGAGAAGCGCGCATCGTCCAGCACGCCGAAGGCGGCGGCGGCCATCTCCGCGCGTTGCTCGTCGGTCAGGTCGCGCTCGGCGGCCAGCAGGCGGCCGGCGGCGGTGGCGCGCTGCTCCGGCGCGACGTCGGGCAGCAGCTGCAGCAGCTTGTGCACGATCTCGCCTCGGCGATAGCGGCCCAGACCCGAGACCCGCGCCAGCGGCGAGGGGGCCGGAACCCGGGCATTGTCCTCGATCCGCGACGGCGCGGCGTAGCGGGCGGCGGCGGGTTCGGGCGGGGCCACGGCCTTGATCCAGGCCGGCGCGGTCGCCGAGGCGCGGACGTCCTCCTCGACCCGCGGCGCGGCGACGGGATCGGGGCCGTAGCGCAGGAAGCCGGTCTCCTCATCGCCGATCAGCCGCACCTCGGGCTGGATGTCGGCATGGGCGAAGGCGGCGCGGGCGGCGGCGTACCAGCCGCCGACCTTGTCATCTTTCGTGCGGGCGTCGATGCGGCCGCACAGGATCAGCCGGTCCCGGGCCCGGGTCAGGGCCACGTACAGCAGGCGCAGGGCCTCCTGGCTCTCCTTGTCTTCGCGTAAACGTCGGGCCTTGGCCGAGGCGTCGCAGTCGCCCTTGCCGCTGGTCGCCCACAGCAGACCGCCGTCCTCGGTGACCAGCAGCGGCGAACCGCCGGCCCCGCGCTTCACCGTCGTCTCGGGCAGGAAGACGATCGGCGCTTCCAGGCCCTTGGAGCCGTGAGCGGTCATCACCCGCACCTCGCGGCGGGCGCCTTCCATCTCGCGCTTGACCACGATGTCGAGCGCGGCGAAGTCGGCGACGAGGGCTTCCAGGTCGCGGACGCCGCGCTGTTCGGCCTCCATCACCTGGGCCAGGAACTCGTCGAGCGCCTCTTCGGCCTCGGCGCCCAGCCGGGTCAGCACCTTGGCGCGGTGCGAGCGGCCGTCGGCGTCGGCCAGGCCCAGCCAGCCGGCGAAGAACTCGAACGGCTGACGCTTGCGGCCTTCGGTCAGCGCCCAGTCGAGCACGGTCCGGGCCGTGGTCCACGCGGGCTGCTCTTCGGCCCGGTGACGCAGTTCGGCCCACAGTGTGGCGCGGCGGCCCTTGGCCAGGGCGTAGATGTCCTCGTCGGTCAGGCCGCAGAACGGCGACTTCAGCAGCGCCGCTAGCGTCAGGTCGTCATCCGGGAACAGGATGAACCGCCCCAGGGCCAGCAGGTCCTCGAAGGCGATGTGGCTGGACAGCGAGAGGCGGTCGGCCCCGGCCACCGGCACGCCGCGCCGCTTCAGGGCCCGGATGATCTCCTCGAACAGCACCTTGCGGCGACGGACCAGGACGAGGATGTCGCCGGCGTGGGCGGCGCGGTGGCGGCCGATCTCCTTGTCGAAGACGGCGTCCCCGCACTCCAGGATCGCCTTCGTCTCGGCGGCGATGGCCTCGGCCAGGCGACGGTTGGCGCTGCGCTCGCCCTCGGAGTCGACTGGCGCCTCCCAGGCCTCGCGCTCCTCGCCGGGCAGTTCGCGGGTCAGGGGCCACAGGTCGACGCAGCCGGGATGGCTGTGACGGAACAGCTCGTGGCGGACCAGGTCCTGCCCCACCGGCGGCGGCACGCCCTCGCGGGTGTCGGGATCGGAGAACAGGGCGTCGACGAAGCTCAAGACCTCGCGGGTCGAGCGATACGACACCGTCAGCGGCACTCCCTTGCCGACCGCGCCTACGGCCTCGATGCGGGTGATGTAGCCTTGCGTCTCGACCAGCAGCCGCTGCGGATCGGCGCCCTGGAACGAGTAGATCGACTGCTTCTCGTCACCGACCACGAACAGGGTCCGCTCGGCGCGCCGACCGCTCCAGCCCTCCGAGGTCTCGCCGACGAAGAAGTCGGCGGTCAGGGCGCTGAGGATTTCCCACTGCTCGGGCGCGGTGTCTTGGGCCTCGTCCAGCAGGATGTGATCGATGCCGCCGTCCAGCTTGTAGAGCACCCAGGCGGCCTCGACCTTCTCGGTCAGCAGCACGCGGGTCTTGTCGATCAGGTCGGTGAAGTCGAGCGCGCCTCGGGCGTCCTTCTCGATCCGGTGCGAGGTCACGTACAGCACCGCCAGCCGCAGGGCGCCCTCGGTATCCTCGGCCACCTTGGCGGCCCGGACCCGCTCGCGGGCGGCCTCCAGCTTGGCCTGGTCGAGCATCAGGGCTTCGCGCAGGTCCTCGCGGCTTTTCAGGCCCGAGGTCTTGCCCGGCCAGGTCGCCGGCGTGCCTTCACCGCCTTCGGTGAACAGGGCGCGCAGAGCCAGGTCCAGCGTCGCGTCGGGGTCGCGGGCCACGGCGGCCAGAGCCTCCGCGTTCTTGGCGTCAGCCTTGCCGCCGCCGTCGAACAGCACCGTTGCCGCCGCGCGCCAGGCGCCGAGGTCCAGCTGCGCCATGGCCTCGGTAGCAAGGTCGGCGGCCGAGGTCGGTTCATCGAAACCGCAGCGCGCCCACGCGTCGGCCACGGCTTCCTGCAGTCCACCGCACCGCGCGACATAGGCCATGATCTGACCGCGCCGCGCTTCGAAGCCGGCGAACATGTTTTCGAAGCTCTGGAAGTCGAGCGCCACCGAGAAGCGGGCATAGGCCTCGGCGTAGGCGTCTTCGTGCGTATCGACCCACTGGGCCGTGGCGCGACGAGCGGCGCGGGCGATGGCGGCGCCGGCCTGGTCGTCCATCACCGTGAAGCCGGGTGAGACACCAGCCTCCAGCGGAAAGCGCCGCAGCAGCTTCTCGCAGAAGGCGTGGATGGTCTGGATCTTCAGGCCGCCCGGCGTCTCCAGCGCCTTGGCGAACAGGGCGCGGGCGTTGGACAGGCCCTTGGCGTCGTAGATGGCTTCAGCCTCACCGACGAGCTTTACCAGTTCGATCCGCAGGTCGGCGTCGCTGGTCACCGACCACTTGCCCAGGCGCTCGAACAGGCGTCGCTGCATCTCGGCGGCGGCGGCCTTGGTGTAGGTCACGCACAGGATCGCCTGCGGCTCGACCCCGGCCAGCAGCAGCCGCGCGACCCGGTCGATCAGGGTCTTGGTCTTGCCCGAGCCGGCATTGGCGGTGACGAAGGCCGAGATCGTCGGATCGGCGGCGACGCGCTGGGGATCGTAGGCGCTCATTCGCCGTCCCCGTCATCGCCGCTGGTCGACCATTCGAACACGCGGGCTAGGTGGGCGTAGTCGCCGGGGTGCTCCTTGACGAACTGCGGCGCGACCCGCGAGCGGTAGGGCTCGGCCGGGTCGTCATAGCGGGCGATCAGGGTCGAGAGGCCTTCCAGCGCCTTGTTGGCGGCGGCGCTGCTCTCTTCGCCGGCCAGGGCGCGGACCTGCTCCTCGCCCGCCGGCTTGCGGCCGGTGACGCGGACATAGGTCAGGTCGCCGGGCGTCGGCTTGCCCAGGTCCGGGAAGCCGCCGTGCATCAGGATCGCCGCCGTCAGGGTCAGCTGCGGCGAGAAGCCGGTGTCGACCTGCTTCTGCGACGGCGCGGCCCCGGTCTTGTAGTCGAGGATGTGGGCGATGCCGTCGGCGGTCGGCTCCAGGCGGTCGGCCTTGGCGGTCAGGGTGAAGGAGCGGCCGTTGATGGAGAGCGAGAGCTCGCCCGCCGCCTCGACGACGACCTTGCGGGCCATGGTCCGGCGCGAGCGCTCCCAGTCGGCGACCCACAGGGCGGCCTCTCGGGCCAGGGCCTTTTCGCGAGCGAGCGCTGTCGGCGGCATACCGGCCTGGATCAGGTGATCGACATAGAGCTTCTCGAACACGGCGGCCGCGTCGGCTGGCACGGCATCGGGGAAACGCTCGGCGAAGTCCTCGAACGCGGCGTGGATGGCCGTACCCCGCGCTCGCGCCTCGACCGGCTCGTCGGGACGCTCCAGCGGATAGAGCTTGAGGATGTCACGGGCCCAGACGGCGTAGGGATCGCGGGTCAGGGCCTCGACGCGAGTGACGGCCATCTTGCGCGGACGGTCCTCGACGGGCGGGGTCGGGGCCGGGCGGCCGATCGGGGCGTAGGGATCGGGGGCGTCGAGGGCGCGCACCCAGTCCAGCACGTCGTCGCGGCGGGGCAGGGCCAGGCCCGCACCGGCGGCCAAGGTCTTCAGGCGCCACAGCCAGCGCGACTCGACGGCCGGCGCGCCGCCGCGTCGCTCGCAATGAACTAGGACAACGTCCGGCGCGCTGGCGGCCTGGGCGAAGTCGTGGGCGGTCAGGCCGATCTTGCGCTCGGGCGGTGGCAGGCCCAGGCGCGAGCGCATCGGCCGCGACAGGAATGGATCGATCGGCGCGCCCTGCGGCCAGACGCCTTCCTCCAGTCCCGCCAGCACCAGACGATCAGCGCGGACCAGGCGGGCCTCGATGGCGCCCAGGATGCGCAGGCGCGGATGGGTGGCGCCGCCGACGCGGACGGTTTCTTCGTTGACCAGTCGGTCGAGGATGTCGGCGAAGGCCTGGGGCGAGGCGTCGGGAAGGGGCTCGCCATCCTGGATCAGGGCGGCCATCAGCCCGCCCAGGCTCTCGCCCGCGCCGCCGGCCCACAGGCGATTGACCGGGATCAGGCCTTCCAGCGCCTCGACCAGGGCCTGGGCGGCGCGGCAGGGCGGGGCGAAGTTGTCGATGTAGGGCGCAGCGGCGTGGTCGATGGCGGCTAGCACGCGATCGATCAGGGCCAGGGCCTCGGGCGCGTCCCTCAGCCGAGCGCGCAGGACCGCTTTCGAGCTGGGCGCGGCGCCGCGCAGGCCCTTGCGTTCCAGCATCGCGGCGGCGGGGGCCTCGTCTTCGCCCAACACCAGCGGATGCTTGGCGAACGCCAGCAGGCGGACGGGATTGAGCGGCTCCTCGACCAGCCGCGCCAAGTGCAGGGCCAGGATCGCCGAGCCTGCGGCGGCCAGCGGCGCGCCGGCCGAGCTGTCGGGGATGACGCCCCAGCGCTGCAGGCGGGTCATCACCCGGCGGGCCAGGGTCTGGTCAGGGGTGACAAGGGCGGCGGTGCGCTCCGGGTCCTCCAGCGCCTCGCGCAGCAGCAAGGCGCAGGCGCCGGCGGCCTCCTCCTCGGCGCGGGCGGCGATGACCGAGAAGCCGGTCAGGCCTTCGGCGACGGGGTCGAGGTCAGGAGCCTCGGCGCGCAGGGCGGCGATCTGGGCCAGCCAGTCGGCGGTGGCCTCGGCCGGGCGCAGGGCCTCGTTGACGATCCGCCGCCGCCAGCGGCCTCGGCTGTCGACATCGGGGACCCAGGCGCGGACTTCCGAGCGGTCGATGCCGGCGCGATCCAGCAGGCGCTTCATCGCGCCTTGCGGATGCTGCTCGCCCTGGGAGCCTTCGATCTGGGTCCAGGCGCTGTCGGCCAGGTCCTCGTCGAGGCCGGGCAGGACCACGGCGCCCTTCGGGGCGGCGGCGATGACGCGCAGCAAGTCGGCGGTGGCGGGCGCGGTGCCGGTCGAGCCGGCGGCGACCAGCACCTCGGTCGGCGGGTTTTCGGCCCACTGCTTTTCCAGGGCGCGCAGCAGCTTCACGCGGCGCTCGGAGACGTCGATCAAGCCCAGGGCGTCCAGGCGCTTGGGCCAGGCGGTCAGCACGCCCTTCAGAAAGCGCGCCGAGACCTGCCAGTGCTGGGCCAGATCGCCTTCGGCCAGGCCGTCCAGCCGGTCGTGGAACGGGACCTCTTCGATCTGGCAGCTGTCGAGGAAGTCGGACAGGGCCTTGGCCAGTTCCAGCGCCTGGACCGGGCCGGGCTTGAACGACAGCTTGTCGCCGTGGTCGACGACCAGCCGCGCCAGTTCGAACCGGCGACGGCGCGAGGAGATGGCCGGCGGGAACTCAAGGGACAGCTCGCCGGGTTCGAACGGCGGCTCGCCCTCGTCGAGATCGCCCAGTGGTCGGATCTGCGGCAGCAGCAGCGCTCGTCCGCCGCCGACCGCCAGGAAGGCGTCGGCCAGGGCGCGGGCGCCGCGGCGTGTCGGGGTCAGGACGGTGGCGCGGGGCAGGGCCTCGGGCCCCAGCGGCTCCAGCGCGTTCAGCAGGCCGCGCGCCAGGTCGTCGACGAACGGGCGGTGAGCGGGGATCGAGAACCAGCGCGGCCCCTCACGTTCAAAGAAGGGGGCCGGACCGCTCATCCCTCTGAAAGTTTCGCTTCGGCCGCCAGCTTGGCGTCCGGATCGCCGACGTGCATCCAGAGCCCGTCGGGCGCGACGCCGTGGACGCGGTGGTCGGCGGCCAGACGCTTCCACAGCGGCAGCAGCGAGAACGGACCCTCCGGACCATCGGCGGTGATCGCCGGCTTGCAGATATGGACGCCGACATAGACCAGCGGCGCGGTCTCGCCGGGGTCCTTGAAGCGCACGACCCCGTCATCGAGGAACACGTCGCCGGTGTCGTGGAAGCCCAGCGACTGGGTGGTCGAGGCCAGCATCAGGCAGACGTCCATTGTCTCCGGATCCCAGGCGGTGGCCACGGCGTCGATGGCCGCGCCGCCGTGCTCGATCCAGACGGAGTCGATATTGGCCACGAACACGGGCTCGTCACCCAGCAGCGGCAGGGCGTGCTTGATGCCGCCGCCGGTCTCCAGGGCCTGGGGGCGTTCGTCGGAGATGACGATGCGCGGGCCGAGTCCCTTGGCCTCGCGGGCCTTCAGGTGGGCTTCGACCAGGTCGGCGAAATAGTGGACATTGACCACGGCGGTCTCGACCCCGGCGGCGGCCAGGCGGTCCAGCATGTGGTCGATCAGCGCCTTGCCGTGCACCTCGACCAGGGCCTTGGGCCGGTCGTTGGTCAGCGGCCGCATGCGGGTGCCGAGGCCGGCGGCCAGCACCATCGCAACTTTCGGAGCGGTCATCGGCGGGCCTCGGCGGGAACGTACTGGTCGAACCAGGTCTTGAGGCCGGTCATGGCCGGATCGCTCAGATTGCGTTCCAGGTAGCGCCAGGTGCGCGGCATGAAGGCTTCGTACTGACGACGACCCAGCAGGGCCTGGCGGGCGAAGACTCTGCCCAGGATGCGGGCGGCGTTCGAGGCGGCGAGCGCCCGGTAGTCGGCGATGAACGCCTCGCGCTCGACGCTCGGGCGGGCGGCCAGGTAGCGGTCCAGCATGGCCGCCTCCAGCTCGGGCGACACGTCGCGGCGGGCGTCCTGCAGCAGGTGCGTCAGGTCCCAGGCGGGGTGGGCGCGCAGGGCGTCCTGGAAGTCCAGCAGGCCGACGCGGGCGACGCCGTCGCGGGTCGGCAGCCACAGCAGGTTCTGGGCGTGATAGTCGCGATGGGTGAAGACGCTGGCCCCGGCCTCGCCGCGCACCCAGACGGGCGCCCACAACGCGTCCCATTCGGCGACCGCCTCGGGGCTGAAGGCCGGGATGCCGGCGAACTGCGGCCACCATTCCAGGAAGGTGTCGGTGGCGTGCTTCAGCGCCAGCGTGTCATAGGTCAGCAGCGGCCAGCGGACGTCGTCGACGGCCAGCACGTCCGGCGGCGTCTCGGCGTGCAGGGCGACTTGCAGGTCGACGGCGGCCTCGTAGAGCGGGCGCTCGTCCTGGCCCTCGGCGATCAGGGTGGCGTAGAGGCCGTCGCCCAGGTCTTCCAGCACCGCCAAGCCCTGGGCGACGTCATAGGCGAAGATGCGCGGGGCCGAGAGGCCGCGCTGGCGCAGATAGTCCGCCGTCGCCACGAAGGCGCCGACCGAACCGGCGGCCAAACGCGCGGCGGCGTTGTAGCCCAGGGCGATGCGCTCGGCGTCGGTGGCGCCCGGCGGGCAGACGACGCTTTCCAGCGTCGGCGGCTGGTCCATGAAGATGAAGCTCTCATCCCCCCGGTGCAGCCGTTCATAGGCCCGCGTCGAGGCGTCGCCGCCCAGGCTCTCGCGGCGGACGTCGCCGAAGCCGTTGGCCTCCAGGAACGCGGCCTTCGCCGTCTCGCGCTCAGAACTCAAGATCACGTCCTTCGAAACCACCATGCCGCACGATGACCGCGCGTCGCGCGTCGCCATCCAGGGCGATGTCTATATCGAGCCGAGTCGGGGGCAAACGCCCTTCGAGCCGCTGGGGCCATTCGATCAGCGCCACGCCGCTGTCCAGGGCCTCGTCCAGGCCGATCTCATAGGCCTCGTCGGGATCCGACAGGCGGTAGAGGTCGAAGTGGGCGAGGGGAAACGCCGCCGTCTCGTAGAACTGCACCAGGGTGAAGGTTGGACTGGGCACCTCTTCGTCTGGCGTGGTCAGGACGCGGATCAGGGCGCGGGCCAGGGTCGACTTGCCGGCCCCCAGTGGGCCGGTCAGGCACAGGGCGTCGCCGGGACGCAGGGACGCGGCGAGCTTGCGGCCCAGGTCCTGGGTCGCGGCCTCGTCGGCGAGGAAAAGTTCTGTCACGTCGGGCGGCTCGTCTGGTCGATCGGCAATGCGCGCTCCACATAGCGCTTCAGCGCCTCCGTGGCTTCTGTCGCGTCGCCGGGCAAGGCCTCGGGATCGATCGGCGTCCCGATGATCAGCGAGAAGCGGCGGCCCTTCTTGTTCAGCAGCTCGTGGAAAAGGGTGATGTCGCGCATCTCCTTCCAGCGCTTGTCGAACAGGTGGAACAGGTTCGAACGCGGGCCGGTCAGGTGGATCGGCACGATCGGCGCGGCGTATTTGCGGGCGAGCGAGACGGCCGAGGCCATCCAGGGCGGGTCGGTCAGGACGCCGGCCTTGTCCTCCATGGCCAGGCGGCCGGCCGGGAAGATCATCAGGGCGCGCTCGGCCTCTATGGCGTCGCGGGTCATCGACAGGGTGATCCGCATCCGCTCGCGGCTGCGCTTCTCCTCGACCCACTCGACCGGGATCAGCACCTCGTCGAAGCGGCGGCAGACGCGGTGGGCGTCGGCATTGGCGTAGAAGACGACGTCGGGCCGCTTGGTCTTGATCGCGTCGTACACCGCGACCCCGTCGCCGATCCCGGTCGGGTGGTTGGACACCAGGATGCAGCGACCAGCGGCGGGCAGGTTCTCCAGCCCCGCGACCTCGACCTTCAGGGCCAGCAGGCCTGCGACATGGTCCAACGCCGCGCGGCCGCCCAGCTGGCAGATGGTCTCGGCCATCCGCCGGGCCTTGCGGTAGTCCAGCATCCGATAGACGACCAGCCGGACCAGCGGCCAGATCGGCGACCCCGTCAGGCGCGGTGCGCGCTCGGCGATCAGGGTGTCGATGATGTGGGGCTCGGGCGTCTTTCGCGCCCCGATAGCCCCGATCGCCGGAACATGAACCATGACGGGAGCTTAGGCCGCGTCGGCGGACCTGTCAGCTGACAGCTGACGCATGGGCGGGCTTCCATTGGAGGCCCTCACGCGCTAACCGCACTGGCGATGCCGACATCCCTACGCACCGCCTATCGCGAGCGCCTGGCCCAGGGCGAGATCCGGCCCGACGTGGCCCAAGCCGCCGCCGTCGACGCCCTGTCGCGGCTGGAAGCCGATCTGGACAACGCCGGCGAGCCCGGCTTCTCGCTGTTCGGCCGCAAGCCCAAGAGCCAGCGGGGCGTCTATCTGTGGGGGCCGGTCGGGCGCGGCAAGTCCATGCTGATGGACCTGTTCTTCGACAGCGCCCCGATCGCCAAGAAGCGCCGCATCCACTTCCACGCCTTCATGGCCGAGGTCCACGCCGACATCGACGCCTGGCGCAAGGGCGACGCGGCGGCTCGCAAGGCGCGCTTCGGTCAGCACAAGGGTGACGATCCGATCGTCCCGACCGCCGAGCTGATCGCCCAGAACGCCCGCCTGCTGTGCTTTGACGAGCTGCAGGTCACCGACATCGCCGACGCCATGATCCTCGGGCGGCTGTTCGAGGCCCTGTTCGCGCGCGGCGTGACGCTGGTGGCCACCTCGAACCGGCCGCCGGACGACCTCTACAAGGACGGTCTCAACCGTCAGCTCTTCACGCCGTTCATCGCCATGCTGAAGGACGCGATGGACGTGGTGGCCATCCGTGGTCCGGTCGACTTCCGCCTCGACCGCCTGCGCGCGGCCCGCACCTGGCTGGCGCCCAATGACAAGGCCAATCAGGCCGAGTTCGAACGGCTATGGACCGACATGCTGGACGGAACGCCCGAGACCGGCGCGACGCTGGAGGTGCTGGGCCGCAAGATGCGCCTGCCGCGCGCGGCCGGCGGGATGCTGCGTTCGTCCTTCGCCAGCCTTTGCCAGCAGGCTCTGGGTCCGCAGGACTACCTGGCCATCGCCCAGCGCTTCCACACCATCTTCCTGGAAGACATTCCCACCTTGTCGCCCGCCCGGCGCGATGCGGCCAAGCGGTTCAACACGCTGATCGACGCGCTCTACGAGGCCGACGCCAAGCTGGTGGCCCTGGCGGATGCGGAGCCGGAAGCGCTCTATCCCGAGGGCGACGGCGCGTTCGAGTTCGAGCGCACGGTCTCGCGTCTGCAGGAGATGCGCTCGGCCGACTATGTGGCGCGGGTGCGCGACTAGCGGCAGCCGAACGCCAGCAGGCGGTAGTTGCCCCTGTTGTCGAGGCGCTGGAGGTCCTGGGTGCAGACCTTGGTCAACCTGGGCGGCTTCACGACCTGGGTCGCGCCGCCCCTGTAGCCGCATTCGACATGGACCTGGCGGACGCCGCGAAGATCCCAGGTCTGCCGCAGCTTTCGCTTCACTTCGCGGCCGTCCTCGGGACGCAGCGAGGCCATGTCCTTGGGCGGGCCGTCGAAGACGGTGACGTGATCCAGCGATTTGCCATGGTGCGTGACGGGGCAGGTCGCGGCCCGGGCGGCGCCGGCGCTCAAGGTCAGCGCGGCCACGATCATCACGATGCGCATTTCAATCTCCACTGGAGCCGAGCGCACCTTGGCCCAAGCGCGACCTTGGAGGCAATGGAAGCCTTGTTTCCGCCTGGTCTGGCTTGATAACTGGCGGCCATGACCGTCAAAGATCGCCTCCGGGTCCACGAGACCAAGCTGCTTTCCGACAACTGGTACGTCCTGAAGACGACAAGCTTCGACTGGAAGCGGCGCGACGGGACCTGGCAGACCCAGAGCCGCGAGCACTACGACCGTGGCAACGGGGCGGTGCTGCTGCCCTACAACCTGGAAAACCGGACGGTGCTGCTGGTGAAGCAGTTCCGCTATCCGGCCTTCGTCAACGGCTATGATGACCTGCTGATCGAGGCGGCCGCCGGCCTGCTGGACGACGCCGAGCCGGAGGTCCGCATCCGCGCCGAGGTCGAGGAAGAGCTGGGCTATCGGCTCGGTGACGTCCGCAAGGTGTTCGAGGCCTTCATGAGCCCGGGCTCGGTGACCGAGATCCTGCACTTCTTCGTGGCCGAGTACGACGCGGCCATGCGGATCGGCGACGGTGGCGGCCATCCCGACGAGGGGGAGGACATCGAGGTGCTGGAGCCGTCGATCGACGAGGCCCTGACCATGATCGCCGACGGCCGCATCCGCGACGCCAAGACCATCATGCTGCTGCAGCACCTGGCCCTGACGGTGTTCCGCTAGTCGAAGTCGCGAGCCAACGGCACGTCGAAGCGCACGGCCAGGCCCTCCTCGCCGTAGTCCGTCTCGATCGTTCCGCGCAGTTCGCTGGTGATGCTGCGCTCGATCAGGCGGGAGCCGAAGCTTTTGCGCTCGGGATGGCGGGCGGCCGGGCCGCCGCGTTCGCGCCAGGCGAAGCTCAGGGTGTCGCCAGCGTCTGACAGGGTCCAGTCCAGCAGCAGCCGGCCGGCGCCGGTCGACAGCGCGCCGTACTTGGCGGCGTTGGTGGCCAGCTCGTGGAACACCATGCCCAGCGACAGGGCCACCCGCGCCGGCAGGTGGACGTCCGGCCCGTCGACGCGGATACGCTCAGCGCCATAGGGACCCAACTCCTGGACCAGGATCTGCTTGAGGCCTGCGCCCGCCCACTGGCTGTCGGTCAGGGCGTTGTGGGTCTGGGACAGGGCCAGCAGCCGGGCCTCGAAGGCCGCGGCGAAGGTCTCCGGCGTGCTGGCGCCGCGCAGGGTCTGCTGGGCGATGGCCTGGACCGTGGCCAGGGTGTTCTTCACGCGGTGGTTCAGCTCGTCCAGCAGCAGGCGCTGGCGTTGATTGGCCAAGACCCGGTCGGTCATGTCCGAACCCTCGACGAAGACGCCCGAGATCGCGCCATCCTCCTCGATGATGGGCTGGTAGAGGAAGTCGAGGAAGCGCTCTTCCAGCGGCTCGCCCGGCTTGCGGGCTAGCATGACCGGCACGTCGCGGCCGATGAACGGCTCGCCCGTGCGGCGGACATCGTCCAGCAACTGGATGAAGCCCTGCTCGCGGATCTCCGGCAGCGCCTCCTCCAGCGGTTTGCCGACGATGTCGCGTCGGCCGATCAGCCGCAGATAGCTCTCGTTGGCGAAGTCGAAGAGGTAGTCAGGCCCCTTCAGGATCGCCACGAAGCTGGGCGCGCGCATGAACAGGCGGCGGATCTGCACGCTCTGGGACTGCAGGGTCTCGACCCTGCGCAGCACGGAGTCGCTCAGCATGGCGGTGGTCGGAGGGGCCTCGGGGCGGAAGGCCTCGTCCTTCAGGCGGCGTAGATCGGTGATGTCCTGGGTGTTCTGCAGGATGAAGCCGCCGCCGTCCGCGCCGGGGACCCAGGTGTGGGTGCAGCTCCAGTAACGGTCCTCGAACCCGCCGCCGCCGGCCTCGGAGCGGGGAATGGCGTAGTGCAGGACGGCGATGACGTCGGTCTCGCCCGTGTCGCGGGTGCGCTCCAGCGACTCTTCGAGCAGCCGGCGGCTCTGACCCTCCGACGGGAAGGCGTCGAACACGTAGCGGCCTAGCATCTCCTCGCGAGGGCGGCCCGTCGCGTCGAGATAGGCCTGGTTCATTTCGACGATGACCAGGTCGTGGTCCATCATCATGTACGGGGTCGATATCCGATCGAACACCGCTCTGAAATCGATCGGACTGGTCATGCGTTGGACCGTGCTTCCCCCTAAAGCGACCGACCGTAACGCAACCTTGGCCTTAGGGGTTCCTTAACCTACCCGGAGCGGGACTGAGAACGTTTCTCAACACGGCCCCGTTTAATTGACACCCCCGCCCTCGCGCTTAAAAGCATCCCGCAACGCACAAAGGCTACTGAGGTTGGACCTCCTATGACCGACACGAGCCGGGGGCTGCCTGAGCGCCCGATGTCGCCGCACCTTCAAGTGTGGCGTTGGCATATCACCATGGCCTGCTCGATCCTGCACCGCGGCTGCATCGTCGGCCTGTGGGTCGGCGCCGTGATCCTGGCCGCCTGGGCCGCGGCGGTCGCCGCTGGTCCGGAAGCCTATGCCGGCTTCCTGAGCATCCTGGGCTCGCCGATCGGCAAGCTGGTGCTGCTGGGCGAGACCTTCGCCGTGTTCTTCAATATCGCCTACACCATCCGCCAGACCTTCTGGGACACCGGCAAGGGCTTCGCCCCGCGCATCGCCGACATGACCGGCGCCATGGCGATCGCCTTCGCGGTTGTGGCGACGATCGTCACCTGGGTCATCGCCGGCGCGAACGGAGCGTTCTGATGAGCAGCAACAAGGACCTCTTCCAGCCGATCCAGTTCCGCACCCCGCTGTCGCGGGCCCGCGGCCTGGGCGCTTCGCGTCACGGCGTGTCGCACTTCATCACCGAGCGCGTCTCGGGCCTGGCCCTGGCGCCGCTGAGCGTCTGGGGCGTGTTCGCCGCCCTGAAGATGATTGGCGCGGACCAGCACACCGTGGCGGCCTGGCTCGGCCAGCCGCTGAACGCCGTGCTGCTGGGCCTGCTGCTGATCTCGGCCCTGATCCACCTGTCGAACGCGGTCCAGGTGGTCATCGAGGACTACATCGAGCGCTTCACGAGCAAGTCGGCCCTGGTGATCGGCAATCTGTTCGTCTGCGTGCTCGCCGGCGCCGTCGGGATCTTCTCGATCCTGAAGGTGGCCCTGACCGTGACCGGAGCCCATTGATGTCGGCCTACAAGTTCATCGACCACAAGTTCGACGTCGTCGTCGTCGGCGCCGGCGGCTCGGGTCTCCGCGCCGCCTTGGGCGCGGCGCAGGCCGGCCTGAAGACCGCCTGCATCACCAAGGTGTTCCCGACCCGCAGCCACACGGTCGCGGCGCAGGGCGGCATCTCGGCCTCGCTGGGCAATATGGGCCAGGACGACTGGCGCTGGCACATGTTCGACACCGTCAAGGGTTCGGACTGGCTGGGCGACCAGGACGCCATCGAGTACCTGACCCGCAACGCTCCGGCGGCGGTCTATGAGCTCGAGCACTGGGGCGTGCCCTTCTCGCGCACCTCGGACGGCAAGATCTATCAGCGCGCCTTCGGCGGCATGACCAAGAACTACGGCGAAGGCCCGATCCAGCGCACCTGCGCGGCGGCTGACCGCACCGGTCACGCCATGCTGCACACGATGTACGGCCAGTCGCTGGCCCACGACACCGAGTTCTTCATCGAGTACTTCGCCCTCGACCTGATCATGGACGACGGCGTCTGCCGTGGCGTGACGGCGTGGAAGCTCGACGACGGCACCCTGCACCGCTTCCAGGCCCAGACGGTGATCCTGGCCACCGGCGGCTACGGCCGGGCCTATTTCTCCTGCACCAGCGCCCACACCTGCACCG
>Ga0164241_10002303_pt1 | contig 21014 bp, 15 predicted proteins | sample OricomyardsoilBY_FD_108780 | JGI IMG/M metagenome (GOLD analysis project Ga0164241, IMG submission 108780) | Backyard soil microbial communities from Emeryville, California, USA - Original compost - Back yard soil (BY) | ecosystem: Environmental > Terrestrial > Soil > Unclassified | place: USA... | reverse complement strand
TCGACCAGGGCCAGCGGCGCCTCCTCGTCCTCGGCGCCCAGGGCCTCGACCGCTCGATCGGCAAGCGCCCGGGAGTCGTCGATGCGCCCGCGCAGCTCCATCAGGCTGGCCGCCCGCTGCAGCGTGATCCCCGCGGCGAGCGACAGCTGCGCCGCGTCCGCGCTCTCGGACTTCGACGCGGCGAGCACGAGCTCCGTGATGCGCTCGAGCAGCGCCGGCTCCGCGGCGGCCGACAGCGCATCGAAGCTGGCCGAGCCGTCGACGACCGCCGCCGCCGCGCGCGGGGCACCCTCGTCCCCGAGCACCAGCTCGATCCCGCGACCGACCAGCCGGTGCATCCGCGCCACGCCGGTGTCCCAGTCCACCTCGACGAGGCCGTAGGCCTCGAGCCGCCGGAAGAGCGCCTCGTCCCCGACGTCGTCGCCGATGGGCAGGTGGTCGGGAGGGAGCAGCGTCAGGCGCCGCAACGCGGGTCGCAGGCCGGGGTGCGCCTCGAGCGCGTCGAGCACCAGGGCGGCCGTCCCGCGACGCTCGTCGTCGGCGGCGAACGTCCCGGCATGCCGCAGGAGGCGGGCGGCGTCCCCTCCGTGGGTGAGGTGTTGGAGGAACGCTCGGAGCGTGACCGCCCGACCGGCCACCAACTCGGCCAACGCCGGGTTCTGCGGGAACGCCTTCGCGGTCTCGTCCTCGTCGATGGGTCGGAGATCCACGCACGCGTCGACGAGGCCCAGGTTGCGCCAGCCGGGGTGCGTGGTGGTGACGATCACGACCTGACCGCAGCCCTCCCGGGGCTGCGGCAGCCGCGCCAGCACCCCCGAAGGGTCCCCGTCGGCGTTGTCGAACACGATGCACCACGGCCGGGACGAGGCCCGCAGCCGGGACAGCAGCCCGTCCGCGAACCCCAGGCGATCGAGGCGGTCGAGCGCCTCAGCGGAGCGCCCGACCTCCCGGCACGCGATCTCGGCTAGCGACACCAGCAGCGAATCGGCGGACGAGGCGTCCAGGACGAGCGACGGGCCCTCGGCCCGGTCGGCGGCCAGCTGGAGCGCCGCGGTGGTCTTGCCGGTTCCCGAGGGGCCGTGGAGCACCAGGACGCCGTTGCGACCGCCGAGCTCGGTGTAGGCCGCGAGCTGGTTCCCGTAGAGCGGGTGGCGGCCTGCCCGCGCGGGCAGGCTCGCGGGGACGAACGTGAGGTCCCCGTCCGGCACGTGCGGGGGACCGAAGTCCCCCCTTTCCACGAGCGACGCGACGTCGATCAGCAGCACTCGACGGCGAGCCTTGACCGCGTCGACGAGGACGCCGCGTCCGTGCGCGACGGCATCGTCGAACGCCGCGGGGGCGGAGCGCTTCGACGTCGTCATGGCCAGGGCGACGTCGATCGGCACCAGTGCGCCGGCGTCGATGGACTCCAGGGTGAACTGGTCGGCGATCAACACGCCGGGCCGCATGGTCGCCGAGCCCGTCGCGTCGTCCTCCGGCCCGCGCGGAAGGAGCACCAGGGCGTGATCCTCGGTGACCGCCAGGACCGGACGGGCCCGCGCGCGGATGCTCATCGCCCCGAACGCGACGCTCGCGTCCAGGCAGGTCGCGGCCCGGCGGCCCTGCACCTCGCGCGGCGCCCTGATCTGCTGCGTCGCTCCGGACTCCAACGGCGCGGGCCGGCCCGGCTCCTGGACGTAGGTCAGCGGGCTGCGGACCAGGACGTCGTAGAGGCGCGCGGCCAGGTCAGGCCCGGACAGGCCGGCCGCCGGTTCCGGGTAGTCGAACCCGCGAAGCGCGTCGCTCGACACGTAGCGCGCCAGCTCGGCGTGATCGTCCACGACCCGCGCGAGCTCCTCCCGATCCTGGTCGGTCGAGCGTCGCCACAGCGGCCAGGTCGTCGGCACATGCGCCTCCTTCGGCGGTTCGGTCATCGGAGATGGAGCCCGTACGCCGCGAGGTCGAGTCGCAGCCCTCGTTCGGGCACGGCATCGTGGGGATCAGAGGGGTACAGCCGTTCGCGGAGTCCGTCCAGCCGTTCGGCGTCCAGCGCCAAGTAGTGCGACGCCGGCTTCGATTCCTCCGACGCGTCCCCCGAGGACTCCTGACGGAAGAGCCGCGATTCGTAGGCCACGTCGAGCAGCGCCACGGCGCGCGGATCGAGCCACTGCTCGGCGTCCGACCGGTGCCCCGCGAGCCGCGGCAGGTGCAGGACCGTGCTCAGGAAGTCCTCCAGCACCGGGGATCCGGGGCCGCGGGCCTGGACGAGCGCTCCGAGCTCGACCAGGGCCGCACGCTGTCCCCAGTCGTCAGGCCGGCCCAGGGCTCGGTGCACCACGTTGAGCAGCACGCGCTCCGCGGCCGGATCGCGATCGCGCACCGCGTCCAGCACCTCCCGCGTGACGCCGGCGACGCCGGTCTCCTCGCCGTCGGAGCGGACCATGGCCAGCCGCCGCCGCACGCCGGCCCCCAACGACGGCCCCGACCCCTCGTCGGGATCGCGCTGCTCCAGGATCGCCGCGACCAGCAGTCGGAGGGCCGGGTCCGCGATGGGCCGAGCGGGCCCCGCCAGGACGAAGCCCATGCCGCGCAGCGGACCGGACTCCTCGACGTCCGTCACCTGCGCTTCGCCGAACACGTCCCCATCCGCGAACCCCGGTGCGAGCAGCAGCGACACCAGGGTCCAGTCGAGCTCCTCGGGCGATCGTGCCCCGGCCTGTCCCAGACCCTCGAGCGGAGGGCGACGACCCGGAAGCGACACGTACACCCACAGCCTTCTCACCATCCTTCGGCCCCGCCTCACGTCGGTCTCCTCGAGCCCCACGTCCGCGGCGGCGGTCCGGCGCAGGCGATGGACGACCTCCGTCGGCGTCAGGTCCGCGGCGACGGCGACCAGATCGAGGGAGAGCAGGACGCCCGGGATGCGCAGGACGAAGTTGGACCACTGCGCGGGCGACTCGGCCCGCCCGATGTGCGCGGCCAGACGCGCGAGGTGCCGCGCGATCCCGAGCAGGTCGACATCCGGCTGCTCGTCCACGAAGGCCGGCCAGGCGGCGGCGTTCCACGTGAGCGCCGCCGACGCCGCCGTCCCCGTCTGCTCGACCTGAACGAGCGCGTCGAGCGCGTCACTGGCGGAAGCCTCGTCCCGCGCCCGGCGCAGCTGACGTTGCTGCCGGTCGTTCCACCGCTCCTCGCGCGAGACGTCCATCAGCTCGTCGACCGTTCCGAGCACGTCCTGCCGTGCCGGGTCGCCCGCCAGCGCGTCGCCGGCGTCGCGCGTCGCCAGCGCCGGGCGCACCAGCACCGTCCGATGGCGCCGGCGGGCTCCCGCTCGCCAGATCACCGAGGACGGCGCCAGGCCCGCGACGTCGACGGGACTCAGGTGCTCCCCCTGGACGAACCGCGCCACGGGCTCGTCCCCGGCGCTCAGTCGCGCGGCGAGGACCCGGTTCAGGGCGAACGACCCACGCTTCAGCGCAACCCGCCCCGCCCGCACCTCGATCGAGTAGGGGCTGGCCTTCCTGGCCCGCCACGGATCGAGGAGGTCGTCGATCGCCCGGAAGCGATCGCCGGCGTACGCGCCCAGCGTCCCCTCCGCCCGCCCGCCCCCGACCCGCGCCTCGACGTCCAGGACCTCGGCCGCGACGCGAGGAAGCTTCGCGGCGGCCGCGGCGATGTCCTCGAGCATCTCCTGGCGGAACGCACCGCTGGCGTAGGCGCGCTCCAGCGAGAGCCGCAGCAGCTCGGTCAGCGCACCGTCGCCGTCGCCGACGATGGTGTGGCCGGCCGGCGCCGCCCGCATGACGGCACCGATGTCCACGTCCTTCCAGTAGCTCCCCGACACGCCGGCGGACGCGACCGGCGGCTCGGGGAGGAAGCCCCCCGCCACGACGACGAGGTCGAACGGCACCTCGCTGATGAGCACACCCGCCGGGTCGGGCTGCCCGGAGGCCGAACGGAGGTCGCAGACGGTCAGGACGACCCCGCCCGCGGTCTCGCGGACCTCGCTGACCGAGTGCTGCGAGCACCACCTGACGTTCCACCGCTCGGCCGTCAACGCGAAGTCCGCGAGCATCTGCAACCGCGCCCGGGCGGCCACAGCCGCCTGCCAGTCGACGACTGGAAGCTCCGCGTGCGCGTTCGCGAAGCCCTCGATCGGCCAGTCGAAGAGGTTCGGGTGCAGGTAGCGCTCGAACGACCAGCGCTGGGTGCTGATCGGCTCCTCGTGCTCGTCGAAGAGCGTCACCCGCGCCCCCAGGCTCGCGGCCGCAGCGGCGAAGGTGGCTCCGGCGGCCCCCGCCCCGACGACGGCGACCGTCGCGCTCTCACCGCGCTGATCGTGACCCGCGGCGCCCGGAGGCCGTTCGAGCCGCCCGGTCTCCTGCAGCGCGACGGCCAGGTTGATGGCCCGGACCTGCTGCGCGACCATCGTGATGCGCGACTCGTGCGAGCCGCCGAGCACGAACGTGCGCTCGGTCAGCCGCCCGTCCCAGCCACGCGCGGTCGCCAGACGCAGGACGAGCCTGGGCCAATCTCTCAGCATCGAGTGCCGTCTCCCCCGCGGGACGTACTGGACATGGCCCGTACCCTAGACCACCGTCGAGACCGGCGGACGAGGCGGCTGCGACGCCGGCGTCGCGTCACGCCCGCGGGCGCGCGTGGCGGGCGGAGGTACGCGTCAGGCGATGCCGTCCCCGTGCACCCGCCGCATCTCGCGGGCCAGGCCGGGGCTCGCGTAGGGGCCGTCGCCCTCCAGCTCCCCGATGATCGTGCGCACGACGTCGGGGGGCTTGTTCTGGCTCATCTTGCGCTTGGCGACGATCTTCGTCGGGGTGAGGCGCAGTCCGACGGTACCCCGGCTGTCGCGGCGCGCGTTCTCCGCGTCGGCGAGGGTGCCGTCCAGGAGCCGCGGGTGGGAGACCGGCCCCTCGAAGCGCTCGACGAGCCGGTGCAGGACCGCGAGGTTCTCCTCGTCGCTCAGCACCTCGGGGATCCCGGAGAGGTGGGCGACGACGAAGTTCCAGGTCGGGACCTCGACGTGCTCGCCGTACCAGCTGGAGGACACGTAGCCGTGCGGGCCCTGGACGATCACCAGCAGCTCGTGCTCGCCCAGCTCGTGGACCCGCTCGTCGGGCCGGCCCAGGTGGGTGACGATCGACAGCTCCTCCCGCTCCGGATCGACGAGCACGGGGTAGTGGGAGGCGACGAGCCCATCCGCCGTCTGGGAGACCAGCGTGGCCCACGGGTGCTCCTCGATCAGGCGCCGCACCACGGCGACGTCGTCGAGCGCGAAGAAGGGGTTGGTCCGCATGGCGGGGACGGTATCCCGTGAGCGCACCGTCGAGTGTCACCTTATGGCGCCATACGACGTGAAAGGTGACACTCGGCGACCCGGGGAGCGATCTCCCGCCCTCAGTCCGCCAGCAGCGCCCCGACCATGTCGTCCACCCCGGCGCCCGGCGCCGTGCGGGGCAGCTCGGCGCGCACCGACCAGCCACCGTGGTCGTCGGGCCCGGCGGTGAACGTGCCGCCGCGTGAGCGGGTCCGCTCGGCCATGCCGTCCACGCCCAGGTGCGAGCCGCGCGGCGCGGCGGCCAGCGCCGCGCCCGCGCCGTTGTCCACCCGCAGCTCCACCCGCTCGGCCCGCACGGCGACGGCGACGCGCACGTCCGCCCCGTCCGCGTGCTTGCGGGCGTTCGTGAGCGCCTCCTGCACGATGCGCACGACCGCGGTGCGCAGGTCGGGCTCCAGCTCGTCCACCCGCGGGTCGACGTCGGCCGTCACCGCCTGCCCCGCCTCCTGGGCGTCGCCGACGATCCGCCGCAGCGCCCGGGCGCATGAGTGCGACCGGCCGTCGCCGTCCGCCCTCGCGGCGTCGCCCAGCGCCACGCGCAGCGCCTCCAGCTCGGCCTGCGTGGTCCGCGCCGCGTCGTCGACCAGGTCCAGCGCCTCCAGCGCCCGGGCCGGCTGGCGCTCGGCGAGCACCTCGACCACCCCGGACTGCACGACGATGAGCGACAGGCCGTGGCCGACCAGGTCGTGCATCTCCCGGGCCACGTCTCGGCGCTCGCCGCGGATCGCGACGTGGCAGAGCCGGTCGCGCTGGGACCGCAGGACGGTCGCCCGGCGCCGCAGCGCGAGCGCCTCGAGCAGGTCGTCGTGCACCGCTCGGCCGACGGCCCAGGCCCCGGCCATCACGCCCACCATGTACGCGTACTCCAGCCCGCCGAAGTGGTACTGCTCGAGGATCCAGCACGTCACGGCCGTGGCGAGCGTCACCGCTCCCGCGAAGGCCGCGGCGGCCAGCGACCGCGGCCAGGCGCCGGACATGTAGGCGAGCACGCCGCACGTGAACACCTGCGCGATGTTCAGCGACGAGACGTCGTCCAGCACCGCGCGCAGCAGGACGAACGCCGCCACCCAGACCACGGCGGCGACCGGCCACCGGCGCCGCAGGAGCAGGCCCACCGGGGTGAGGATCGCCAGGGCGTAGCCGACGGCCGACGGCACGGCGGAGGCGACCACGAGGACCGGGCCGTCCGGCGTGAGGATCTTCACCGGCAGGTCCGGCACCTGCATGCGATCGATGACGCCGAGCAGCGCCAACCCGACCGTGGGCGCCGCGAGGCCGACGAGGCCGCGCAGGTCGGGCCGGGCCCGGGGCGGGGCGACCGGCTCCGCGGCCGGCTGCGCGGTCAGCGTGCCCAGGAGCGCGCGCAGCTCGTCGCCCGCCCGCCGCGCCGCGTCCGCCATGCGACGGCCGAGCGCCGAGCCCTGCGCGCCCGCCGCGCCCATCGCCTCGCGCGCCTCGGGCACCAGCCCGCGCACCTCGGTGACCAGCCCGTCGACGACGCGCACCATCCCCTGGCTCAGGGACCGCCGCTCGCCGTCGACCGCCACGCCGATCTCGGTCGCCGCCTGCGCGTACAGCGCCGCCACCTCGCCCTCCAGCGCGGTCACCTCGTCCTTGCGGCTGCGCAGGGCCAGCCCGGGCAGCACGCCCGCGACGGCGACGGCGGTCGGATAGAGGTACTGCATGGTGGTGATCTGCGCGAGGTCCCCGAGGTCCAGGATGGCGATCGCCCACAGGCCCGCGGGCACGGCGGCGGCGATCGGCAGCGCCGCCCACGACCGCCAGTCGCTGGCCGAGACGTAGGCCGCGACCCCGAACAGGGCGAAGGCCAGCGCCAGCTCCGGGGACATCTCCGAGGCCATCCGCTCCGACAGCGCGGTCTGCGCGAGGTAGGCGGCGGTGACGAGCAGCGCGACGAAGATCGGCGCGCGGCGGACGAAGAGCAGGGGCACGGTGAGCACCAGCCCGAACAGCAGTGCGTTCAGCCGCGACGCCGTGCCGTCGAGCAGCAGCGGCTCGCTGATCGCCCACACCAGGACGACGATCGCCACCCGCCGCAGCAGCACCGGGGAGGCGTTGTTCACGGTCTCCGACACAGCGGAAATCCTACCCCGGGCCCGGCCGGCGACACAGTGGGCGGGCATCGCCGCGCCCGTGGGGTCCGGAAGAATTCCAACAACCAATACCGTGTTTGGTAGGTTCCGAAAAACCGCACACGACACAGGGGCAGGGACAGGGATGACGAGAGTTCGCCGGTCGCTCACCGAGCTGCAGGATGCCTACGACCGGGGCCGCAAGAAGCCGCTCGAGGACCTCATGCGCGCGTGGAAGGGGATCAAGGAGCTCCCGCCGGACGACCCCCATTCGTTCTTCGTCCTCGGCGGCTACCACGGCGAGCCGTTCCGGGGCGCCGGGTGGGGCAACAGCACGTTCTGGGGCGGCTACTGCCAGCACGGCAACGTCCTCTTCCCGATCTGGCATCGCATCTACCTGCTCAAGCTGGAGGAGGCGCTGCGGAGCATCCCCGGCTGCGCCGACGTCTCGCTGCCGTTCTGGGACGAGTGCTCCCCCGCGTCGCTGGCCGACGGCATCCCCTGGTCCCTCACCAACGAGACGTTCGAGCTCGACGGGGAGACGATCCCCAACCCGCTGCGCTCCTACGTGTTCCCGACCGGCATCGTCGACCACATCAGCGGCGACACCCCCAACTACAGCAAGCCCGCCGCGTACGAGACCCAGCGCTACCCCTACTCCGGGCTGTTCGGCACGCCGGCCGACGCGGCGGCGTCGGAGAAGCACAACGCGCAGTGGACGTACCCCGAGGCCGTGAAGCTGCTCGACGCGAACATCGTCGCCTGGCTGACGCAGGAGACGGTCATCGCCGGCGGCAAGCCGGTGAAGACCGGAGTCCACCAAGCCTACGTCGACTGCCTGAACGCGCCGAACTACACCGTCTTCTCCAACACGACGTCCGCGTCCGAGTGGAACGACGCGCACGCCAAGGCGGTCCCGCTGGAGAGCCCGCACAACAAGATCCACCTCGCGGTCGGCGGGTTCGACTATCCCGGCGCAGGCGACTTCTCCGTGATCCCGGGCGCCAACGGCGACATGGGCGAGAACGACACGGCCGGCCTCGACCCCATCTTCTACTTCCACCACTGCTTCATCGACCGGGTGTTCTGGCTCTGGCAGAAGAAGCACGGGGCCACCGACGACCTGCCGGTCATCCCCCGCTACCCCGGCACCAACTCGACCGACTCGCAGGGCGCGACGCCGGGCGTCCCGCCCAACGCCTGGCTGTCGATGGACACGCCGCTGGAGCCGTTCGAGCGCACGGACGGCGAGGAGGTCCGCAGCTACGTCGGCCGCGACGGCTTCAACATCGTGACCCAGCTCGGCTACACCTACGGGCCCGGCTCGCTCGACGAGCTGGCCGAGGCCGCGCCGCTGCGCGCGGAACTGGCCACCCGGGACGAGCCGAAGGTCCACGTCACCGGCATCGACCGCGGGCGCATCCGCGGCTCGTTCCTGATCGACGCGTTCGTGGAGGTCGACGGGACGAAGACGCTGATCGGCTCCGAGGCGGTGCTCAGCCGGTGGCACGTCGAGGGCTGCGCCAACTGCCAGACGCACCTGATGGCGAGCGCGAGCTTCTCCCTCCACGACCTCGACCCCGCGCGCGTCGCCGAAGACGGCGTCCAGGTCGCGGTCCGCACCCGGGACGGCCTGCTCGGCGGGGAACCGCGAGCCCTGCGCGCCGCGGCCGCCGAGGACCATCCCCAGCTGCGCGTGGAGGTGCGGTAGATGGCCGGCGACGACGAGGCACCGGCCGCCAAGATCCTCATCCCCGTCTACGCGGATGTCGACATGCTCGACGTCTGCGGGCCGCACGAGCTGTTCAGCTGGGCGGGGTTCCAGGTCGATCTCGTGGCCGAGGAGCCCGGGACGGTCCAGTTCAACCACGGCGGCTTCTCGTTCCTGGTGCCGGACGGGCTGGGGCCGGCCCAGCCCTACGACGCGCTGTGGGTGCCGGGCGGCAACCCGGACAGCCTCGCCCGCATCATGCGGGATCCGAAGCGGACGTACCTGGACTTCCTCGTGCGGCAGGCCCCGCAGAGCCGGTTCGTCTGCTCGGTGTGCGAGGGGGCGCTGCTGCTCGCCGACGCCGGCCTGCTCGACGGGTACGCGGCGACCACCCACTGGGCGTTCGTCCAGTACCTGCTGGACACGTACCCCAAGGTCACCGTCGCAGACGGCCACCCGCGCTTCGTGCTCGACCACGACCGCCTCACCGGGGGCGGCATCTCCTCGGGCCTCGACGAGGCGCTCCGGCTGATCGAGCTGCTCGCCGGCACCGCCGCCGCCCAGGACGTGCAGCAGACCACCCAGTACTACCCCGCGCCCCCGGTCACCAGCGAGATCCCCAACACCAACTTCCCGTTCCCGCCCCCGGTGAAGGCGGCATGATGGGCATCGGCGCCCACATCGGCGGGCTTCCCGTCGAGGAGACGGTGCTGAGCGTCGCGCCCGTGTTCGGCGTGGCGGCGGGCGCGGCGATCGCGACCGTCCGGGGCCGGCTGCGCGGGCGGGCGCGGCGCCCGGTGGACGTCCTGCCCGGGGCTGCCGCTCCGGCGGCTACGGCTGGGCACGCTCCAGCGCCGCGCGGCTCGCGTTCCGCGGGGGCAGCGTGCGGATCGCCTCCAGCTCGAAGCGGAACTGCTGCACCACGGGATGCTCGCCCAGTGCCGCATCGAGCATCTCCAGGCTGAGCCAGTAGTGCTCCAGCTTGGCCTGCCCCTCGGCTCCCGTCGCGAACGCGGGGTCGGTGCTGAGCCGGATGCGCAGCTCCCGCACCTTCGACAGCTTGTCGGCGACGTAGATCATCGCGACGTCGTGCCCCGCGCCGGCGACCTGCGCGCGCAGCGCGGCCTTGCGCTCGGCGAAGGCCGGGATCGTGTCGTCCTCGGTCAGGGCCCGCACCAGCCCCGCGACCTGCTCGCCGAAGCGCGCCCGCAGCTCCTCGTCGGTGGTGGCGGTGTCCTCCACCGTGTCGTGCAGCAGGCCGGCCGCCGTCACCTCGTCCGGCAGCCCCCACGAGCTGAGCAGCGCCGCCACCTCGATCGGATGCAGGATGAACGGCGCGCCGTCGCCCTCCCGCCGGTCGCCGAGGTGCGCGTCGGTCGCGAAGGCCAGCGCCGCCAGCGTGACCGGCCGGTCGTGGATGAACGTCGGCCGGAATCCTGCTGGTTCGGGGGACGCCGCAGCGGCGTCCGGAGGGCCGGAGGACACGGGACGAACGTACCGAACGAGCCCCGCCGCGTTTCACGTCGCGTTCACACGCCCCACGAGTGACAGCTCGCTCCCGGCATGCGGTACCGAGCTGTCACTCGTGGGCTCCACCCGCGGCTAGGGGCGCACGCGGACCCGCACCTCGCGGGTCGCGCGGTTCCCCCAGCCGTCCTGGGTGCGCACGGTCAGCTTGACCACGCCGGCACGGGCGGCGATGGCCTGGGGCAGCCGGATGGCCACGCGCGTGCGTGCACCGGCCTTCGCGGCGGCGGACGCGCGCAGCCGCGGCGAGGCGGCGGAGACGACGACGCGCACCGGCTCGGTCGCCCGGAGGCAGACGGCGATCGCCCGCCTGCGGTCCGGCCGCTGCGTGCGGGCCGTGCAGCTGGTGACCGCCGGCGTCGTCGCGGTCAGGCGGCTCGGATCCAGCCCGCCCGCCGGCAGCGCACCCGTCACCGCCCGGCATGGCTCGGCGCGGACGGCGTCACACGCGGGCAGCGGGGCCTTCGCCCGCGCGCCGGGGACGACGGGCAGGACGAGCCGCGTGGGGTGCGCCGCATCGTGGAGGATCGTGTTCGTCGCCGGCCCGGGCAGGACGTCGAACGCGTCGAGGCTCGTCGCCGCGGTCGGGGAGTCGACGGTCAGACGGATCCGGGTGCCCTCGCGGAAGACGTGGGCGAGCGGGACGACCTGGACGCGGGCCAACGACGGCACGCCCGGCTTCAGGTTCGCCGCCGCCGTCCGCGTGAACGGATGCTGCGGCCACGTCGGGGTGGCGACGTCCGTGTCGATCGCGCGCTGGGAGGCGCGCAGCCAACCCCGCTGGAGGTAGCGCTCGCTGCCGTCCGGGCGGATCTCGCTGAGCGTCGCCTGCAGGTCGGTGTCCGTGGCCGTGGAGGCCAGCCACAGGTCGGCGCTCACCGGCCCGGCGATCGAGACGTCCTTCGTGAGCGTCGCCGTCGTGTACGCGAGCGACCCCCCGTTCTCGGGCTGGGTCGCCCACGAGCCGATCTGCCCGGTGAGGGCGTAGCCGAGCGCGGCGGAGTCCTTCGGCGCCGCGTAGCGGTCGCCCGCCCCGCGCCGCCGGGGAGCGGTGGCGCTCAGCGTCGCGCCACGCCGCGCGTACAGCGCGACGGCACGGGCCTTCGGGGGCGGGAACGCGCTGTACGTGTCGGTCCACGCGGCGTGGCCGGTGGCGGACACGTCCTGGAGCACCTGCACGTGCGGCGTCTTCTCCCAGCCGTTGTCCTTCCCGCGCAGGAAGTGGTCGAAGAAGCGCGAGTACAGCGGGCCCCAGCGATCGGACGACTGCGGCATGCGGTTCTGGGTCCACGTGCCGTCGACCGCGCCCACCGGGTCGTGGTAGCCGTTGGCGTAGATCGCCCACAGGTTGTCGTGGTCGAGCAGCCGGAAGTAGTCGGTGGTGGCGAGGCCGCCGACGTTGTCGTCCTGCCAGGCGTTGGTCGCGAGCACGGCGAGCTTCGCCTTGCGCAGCGCGCCCACCAGGTCGTTGTCCCTCCAGTACGGATCGGACAGGTAGGGGCTGCGCTCGACGGCCTTGATCAGGGACGTCGCGGCGGTGATGGGATGCCCGGCCATGTTCGCCGCGCAGGCCGTGTCGCCCTGGTCCGCCGCGATCTTGGCCGAGTCCGCCCACAGCGAAGGAAGCCCGTTCTCGTAGCGCGTCACCCACGCACGGTTGACCAGCCCGCCGGGGCGCGCGATGCCGCGGTACAGGTCCGCTTCGGCCTTGCCCGGAGCGATCGCCACGAGGCCCTTCGGTGCCTGGCCGGCGACCATCAGCTGCGTGATGCCGGGGAGCGAGAGGCCGATCATGCCGACCTTGCCCGTGGACCATGGCTGCCGGGTGATCCACGCCACGACGTCGCGGCCGTCCCGGCCCCACTGCGGGCCCATGAACTGGTAGGTCCCGGACGAGCAGCCCGAGCCGCGCGCCTGCACGCTGAGGTGCGCGTACTCGGACGAGCTGGCCTGCCACTGGGCCCAGCCCGGCCCGTCGGTGCCCGCGGTGTACCCGTCGTAGCTGAGGAGCGTCGGCCAGGTTCCCTGCTCGGCCGGCCGCGACAGCGTGTAGCGCAGCTGCGTGCCGTCGGGCATCGCGACGTAGCCCCAGCTCATGACGGGATCGGCGGCCTTCGCCGCGGGTGCCGCGAGCAGCGGCAGGACGGCGACGAGCAACACGGCCACGAGGGCCGAGCGGGAACGGACGGGGGACATGACAGGCTCTCCTCTGGACGGACCGGAGCCGTCACCTTGTCACGAGATCGGCCCGATGTCATCGGACCCAGCGCCAACCTTCATCGGCTCAGACGGTGATCTGTTCACAGTCTGCGTGGGCATCCTCCCCGTCGAGACCGATACTGGATGTGTATGTGCCACGTCTGAGACACTGACGCCGTGACCGAGCCCCTCCCCGCCCCCGCCGCCCGGATCCTGCGCGGGGTGGAGCGTCGCGAGCCGGAGATCGCCGCTCGCGTGGTCGCCGAGGTCGGCCGCGAGATCGTCGACTACGCCGACTCGCCCGAGCGCGACGCCGCGCTGGCCGGCGTCCGCGCGCACGGCGAAGCGCACCTGCGGGCCTTCGTCGCCTGTGCCCGGACCGGCCGGACGCCCGGACCGGAGGACCTGGACGTCATCGACGTCATGGTCCGCGACCGCATCCGCCAGCGCATCCCGGTCGCGGCGGTCCTGCAGTCGTTCCGCATCGGGCACCGCGCCACGTGGGACGTCATCGCGGAGGAGGCCGCGACGATCCCCGAGGGATGGTCGGCCGCCGTCTCCCTGACGCGGCCGAGCATGGACTACATCGACGCGGTGAGCACCCGCGTCGCCGAGACCTACCTGGCCGAGGCACAGCGCGCGGTGGCCGACGCCGACCGTGCCCGGCGCGATCTGCTGGACCTCCTCCTCGCCGGCAGTCCGGACGCCCCGGTGGCCGCGCAGGCGGCGGGCATCGCGCTCGAGCCCGACGCCACGCACGTCGTGCTCCTCGCCACCGTCGCGGGCGAGCCTCCCTCCCGCGCCCTGGCCACCCGGCTGGGCGCCGCGCTGGCCCGCCACGACGCGCTCGTCGTCCCGCGCGGACCGGGCCTCACCGGCATCCTGCGCGCCACCGCGGAGGACCTCCCCGCCGTGCTGGCGCACTGCGCCGAGGCGGCCGGACCGGCAAGGATCGGCGTGTCGCTGGCGGTCACCGGCTACACCGGCATCCCCGCGGCGCTGCAGCAGGCCACGTCGGCGCTCGCGCTCACCACCGCGGACCGCCCCGTCGTCGGGCTGGCCGAGGTGCCGCTCGTCGACTACCTGATCGCGGGCGCGGACGGCATCGTCACCCAGCTCGTGCCGCCGGCGGTGCGAGAGCTGGCGACGAGCACCGCCGCGTTCGATCGCGCCCTCGTCCAGACCCTCGTCGCGTACGTCGACGCGGGGCTCAACGTGAAGCGGGCCGCCGCGGCCCTCTCCGCGCACCCCAACACGGTCCACCACCGGCTCGACCGCCTCACGGAGCGGACCGGCGCGGACCTGCGCGATGTCCGCCAGCTCATGGAGCTCGTGATCGCCGTCCGCCTGCTGACCGAGAGCTAGCGCCCGACCAGCACGAAGACCCACGCGAGCACGCAGACGCCGACGAGCAGGGCGTCCAGCCGCCGGCGCGGAAGCCGGTGGTATTCGCCCGCCCGCCCCACGACCGTGCCGAGCACCGGGAGCGCGACGGCTCCCGGGCGGAATGGACGCGACGACTACCCCTACGTCGTCGGGGCACCCGTCGCTCCCCCCTGCCGATGTGTCGACGAGTGACAGCTCGCTCCCGCCATGCGGTGCTGAGCTGTCACTCGTGACGCACGCGGGCCGTCAGGCCGCAGCGTCGCGAGCCGGCACCGTGCCCGCCGGCGCCTGATGCGCGTGAGGAGCCAGCAGGACGTCCCAGGCATGCTGGAGCTGGCTCCACTCACGGACGCAGAGCGGGCTGCGTGATCCCGGCAGCAGGCGGTTGCCGATCAGCCCTGCGAACCGGGCGGGATCGCTGCCGTACACCCAGCACAGCATCTGGACCATGCGCTGCTGCGGCAGCTCGTGGCTGTCGGAGAAGGCCAGAGCGTCGAGCCGGGTGATCGCGGCGAAGGGGGCGAGGCTCCCGACCATGGCCAGCGCCGCGTCCGCGCCGAAGCCCGGCTCGGAGAGGAGCAGCCGGATCGCGAAGCCGTCGGCCGCGTCCTCCTCCCGTCCGGTGATCGGCAGGTCGAACATGGTGATCAGGGCGTGCCCTGCCTCATGGGCGAGAAAGGCTGCCGCCGCAAGGTCGGTGACGCGTCGCGGGCCGAGCCGGCGCAACGCCGGGAGCGCCTTCCACAGCGCCAGCTTGGGCCCGAGCCGCGCGTGCACCCAGGTCAGCCAGGTCGCGGGCATCACCCCGGCGTACCGGCCGTAGACCGGCGGCCGCTCCACGAACGGCCCGGCGATGACGGAGCGTCCGATCCGCAGCGTGACCGGCTGCGGGACGACCAGCCGAGCGTTCAACCGCTCGGCCAGCACGTCGACGAGCCCGGACGCCCGCAGGGACGCGGCGGCGGCGCGGTCCTTCTTCGCCACGGTGTCCCACCGCACCGTGAAGCCGCTGTCCGGCCCGGCGGTGGCGGTGGCGACCGGAGCCGCCACCGCCGCCGCCGCACCGATCAGCACGATCCGGAGCAGGGCCTGTGTCCATCGCATATCCGCGATGCTACGGGCTCGCCGTCAGCGCGCACCCACCCGCTCGACCGCCAGCTCCGGCTCGGCCGCGACCGCCCGGCCCGGCCGCATCCAGAAGACGGCGACGGCCAGGGCGAGGGCGAGGAACACCGCCGACCCGACCAGCGTCGCCGCGACGGCGTCGGCCAGCTCGCTCTTGGCGGTCGCGCCGACGTGGGTCGCCGCGGACCGACTGGCCGAGGCGAACACGGTCACCAGGATGCCCAGGCCGAGCGCGGCGCCGACCTGCTGGGCGGCGTTGATCAGCCCGGAGCCGGCCCCGGCGTCGCGCGCGGGGACCCCGGCCATGCCGGCCGTGGTCAGCGGCGCCATGGCGATCCCGGTGCCGCCGCCGAACACGATCATCGCGAGCGCCATCCCCGGGAAGTAGCCCGTCCCCACGGAGATCTGGCTGAGCCAGGCCATGCCGACCAGGGCGATCGCGAGCCCGCCGACGAGCAGCCGGGAGTTGCCGACCCGCGCGGTCAGGCGGGGCACGATCCGGATCGACGCGAACATCGCCAGCGTCATCGGCAGGAAGGCCAGGCCGGCCTCGACCGGGCTGTAGCCGAGCACGCCCTGGAGGTACTGGGTGAGGAAGAAGAACGACGAGAGGTTGCCCGCGACGAGCAGCAGGCGGCCCACGTAGGCCCCGGACCGCTCGCGGCTGGCGAACATCCGCAGCGGCGTGATCGGCTGCTCGGCCCGCCGCTCGTTGAGGACGAACGCGACGAGCAGCGCGACCCCGGCCGCGAAGGACGCGGCGGTCCCCGTCTCCCCCCAGCCGTCGGATGCGGCGCGGACGAAGCCGTAGACGATGGCGGTCATGCCGAGCGTCGAGGTGACGGCGCCGGCGAGGTCGAAGCGGCCCTCGTGGCGTTCGCTCTCGGGGAGGAAGCGCGGTGCCAGCACCATCAGGGCGATGCCGATCGGCACGTTGATGAACAGGCCCCACCGCCAGCTCGCCCAGCTCGTGAGCATGCCGCCGAGCACGAGGCCGATGCTGCCGCCGGCGGCGGAGACGGCGCTGAACGAGGCGATGGCCTTGGTGCGCTCGCGCCCCTCGCGGAACGTGATCGAGAGCAGGGCCAGCGTGGATGGCGCGGCGATCGCGGCGCCAAGTCCCTGCACGGCGCGGGAGGCGAGCAGCCACCCGGGCGACTGGGCGAGGCCACCGGCCAGGGAGGCGGCGGTGAACACGCCGATGCCGATGACGAACATCCGCCGCCGGCCGAGGATGTCGCCGGCGCGGGCGCCGAGGAGCAGCAGGCCACCGAAGGCCAGGGTGTAGGCGTTCTGGACCCAGGAGAGGTCGGCGGCGGTGAAGCCCAGCGCACTGTCGATCTTCGGCAGCGAGGTGATGACGATCGAGACGTCGAGGATCAGCATCAGCTGGCAGGTGAGGATCAGCGCCAGGACGATGCCGGAGTGGCTGAGGCGGCGGGGACGGTCGTCGCTCGCCCGGTCGGTGCGGCGGGCGCGCAGCCGGCGGCGGGTGGGAGCGGGGCGGGTGAGGGTGGCGGGCATGGGGAAGGCATCCCTTCGGGCAGGTGTGGCGAAAGCGCTAAAGTGGAGAGGGCCTCCACAAGAGAATGCGGAGACGGTCTCCGCTTATTTGGGTAATATACGGAGAGAGTCTCCGCTTTTCAAGCCCTCGGAGAGAAGATGTCTACGACCGACGCCATCACCAACGCCACCGGCCTCTCCCAGCGCCCCAAGCGCGCGGACGCCCAGCGCAACTACGACAAGCTCGTGGCCGCGGCGCGTGAGGCCTTCACCGAGGACGGCGAGGCGGCCAAGCTGGACGACATCGCCAAGCGCGCCGGCGTCGGGCCGGGCACGCTCTACCGCAACTTCCCCACGCGCCAGCACCTGCTGGTCGCGGTGTACGTCGACGAGGTCGAGGGCATCGCCCGGGCGGCTGACGACCTGGCGGACCTCGAGCCCTGGGCCGCACTGCGCCAGTGGACGCGGCTGTTCGTCGACTACATCACCACGAAGCGGGCGATCGGCGCCGCCCTCCTCACCTACATGGACCGCGACGACGAGATCTTCAAGTCCTGTCGCGGCGCGGTGTTCGGCGCCGGCGACGTCCTCATCGAGCGCGCCCAGGCCGCGGGCGACGTGCGACCCGATGTGACCTTCTCCGACCTCGCCCCGCTCCTCAGCGGGATCGCCGGCATGCCGAACGCCGACGCGGCGATGATCGACCGCAGCCTCGACCTCGTGCTCGACGCGCTGCGCTACCGCCCGCCGGCCGCCTGAACGAGCGCGCCCTCCAGGCGTCGAGTGTCACTTTTCAGGTCTATACGACCTTCAAGGTGACACTCGACGATAGGGGCGGACGGGCGGCTAGGTGTGGTTCGGGCCGTCGTCGCCGCCACCACGGTGGTGGCCCCGCTCGTGGTGATGGCCCTTGTGGTGATGGCGCTTGTGGTGCTTGCTGCCGTGGTCGTCGCCGGCGCGGTGGCCGGCCGGGTCGTCGGCGCCGTGACGGGCCAGCGCGGACGGCGCGGCGCCGGCCGCGGCGAGCGCGGTCACGGCGACGGCGGCGGTGACGAGACGGGGAATTCGGGGGGACATCGGAGCCTCCTGGGTGGTGGACGGTGCGTGGTGCTGGGATCAGCGTGCCCCTGACCGGGTCCGACTCACCATGGGACAAACGTCGCACTGCGCCCCGGGCGGGACCACGAGCGGTCACCATGTGCCGATGCTCGGCCCCGACGGACCCGCCTCCGGCCGCCGCACCGTCGCGCCGCCGCTGAGCGCCACGTCGGCGATCGCGCGCTTCATGCTCGGCTCGCTCGCGGCCATCGCCGTCGTGGTCGTCGGCGGGTTCTTCGCGCTGCGGTCGGTGACCGTGCACGAGGCCGAGCGCGACACCCGCGAGCGCGTCGAGCTGCAGGGCGCGCTCGTCGCCTCCGCGGGCCTGCGGGACGGCGTGCTGGACCGCGACCCCGCCGCGCTCCAACGCCTGGACGACGTCGTCCAGGGCCGGATCCTCAGCCCCTCCGTCGTGCGCGTGAAGCTGTGGTCCCGCGACGGGCGGATCCTCTGCTCCGACGAGCCCGCGCTGATCGGCCGCACGTTCGGCCTGGGCGAGGAGGAGCGGGCCCTGTTCACGGACGGCGGGTCCGACGCCGAGCTGAGCGACCTGACCCAGCCCGAGAACCGGTACGAGCGCCAGGACGGCAAGCTCCTGGAGGCCCATACCGTGATCCGCACGCCCGACGGCACGCCGGTGCTGTTCGAGACCTACCAGCGCTTCGACGCGGTCAGCGCCAGCGGCGAGCGCCTGCTGCGGACGTTCGCGCCCACGCTGCTCGCCGCGCTCGCCGTGCTGCTGCTGTTCCAGGTCCCGCTGGCCTGGTCGCTCGCCCGACGGCTGCAGCGCGGCCATCGCGAGCGCGCGGAGCTGCTCGAACGCGCGCTGGAGGCCTCCGACGCCGAGCGCCGGCGGATCGCCGCGGACCTGCACGACGGCGTGGTGCAGGACCTCGCGGGGGTCGCGTTCGGCCTGGCGCCGATCGCCGACGCCGCCGCCCGCCGGGGCGACGATGCCGAGGCCGCCGCGTTGCGAGAGAGCACCGGGCGGCTGCGCCAGAGCATCCGCGCGCTGCGCACCCTGCTCGTGGAGATCCACCCGCCCAGCCTGGAGTCCGCCGGGCTCGAGGCGACCCTGAACGACCTGCTCAGCCCGCTTGCCGCGGCGGGCGTGTCGACCGAGCTGCACGTCGACGACCGCGCGGCGGCCGGCTCGGACGCCGATCCGCTGGTGTACCGCGCCGCCCGTGAGGCGCTGCGCAACGTGCAGGCCCACGCGGCCGCCGGCCACGTGCGCGTGGAGGTCACGCGCACCGACGCCATCCGGCTGACCGTCGAGGACGACGGCCGCGGCTACGACCCCGAGCAGCGAGCGCGCAGCGCCGGCGCCGGCCACGTCGGCCTCACCCTGCTCGAGGACCTCGTCGTCCAGGACGGGGGCACGCTGCTCGTGGAGTCGTCCCCCGGTGCCGGCACGACCGTCTCCCTGGAGGTGCCCGACCGATGATCCGCGTGGTGCTGGCCGACGACCACGGGGTGATCCGCGACGGCCTCGGCCGCCTGATCGCCGCGCTCGACGGCATCGAGGTGGTCGGGGTCGCGGCCGACGGGATCGAGGCGGTGGCGCGCTGTGCCGAGCTGGCGCCCGACGTCGTCCTCATGGACCTCGACATGCCCCGGCTCGACGGGATCGAGGCGACCCGGCAGGTGCTGGCCGACCATCCGGACACCGCCGTGCTCGTCCTCACCTCGTTCTCGGACCGCCCGCGCATCCTCGGCGCGATCGAGGCCGGAGCCTGCGGCTACCTCCTCAAGGACGTCGCGGCCGACGAGGTCGCCGAGGGGATCCGCGCCGCCGCCCGCGGCGAGTCGCCGATCGACCCGCGCGCCGCCCGCACCGTCCTCTCGGCCCAGAGCGAGCGCGACCCGGGCGCGGAGCTCTCCGCGCGCGAAGGGGAGGTGCTCGGCCTCCTCGTCGAGGGCCTGCCCAACAAGCTGATCGCCCGGCGATTGGAGATCAGCGAGAAGACGGTGAAGACCCACCTGACGAGCATCTTCCGCACGCTCGGCGTGACCGACCGGACGCAGGCCGCGCTGTGGGCCGAGCGCAACGGCTTCACCGTCCGCCGCGGCCGCTGACTGCGACGGAAGTCCCATTGCGCGGGGCCCGCGCCGGCGCCACCCTGGAGCCATGGTCCGCCCTATCGTCCTCCCCCTCCTCCTCGCGAGCCTCGTGCTCGGTCTCGGTGCCGCGCCCGCGCAGGCCCGCCACGCCGGCGATCGGCGCGAGGTCCGCACGACGGGCGCCTGTTCCGCCGGCGCGCGGGCCACGCTGAAGCTCGAGGCCGACGACCGCCGCATCGAGACGGAGCTCGAGGTCGAGCACGCGCGCAACGGGACGTGGCGGGTGGTCGTCGTCCACGAGGGGGCGGTGGCCTGGCGCGGGAGCGCCCGCGCCCGCGGCGGCCGCTTCTCGGTCGAGCGGCGCCTGCGCGACCTGGCCGGGGTCGACGCGGTGAGCGTCCGGGCCACCGGCCCCGGCGGCGTGTCCTGCCGCGCCGGCGCCACGCTCTCCGGCTCCTGATGCGACGGGTCCGGGCCCAGCCCTGATCATCGAGGGTCACTTTTCAGGTCATATGGACCTCTAAAGCGACGCTCGGCGACCACGGGGCGGCAGAGAAGGAGGTCAGTGGCCGTCGTGGGCCGCGAGCTCGCGCATGCGGCGGTACTCGTCGGGCGTGATGGGGCGGCCGCGCACGGTCGACAGCTCCGGGTCCCCGTCGAGGTAGCGGTCCTCGTTGCGCCGCCACACGGCCAGGTACCGGTAGAACGGGATCACCGGGTGCAGGTGATGGACGAGGTGGTAGTTCTGGTAGAGCAGCAGCGGCGTGATCAGCCACTCCAGGCCGACCCGGTTGCGCGTCGTCTTGAAGCGGTCCTCGCTCGGCGTCAGGCGCAGGCCCCTGTGCGGCAGGTAGTCGAACGCCCAGGCCAGGTAGACGACGGCGATCCGCGCGGGGACGACCAGCAGGACGAGCAGCGCGACGAGGTTGCCGGTGAGGATCGACGCGACGACGACGGCCAGGAACGCGCCCATCGC
>Ga0164241_10002302_pt1 | contig 21015 bp, 16 predicted proteins | sample OricomyardsoilBY_FD_108780 | JGI IMG/M metagenome (GOLD analysis project Ga0164241, IMG submission 108780) | Backyard soil microbial communities from Emeryville, California, USA - Original compost - Back yard soil (BY) | ecosystem: Environmental > Terrestrial > Soil > Unclassified | place: USA... | reverse complement strand
TGCGCGAGGTGTGGCCGGCGAATGCGGATCTTGCGATGGCCGCCACGCAGGTCTACGAGGCCATGGGAGAAAACGAAAAAGCGCGCGAAGCGCTGCTGGCCACACGCAAGCTCGCCAAGCGCCCGGAGATGATCCGGTGGGCAAAACAGAAAATGGAAGTCGGGGGTTCGTGAAACACAAATTCCCGGCGCGCCAGCGAGGCGTCGTCCGGGAATAAGCAGTCGTCAGTAGGAGTATTCGAGGCGGCGTGACCGCTGCTGATTGTCCGGCGAGATGAAAGCCAGCGTGCGGCGCTCGGCGCTCCACTCGAAAGGCTTCTCCGTGTAGGGATCGCGCAGGTCCGAATTTTCGACCAGCCCGCCGATGGCGTCGGAGCCGGCGCCGTTGATATGCAGCTGCACGGCGAGCAGCGCCGCGCGTCGCATGCCTTCGACGCTGGCGGTGCGCATCACGTAGTCCACGTAGGTAAAGGGACTTTCGATCTGCAGGATCATCCGGCCGACCGGGTTGTAGATCGAAAGCTCGTGATCCACGGGCACGTTGTCCCAGTGCCGCTCCAGCCGCGGGTACTGGCTCATGGGCACTTCGAACGATTCGCACAGGCGCATGCGCCGCTCGGCGACGCCGTTCATGGTGTCCTGCATCTTGAACAATGGATCGGTGAGATACCCCGTCCATCGTTCGATGAACGTCGGGTCGTCGGCACCGACGATGGTCGTGCCCTGGACGGCCATGCGCTTGGTCTGCGCCATGACTCCCTTCCAGAAAGCCATCTCGCCCGCCATCGCGCGTTTCATCGAGCGCTCGGCGACCGAGATCTCGCGCCGCCAGTCGTCAGGCTCGGCGCGCAGCGCCTGCTCCGGAGTGAGCCCGCGCAGGATGAGGTTGGAATACGAGAAGTGCTGGCGCAGGGCTGACACGGCGATCATCTGCGCGATGAGGCTGTCGGCCGAGGGCACCGCGGTGCGCCAGAAGGCGAAGTCGGCATCCAGGCCCGCGCGCACTTCGTCGATGCGGCCTTGCGCGGCCCATTGCCCGAGTCGCAGCAAGTACAGGCGCTGCGCATGCGTGACGTTCGAATACGGCGGCCACGGTGCCGCCACGTCCATGGGCACCACTTCACGCCAGCCACGACGCGTCAGCAAGGCTTCGTAGCGACGCAGCGCCAATTCATCGATGTCGCTGGGCTGCCAGGCGCGCGCCATGGATTCGAACACCGAAATGCACTGCAAGCGGTCGGATTCCTGGCCGCAGGCATTACCCAGGTGCGCCACCAGCGGCGATCCTTTCTCCTGGAAGCTGAGCGCCTCGGGCAGCGGATCGGTGGCGCGTTCGGTGGTGAGGGAATCGAAAGCTTCCATCCACTGCATGCGTCGCGTGCCGATCTCCACGGGATCGGCGTCCGTCGGCGCCCCAAAACCGTTGATATAGACCACGGCATTGTCGTCCGGCGTCACCGCCGGGCGATCTGCAACGATTTTCTGGAAGCGGAGCACCGCCGCCGACGGCGGCCGGTCGTTCCAGTTGATCGCGACCAGGATGAGATAGACCAGCACCACCAGCAGGAATGTGGCGAGCAGCAGCCAGCCCAGGATCTTTAAAACCTTCATGCGCGCGAAGCGTATCGCGATGGAGGACGGAATTGCTCGGGTTGTGAGGCGCGGACGCGCCGCGCTGACTACTTCTTCTTGCCGGTCAGCTGGTCGAGCACGGCGGCACGGTCCTTGGCGCCGGTGACACCCTGGCGCGTGGCGGCTTCGCCTTCGCGCTTGCCGCTGCCACGCTGGTTGTAGGGATCGAATCCGCCGCCCTTGTCGCGGCCGGCCTTCTCGAGGCTCAGCACCGGCGCGTCACGGCGGGTGTCTTCGATCTTGAGATCGGCCACGCCTAGCTTCTTCATGGCGCGCGTGGCGCTCAGCGCCTGGAATTCGCCGCTGGCTACCGCCCAATCCCACACGGCCACGCCGCGCTCGTCGTGGCGGACGCGACCCGAGGGACGATCGCCGCGCGGCATGTCGACGCTGTCCCGGGTTTCGTCGGTGATCTGCTCGGCTTCCTGCTTTTCCACCTCGGCGCGGCGCAGTCGCATGGACTTGAGCCGCATGGTGGTGCTTTCGATGCTGAAGCCGCCCGAATCGGCGGGCGTGCGCGAGGCCGGCTCAGCGCGGCTGCGCTGGCTGTGAGACGGGCCTGAAGGCGGTTTGCGATGGTCGGACATCGGTGATCAGGAAAAGGATTACTGCACTCTCTACTGACCGTTGTCGGCTGGAATCGATCCCGATTTAACGCCAAATGGTGATCACAGTCACAAAACGTCGGTGGTTCGCGACTATTTTGTGAAATCAGCGCGGGATACGGTCGGCGCGCCGCACGCGCCAGTCGCCGTCGGTGCGGCGCAGCTCCACGGCGAGGTGCAGCTGCTGTGGGTCGCTGAGCGAGACGCGCGTGACGGTCACCTCGGCCTGCGCCAGGCCGTCCGCCGGGAATTCCAGGCTCTCCACGTTCACCAGCAGTTCGATCTTCGGATTCGCGAGCAAGTAGCCGCGCAGGAAATCGCGCAGCCGCGCCTTGTCGAAACCGTTCGCGTCCTCGTAGTCGTCGGCGACGAATGCGAGCACGTCGCTGGCGTCGCGCTCCTCCGCGGCGGTTTCGGCATTGGCGAACAGCTCGCGCACCTGCTCGTCGTCGCTGGAGCGCGCGCCGCACGCGCCGAGCGATATGACAGCGAGTGTGACGGCGACGCGGAGCGTGAAGAATTTCATGTTCGTCCTATTGCAGTCGAAGACCATTGGCCCTATCGTTCGCGCGCGTTGCGGGGTTGGGAACCGGTCGTGACGTCCAGAAATGGTGCTCCGGACCCAGTTGGAGGTGGACAACTGAAATGAAGAAATCCTCGCGGTCTAACGACTCCGATCCTGGACCCCGTCTTCATACCGTCAATCAGTATCTCGAAAAGAATTTCCCCGATTTCTTTGCCGAGGCCCGTTTCCACGTTGGAAACGACGACTACTTCCTCTACGCCCGCTTCGGCAAGTACCTCGCCAGCTCCATCGAGCACCGGCGCTTCAAGTCCGACAAGATCTCGCGCGGTTTCACCGTGCTGAACAAGCTCGCCCGCAAGGCGGCCAATGATCCGAAGGTGCGCCACATCCTCGTGAGCGGCCCGCTGGAGGAGATCGTCGACGAGCCCAAGGCCCGCGAAATGGCGCGCAAGCGTCTGTCGCCGGCCGCGCAGAGCTACCTCGAAGGTCTCTGCGAATAGAAGCGGTGCCGGGAGGGGGTTTCCGTGTTTCGCCGCGGAACCCCCCGGCAGATTTGCGAACGCGGCGTGGCGAAACACGGAAACCCCCTCCCGGCACCACTATTTCCACAGGCCGCCGGTCTTCCAGGCGTTGAACGCCCAGCGCAGCCAGCCCACCAGCGCGAACGCCATCCACCCGGCCCACACGAAGAACAGCAGCCGGTAGATCCACATCGGCACCGAGTACACCGCCGGCGAGTCGAGCGCGCCCGCGGTCTGATCCTGGAACCACTGGAACTGCCCGTTCCAGGAGTTCGCTCCCTCGACACCCATGTCGGGCGCCGACAGCAGCCCATTGCGGATTCCCGAGAACAGCAGCGTGAGGATGGCGAGGACGGTGAACGTCGCCAGCAGTAGCTGGACGCCGTTGAAACGCCAGCGCGGGATGTCGGCGGCCGGCTGCCATTGCTCGCGCCAGCGCATGACCAGCAGCCACGCCGCAGTGAACGAGAACACCCACCAGGATTGGGTGGACAGGCCGAGCCCCAGCAGCAGCCAGTCGACGAAGCGCAGCGGCGACTGCTTCCAGCGGCCGAGTAGCCAGGCGATGGCGATGAACACCACCAGCTCGCCCCAGTACAGGAACGCGGGTCCCACGCCAGCGCCGTGCGCGAACAGCGGCCAGCGCGACGCGGGCATCTTCACCTGCGTGGTGATGTTGCTCGCGGCCGAGCCCAAGTCCACCGCCGAGGGTCGCGTGCGGAAGCCGACGTCCTGCGATTCCTCCCAATCCACTTCGACGAAGTGACTGCCGGGCGACAGCGCCAGCGGCAGCTCGCCCTTCTCCGGCCGAAGCTGCACGGGTACGTTGTCGAAGCGCACCGCGGTCACGCGCGCGGACAGCGGCAGTTTCACCACGTGTCGGCCCCCCTGCGTACTGCGGTACTGAAACCGCAACGAGTTGTTGCTCGAGCGCTTGCCGACCTCGACCGAGTGCTGCACCGAATCGATGGCCAGCGTGGTGCCCTCGGCGCCCTTGGGCCGTGTCACGTGCGCCACGAGTTTTTCGCCGGGCCGCGGGATGAAGCGGAACACCCAGTTCGGCGCGCCCGGAGATTCGGGCATCACCGCCGGGAATCCTTCGAACTCCACGTGCCACTGCGGGCTCACGACGAAGCTCCACACCTCGGTGCGCGGCGCATCCGCGGGCAAGGCCAGCTCCAGCGTCTCGCTGCGCACCAGCCCCGAGGTCCATTGCGTGCTCGCTTCCCCGGCGGCCAGGCCGACGAGCGCGACACCACCCCGGGTCTCGACCCCGGGCGTGAGCACCGACTCGTCCTTCACCAGCGGAATCTGCACCGACACTGCGGCTCGCAGCGGGGCGATACGCGTCACCTGGTTCTCGATGGTCCAGTCGAGATCCAGATTGAACAACCGGTCGACGCGCACGAAGGCGGGGAATTCGGCGCCGGCCTCCAGCGCCTCGGCCGAGCCGAGTTGCTGCGCGCCGCGTTCGCGCGCCAGCTCCAGCGAACCTGATACCAGCCGGCTTTCGTTCACGCCGCTCACGGTCCAGCCGCGCGCATTGACCGAGATCACGCGCGGCGTCTGCGGGAATGCCACCTGGATGGACTCCGCGGGCGCGAGCCGGCCCGCGAGGCGCACGGTGTGCGCGCCGGCCGTGAGCGGCACCCACAGGCTGGAGTCCGCCTCGCGACCCATGGCGAGCGTGGCGCGCGCGTCGACGGACACTTCGTCGAGCTGCCAGCGGTCGCTGGCATGCGGCATGGCCACCGCGAGCTGCGCCAACGCGCTGACGCGCAGCACGATCTCGAGCCGATCGCCCTCCACGTTCACGCGCGCTTCGGCGAGCTCGGCGCAATCCGGCGCGCAAGCTGGCGCGGCGGTCAGTCGCTGCTTGAGCTCGCCGAGCAGTTCGGAGCCCGGCGACGCGAGACCGTCATCCGCGGGCGCCGCCTCCGCAGGCACGCCCGCGGCGATCGCTGGCGAGGAGCCGGCCACGAGCGCGATGACCACCAGCGCCGGCAGCAAGATCGACGCCGTCTCCGGCGGCATGCCGGGCAACCGCCAGCGGCCGCCGTAGCCCAGGCGTGCCAGCCACAGGAACAAGACCGCCAGCGCCGCGACGCCGATGAGCCGCCAGAAGAACAGCACCACCGGCCCGAAGTACAGGAAGCGCACCGAGTCGCTGGTCTCCACCGGACCCGACCAGCGATATAGATAAGAGTTGTAGTGCCAGGCCGGGATGCCCGGCCCGGCCTGCAGGCGCGTGCCGCTGGCGTAGCGCTGCACCACTTGCGCGGTGTTCAGGCCACTCAGGCGTTCGACGTTGCGGGCTTTCGGAATAGGCGCCGGCGCGGGCATCGCCAGCTCGTTCGGCATTGCTTCTTCCGCCGGCGCTGCGGCTGCATCGGCGGCGGCAGCCACGTTGCCCGAATCGTCCGCCGTGATCGCGTATGCGAACGCACCCGACGATTCGAGCTGCGGATACAGCGCGTAGCGCACCTGCATCCACATGAACGGCAGCAGCGCCAGCGCCAGCACCACGAAACTCACCGTGCGATAGCCCTGCGCCAACTTGCGGAACCTTCCCTCGGGCGCCGCGCGCGCGATCGCCAGCGCCGCGAGCAGATTGCCCCACAGCCAGATGAACGGCGGCATCTCCTGGTAGGTCAGCAGCAACGCCACGGCCGCGATCGCCGCGGGGACGAGCCCGGTCATCCAGTAGACGAACACCACCACCAGCGCGATGCCGAACACATTCCACAGGCCCCAGCGCTCAAACCAGGAGTCGGGTGCTTCGTCGGCACCGAGCACCGCGATCAAGCGGTGACCGGGCGGCAGGTGCAGCGATCCGCTGACCGAATCGAAGCGCTGGTTCCAGCCCGTGGCCGGCAGCGAGCCGCCCGCCGGGGTGCGCGCGACCGCGTTGAGCTGCAGCCGCGGTTGGCGCAACTCGAGCCCGGTGCGTCCATCGGCGCCGACGGTGATCAGCATCGGCTCGCCGGAGGCGGTGGCGCTTTCGAGCTCGAAGGGCTTGGCCATGTCGAGCCGCCAGTCGCGGCGCAGGCTGCCGTGGATGGAATCGACGGCCGTGAAGCCGCCGTGATCGAAGTCCAGCCACAGGTCGCGTTGCAGCTCGAGGCGATTGTCGTCGGCATTACTCAGGCCGCGGCTGCGTTCGACCACCGCGAGTTTCGAATCCGCGGCCATGCGAAACGCCGGGAAGCCTTGCCAGTCGGGCGGCACGTTGGCCTGCACCGGATCGATGCCCTCGGGCCCTTCGGCGGCGGCGACGCGCAAGGCATCGGCGGCCTCGAAACTCCAGATCTCCTCGCGCGGCCACGACCTCTGCGGGTCCGGACGCTGCAGCGCGTTCTCGACCCCGCGCGCGCGCGCCAGCAGCCGGACCTCGTGGGAACCGGCGCGCACCTGCACGCGCAGGTGGCCGTCGCGCTCGATGCGCGCGGGCACGTCACCGGTGAGGCTCAGCGGCGTGAAGCCTTCGGGCAACACGCGGCCGAGCAGTTCCTCGCGCGCGTCGCCGGCGACGTTCAGCCGGATGCGCGTCAGTAGATAGGTGGGCACGTCGTCGCGCACCAGGCGATAGACCTGCACTTCCATCGCGGCCGCCTGCTCGGCGCTGCGGCGCTTGCCCAGCCACACGGCGCCATCCGGCCGCTCGGGCTGCGCGACGCGCTGGCGATCGACGCTGAGATCGACCAGCGCGGTGAACGCGGGCAAGGGCAGCGACTCGGGCCGCGTGCTCCAGCTGAAGTTGCCGGTGATCGAGTAGTTGCCGGGCGCGAGCCGCAGGCTGGGTTCGTCATCGTGTTCGACCACGGCGCCCGGCGCGCCGTTGACGCGCACGTCCTGCGGCCAGTGCTCGAGGTTGCCGGGCAGCGTGACCCAGGAGTCGGCGTACACCTGCCAACGCTGCGTGAAGCTGCCGCCACGCGCGTCGACGTCGAGGGCCAGCCGCTCGGGCCAGGCGCAGCGGAAGGCGGCGGGGTCGACCGGGTTTCCGGGTTCGAGCGGCGTGGAGGCCAGAAAAGGACAGCGGCGGAATTCTTCGCCCTTGAGCACCCAGCCCTGCCAATCGCGCAGCCCCGATGGCACGGCGTCCTGCGCCCACGTCGCGTTTGAAACACAGAACACGAGCGCGGCCAGACCCGCACGAAGCAATGCGCGCATGAGTGATGCCCTCGAATAGAAGCGGTGCCGGGAGGGGGTTTCCGTGTTTCGCCGCGGAACCCCCGGCAGATTTGCGAACGCGGCGCGGCGAAACACGGAACCCCCCTCCCGGCACCACTCGACCCAGCCTGAGTGTATCAACGCCTTTTGGACGCGACCTGGGCTAGCATCCTTGGCCCGATGGAACGCGCCAACGAAGTACTGGAGTTCTGGTTTGGACGCGGTCCCTGGGACGCCGCACGGCTCGCCGAGCGCTCGGCGTTCTGGTTTGGTGGCAAGGACGACGCCCGGGTCCGGGCGCAACTGGAACCCATGCTGGAGCGTGCCGCCCGCGGCGAGTTTGCATCCTGGGCGGCCAGCCCCAAGCGCCGCCTGGCATTGATTATTCTTTTCGACCAGGTGCCGCGCAGCGCCTATCGCGGCACCGCAGCCGCGTTCGCCTTCGATCGCGAGGCGCTTAGCTTGAGCCTCGAAGGCATGCAGCTCGCTGCCGACGCGGCGCTCGACCCGGCCGAGCGGCTGTTCTTCTATCTACCGCTGGAGCACGCGGAGTCGATGGAGGCGCAGGACACGGCCGTGGCGGCGCTGGAACGCCTGGTGGCGGACGCGCCGGCGGAAATGAAGGACGCCAGCGAAGGCTGGCTGGGTTTTGCGCGCCAGCATCGCGACATCATCGGGAAGTTCGGGCGCTTCCCGTACCGGAACAAGGTGCTGGATCGCGACAGCACGCCCGCAGAACTCGAGTGGCTGGCGGGACAATCGGATCACTTCGGTCAGTAGGTCGGCGCAGGCCTGTCCCCGTTTGCTAGGAAACGGAGAATGTCCCCATTAATCGGCGGTGTCGGGTTCGACGAAGCACCACGCGACTTCCGGAAACTTCGCCTTGATGTTGCGCTCGAGCGTGTTGAGGCATTTCACCGCCTCCTCGATCGACAACCCGGCCTTCATGCGCACCTTCACGGCCAGCATCACCTGCGGCCCCATCTGGATGGTGATGGCGCGATACAGCTCCGCGATGCCGGGCTCGGCCGCGATCTGCGCCTCGAGCGCCTCCTGCAGGTCTTCTTCGGCCGAGCGGCCGACGATCAGTCCCTTGATGCGCACCGCGATGAAGATCGACACGCACACCAGCACCACGCCGATCACCATCGAACCGATGGCGTCGAACACGGGGTTGCCGGTGGCGGCAGCCAGCGCCACGAACACGAAGGCCAGCACCAGGCCGACCAGCGCTGCCACGTCTTCGCCAAGCACCACAACGAGCTCGGCATTGCGTGTGTTGCGCAACCAGTAGCCCAGCGAGCGTCGACCCCGCAGCTTCTTGATTTCGCGCAGGCATCCCAGCAGTGAACCGAATTCCAGCGCCACGGACACGCCGAGCACCAGCAGCGCCACCCAGGCCTTGTTGAGCGGCTCGGTGGCATGCAGCTTGTGCCAGCCCTCGTTGATCGAGAACAGGCCGCCCATCGAGAACAGCAGCAGCGCGACGATGAAGCTCCAGAAATACGTCACGCGGCCATAACCCAGCGGATGCTTCGCGTTCGGCGGCTTCTGCGCCTGCTTGAGGCCGACGAACAGCAGCACCTGGTTGCCGCAGTCGGCGAACGAGTGGATGGACTCGGCCAGCATGCTGCCCGAGTGGGTGTAGATGGCCGCCGCGAGCTTGGCGAGCGCGATCCCGAGATTGGCGAGGAACGCGTAGAGAATCGCCTTCAGCGACGAACCGGGGTCGGACATCTGGTTGGTCTTAGTTGGGCGCGAAATCGGGATCGGAAATCTTCATCTCGGTCACGGGCCCGAGCTTGGCCGCCGACTCGCGGATCTTCGCCGCGTCGCCGATCAGCACGATGGCCAGGTCCGCGGGCCGCGGGAATGCATCGGCGGTGACCGCGGCGGCCTCGGCCATGTCCACCTTGCTGACGGCGGGTGCATATCCTTCGATGTAGTCCTTGCCCAGCCCGTAGAACTCGAGATCCGCGAGCGCGACGGCCCAGTGCGCGGCGGTCTCGTACTGCAGCGGGTACTGGCCGAGCACGTAGGCGCGCGACGATTCCAGCATCTCGGCCGGAAGCGCATCGCGCTCCAGGTGCTCGAGCGTTTCGAAGGTCATGTCCAGCGCCTGCGCCGTGGTGTCGGTCTGCGTGAACGACCGGATCACGAAGGCGCCGGCCACGCTGCCGCGCTGGAATCCGGACGACGCGCCGTACGTGAGGCCCGACTTGATGCGCAGCTCGGTGTTGAGGATCGAGGTGAAGCGGCCGCCATACAGCGTGTTCACCAGATCGAGCGCCGGCCGCCCGCTGTAACGTTTGTCGACGCCGACATTGCCCATCCAGAAATAGGTCTGCACCGAGCCCGGCGCATCCACCAGCAACACGCGGCGGCCGGTGGCTCGCGGTGCGGGCTTGAGCTCCACGGCCACGGCCTTCGACTTGCCCCAATCGGCGAAGGCCTTGGCTAAAGCCTGTTTCATCCACTTCGCATCGAGATCACCGGCAAAGACAATGGTGGCGCGGTCGGCGCCGAAGTTGGCGGCGTGATAGGCCACCACGTCGGCGTGCGTGATATCGGCCAGCGAGCGCTCGCTGCCGCCCTGCGGGCGGCCGTAAGGATGTTTGCCGAACAACCACGCGCGCCCGTAGATGCCGATGATCTGCGAGGGATCGGAATCCTTGGCCGCCTTGATGAACTCGATGTCGCGGTCGCGGATCTTGGTGAATTCATCGGCGTCGAGATGCGGACGCAACAGCGCGTCGCTGAGCAGTTCGATCATCAAGGCGCGGTCACGCGCCAGGAACTGGCCACCGAAGGTGATCGACTCGGAACCGGCGCCCGCGTTGAAGCTGCCACCGACGCCCTCGACGGCATCGGCGAACTGGTACGCATCGCGTTTGCCGGCGCCGCGGTCGAGCAGTCCCGCCACCATCGAAGCCACGCCCGGCTTGCCGGCCGGATCACTGAGCGCGCCGCCGCGCACGAAACCACTGAATGCGATCAGCGGCACGTCTTTCTTCGGCACCAGCACGACGGTGAGGCCGTTCGGCAATACGAAACGCTGCGTGGCGGGCACCTTGATGCCCACCGGCATGCTCTGCGGGGTGTCGGCCGCGAATGCCAGCGAAGAGACCAGCAGGCACAACGCGGCGAGCAGGCCGCTGCGATTGATGCGGCTCATTTCTTCTCCTCCGCGGCCGCGTCGACGGCGGGCGATTGCAGCACACCCACGGTGCGGTGATTCTTCTGGAAGATCAGCGCGGCCGCCTTCTGCACGTCCTCGCGCGTGACCTTTTCATAGGTCGCCGGCGAATCGAACATCTTGCGCCAGTCACCTTCGTACACCTCGAACGCGCCCAGCATGTTGGCCTTGCCGTCGATGGTGGCAACCTGTTTCCAGAACGAGGAGGCGTACAGGTTCTTGGCACGCGTGAGCTCGGCCTCGGTGACGCCCTGCGCCACCACCTGCGCCAGCGCGGCGTCCAGCGCATTTTCGGCCTCGGCCACGTTGCCACCCTCGGGCAGCATCAACTGCAACCAGGTGAGTCCGGGATCGAAACCTTCCTGGAAGGAACCGTTCACTTCGATGGCGAGCTTCTTCTCCTCGACCAGCAAGCGGTGCAGGCGCGAGGAATCTCCCTCGGTGAGCACCGACATCAGCAGGTTGATGGCCGGACCCTGCGGGTCGTTCGCCGCCGGCGACTTGTAGGCCAGGTACAGCAGCGGGGTCGACGCATTACGTTCCACCAGCACGCGCTTCTCGCCGAGCTGCTCGGGCTCGACGGTGCGCACCACGGGCGGTGCTTCCTGCCGCGGGATGGGCTCGAGATATTTCTTCGCCAGCGCCACGCCCTCTTCCGCGCTGATGTCCCCGACCAGGACCAGCGTGCAGTTGTTAGGCGCGTAATAGGTCTTGAAGAACTTCTGCAGGTCTTCGACCTTCCAGCCCTGGATGTCGGAGGGCCAGCCGATGGTGGGAATCTGGTACGGGTGTGCGACGAAGGCGGTGGCCTGCACCTGCTCGACCAGGAAACCCTGGTTGTTGTCCTCCACCGAGAGCCGGCGCTCCGAGTAGACGACGCTGCGCTCGCTCTCGACCACCTTCGGATCGAAGGACAGGTTGGCGAGGCGATCCGCCTCGAGGTCGAACACCAGGTCGAGCGCGCTGCGCGGGATCCAGTCCATGTAGATGGTGACGTTTTCGCTGGTGGAGGCGTTGTTGGAGCCGCCCTGCCCCTCCATGAGCCGATCGAACTCGCCCGGCTGCCGCTTGCTGGTGCCGTTGAACATCATGTGTTCGAAGAAATGCGCCAGGCCGGTGATGCCCGGCACTTCGTTGCGGCTGCCGGCACGCACCCAGTTGTACAGCGCGATGTTGGGGATATCGCGGTCGGTCCAGATGATGACCTTCATGCCATTGGTGAGCGTGACGGAGTGCACCTGCTCGACGCCGGGGACTCGCGTCGCGGGCGTGGGCTTCGGGGCGGCGGCGCAGGCACCGGCGGCGAGGCCGAACCAGATCAATCCCGCGCAGAGTGCGCGCACCCTTGAAGCCATGACGCTACCTCGAAAAGGAATGCGTCACTTTACCTTCGCGGAAAAGAAAAAGCGCCGCGTGCGGGGGAAGTCGCTCGCGGCGCCAAGAAGCGAACACCGGGGAAGAGTTGTTCGCAGTCCTTTTTGAAGTGCGCCCTGGGCGCTACCTCGAAACCTTCACGGCGGAGATCGCCGACAGCTGCGCGCGCGCCAGTCGTGCATCGATGGGCGCAAACATCACGCTGCCACCGCGACGACGCTTGACCAGCATTCCCGCCATCGCCGGCCGCATGCTCGCGACACCCTGCGCGTGGGGAAGAATCAGCGTTACTGTCGATCTCGCCATCACGAGGGAATACAAAGCAACGGCCGTGCCAGCCGGCGAACCACAGGGAAATCAGAAGGTTGGCAGCGGCGTGTAGGACAGGCCGGCGCCAAAGTGACCTGTTGCGTCAGGAAGTGACGCAGCGACCGCGCAAAAGCTGCCGTGGTTCTGTCAATGCGCGGGCGGCAGCACCGGCACGCAGGGTTTTTTGGCGACTTGCAAGCCACCGCAGATGGCGCGGGCCTGCGCTTCGTCGCGCACCTCCGCCTGCAGGCGGTAGATGGTTTTTCCGCCGGACTCACCGACCACCACGCGCGGCTCGAGTCCATCGAGTGTGCCGGAGGCTTCGGTCTGCAGCTTCTTCCACTCGGCGTTGGCCCGATCAGCCGATGAAAATGCGCCGAGTTGAACGCCGAATCCGCTGCTGCCCGCGACAGCGGCCGGCGGCGCTTCCGGCAGCGACGCGGCTTCGCCCGGCGCGCCCGCCGGAGCGGGCGGCGCGGCCGCGGCGCCATTGCCGGGCGCGCCACTCCCGAGAGCAAAATTCTCGATGCGGATCCGCGCTTCGCGCGCCCACTTGCCGCTGGGGTATTGCGCCAGGAACTGCTGGTAAGACTCGCGCGTGTCGAGGCCCGCCGCATTGCGCCAATCCTTCTCCTCGGAGAGCTGCACGAGACGCTCGCGGGCGGTTGCGACCCGCGGGCTGTCCGGGTGCGCGGTGATGAACTGTTCGTACGACTCCGGGGTGTCGGCGGCCTGCGCCGATCGCCAATCGCTTTTCTCGCGGCTGCAGCCGCTGAGTGCGAGCAACGGGATTGCGAACAGCGTCACGAGTAAGCGGTTTGCCATTCGATTATTGTAAGACCATGGCTGATGAACCGAAACGCAGACTCTCCGACCGGCTGGGCATGTCACCGACCGTCATCTCGGAAAGCACCTCCATCGTCGGGGACGTCGTGACCCAGGGGCCCCTGATGGTCTCGGGGCATGTGCAGGGCAATGGCCGCATCGGCGGCACCTTGTCCATGAGCAAGTCCGCGCAGTGGGAGGGCGACATCAGCGCCCGCCAGGCCGTGATCGCCGGCAAGGTCACCGGCAAGATCGTCATCGAGGACAAGCTCGAGATCAGCTCCAGCGCGGTCATCGAGGGCGAGATCGTGGCCAAGGTGCTGGCCATCGCCAACGGGGCGCGCATCGAAGGCGCGGTCACCGTCACCAGCGGCAAGGCCATCCTGAAGTTCGACGAGAAGCGCACCAGCGACGCCGACGCGGCATAGTTACTCGGCTAGTTACAGCTCGAAAGGCCGTTCACCCAGTCAGTCAGCAGCTGCACGCCGGCGGTGTCGATCTTGTGCCGCGCCAGCGGCGGCATCGCGTCCGTACCGGTGCGGTTCACGCGCGCGACCACCACCGAGCGGGCCGCCGAACCTGGCGCGATCAGCCGCGGATCGCTGATCCCCAGGTTGCTGAGCGTGGGCGTGATGTCGCAGGCCTGGGTCTGGTTCAAGGCGGTGGTGTAGCGCAGGTCCATGTCCGAGGGCACGGGTCCGCCGGGACGATGGCAATAGGCGCAGTTCGAATGTAGATAGGCACGCGCGCGCTCGGCGAGTGGCGCGGAACCGGCCGGATCCGGGATCACGGGCAGCTGGGCCGCAGCCTGTGTCAACGCGGGTGTCAGCGTGTCGATGGTATTGAGCGTGGTGAGCTGGTTGGCGTTGCGGCCCGTGGCCAGGTAACCGATATCCCCATTGAGCTGGCCGATCTCCAGTCCCAGGCTGCGACCGGCCGCGGCCGTGTGGCATTGCAGGCATTGCGACTCGCTCGGGAATTCCCAGTCCTGGCCCGCGACCTGCACGGTCTTGCCGCCGATCACCCGCGTGGCCTCGGTTTGCTGCGCGTTCCATTCATAGGTGTAGCCGGCCCAGTTGCCGTCGCTGTGGCGCATGAACAGCCGCGTCTCCACCAGCTGCGAGCCGAGGGTGAAGTTCTTCATCAGCACGCTGCCGTTGGGGAAATCGAAATCGTTGCTGGTTTGATCGACGGTGATGTGCTGCCCATCGGGCAACGCCAGCCAGCGCGCCTTGACGGCGCCGTCCGAAAAGAAGGGCGCGTTGGGCTGGTAGGGGATCAGCCCGCTCGCGGCCTGCTTCGGATCGCCGGCGCTCACGCAGCCGGTGGCCGTGAGTTGCGTGGGAATCGTGCGGCCCGTGCCCGTGGCCGGCACCAGCTTGTGCAGCGTGCCGCCGAGATGCACGACGTAGATCTCGCCGTCGGCGTCCTGCGCGAACGAGGAAATCTGCAGGTTGGTGGCGCGCGCGGGTGAACCCGTACCCAACGTCAGCGTCGGGGCCGTGTCACGCGGGATCTGCCAGATGTTGCCGGTGGCGAAATCCGCGAACACGTAACGACCGTAGAGATTGGGAATCTCGTTGCCGCGATACACGAAGCCGCCCGTGGTCGACTGGCCGAGCGTGCGGCCGTAAACCGCGACGGGTGCAATCGGATTCGGATTGCTGCCGCAGTTCGAGTTGTAGCTGGTGTTGCCTTCGAAGCAGCGCCAGCCGTAGTTGCCGCCGGGCTTGACCAGGTCGACTTCCTCGAGCGCGCCCTGCCCCACGTCGTTGAGCCACAACTCGCCGCTCACGCGGTCGAAGCTCCAGCGCCAGGGATTGCGGAAGCCGTAGGCGTAGATCTCGGGGCAGTTGGACGAACCGTTGCCGGTGGCATTGCAACGCGCGTTGGCCGCGTATGGATTCGACGCCGGGATCGCGTAGGTCGTGGTGCTATTCGAATTCGCGATGTCGATGCGCAGCATCTTGCCGAGCAGCGTGGTCAACAACTGGCCGTTGCCGATGCTGCCGTGCACGTCACCGCCGCCGCCGCCATCGCCGATGCCGATGTACAGGTAGCCGTCGGGACCGAAGGCGATGTTGCCGCCGTTGTGGTTGCTCTCCGGGTCATCGACGTTGAACAACACGAGCTCGCTGCCCGTGGACAGCGTCGCGCCATTGTCGGTGGTGCGGAACTCGGACAGGCGATCCACCAGCCCGAGCGAAGGGTCGGTGGCGGTGTAGTACAGGTAGACGCGCGGATCGGTCGGGTAGTTGGGGTGGAAGGCCATGCCCAGCAGCCCGCGCTCATCGTTGGGACTGGTGGGATCGGAGTTCAACTTCGACGAGATGTCGATGAAACCGCTGGCGGACGAGACGTTGGCCGTGTTGTCGAACACGCGCACCTGCCCGGTCTTCTGCACCACGTACCAGCGCGCGGAGCTGTGCGGCGCCTGCAGCATCAAGATGGGCTGGGTGAAGTTGGGGAGGTTGGGGAATACGCGTTGCGTGTCGATCGAGATCCCGCTCGGCGGATCTCCGGCCAGGCAACTGCTGTTGCTGGGCCGGCTATCGAGGCCGGAAGTGCCGGTGGGAGTCGGGGTCGGCGCGGGAGTGGGCGTCGGTTCCGGTACCGGTGTAGGTGTCGGTCCGGGTGCGGGTGCCGGTGCCGGTGCGGGAGGTGGACTGGGAGAAGACCCGCCGCCGCCTCCACCGCCACATCCAGCAATGACGGCAGCCAGCGCCTGGATGAGCAGACCGGTGGCGATTCGTGGCGCGCGCATTTGAAAGTCTCCAGCTGCGTCGGGTTGGGCCCGCTGCTTGTTAGCAGCTCAGCACAGCGGTGGATCCCTGCCTACTTGTCAGGGTTCCGCGACAATGTTTACCGCGCAGGCGTCGATCCAGGTGGTGTCGCCGAGCGATTCTATGAAGCCGCAGTGCCCGCCGTGGGCTGTCGTGACTATGTCCAGGTGCGGCGTGCGCGCCAGGCGCGCCAGGTCCGCGGCAGCGATGATCGGGTCGTCGAGCGCGGTGATCACAGTGGCGGGCGCCGCCAGGGTTGTCAGACGACCGCCCGTGATGGCGTAGCCTGCGAGGTAGTCGTCCATGGAGGGATACTCGGTGTGCGCCAGCACCAGCTGGCGCGTCATCTCGCGCAAGTTCCGCACGCGCAGCAGGTCTTCGAAGTCGTAGTGATCGGGCCAGGCGATCTGCTTCTTCACCAGCGAGCGGCTCCACTTGCGCACGAAGTAGCTGTGGTAGATGCCCATGCCCTCCTCGAGAGTCACCAGCGTCGCAGCGGGATCGAGCACCGGTGACACGGCGAGTACGCGTTCGATCGGCAACTGCCGTCCTTCCGGATGTGCCGCCACGCGCAGCATGAAGTTGCCGCCCAGCGAGAACCCGGCCAGCGTCATCGGCAGTCCCGAAAACTTCGTCGCCAGCGTGCGCACGGCGCCGACCACCTCGGGCAAACGGCAGGAATGGAACAGCTCGCGATTCAGGTGGTGCGTGGCACCGTGATCGCGCAGGTTGAGGCGCACCACTTCGAAGTTGGCGGCAAACAGGCTTTGCGCCAGCGACAACAGGTAGGTGGAGTCGGCGCTTCCTTCCCAGCCGTGCAGCAGCACCGCGAGCCGCTTGCCGGGCTCGCGACCGCCCTTTTCCGAGTTGGAGTGGGCGGGACTGGCATGGAACGACTGCAGCGTGACGCCGTCACCGCAATCGAGCAGCAGCTCTTCGCTGGCGGCACGCATCGGGAGCGCACGCCGCTCGACGCGCGCACGCCGCCACGGCCAGTTGGGCAGGATGGTCTGGAAGTGCCGGCCGCGCAGCCAGCGACGGGGTCGGAAGGAGTTATTGAGCGGGAACCCGGTCACTGCTGGAAGGTGAAGCCTCTGGCGCGGATGCGGCGGGCGGCATCGTAACACCCTGCGGCAGGGCCTCCGGAACGCTCGCCGCGGGCGGCGACACCACCGTGTTGCCCTGGTCCGGCACGAGCTGCACGTCGGGCGCGGCAACGGCGGCGGCATCGGGCGCATCACTGGCCGGCACGATGGCCGCGGGATCCGCCGGTGGTGGCGCTGGCGCCGGCTCGCTAACTACCGGGCGGGCGCGCAGCGACTCGACCTCGGCATAGGCGGCGTCCAGGTCGGTGTGCAGGCCGGCGATTTCCGCGCCCTGCTGCCACCACATCCAGGCCATGAACCCGGCGGTACCCAGCGCGATGACGGCCAGCAGCCAGCCGAAGATGGCCGACCAGGGACGGCGCTCGGGCATGAACGTCGGCGTATCGATCAGCGGCGCGGGCGACGGCGGCGTCAGCACCGCGGCGAGATCGCCGTGCACGCGCTCGGCATGCGCCTCGAGCGTGGTCGCCATGAAACCGCGCAGCGCGCCGATTTCCTTTTGCAGCGTGGCGTCGAGCGCCGCGCGGATCTCCAGCGACATCCGCGGCAGCAGGTTCGAGATGTCGGCGCCTTCGGTCGGCGCGGCCGGTGCGGCCGGTGGTGCTTCCGGCGGCGGCGTCACCACGATGGCGGATTCATTGGCCGGCAGCAGTTCGGGGCGATGGTCCATGCCCTGGGCCATGCGCATGAAGGTGTCCCGCTCGGCGGTGCGGCGGTCGGCGACCAACTGCAGCTGGAACAACATCTTGGTGACGTCCGACTGCTTGATCTGCTTGGGCAACACGCCATCCGCGCCCAGCGCGCGCGCCTGTCCGGCGTACAGGTCGCCTTCCTGTGAGGTGTACATGAGGATGGGAATGGCCGAGGTGCGCGGATTGTTCTTGATGGTCTGCACGGCCTGGAAGCCGTCCATGCCCGGCATCATGTGATCCATGAAGATCACGTCGGGCTTGTTGCGCGTGAGGTATTCGATGGCGGCTTCGGCGGATTCCGCCGCATCCACCGTGATCTCGTGACGCTCCAGAATTCGCGCCAGGAATGCGCGCGCAGACTTCGAGTCGTCCACGACCAAGGCTCGCTTGGAGGACATCAGTTCGGCTCCCTCTCGGCAGGTTTATGGAAAGTGTAGCGTCATCGCGAGCGAGCTGTGCGCGTTCGCGGCATCGGCCGGAGAATTTTTTTTGCCATGCGTAAAATTTTTCGGCACCCGGACATGGGTTTGTCGCTCATCGATGGCAACGAGATGCGCGGCTCGAGCTAACACCGGCCGCGGCGCCGCATGGGCTGAAGGTCCCATGTGATCCAGCGCACGAAAGAATGAAATACACGCGGGCCGGTTCGCCTGCGTGCGAAACGGCCGACACATACTCGAGTCGTCGATGATTCCTGCGACCGATGTGGGTAAGTGCGTCGGGCAGGTCGAAGTCGGTCGGTAGCCCGAACAACAACAGGGCCGATTTCGAAAGGGTATTGGCGCAAGCCGCCCTGGGAGGGATTGCGGCCTGGATTAGGAACTGCGTTCCGCTCTTAACGGGGTCCCGATGGGACCCCGCTTATTTTCCGGGTTGGTGTTTTGCGCGGGCAACGCCGCCGAACCTTGCACCTTTTCATAGAACGCGATCAGGCGACGCGCCATGGCCTGCGACGCCCATGATTCGGCATGCGCGCGCAATTCGCCGCGGCGTGGATCGTCCTTGGGCAGGGAAAGTGCCTGGGCCACGGCGCTTGCGAACTCGCCCTCGTCTTCGGCGACCACGAAGGCGCCGCAGCCCGGCGTGAGAATGGAGCGCGTACCGAGCTCGGCGGTGGAAACCACGGGAGTCCCCTGCGCCATGGCTTCGAGCAACACCAACCCCTGCGTTTCAGTGCGCGAGGCGAAAACGAACGCGTCGCCCGCGGCGTAGCAGTCGGGCAATTCGGTGGCCCGGTCGAGATAGCCGATGAAACGCACGGCACTCTCGATACCCAGCGAACGCGACAACTTTGCCAGGTGTTCGCGTGCCGGACCTTCGCCGGCGATGACGAACAGCGCGTCGGGGCGTTGCGCGCGCAGGCGCACGAACATGCGCAGCAGGAAATCGATGTTCTTTTCGTAAGCCACGCGGCCCACGTACAGCAGCAGCGGCCGGTCGGCCGGCAGGTCAAAACGCTGGCGGAAGCGAGCACCGTCCCCGTGCACGTAACTGTCCGCGGGCAGTCCGGTCGGTAGCACCTCGATGGGCGTGGTCACGCCGTAGGCCAGCAACGCCTCGCGCATCGGCGCACTGGGCGAGATCAGCGCGGCGACGTCGTCGCATTGCGAGCGCGTGAAGTGCCGTGCGAGGAAGCGGCCGATGCGACGCGGCAGCACCGGCACGTAATGATGCAGGTAGTCCTCGAAGAAGGTGTGATAGGTCGCCACCAGCGGCAACCGGTGGGTGCGCGCGAAACCTGCCGCCGCGTAATGCGCGATGAATGGGGTATGGATGTGCACGAGGTCGACGCGTGCGGCCAGCTCCGCGTTCAGCACCTGCTTCAGCGCGCGGGAGTGGAAGCGCCGGTCTTCGGGATCCAGAGGTACGCCGCCCGAGGGCACCCGAATGATGCCCGGCTCGCGGTCGGTCGCGGCGCCGGGATATTCGGGCGCGACCAGAATGGTCTCGATCCCTTCACGCGCGAGGTCGCCGCGGAAAGTGCGGATCGAAGTGGAGACGCCGTTGACTCGTGGAAAGTAGACGTCGGAAACGAACAGTACCCGCATGCCTTTGGACTTATCCTTCTGGACTAGGCGAGCGACGCGCCGATCGAGCCGCTGATCACGCCTAACAAGGCGCCGACCAGCACGTCGGTCGGATAGTGCAGGCCGAGCACCACGCGCGAGGCGGCGATGGCCAGCGCCAGCGGCACCAGCACGAAGCTGAGCTCGGGGAAGGCGGCGCAGGCCTGCCAGGCGAAGGCCACCGCGTGCAGCGTGTGGCCCGAGGGAAAGCTGTAACGATCCAGCGGCGCCTGCGCCAGCGAGATGCCGGCGTGACGGATGAAGGGACGCTCGCGCACGAAAGTGCGCTTCAGGAATTTGTAGGTGGCGAGGTTGACGGCGCTGGTGGCCAGCATGATCAGGCCGACGCGCAGGCCGAGGCCGCCATACATGAAAGGCAGCGCCAGCATCAGCGCGTACCAGATGATGCCGTCGCCGAGGCGGCTCGCGGTCTTGAACAACACGCGCACCCAGGTGTGCTCCACGCCGCGGTTCAGACGGCGGCACAGCCGGTATTCGGCGTGATCGAAACGATCCAGCAGTGAGCTATGGGTCGCCATGGGGAAAGTAGTCTCTTCCCGGTACAAGGCAGGGTCGTTACTGAGGTATTAAGATTTTGTTGCCAAGTACCTGAATTTGCTCAGCCGGGAGCCCGCTGGGCCAAGAGGGTTTCTCCTACGAGGATATGCAAAGTCATCGCTACAATTTGCAGTCTCATGACCGGACGCTCTAACCACCGGGCCGCGGCCTGCGTCGCGCTCTTCTTTATGGCTCCCGCCTCGCAGGCGTTCGACGCCGTGGTCCTCGAGGTGCGGCTGGTGGAGATCGATGGAATGGTGGTGCAAGGCGCCAGTGCTCGACTCGACCTGCTCGACGAGAAGAACACGCGCGTCACCTTGAAGGCGCGCGACGCGGCCTTGCCTGACCCGGTCGGTCGACTCACGGATCTTCAGCTGGCCTGTGCGCGCCCGGTGGTCGCCGAACCCCGCTTCGGTTGCGAGGCGGGTAAATTCACGGCGCGCGGCGGTCCCCTCGGTTCGCTCGACATGAATGTCACGGCGTTGATGGATTCCGACACCGGCATCACCCGCTTTGCGGGCAAGGGCCTCAAGGTCGCGGGCACTACCGCGGCCGTCGAGGGGCGACTCGATCCGAAGGGCTGGCAAGTGAAGGCAACGACTGGCGAGGCCACCGTGTCGGCGCTGCGCAAGCTGGCCGCACCCTGGTTC
>Ga0164241_10002301_pt1 | contig 21017 bp, 13 predicted proteins | sample OricomyardsoilBY_FD_108780 | JGI IMG/M metagenome (GOLD analysis project Ga0164241, IMG submission 108780) | Backyard soil microbial communities from Emeryville, California, USA - Original compost - Back yard soil (BY) | ecosystem: Environmental > Terrestrial > Soil > Unclassified | place: USA... | reverse complement strand
TCGGAAGGACACAAGAAGATCGCCGAGTTCGCGGCCTCGAGCTGGGCCCAGAACCTCGGCGTTCACGCGACCGCGGCGAACATGGAGTGGAAGTCGCTGCTCAAGAAGCAGCTCTCGGGCGACTTCCAGATCTCGCGCGGCGGCTGGTGCCCCGACTATCCCGACGCGCTGACGTTCCTCGGAACGTTCCACTCGGCCGCCGACAACAACTACCCGGGCTACAAGAACCCGGCCTACGACCACATGCTCGACCTCATCAAGGGCGAGCACGACAAGCGCCACCGCAACGTGTTGATGTGCGCGGCCGAGAAGGGGCTCGTGCGCGACATGCCGGTGGTGCCGATGTATCAGTACACGCGCTCGATCCTCATGCGCCCCGAGGTGAAGGGCTACCTGCCGCAGTACCAAGACCACCACATGCTCAAGTGGGTGAGCCTGGAAGGGCAGGGCAAGAGCCCATGATGCGCTTCATCGTAGGCCGCCTGTTCGGCACGGCCATCGTCCTGTGGGCGATCGTGACGCTGTCGTTCTTCCTCATGCGCTTCGCGCCCGGCGGGCCGTTCGACAAGGACCGGAAGCTGCCCGCCAACGTCGAGGCGAACAAGTGGGTCATCTACGGCATGGGCGTCGAGCTGACGGCGCCGGTCGCGGGCACGGTCGACGCCGTCGCCGATGTCGAGCTGAAGAAGAAGGTGTACGACAAGGGGACCTTGCTCGCCGTGATCCAGCCGGAGGCCGGCGGCGAGCTCGTCGAGGTGCGGCTGCCGGCCGACGCGATGATCGTGGCAATGGCCGCGACCAAGGGGCAGACGGTCTTGCCGGGCTCGCGTATCGCGGTCGTGCCGAAGTCGCTGTGGCAGCAGTACACCGACGCCATCGGGCACTACGCGCTGCTCGACTTCGGCAAGACGTTCGAGTCCGAGGGTCGCACCGACGTGAGCGAGCGGCTCCTCAAAGCGCTGCCGATCTCCCTCGAGCTCGGCCTGTGGGCGATGCTCTTGGCGCTGTCGCTCGGCATCACCGCGGGCATCTTCGCGGCGCTCAAGCAGAACACCTTCGTCGACTACTCGGTGATGTCGGTGTCGATGCTCGGCATCTCGATCCCCACGATGGTGAGCGGGCCAATCTTCATCGCCATCTTCGTCATCGGCCTCGGCTGGCTGCCGCCACGCGGCTGGGAGGCCGAGATGGGGAGCCAGTTCTCGAGCTTCCAGCACCGCCTCTTGCCGGTCCTCACGCTCGGCCTCGCGTACGTGCCGACGGTCGCGCGCCTCACGCGCGGCGGCATGCTCGAGGTGGTGCGCTCCGACTGGTACCGCACGGCGCGCGCCAAGGGCCTGAGTGAAGGGACGATCGTCCGGCGCCACGCTCTGAAAGCAGCTTTACTACCGGTCGTGTCGTGGCTCGGGCCCGGCATGGCCGGCATCATCTCGGGCTCGGTCGTCGTCGAGCGCATCTACAGCGTGCCCGGGCTGGCCGATCACTTCATCCTGCCGGCGCTCGCGCGCGACTACCCGATGGTCATCGGCGCGGTCGTCGTCTACTCGATGATCCTAGTCGCCCTGAACCTGGTCGTCGACATCGCGTATGCCTTCCTCGACCCGCGCGTGAGGCTCACCTGATGGCCGCGCCGGTCAACACCGATGGTGAGCCGACGCCCAAGAGCCTGGCTCGCGAAGCGCTCAAGCGGCTCTTGCGCAACCGGCTCGCGATGGTGAGCTTCGGCTTCGTCGTGCTGCTCACGATCGTCGGCTTCATGTCGCCGATCTGGGAGCGCTACGTGACCCACTTCGCGCCCGACGATCCGCACGAGGACATCTCCAACGCGCCGCCGGGCGTGCGCGACATCTCGACGTATCACCCGACCTACGACGGCGATCCGAAGGGCTTCGCGCTCGTCGACTTCGACGGCAACGGCAAGCTCACCTGCCACCTGCGCGTGCAGAACGGCGTCGTGCCCGGCTTCCGCGAGCTGAAGCAGTGGTCGCAGACGCTCTACGACCAGGCCTGGGCCGCGTACCAGGCCGACGACAAGGACGGCGCCATCACCGAGCCGCTGGGCATCTTGCTCGGCTCGCTCGACTGCCCCGAGCTGCACCTGGCCGAGGAGATCGCGCGCAAGTTCTTCGATCGCTTGCACACCGACACCTACGACCGCGCGCGCGACAACGACGATCCGGTGGTCGGCAAGCGCAACAGCGACGGCTGGGTGACCTGGAAGGAGTACCCGCACGACGACCTCGACCTGCCCGAAGACCTGCGCGGCTACGGCCTCTCCGGCCCGGAGGCGTTTCGCCAGCTCGACGTCGATCACGACAACGTCTTGTCGCGCGCCGAGATCATCGAGCGCACGCGCTACTTCCGCTACGCCGCGTCGGGCAACGAGGGCGGGCGCGCCAAGAACTTCGAGCGCTTCATCTACGAGCACGACCAGGACGGCGATCTCGCCATCTCGCTGAGCGAGTATCCCGGCGCCCCCGAGCTGCACACGTTCCTGCTCGGCACCGACGGCAGCGGCCGCGACATGCTCACGCGCCTGCTCTACGGCGCGCGCCTGTCGATGATGATCGGGCTGCTCGCGACGCTCATCTCGCTCATCATCGGCGTCTTGTACGGCGCCACCGCGGGCTACCTCGGCGGGCGCATCGACAACCTGATGATGCGCTTCGTCGATGTGCTCTTCGGCCTGCCCTACATGTTCATCGTGATCCTGTTCATGGTGATCATCGACGACCGCAACAACGTGGTCTTGCTGTTCATGGCGCTCGGCGCGGTGCAGTGGCTGACGATGGCGCGCGTCGTGCGCGGGCAGGTGCTATCGCTGAAGAACCGCGAGTTCGTCGAGGCCGCGCGCGCCATCGGCGTGGCGCCGTTCGCCATCATCACGCGCCACCTCATCCCCAACGCCATCGGCCCCGTGGTCGTCTACGCGACCCTGCTGGTGCCCGCGGCGATTCTTCAAGAAGCTTTCCTGTCGTTCCTCGGCCTCGGCGTGGACATGAGCTGGGGCAACATGATCTCCGAAGGCGCGCGCAGCTCGGACGCGATGATCGCCACCCCGTGGCTCATCGTCTTCCCGGGGGTCGCGCTGGCGCTGACCTTGTTCGCGCTCAACTTCTTCGGCGACGGCGTGCGCGACGCGCTCGACCCGCAGCTCAAGGGCAAGTGATGGGCGCGATTGCACCGACGATGCCGGGCGAAGCGCCGCTGCTAGAGGTCAAGGATCTTGTCGTTCAGTTCAAGACCGACAACGGCTGGGTCAACGCCGTCGACGGGCTGAGCTACACGCTGCGCCGCGGCGAGACGCTGGGCGTGGTGGGCGAGTCGGGCTCGGGCAAGTCGGTCACGAACCTGGCGGTGATGCGCCTCATCCCGACGCCGCCCGGACGCATCCGCGCGGGCACCATCCGCTTCAAGGGCGAGGACATCGTCACGGCCAGCGACGCGCGCATGCGCAAGCTGCGTGGCAACCAGATCGCCATGATCTTCCAAGACCCGATGACCAGCCTGAACCCGTACCTGAAGATCAGCGCGCAGCTGGTCGAGGTCGTGCGGCTGCATCAGGGCAAGAGCAAGGCCGAGGCGCGCCAGCTCGCGGTGCAGATGCTCGAGCGCGTCGGCATCCCCGGCGCGGCGCAGCGCATGGACGACTACCCGCACCAGTTCTCGGGCGGCATGCGCCAGCGCGTGATGATCGCGATGATGCTGCTCAACAAGCCCGAGGTGCTCATCGCGGACGAGCCGACGACCGCGCTCGACGTGACCATCCAGGCCCAGATCCTCGACCTCATCAAGGACCTGCAGGGCGAGCTCGGCATGGCCGTGACGCTCATCACGCACGACCTCGGCGTGGTCGCGGGCATGGCCGATCGGGTGATCGTCATGTACGCCGGCCTGGTGATGGAGCAGGCCGACGCCGCGGATCTGTATCGCGATCCGAGCCACCCCTACACCATCGGCCTGCTCGACAGCATCCCGCGCGTCGACCGCCCGAGCGAGCGGCTCTACTCGATCCCGGGCCGCCCACCCGAGCTGTCGGGGCGCAGCGAGGGCTGTCCGTTCGCGCCGCGCTGCGCCTTCGCGCAGGCCGTCTGCCGCACCACGCTGCCGCCGCTCATCGCGGTCACGCCCGGGCACCTGTCGCGCTGCCACTTCATCGCCGAGGTGCGCGCCGCGCACGCCGGCAAGCGCATCGTCGAGGGCGCGCGGGCAGGGCAGGGGGGCCTGGCATGACGATGCAGACGGACTCCTCGATCCCGAAGCCCGAGCCGCTCATCGCGACGCATGGCCTGCGCGTGCACTTCCCGATCTACCAGGGCCGCATCGTGCGGCGGCGAACGGGCACGGTGCGCGCCGTCGACGGCATCGATCTGTCCATCGATCAGGGCGAGACGCTCGGCCTGGTCGGCGAGTCGGGCTGCGGCAAGTCGACGACCGGGCGCGCGCTCCTGCAGCTCTATCCGCCGGGCGTGGCCGAGGTGTACGGCGACGTCATCTATCGCCGCCAGGACCTCGTGCAGCTCGGTGCGAGCGCGGACGGGCAGCGGCGCATGCGGCCGCTGCGGCGCGACCTGCAGATCATCTTCCAGGACCCGTACGCGTCGCTGAACCCACGCATGACGGTGCAGCAGATCGTCGGCGAGCCGCTGAAGGTGCATGGCCTGGCGAAGTCGCGCGCGTCGCTGCGCCAGGAGGTCGAGCACCTGCTCGACACGGTCGGCATGTCGCCGAGCATGGCGAGCCGCTACCCGCACGAGTTCTCGGGCGGCCAGCGCCAGCGCATCGGCATCGCACGCGCGCTGGCGCTGAGGCCGAAGTTCGTCGTCTGCGACGAGCCGATCTCGGCGCTCGACGTGTCGATCCAAGCGCAGATCATGAACCTCATGGCCGAGCTGCAGGAGCGCCTCGGCCTGACCTACCTCTTCATCGCGCACGATCTGGCCGCCGTGCGCCACATCTCGGACCGCATCGCGGTCATGTACCTCGGGCGTATCGCCGAGCTGTCGAAGGCCGAGACGGTCTACGATCGGCCGCTGCACCCCTACACGCAGGCGCTCATCAGCGCCGTGCCGGTGCCCGATCCGTCGCAGAAGAACCGCACGCGCATCCGCCTGGACGGCGAGATTCCGAGCCCGCTGAACCCACCGATGGGCTGCCGCTTCCACAACCGCTGCCGCTACGTCGAGCCCGACTGCAAGACGATGGAGCCGCAGCTCATGGAGGTCGAGCCCGGCCACTTCGTCGCGTGCCATCCGGTCCAGCGCGGCGAGCGCTTCACGGTGCGCGAGGCCCCCGCGCGCCCCTTAGGGCGCGCCGCGAAATAAGTGTAGGCGGATCGACATCGAGGCGCCGCGGCAGCTAGGAGCGGTTCCGAAGCAATATCTAAACAGTGTCGCATTGGCCGAGAGACGGGCGCTCAGTTCGTGTGCGCCCAGCGATCGTATTGACCCATGAGCCAGTCGCTGATGAGCTTGCCGAGCCGATCGTGGCCCTTGTTCGTGAGGTGCGCGAGGTCGCCCGAGATCCAGCCCTTCGAGAGCCACGTCTGCAGCCCCTTGGCACCGCCCATGGCGCCCATGGTGTCGAAGAAGGCGCAGCCTTCCGCGGTCGCGACCTTACGCTGCGCGTCGTAGATGGTGTCGAGGTTGGGATCGATCTTGCTGCCGCCGACCTCGCCCTGCGCGAGCGGCCCGACGATGAGGCAGGCCGCTTTCGGGGCGCCGGCGCGGAGCGCGCGCAGCGCCTTGGTCATGTCGTCCGTGTGGCCCTTGAGCGACAGGCTCTCGTCGACGCGCTCGTTGCCGCCGAAGCTCAAGACGAGCAGGCCGGGTGCGCGCGCGGCGACCTGCGCCTTGAGGTGGGCCGCGTCCGCGTTGAGCCAGCGGCGCGCGCGCATACCGAGGATGCCGATGGCGTCGAGCTGCACGCCCGAGGTGCCGTGCTCGAGGTTCACGCCGTAGACCTTGACCACGCCTTCGCCGCCCGCGCGGACCTTCAGCGACTTGGCCGGCTGCTCGAGGACCTGGCGCCACACCAGGTCGGTCGCCGCGCCGGCCTTGGTGTCCTTGGTGTAGGTCGACTTGGTCGCGCCATCGATGAAGAGCTGCAGCACGCCGCCCTTGGGCACGGCCTGGTAGTAGATCTCGACGGCGGTGATCTCGCCGTCCTTGGTCTCGAAGGTCGTGCTGGCGCCGCCGTGCGACGTCGCGACGACGCCGCCGTAGCCGTAGTTGCCGGCCTTGACGTCGCCCGAGATCACCGCGAACGCGTCCCAGCCCGAGCGCTTCATGCGCACGCCGTCGCGCAGGTACCCGTCGAAGGTCGGCGACGGCAGGATGAAGCCGGGGCCGGCGTCGCCGAAGCGAGCTTGCAGGGCGTCGCGCACGACGCTCGTGAAGCCGTCGCTGATGATCGCCGAGTCGCCGTACCAGGCCACGCGCGTGATGCCCTTGGCGCTACCGTCCTCGAGCCCGTGCAGCGTCGTGAACCACGACCCGAGCGCACGACCCGCGCTCGGATCCACGTCCGGGGAGGCCGCGCGCGCCGAGGCGCCGAGCGGCAGAGCCAGTGTCAGAGCCAGCAACCAGGAAGTCTTCATCGGCGTCTCCAGCAGTCTTTCCACCCGAGCTGCGGATCTACGGGCGGGTCGCGCGGCTGGCAAAGAATCCGATCTGGGCAGCCAGCGGCGCGCGCTCGCGGCCCAGGACAACTACCGCAAGCCATCTATTGCGGAGGGCCAGTCGTTGGACTATGGTCCCAACTCGAATCGGGGCGTGGGGTCCACCCAGTGGTCCTTCTTGGGAGCACCGTATGGGTTATGAGTTTGGTCTGAGCCGACGGATCTATGGCGTCGTGACGGCTGTCGTCACGGACAACAAACATCCTGAGGGCCAATACCGCGTCAAGGTCAAGTTCCCGTGGATCCACGACAAGGATGCCGGGGACAAGGAAGACTACGTGAGCTCGTGGGCGCGCGTCGCCTCGCCGTTCGCGGGCAAGGGACGTGGCTTCTACATGCTGCCCGAGCCCGAGGACGAGGTGCTCATCTCGTTCATCCACGGCGACATGCGCTACCCGGTGGTGGTCGGCTCCTTGTGGAACGACAAGGACCTGATGCCGGTCAACGACAAGGCCCCCAAGGCCTCGACGGACCCGGCCGGGAACGACCTCGGCATCGACAAGACGTGCAAGGACAACAAGGCCCTGTCCGGCAAGAACACGTCGCGCTTCATCCACACGCGCGGCGGCCTGACGCTGCTCTTCGACGACACAGACGGGAAGGAGAAGATCTCGCTGTACACGAAGAAGGGCCACATGCTGAACATCAATGACGAAAAGGACGTTCTCTGCATCTACGATGCGGACAAGAAGACGTACCTGACGCTCGATGCGAAGAACAAGTCGATCAAGATGCACTCCGACAAGGACATCTGGATCGACTGTCCCAACGGTGAGTTCAAGCTGACGTCCAAGACCATGGACATGAAGGCCTCGCAGACGGGCAAGATGGAGACGGGCACCTCGTTCGACACGAAGGTCGGCTCGGCCTCGACCTGGAAGGCGTCGAGCACCCTCAACATGGAGTCGGGTGGCACCATGACGATCAAGGGCGCGACCATCAACCTGAACTGATCCCTTCACTGTGCTCCGGGCCTACCGCCTGGCCCTCCGCAACGCCGAGCCTCACCGCTCGGCGTTTCGCGTTCAGGGGCCGACCCGAACGGTTTCGGAAGGTGCGCGGCGGCGTGTCGTGTGACATGGTGCGCTGCTTCGTGGGCTGGGCCCGGAGGCATGTCTCGCTCCTATGGTGCTGCGATCGCCCGCTCGGAGTCGCATCTCGGATGACCAGCTTCGTCGTCGCCTTCTTCGTGAGCCTCGCGGTCGCCACCTTGGCGACCCCGCTGGTCTTGCGAGTCGCGCTGCGCCGTCGCCTCTACGACCTGCCGAACGAGCGTAAGGTCCACGCCCGGCCCATCCCGCGGCTCGGCGGCGTGGCCATCGTGATCGCGTTCTTCGCGCCCGTGACGGGCCTGTTGCTGGTCAACGCGGGCGCCTCGAACGCGCTGGTACAGACGCCGTCGCACCTCGTCGGCCTGTACATCGGCGGCTTCCTCATCGCGGGCCTGGGGCTCTTCGACGACCTCAAGGGCGCCAACGCGCTGCAGAAGCTCATCGTGCAGGTCGGGGTCGGGGCGCTCATGTTCGCGCTCGACTACCGCATCGACGCGGTCTCGAACCCGTTCGGTGGGGTCATCGATCTCGGCATGCTGAGCCTGCCGGTGACGCTCGTCTGGTTCGTCGGCGTGATCAACGCAGTGAACCTCATCGACGGCCTGGATGGCCTGGCTGGCGGCATCGGGCTCATCTCGGTGACGACCTTGTTCGCGCTGTCGATGATGGACGACAACGTGCTGGCCTCGCTCTTGTGCAGCTGCCTCGCGGGCGCGCTGGTCGGCTTCCTGTTCTTCAACTTCAACCCCGCGCGCATCTTCATGGGCGACACGGGCTCGTTGTTCCTCGGCTTCGTGCTCGCCGCGTTCTCGATCTCGACGTCCACCAAGGGCTCGACCGCGGTCGCGCTGACCGTGCCGATCCTGGCCCTGGGCCTGCCGATCCTCGACACCATGATGGCCATCGGGCGGCGCGTGCGCGCCAAGCGCAACATCTTCTCGGCCGATCAGGAGCACATCCACCATCGCCTCCTGCGGGCCGGCTTCAGCCACCGCAGCGCGGTGCTCACGCTCTACACCGTCGCGGCCGTGCTGGCCGCCGCGGCGCTCGTCGCCAAGGCCGCGTCGCAGCCCATCGCCGGGCTCATCGTGCTGGCGGCCGGGATCGTCTTGTTCGTGCTGCTGCGGGTGCTGATGCAGCGGCGGCCGGCGACCGACGACCCGTTCGGACGGGACGGGCTCATGGCGCGCGCGGCCATCGATCACCGCGCGCAGCGTATGCGCGACGCGAAGAGCCCCGCGGCGCTCGCCACCGAGCTGGCCGCGCTGGCGTTCGACACGCACGCGCTCGCGGTGATCGTCGTCGTCGGCGAGCGCGCGCTGTATGCGCAGGCGCGCGTCGCGCAGGCGCACGAGGCGCTGTGGCCGGTCGCGGTCTACCGTGTCCCGCTCGATGCGCGGCCCGATGGCGCGGCCAGCGTCGAGGTGCGCTACGCGCGCGACGAGCACGCCGACCTGGCGATCGCCTTGCCGTGGGAGCGCGTCGCGCCCGCGCTGACCCAGGCGCTGAGCCGCCTCGCGTGGGTGCCCTTGCAGGACCAGGTGGTGGCCGTGGCTGCGCCTGGTGACGCCATCGTCGTGCCGTCCCTCGATCGCGAGCTGCGTGAGCTCGCCACCACGCCATTCTGACCATGCGCGTCGTCGCCCTCAACCAGTTCTACCGGCCGAGCCAGGTCGCCACCGCGCAGCTCTTGAGCGAGCTGTGCGAGGGCCTGGCGCGGCGCGGCCACGAGGTCACGGTGGTGACCGCCGCGCTCGGCACCACGAGCGCCCACGAGCATGGCGTCGACGTCGTGCGCGTCGGCGCCACGCGCCTCGGCAAGGCCAAGCTGTGGCACCGCGCGCTCGACTACGGCTCGTTCTACGCGAGCGCCGTGGCCGCCATGGCGCGTATCCCGGCCGACGTGTACCTGCCGCTCACGACGCCGCCGCTCATCGCGGTCGTGGCGCAGCTCGCCGCGCTGCCGCGCCAGACGCCGGTCGTGTCGGTCGTGCAGGACCTCTACCCCGACGTGGCCGTGGCGCTCGGCGCGGTGCCTGCGCACGGGCTCGTGCACCGCGCCTGGGAGGCGGCGACGCGGCTGAGCCTGCGCGCGTCGGCGCGGGTGGTCGCGCTGTCGGACGCGATGGCGCGCCGGCTCGGCGAGTACGGCGTCCCGCCCGAGCGCCTCGACCTCATCCCCAACTGGGCGCTCGGTGAGCTCGACGGGGTCGCCACGGGCGCCGAGGCGCGCCTCGAGTACGGTCTCGGCGAGCGCTTCGTGGTCATGTACTCGGGCAACCTCGGCGCTGGGCACACCTTCGATACCTTGCTGGCGGCCGCGCGGCGCTTGGCCGATCGCCAGGACATCGTGTTCGCGTTCGTGGGCGAGGGGCTGCGTCGCGGCGAGGTCGAGGCGGCCGCGCAGGCGCTGCCGAACATCCGCCTGTTCCCGCTGGCGCCGCGCGAGCGCCTGGCCGAGAGCCTGGCCGCGGGCGACCTGCACGTGGTCACCATGCGCGATGGCGTCGAGGGGCTGATCGTGCCGAGCAAGCTCTACGGCATCCTCGGCGCGGCGCGCCCGGTGCTGTTCATCGGCCCCCGATCCGACATCGGCACCATCATCGATCGGGCGGGCGCCGGCAGCGCGCTCCACAACGGCGACGTCGACGGGGTCGTGCGGGTGATCCGCGAGGCGGCCGCCCTGCCCGATCGCGGTCGTGCGCTGGGCGCCGCGGGCCGCGCCCACCTCGAGGCGGAGCTCGGCCGCGAGCGCGCGCTCGATCGTTACGAGGCGAGCTTGACCCGAGCGCTGGGAACCGCGATCCAGAAGCGTCAGCCCGCCCAGAAGCCGACATCCAACGTTCGGAGTAGACCGTGACCAAGCGCCCCCCGGGCCGAGAGCTCTCGAAGCTCGACACGCCACTGCCGGAGTCGTCGAACATCGACGTCTTGCCGGGCGGCTTCGTCGCGCGCCGGCCGCTCGACGAGGACCCCGAGCAGAGCTCGTTCCTGGGCATCCTCGGCGGCTACTGGGCCGTGCTCATGCGGCGCAAGCTGGTGGCCGTGGCGGTGCTCGCGCTGACGCTCGGCGCTGGCTACCTCTGGCTGCAGCAGCAGACGCCGATCTATCGGGCCACCGCCAAGGTCATCATCAACTACGACCCGCCCAAGGTCTGGCAGAACGTACGCGACGTCGTCGAGCTCGGCTCGCCCAAGGAGTACCGCGGCCAGCTCACCTACTTCGAGACGCAGTACAAGATCATCAAGAGCTTCGAGATCGCCGAGATGGTGCTCGATCGTGAGGGCCTCTGGAATGACCCGCACCTGCTCGGGCTCGACCAGAAGAAGGACATGAGCCCCGCGGAGATCCAGCACGCGATGGAGTCGATGCACCAGCCCTCGGTGCTCTCCGACCGCATCGGCGTCCGGCCCGTGCCGAACTCGATGATGGTGTTCGTCGACATCGAGGACCCCGATCCCGAGTTCGCGCAGCGCCTCGTGAACGCTGTCGCGAAGGCCTACAAGGACCAGAACGTCTCGTACAAGCAGAAGATCGTGGCCGAAGCGACCACCGATCTCGCGAGCAGCCTCGAGGCCAAGAAGCACGAGGTCGAGGACGCCACCAGCAAGCTCATCGCCTTCGAGCAGGAGAACAACGCGGGCAGCATCTCGGCCTCGAAGGACGCCATCGACGAGCGCATGAAGAAGCTGAACGAGGACCTCACCGACGCGCTCACGATGAAGTTCCAGCTCGAGGCGCAGTGGACCAACCTCGAGCCGTACGCCAAGGCTGGCGGCGATCCGTTCCGCGCGAAGTCCTCGGTCATCCAAGAGAACGAGGTGATCCGTATCCTCAAGGCGCAGATCGTGACGGTGCAGTCCGAGCTGGCCGCGCTGCGCGCGCGCTACCTCGACAAGCACCCCGACGTGATCGCCAAGGAGCAGCAGCTCGCCACGCTGACCGGCATCGCGCGTAAGGAGGTGCAGTCGTCGGCGCAGGCGGTAGGAAAGAAGCTTGACGAAGTGCGCGACGTCGAGTCGAAGATCCGCGCGCAGCTCGAGGACGTGCGCAAGGAGCAGCAGAGCACGTCGATCCTGGCGCTCGAGTACGACCGCAAGTCGGACCAGAAGAAGCAGCTCGAGGACACCGAGCTGAACATCTCGAAGCGTCTGAGCGAGATGCGCGAGTCGTCGAAGTTCGAGGCCAACAACGTGCGCTTGCTCGACGAGGCCATCAAGCCGGCGGCGCCGTTCTCGCCGCGCCGTGGGCTGGTGCTGGCGGGCGCGTTCGTGCTGGGCATCCTGCTGGCGTTCGCGGCCGCGCTGCTGGTCGACTACGCCGACGCGACCGTCAAGGACTGGAAGGACCTCGAGGACCGCCTGGGCCACAAGGTGCTCGGCGTGGTGCCGGTCATCGGCGCCAAGACCGGACGTCAGATGACCCCCGAGGAGCGGCGTGAGCGCGACCTCTACATCTTCCAGAACCCGAGCTCGAACGTGGCCGAGGCGAGCCGCTCGCTGCGCACGAACCTCTTGTTCATGAGCACGTCGCAGAAGATCGACTCGCTGCTCATCACCTCGGCCTCGCCGTCCGAGGGCAAGTCGATGATGGCCGCGCACGTGGCCACCTCGGTCGCCGCGAGCGGGGCGCGCGTCCTGCTCATCGAAGCGGACATGCGCCGCCCGCGCCTCGCCAACTCGTTCAAGGTGCGCACCGACGTGGGGCTCTCGACCGCGCTGGTCGGGCTCGAGTCGATCGATCGGTACACCCAGAAGACCGAGATCCCGAACCTCGATCTGCTGCCCTGCGGGCCGGTCCCGCCGAACCCCGCCGAGCTCCTGCACACGCCGCGCTTCGCCGAGCTGCTGGCCGACATGAAGCGGCGCTACGACACCATCATCTTCGACTCGCCGCCGATCCTGCCCGTGGCCGACGCGCTCGTCCTGGCGCAGCAGGTCGACGGTGTGCTGGTGGTCGTGCGCGCCGGTCAGACGAGCCGCCACGCGCTGCGCCACGCGCTGCGCAACCTCGCCACCGTCGAGGCGCCCGTGCTCGGCGCGGTGCTGAACTACCAGACCCACAAGAAGGGCGGCGGCTACGGCTACGGCTACGGCTACGGCTATGGCGACGGCGGCTATCGGTCGAAGACCGAGGCCGAGGTCACCTGACCACAGCGCGGCAGACGCAGCGCGTGCGGGTGCCGACCTTCCAGCCGGCGTTCAACGCCCACTGGGAGCGCGCGACCATGCCCGAGTGGCTGCTCGTGCTGGTGCTGATCGCCGCGCCACTCGCCATCGGCGGCGTGCACCTGGCGACGCGGCTGGCGCTCGGCGGGGTCACGTTCGTGGCGTTCGTGTGGGCCGCGCAGCGCCTCGCGCGCGAGCAGCGGGTGGTGCGCGTGGGGCTCTTCGGCTGGGCGCTCGGGGTGGCGCTGGTGGTCACGTTCCTCCAGCTCGTGCCGCTCCCGGCCGGGCTCGTGCACGCGCTCAGCCCGGCGTCGCACGACGCGCGCGCGACGGCCGCGTCGATCGCCGCGCAGGCCACGCCCGACTGGATGCCGCTGAGCCTCGACCAGGCGCGCACCGCGGCGGCGTTCGTGTCGTTGCTGACGGTGACGCTCGTCTATCTCACGACCACGAGCCTGCGCTCGGACTCGAGCGTGACGGCGCGCCTGACCATCGCGGTCGAGGTCGCGGCGCTCGCGGTGCTGGTCGTGGGTGTCGTGCAGGAGCTGCTCGGGCTGCACGCCATCTTCGGGTCGTACGCGGCCTCGACCGACCTCACGCAGACCCCGTTCCTCACGACCTTCGTGAACCCGAACCACGCGGCCGCGCTGTTCGTGTTGGGGTCGTTGGTGGCGTTCGGCGCGTCGCTCGCGTCCGATCGGGCGCAGCGCTGGCACCTGCCCGTGGGCGTCGCGCTCGGCCTCGGCGTGCTGGTCACGCTGTCGCGCGCGAACGCGCTGCTGCTGGTCGCGGGGCTCCTGGCGCTGACCATCCCGCCGCTCTTCGCGAAGCGCCACCGTGACCTGCGCCCCCGTCTCTTGCGCCTCTTGATCGGAGCGATCTGCTGCCTGTTCGTCGGCATCGTGCTCATCGGACCCGAGCGCTGGCTCTCCGAGATGGGCTCGCTCGGCTCGGTCGACCTGGCGCACAACGGGCTCGTGCGCGAGTGCTGGCGCACGGGCCTCGAGATGACGCTGGCCGCGCCCGCGCTCGGCGTCGGCAACGGCGCCTTCGGCCTGGCCGCGGCCGCGCATACGCGCGACTGGGACATTGGCCTGATGACGTTCAGCCACAACGGCGCGCTGCAGACCACCGCCGAGCTCGGCCTGCCGCTCGGCGGGCTGGTGCTGCTGCTGGTGATCGGCGCGTTCGTGCTCGGGCTCGTGCGCGCCCGCCACGACCTGCCGACCTGGGGCGCGGTGGTCGCGCTCGGCGCGCTGATGGTCCAGAACCTTGTCGACTTCTCGTTGTGGATCCCCGGCGTCGGTATCCCCGCCGCGGCGGTCGCGGGCATCGTCATCCTGAACACCTGGCCGGAGGGCAAGCGCCGCTGGCTCGACAGCGCGTGGCGCTGGCCGCTGGCCGCCAGCGCGGCACTGCTCGGGCTATTGATCGTGGTCGTGCCGATCGCCTGGCGCGACCGCCCCGACGCGGCCGGCGCGGCGGCGCGTGCGGCGCTCGTCGCCAGCGACCCCAGCCTGGTCGACCGGCGCGAGCTGGCCGCGCAGCACCCGCACGACTTCGTGGTGCTCGCGCTCGCGGGCGCGCTCGCGGATCGCGCGGGGCAACGCGCCGAGGCGATGGCGTGGGCCGAGCGCGCGCTGGTGTTGGCCCCGAGCGAGCCATCGACGCTCGGCACGGCGGTGCGCATCCGCCTCGCGGACAACGACGCCGCGGGCGCCGCGACGCTGGTCGAGGCCATCGATCTGCAAGGCCACGTCGGCCGCCGCGCCGCGCTCGAGCTGGTGCTCGCGGCCAAGACCAGCCCGGCCGGCGGCGCGCTGATGGAGCGCTACTTCGGCGCCGACGTCACGCGCTCGGTGCAGGCGGCCGGGCTGCTGGTCGAGCGCGGTGAGCTCGCCGCCGCCAAGGCGCTGCTGCGCTGGTCGATGGAGCACCACCCCGATGATCCGGTGGCCGCCGAGGCGCTGGCCGCGCGCTCGCTCGACAGCCAGGCCGCCATGAGCGAGCTCGCGAGCCATGCGCTCGCCAAGGCGGGCCTGGTCGAGGACCCCGCGCTGCGCCGCCGCTGGTCGTGGCTCGGCTACTATCTGCAAGGCCGCGCGGAGCTCGGCGCGGGCCACCAGAGCGCCGGCTGGCTCTCGCTCATGGCCGCGGCCGACGAGGCCTCCGACGTGCACACCGCGCTCGGCACCGATCGGGTGGCGGCCTTGATCGACGCGGGCAAGGCGGCCTCCGCGATGGGCCGCGCCGAGCTGCTCGACGACGTGCTGGAGCGCCTGCGCAGGCTCACCATCGAGGGCGGCTGGCCGCTCGGCGAGTACCACTTCCTGCTCAGCCGGAAGGCCGAGCTCGCGGGCGACCTGACGCTCGCCATCCGCGAGATGCACGAGGCGCTGCGCCAGCTCGGCCAGGTCGTCGCGTACCACGATCGGATCGCCGACCTGTTCTATCGCGCCCACGATCCCGACGCTGGCGCTCGCGCCCGGGCGCGCGCCCGCGCCCTCGAGAAGTCGCCTAGATGATCCTCCGGTAGAGCGCCTCGAGGCGCGCCGCGAGCGGCTCCCAGGCGAAGCGCTCGGCCAGCCTGCGGGTCCCGGTGGCATACGCCGGACGCCCACGCGCGAGCACCTCGTCGATCGCCTGCCGCACCCGGACGGCATCGCGCGGCACCACCAGCCCGGCGCCGTCCGCCGCCACGTCCGCCGCCAGCCCGACCTGCTCCGACACGATCAGCGGGGCGCCCTGCTGCGCCGCCTCGACCACCACGATGCCGAAGTTCTCGTCCTCGGAGAGCAACACGAAGGCCGCGGCGTGCGCGTACCAGGCCGCCTTGCGGGCCGCGTTGCGCTCCGCGCCGACCCGATGGACGCGCGCGTGCGCCAGCCGATCGAGCTCGGCGCCGTGGCCGAGCTCGTCGGGCCCGACCAGCACCACGTCGAGCTCGAGCCCGCGCGTCGCCTCGATGAGCAGCGCCAGGCCCTTCTTGCGCGCCACGCGGCCGAGGAACAGCAGGTAGGGCCGCGGCCATGGCGACGGCTCGGGACGCACGAGCTCGTGGCCCACGCCTTGCGGCAGGCGCTCGATCGGCGCGCTCGAGCGCAGCGCCCGCACCGCCTCTTCCTCGTGCGCGGTCGACACCTGGATGGCCGCCGCGCCCTCGAGGTTCGCACGCTCAATGGCGTGATAGTAAAGTGACTTGACCTTCGCGCGCTCGCGCAGCGACCACGCGTCGAGCATGCCGCACGGCCGCACGACGTAGGGTACGCCGCGCGCGCGCAGCGCCCACATGGCGCTCGTCATCGGCGCGTTGAAGAGCCCGTGCACATGCGCCACGTCGAAGCTGCGCGCCTCGCGCCAGACGGCCGCCAGCATGGCCACGGACGGGTAGGGCGGCCCGAGCCAGTCGCTCCGGAACGTGCGCAGCGTGTAGCTGTCGGGCGGCGGCGCCGGCTGGTTCGGGGTGCCGAGCGGCGCGCGCACGCGCCCTGGCGCGACGTCGCCGCCCATCACCGTGACGTCGTGGCCACGCGCCGCGAGCGCCGCCGCCATCTCGCGCACGACCCGCGACGGCCCGCCCCAGTCGAGCGCCACGCCAGCGTTGAGATGCAGGATCCGCATGCGCCGCGTGGTATAAACCAGCCGCCTCGCGAATGAAGTGGCTTTTACCCATCTGGCTCGTGCTCTCGGCGTGTGGACGCGACCCGCAGACCACCTGCGCGCCCGACGTCGTGATCGCCGATGTCACGCCCGACGCCGCGCCCGACGCCACCGTGGACAGCACCCCCGAGAAGGAGACGTCCGCGCCTGACACCAGCGTGCCCGACGTCGAGGCGCCGGCCTGTCCCTGGGAGGACTGGGCCGACGGCCTCGGAGGCGGCCGCGTGGACATGGTGGCGTTCGACCCGCGCTCGCTCGGCACCGTCTGGGCCAGCTCGGGCTCGACGCTCTTGCGCTCGACCGACGGCGGCCTCACCTGGCTGCCGCGCTCCGAGGACGTCGCGCCGACGCGCCTGGCGTTCCCGCCCGATGACCCGAAGGCGCTCATCGCGGCCTCTGGCAGCGGCCTCTGGAGCTCGGACGACACTGGCCGCCACTTCGACAAGCTCGCGCTCGGCGGGCTCAACGCGCGCTCGCTGCTGCTCCACCCGGCGAGCCCCCAGCGCGTCTTCGTAGGCACCAACGGCGGCGGCATCCTGCGCTCCGACGACAGCGGCGCGCACTTCACGCCCGTCGATGTCGGCGTGCCGCGCATGTACGTGGCCGCGCTCGACGGGCCCGAAGACGACGCCACCGTCGTGCTCGCGACCGGGCTCTTGCAGTCCGACACCTACGGCCCCGCGAGCAGCGGCGTCATCCTGCGCTCGGCCGATGGCGGCCTCTCCTGGACGACCGTCGCGGGCGGCGCCGACGTGGTCTCGGGCTACGATCTGAGCATCTGCCCGAGCGACCCGAAGCACGCGCTGGCGGCCGTGCGCAACGGCGTGCTCGAGTCCAAGGACGGCGGCCTGACGTGGGACCGCGTGGCGCTGCTCGGCACGCTCGACGCGCTGTCGATCGCCTGGGCCGCCAACACCTGTGACAGCTTCTGGGTCTCGGTCTACCAGCGCGGCGTCTACCGCGTCGACGACGGCGGCCTGACCCTCACCGGACCCGCGGTCGACGGCTTCGACTTCGAGCTCGCGCGCTTCGCCGGCACGCTCGCCGCGCACCCGGCCGACCCGTCGGTGGTGCTCGTGGCCACGCACGCCGGCCTCTACCGCAGCGCCGACGGCGGCTTCCACTGGAGCGCGGTGCCGGCCTCGCGCGGCCTGCAGATCTTCGACCTCGCCGCGGCCGGCGGCCGCGTGTGGATGGCGACCTGGGGCAACGGCCTGTGGACGCGCACCGCCGACGAGCCCTGGGCCAAGGACCCGAGCGTCATGCGCGACCTGGTGCAGGCCGTCGTGCCCGATCCGCGCGACCCGAGCCGCGTCATCGTGGGTGCGCTCGACGCGTGGTTCACGAGCGACGGCCCGGGCGAGTTCGTCGCCGTGCCGGGGCTACCGAACCTGTTCGACGCGGTGGGCCTCGACGCGCCCAGCGAGCTGGTGCTCGCGACGCAGGCCGTCGGTGTCCAGCGCACGAGCGACCCACGCGCCGGCTCGGTCGCCTCGAACCAGGGCCTGAGCCCATTCGTCACGGCGCAAGGCACGGTCATCGACGCGCGCGCGCTGGTCGTCGATCCGCACGTCCCCGACCGCCTCTACGTCGGCCTGCGCGGCGACGGCGTGGCGCTCAGCGACGACCGCGGCGTGACGTGGACGCAGCCCGACAACACGCTGCGCCACGAGCAGGTGCTGCGCCTGCGCGCCGCCTACGACGTGGCCGCCGACCGCACCCGCCTGTTCGCGCTGGTCGCGGGTCGCGGCGTGTGGGTCTCGATCGATCGTGGCCTCACGTGGTCGGGCGACAACGACGGCTTCGACAGCCTCGGCATCGGCGACATCGCCGTCGACCCGCGCACGGGCCGCGTCTACGCAAGCGAAGGCGCCGGCCCGATCCGCTTCAGCGACGACGGCCACAGCTGGAAGGCGCTCGACCGCACCTGCCTGCCGGTCGAGGGCTGGGGACGCCTGGCCATCGTCGAGCTCGACGGCGCCACCTGGCTCGTCGCCGTGACCGGCGGCAATCGTGTGATCCGGCATCGGCTGTGAACGTCGACTATCCCGGGCTGCGCCGGTTGTTCTCGGCTGGAGAACGAACCACCACCGAAGCCGTCGCGCGCGCGGCGCGTGAGGGTGAGGTCGTGCTGCTCGCGCTGCGTGCCGACCCAGGCCTCGCGCCCTGGTTGGAAGCGCCCGCGCGGCGACAGCTGGTCATCGACGCCACGCTCGAGCAGGCGCTGGCGGTCGCGGCCGAGGTCCTGCAGGGCGCGCCGGTCGTTCTCCTGAAAGGAACGGCCGCGGGCCGCCTGGTCTACCCGGATAGCGCGCTGCGCTTCCGCCGTGACCTCGATCTGCTGGTGGCCGACCTGCGGGACGTACGCGCGCGCCTCCTGCGGATCGGCTTCGTCGACCGCGTCGACCCCGCCCGCGCGGCAGCCGGGCCGGCCTCGGTGCGGGCCTGGCCGATGGCCTGGCGGGCACCGTTCGGTGAGGTCGAGCTCGATCTGCACCAACGAGTCCTGGCCTACCCGTGGTGCGAGCTCGGGCCCGCGGCGCTGCTCGCGCACGCCATCCCAGCCACGCCGCTGCCCATCACCGACCCGCTCGACACGCTCGTGCACACCGCCGTGCACCTGGTCGACAGCGGGCTCCGCCAGCCGCTCAAGGCGTGGGTCGACGTGCACCGCCTCGCCGCCGTCGTCGACGCGCGTGCGCTGTGCGAGCGCGCCCGCGCCTACCGAGCGCACACGGCGACGTGGGCGGTGCTCGATGTCTGCCAGCGCTGGTTCGGCACGACGCTCGCGCTGCCCCCGCCCGTGCACGCGGCGGCGCTGCGCTTCCTGCTCGGCGGCATGGGCGCGCACCCGCACCGTCGCCTGCTCGCTCATGGCCGCGCGCGTGATGTCGCGCGGCTGTTGCTGGCCGACGACGTCTCGGCGCGCGCACGCTACCTGCTCAGCAGGCTGGTCTGACGCCACGCGCTGTGCAACGGTGCCGCGCTGTGTGTGGGATCTACGGGCATCTGGTCGAGCTCGGTCGCGGTGAGGCGCACGCCCACGCGATCCCGTCGGCGCTGACGGCGCTCGCGCACCGCGGGCCCGACGCTCGTGGCAGCGCGCGCCTGTCCGACGCCGCCGGTCGCGTCGAGTGCGCGCTGGCCCACACGCGCCTGGCGATCCTCGACCTGTCGCCCGACGCGAACCAGCCGATGACGCAGCCGACCTTCGACGGCGGCCGCCACGTCATCGTGTTCAACGGCGAGATCTACAACTACCGCGAGCTGCGCCAAGCGCTCGAGGAAGACGGCCACCACTTCGTGACCGACGGCGACACCGAGGTCGTCTTGCACCTGCTCGCGGTGCACGGCCCGAGCGCGCTCGACAAGCTCGTCGGCATGTTCGCCCTGGCGGTGTTCGATGTCGGCAGCGGCACGCTCTTCCTGGCGCGTGATCGCCTCGGCAAGAAGCCGCTCTACCTCGTGCAGGACGGCCGCGGCGTGGCCTTCGCGTCCGAGGTCCGCGCGCTCATCGCCGCGGGCTGGGCGTCGACGCGCATCGATCCGGCCGCGGTCGTCGGCTACCTCGCGCGCGGCAGCGTGCAGGAGCCGAGCGGCCTCATCGAGGGCGTGCGCGAGCTGCCGGCCGGCCACTGGATGCGCGTCGGCCCGGGCGGCCAGAGCGAGACGAAGCGCTACTGGCGCGTGCCCGATCCGACCAGCGACGAGCCCGCCGAGGACTGGCCCCAGCAGCTCGTCGAGCTGCTCCACGACGCGGTCCTGCAGCGCCTCGTGAGCGACGTGCCGCTGGGCGTGTTCCTGTCGGGCGGCGTCGACAGCGCCGCGCTCGTGAGCGTGGCGTCGCGCCACGTCGGCGAGAGCCTCGAGACGTTCACCCTCACGTTCGACGAGGCGAGCTTCGACGAGAGCAGCCGCGCGGCGCAGACGGCGCGCCAGTTCGGCGTGCGTCACCACGAGGCGCACCTGTCCGCGGCCGACGCGCTGCACGACATCGAGCGCGCGTTCGCGGCGCAGGACCTGCCGTCGCACGACGGCATCAACACCTGGTTCATCACGCGCGCGGCGCGCCAGGCGGGGCTGGTGGTGGCGCTGGCGGGCACGGGCGGCGACGAGCTGTTCGCGGGCTACCCGCACTTCAGGACGTTCGATCTGTACGTGCGCGCCGGCCAGGCGACTGCGTTCCTGCCGCGCGGACTGCGAAAGGTTCTTTCAGAAGGTGTCGACCACCGCTTGCCCGCGCGAGCCCGCAAGGCGCTCGGGCTGCTCGGCACGTCGGGCGACGCGGCCGCCACCTACGCGATCGTGCGCGAGGTGCTGAGCCCGCGCCAGATAGCCCAGCTCCTGCCCGGCGCGCCGACACCGCCGCCGTCGTCGGAGCACATGACGCCCGGTCAGGACCCCTCGCGGGTGCTGACGCGCCTCGAGCTCGAGGGCTACCTGCGCGACACGCAGCT
>Ga0164241_10002300_pt1 | contig 21023 bp, 20 predicted proteins | sample OricomyardsoilBY_FD_108780 | JGI IMG/M metagenome (GOLD analysis project Ga0164241, IMG submission 108780) | Backyard soil microbial communities from Emeryville, California, USA - Original compost - Back yard soil (BY) | ecosystem: Environmental > Terrestrial > Soil > Unclassified | place: USA... | reverse complement strand
GATCTCGATCCGCAGGCCACCCAGGACGTCGGCGTCCTCGATCAGGTTGATGTGGACCGTCCCGCCGTAGATCCGGCCCAGCGCGGTCGCGAGACGGTCGGCCTCGGTGTCGTCCAGGGAGCGGGCGGTCCACACGCGGGCGACCATGCGTCCCCGGGTGGCCGAGGTGATCTCGATGAAGTCCTCCAGGGCGCTGGTCACGGTGAGGTGGGTGGTCGTGACCGCCCGCTGAAGGAGGTGCAGACCGGCCGGGGAGACCTTTCCGTCCACCAGGTCCCTGACCAGATGCTGCTTGTCGGCGAGATCCCGACCGGGGTCGGACAGGGCGTCGCGAAGCTCGGGGTGCTCGGCCACGACTCGGCTGAACCGGAACAGCTCCTCCTCGAGCTGGTCACCGTCGCCGGCCGCGTCGGCTGCCTTGACGTCGGAGACCACGGCCACGTGCGCCAGCGCGTCCGGCAGATCCCGTCCAGCCGTCCATCGGTGGGTCACGGCCGTGGCGACGACGTCCATGGCCTCGTCGCCGAGGTGAGCCGCGAACACGTCACGCACAAGGACGCTCTTGGTCTCGGCGGTGATCCTCGGGTCGGTGGCGGCCCTGCGCAGCGCAGGCTGCTCGCGGAGCACGTCGGCCACCGAGAACAGGTCGGCGCCGATGGCCGCGCCGTCGGCTCCGCCGGCGAGCACGTCGTCGAGCTTCTCGAGCGTCGCCGCCAAGGAATCGGCCGACGAGCCCCGCCATCGTGTCCCGCGCGTGCCCTGCATCAGCGCGCTCCGCCCTGCGCGGGCTGCGCGTCCTCCAGGTCGGCGAGGAAGCGCTCGACCACGCGGCCCTGACGCTCGTCGTCGTCCATCGACTCGCCCACGATGCGGCCGGCCAACGTGGTGGCCAGGCTGCCGACGTCACGACGCAGCGAGGCGAACGCCGCCTTGCGGTCGGCCTCGATCTGCGCGTGGGCGTGCTCGATGATCCGGTCCGCCTCGCCCTGCGCCTTGTCCCGGGCGTCCTGCACGATCTGGGCGCCCTGCTCGCGAGCCTCCTCGCGGATGCGCGCCGCCTCGTGCTTGGCGTTGTCGAGCTGCTCCTTGTACGCCGCCTCCGCCTCACGCGCGTCGGTCTCCGCCTGCTCCAGCTCGGCGAACTGGGTCCGGATCGCGTCCTGACGCGCCGTCATCGCCCTGTTGATGGGCGGGATGACCCACTTGGCGAGGATCCACACGATGACGGCGAACGCGATCAGCTCGACGATGAACGTGCCGTTCGGCACGAGGAAGTTGCTCGCCAGCGGCACCACCTGGGTGCTGACAAGTGTGTCCATCAGTCAGTCCTGTCTTCCGGCTGGGATGCGTCCCTGCTCACCTGCGGTCGGCTCCTAGCCGAGAACGAAGACGAACAGCGCCATGAACGCCAGGTTGATGAAGAACATGGCCTCCACCAGACCGACGGTGAGGAAGAAGATCGTCTGGAGGCGGCCCTGCGCTTCGGGCTGCCGTGCGACGCCCTGGATGTAGGACGAGCCCGCGAGGCCGTCACCAACGCCGGCGCCGATAGCCCCACCGGCAAGGGCAAGGCCGCCGCCGACGAAGGCGCCCGCCGTGGTGATGGCGGAATCGGTAACTGCCATGTCTGCATCTCTCCTTGGTTACGCGCCGGTCGTCGGCGCAACGGGTGTACCTCTGGTGCGGTCGAGCGAGTCGCTCAGGCCGCTGGTTCGGGGGTGGGGTGCGAGCTGGTCTGCTCGTCGTCCTCCGCGTGCTCATCCTCACCGGCGTGGCCGGCGCCGGCCATGCCGAAGTAGAGGACGGTCAGCAGGGAGAAGATGAAGGCCTGGATGGCTCCGATGGCCATGTCGAAAAGCTTCCAGATGATGTTGAAGACGAACTGCAGGATCCCCCCGACCGGCACGTCGCCGATCTTCCAGGTGATCAGCCCGGCGATCAGGGCGAGCATGATGCCGCCGGCAAAGATGTTGCCGAAGAGTCGCAGGGCCAGCGTGATCGGCTTGACCAGCTCCTCGAGGACGTTCAGGGGAAGCAGCACCGGGTAGGGCTCGAGGAAGTGCTTGAAGTACCCCTTCCACCCCTTCTGCCGGATGCCGTAGGCCCATACCCCCACCATCACCATGATCGCCATCGCGTAGGTCAGGTTGACGTCGGCCGTCGGCGCCGGGAGCGCATGGATGTGGTCGTTCGGCTCACTTGGGATGAGCTCCAGCCAGTTCGCGACCAGGATGAAGAAGAACAGCGCTACGGCCAGCGGGATGACCCAGGGGTTCACCTTGCCGAGGTTCTCCTCGACCTGCGTGGTGACCTGCTTGACGACCACCTCCCACATGATCTGGAGCTTGGTCGGGACGTGGTCCTCGGTGTCGCGGGTCAGCTGCCGGCGCGCCCAGAACCCGAGCGCGATGACGACCAGGCCGGCCACGATGGTGGCCCAGATGGTGTCGGCGTTGAACGTGATGCCGCCGAGGTGCCACTCCGGGTGCTCGCCCGGGTGGATCTCGATCTCGGCGGGCAGGATCGTGCCCGGGTCGATGGCCAGCGCGGCGCTCATTGGTGCTTCAGCTCCTTCAACAGGGGCAGCCCGGTCATGACGAGTGCGATCAGTCGGAACACGGCGAGACCGAGCAGCAGCCCGATGCCGTCGGGCCAGAACCACACCGCGATCCCGACCGCGACCACGGACAGCACCAGCAGGCGCAGGAAGGTGGACAGCGCCAGCTTGGCGCGGGTGGGCTGCTCGCCGGAGGTGATCATGCGCAGCAGCCAGAACTCGGTGACCAGGTGGTTGATCAGGCCGAGCCCGACGCCGGCGGCGATGCAGCCGGCGAGAACCCATTCACCGAGCTGGCCGAGCACCCAGTACGCCGCCCCCGCGAGCACGATCGCCACCACGATGGTCTTGCGCTGGTCGCGGATCACCCGCCACACGGTCGCCGGACCCTCGGTCGGCAGGTCGGGCCCTGCGGTCGTCCCGCGCGTGGTCTCGGGCTCAGCCATGAGCGCGATCCCACCGACGAGCCGACTGTCCCGTCCACTGACGAGGCCGGTCATGACGCACGCTCACCGCAGAGCGCTCCGGACGCGCGCCCAGAAGGCCGCGGCACCGGCCGCGATCCCGAGCGCGATGCCGAGGAGGGTGAAGGCAGGCGAGCTGTCCGCGGCGTGGTCGAGGAGCAGGCCGAGGACCAGACCGAGCACGACCGCACCGGCCAGCATCCCACCGAGGCCCACGAGGTCGCGGCCCCGAAGGCCCGGGTCCGGGTGTTCGTCGGGCATCCACTCAGGTCGCTCTCAGGGGTGTGGTCGTCGAGAAAGTCGATATCGCCGACGCGCGCTCCACGGGGCCTCGGCGACGCTCGGAAACTATCACAGCAGGACCGGCCGGAGAACGCGGCGGGGAGGTCGCCCACCCCCGTGCACACGGGGCCCCCGGAGCGGGTCACGAGGCGGTCGGTCGTCATGTCTGGCGGCCTGATCTGGTCGGCAACGGGGTGCTTGTGAAAAGTAGCACAAGCGTTTCCGACCCCGCCAATCGGCCCCGTCAAGGACTCGCGATCGTCCCCGGCCGCTTGACCTTGGGCAGCACGAACGTCAGGGCCACCGTCAGCGCCGCCGCGGCCAGGATCCCCCACCACATCAGCGGGCCGGTGTAGAGACTGATCACCACGGTGCTGCCGGCGATCAGTGCCGCCCACATCCACATGATCAGCACCGCGCGGCGCTGCGAGTGCCCGATCTCCAGCAAGCGATGGTGCAGGTGCTCCTTGTCCGGGTGGTAGAACATCTGGCCGCGCCGCGTTCGGCGTACGACCGCCAGCACCAGGTCGGCGATCGGCACCATCAGGAGCAGCACGGGCAGGGCCAGCGGCAGGAACGTCGGTGCCAGGCTGGCCGGCGATCCCATCGCTCCCCTGCTCAGGTCGCTCCCGGAGTACTGCCCGGTCAGCGTGATCGCACTCGCCGAGAGCACGAGCCCGATCAACATCGACCCGCTGTCGCCCATGAACAGGCGGGCGGGGTTGATGTTGTGCGGCAGGAAGCCGGCGCAGGCGCCGGCGAGCATGGCGCTGAGCAGCGCCCCGGTGGATGCCAGCGAGGCGTTGTTCAGGTTGGTCAGCTGGTAGCAGAACACGAAGAACGCCAGCGCTCCGATCCCGACCACGCCCGTGGCCAGTCCGTCCAGCCCGTCGACGAAGTTCACCGCGTTCATGGTGGCGACGACGACGAACGCGGTCAGCAGGGCCCCCTGGGCCGGGTCGAGCAGGAACTGGCCGCCGTGCCCCTGTGGGAAGTACCAGTACTGGATCCCGTTCAGGATCAAGAACCCGGCCGCCAGGACCTGGCCACCCAGCTTGGTCAGGGCGTCGAGCTCGAACAGGTCGTCCAGGACGCCGACCGCACAGATCATCGCGCCGGCGATCAGCACGTTCCGGGCGTCGTGGAAGACGACGGTCGGCGGCCCGTGGGTGGACAGGAACGGCAGCTCGTGAGCCACGAGGTACGCCGCCGCGAGGCCACCGAGCATCGCCAGCCCCCCGAAGTAGGGGACCGGCTCGGCGTGCACGTCTCGGTCGCGCACCCGGGCGACCGCACCGGTGCGGAGCGCGATCTCGCGGGCGATGACGGTCAACAGGTACGTCGCGGCGGCTGCGACGAGGAAGACCAGAAGGTACTCACGCACCGGCCGACGACACTCCCTCAGTCCTCGTCGTCGTCGGGTTCGATGACCGTGGCTCCGAGGGGTTGGATCACGTCGTTCAGCTCGGCGACCGAGACGGCGCCGAGCCGGAGCAGCCGTGGCTGCGAGGCCCGCACGTCGAGGATCGTCGACGCCTCGCCCTTGGGGGAAACGCCACCGTCGAGGACGACCTCGACGCTCTCCCCCAGCATGCCCTCGGCAGCGGCGGCCTCGGTGGCTGCTGGCAACCCGCTGAGGTTCGCCGAGCTCACCGCCAGCGGGCCGGTGCGTTCGAGCAGGGCGAGAGCCACCTCGTGATCGGGCATCCGGACCGCGACCGTGCCGCGAGTCTCGCCCAGGTCCCAGGTGAGCGACGGCTGCTGCTCACAGACCAGCGTGAGCGGGCCCGGCCAGAAGGCCTCGGTGAGCGCCTCGACGTACGACGAGATGTTGGTGGCGAGCGCCGCGAGCGTGGTGGCCGCGCTGATCAGCACCGGCGGTGGCATCTCGCGCCCACGCCCCTTGGCGTCGAGGAGCGCCTGCACGGCAGCGTGGTCGAAGGCATCGGCGCCGATGCCGTAGACGGTGTCGGTCGGCAGCACCACGAGGCCGCCGCGCTGCACGACACGGGCAGCCGCCTCGATCGCGGTCTCTCGCTCCTCCTCGCTCGAGGTGGCGTACGTCGTGCTCATCGAGGCTTATCGTGCCAGTCGCGCGGTCAGGAACCTCGCTCGCCCGGCCAGGTCCGGGTGGTCGCGCACCTGCTCCCAACGTCCGGTCGCCGCGAAAACGGCCGGTGCCGACTCTCCCTGGACGTCGGCGTGCTCGACCCCGACCACTCCCCCGGGCCGCAACAGGTGGGCCGCCCGGTGCTCGACGACACGGATCGTGTCGAGCCCGTCACCGGTCGAGTACAGCGCCAGCTCCGGGTCGTGGTCACGCACCTCGGCGGCCACCGACTCCCACGCCTCATGGGGGATGTACGGCGGGTTGCTGACGATGACGTCGACCCTGCCCGCGAGGTCGTCGAACGCGTGGGCGAGGTCGCCCTGGCGGAGCTCGACCCCGGTGCCGGCCAGGTTGCGGACCGCCCAGGCGTGGGCACGCTCGTCGAGCTCCACGGCGTGAACGCGGGCAGCAGGTACCTCGTGGGCGATCGCCTTGGCCATGGCGCCCGACCCGGTCCCGAGGTCCACGACGACGACGCCGTCGAGTGCCGACGCCTGCTCGACCGCCCACCCGGCCAGCAGCTCGGTCTCGGGGCGCGGCACGAAGACCCCGGGGCCGACCTGGAGCTCGACGTACCGGAAGTGCGCGACGCCGGTGAGGTGCTGGAGGGGGACGCGGGCCGCGCGGCGTCCGACCAGGTTGCCGAACTCCTCGGCCTGGGCCGGGGTGACGTCGTCGACCAGCGGCAGCCGCGAGCGGGGGATGCCCAGCACGAACGCCAGCAACTCGCTCGCGTCGTTCGTCGCGCTCTCGACACCGGCTCCGGTGAGCCGGTCGACCGCGATCCTGAGCAGCATGCTCCGCGCCGGCTCCTGCGCGGCAGTCACTGCTCGAGGGCTTCCATGCGCCCGGCCAGGTCCGCGTCGAGGCAGGAGTCGATGACCGGTTGCAGGTCTCCGTCGAGCACGTGGTCGAGGTTGTAGGCCTTGTAGCCGGTGCGGTGGTCGGAGATGCGGTTCTCCGGGAAGTTGTAGGTGCGGATGCGCTCCGAGCGGTCGACCGTGCGGACTTGGCTGCGACGCGCCTCCCCCGCGGCGGCGTCGGCCTCCTCCTGCGCGACCGCCAGCAACCGGGCCCGCAGGATCCGGAGCGCCTGCTCCTTGTTCTGCAGCTGGCTCTTCTCGTTCTGGCAGCTGACCACGATGCCGGTCGGGAGATGCGTGACGCGGACCGCGGAGTCCGTGGTGTTGACGCTCTGCCCGCCCGGACCACTGCTGCGGAAGACGTCGATGCGCAGGTCGTGCTCGTCGATCTGGACATCGACGTCCTCGGCCTCGGGCAGCACCAGGACACCGGCCGCGCTGGTGTGGATGCGGCCCTGCGACTCGGTCACCGGCACACGTTGCACACGGTGGACGCCCCCCTCGAACTTCAGCAGTCCGTACGGCGCATGGCCGGGCTCGGTGCGCCCCCGCGCCTTGACCGCGACCGTGACCGACTTGTAGCCGCCGAGATCGGACTCCGTGGCGTCGAGCACCTCCGTCGACCACCCCACGCGCTCGGCGTACCGGGTGTACATGCGGAGCAGGTCGCCGGCGAACAGCGCGGACTCCTCACCGCCCTCGCCCGACTTGATCTCGAGGATCGCGTCCTTGTCATCGGCGGGATCGCGCGGCACGAGCAGCCGGCGGAGCCGCTCCTCGGCCGCCTCGCGCCTCGCGGTGAGGGTCGTCACCTCGGCGGCGAATGCCTCATCCTCCGCTGCCAGCTCCACGGCCGCCGACCGGTCCTCACCTGCCCGCTGCCAGTCACGCCAGGTGGTGATGATGGCGGTCAGCTCGGCGTACCGCTGGTTGAGCGTCTTGGCCGTCCGTGCGTCCGCGTGCGTCTCCGGCAGCGCGAGCTTCGCCTCGAGCTCGGCGTGCTCGGCGAGCATGCCCTCGACGGCCTCGAACATCCCTGCTCCTCTGACTCCACCGGTGGTCTGGACAGACGAACGGCGCCGACCCGATGGAGCGGGTCGGCGCCGGACGTGGAGCTACTTGGCCTCGGCCTTCTCGTCGGCCTTCGGCTCGGCCTTCTTCTGGGCCTTGGCGTAGCGCGCCTCGAAGCGGGCGACGCGGCCGCCGGTGTCGAGGATCTTCTGCTTGCCCGTGTAGAACGGGTGGCAGTTGGAGCACACGTCGGCGTGGATGATGCCGTTCGCCGCGGTGCTGCGGGTCGTGAAGGTGTTCCCGCAGGTGCAGGTCACCTCGGTCACCCGGTACTCCGGGTGGATGTCCTTCTTCATGGTCTTCCTTTCACGGCTCCGGGTCCCTGCCGCCTGCTGGCGGACTGTGTCGGGTGAACCGGAACCAAGGGGCGATTCTGCCACCTGCTACAACGCCACGGGTAATCCGGATGTTCCGTCGGTCCGTCCCGATGGTCGAGCAGCGAGCGCCAGCGAGCGTCACGTGACCCGGTGACGGTGTCTGCGGTCCTGGCCCCAGGCACCGTCACCGGGTTTCGACTCACGGTCGCGAGCTCGCAAGCTCGCTCGCGCGCTCGCTCAACCTGCGATCGCCCACGCCGGGCGTTCGTACCTCACGCCCGACTGCTCGCTTGCTTAATCGTCCGCGATGTCGCCGGGCGTCGTCTTCTGGACCTGCATCAGGAACTCGACGTTCGTCTGGCTCTTCCTCAGCCGCTCGAGGAGAAGCTCCAGGGCCTGCTGACCGTCCAGACCGGAGAGCACCCGGCGGAGCTTCCAGACGATCTGGAGCTCCTCCTTGCTCATCAACAGCTCCTCGCGACGCGTGCCGCTCTGGACGGCGTCGATGGCGGGGAACAGGCGCTTGTCGGCGAAGTCGCGGCGGAGCCGGATCTCCATGTTGCCGGTGCCCTTGAACTCCTCGAAGATCACCTCGTCCATCTTCGAGCCGCTCTCGATGAGTGCGGTGGCGAGGATCGTGAGCGAGCCGCCGTTCTCGATGTTGCGCGCGGCACCGAAGAACTTCTTCGGTGGGTACAGCGCGGCCGAGTCGACGCCCCCGGACAGGATCCGGCCGGACGCCGGTGCAGCCAGGTTGTAGGCACGCCCGAGGCGGGTGATGCCGTCGAGCAGGACCACCACGTCGTGTCCGAGCTCGACGAGGCGCTTGGCCCGTTCGATCGCCAGCTCGGCGACCATCGTGTGGTCACTGGCCGGACGGTCGAAGGTCGAGGAGATGACCTCGCCCTTGGTCGACCGCTCGAAGTCGGTGACCTCTTCGGGCCGCTCGTCGACGAGGACGACCATGAGGTGGCACTCGGGGTTGTTGGTGGTGATCGACTTCGCGATCGACTGCATGATCATGGTCTTGCCGGCTTTGGCCGGCGACACGATCAGGCCGCGCTGTCCCTTGCCGATCGGGGCGGCGATGTCGATGACGCGGCCGATCAGGTTGGTCGACTCGGTCTCCAGGCGCAGCCGCTCGGTGGGGTAGAGCGGAGTCAGCTTGCTGAACTCGACGCGGGTCTTGGCGACCTCGGGGTCGGCACCGTTGACCGAGTCGATCCGGACCATCGGGTTGAACTTCTCCCGGCGCTCGCCCTCGCGGGGCTGGCGCACCTGGCCGACGATCGCGTCGCCGCGACGGAGGCCGTACTTGCGGACCATCGACAGCGAGACGTAGACGTCGTCGGTGCCCGGTAGGTAGCCACTGGTGCGGACGAACGCGTAGTTGTCCAACACGTCGAGGATGCCCGCGGCCGGCGTGAGCACGTCGTCGTCGAGGATCGTGGTGTCCGGTTCGCCTCGCTGGCCACCGGTCTGCTGCCGGTTGCCGCGGTCACGGCCCCGGCGACGTCGGCTACGGCGGCTGCCCTGGCCGTCGTCCGAGCGGTCCTGCTGTTGCTGGTTCTGCTGGCGGTTCTGCTGCTGGCCACCCTGCTGCTGGCTTTGCTGGCGGTCCTGCTGCCGGTCGTCCTGGGCGTCGCGGTCGCCGTCGTCGCCTTGCTTGGCCTGCTTGCCGGCGTCCTTCTGCTCGCGGTTGTCGTCCTTCTGCTCGCGGTTCTCGTCGGTCCGATCCGACTTCGCGCGACGGTCCGTCTTCCGGGCGCTCGACTGGCTGGTCGACTGGTTGGTCGACTGGCTGGTCGACTGGCTGGTCGACTGGCTGCTGGCGTGACCATTGGCCTGTGCGGCCTTGATGGCCTCGACCAGCTGAGCCTTCTTCATGGAGCCCGCGCCGCGGATGCCGAGGCCGCCGGCCATGCCCTTCAGGTCGGCCAGCAGCATGGAGTTGAGTCCACCCGACTTCTTCTTGGGAGCGGGCGCGCCGTCGGCAGTGCTGGTCTGCGTACTGCCGGAAGCGTCCGGGGTGGATTCGATGGTGTCGGTCACGTGAGGTCCTTCCCACGTATCAGCGCCGTCCGGCGTACTGACGCAAGGCGGCTTGGTTGCTGCTTCCTCGGATTCCTCGGGCCACGGGGGTGCCTGGATGCGCTCGTGTGCCCACGGCTGCGTGGTGGAGAGGAAGGGGTTGCGCGGGGTGTGGGGCAACTCGGGGAGCTGCGCGCCCTGGCGCATCGCCACGATAGCACCGGGCTCTGCCGTGCGCGGCATTGCCCGGGATCGCCGTACTCCCTGCTCGTGCCGGTGCGCTGGCCACCAACTCACCGCAACAAACGGTGGGTCACGCACCGCCCGGTGGGCCGAGAGGCAGGTCAGGCGATGTGAACCCCGTCGGCAGCGATCTCGAGGGACAGGCTCCGCCAGCCGGCGGGGGCGAACCCCGATGCCTGCTCGACCCCCGAGCCGTCGGTGAGCACCAGGACCGAGGGGCCTGCGCCCGAGATGAGGGCGGCGTGACCCGCGGCCCGGAGGGCATCGACCAGGTCGAGGGAGGCCGGCATCGCGGATCGGCGGTACTCCTGGTGGAGCCAGTCGCGGGTGGCGTCGTGGAGCTTGGCCGTCCAGCCGGTGGCGAGGGTGGCCACGAGCAGCGCGGCGCGGCCCGCCGCGGCCGCGGCGTCGGCGTGCGGGACGCTGGGCGGGAGCAGGCCGCGGGCGACCTCGGTGGAGACCGGGGTGGGGGGGACGAAGGCGACCGTACCGAGGCCCGGGGCGACCCGGGTCGGTGCGGCGTGGAACACCCCCTCCTCCTGCCAGGCCACTGTCAGACCGCCGTACGACGCAGCGGCGACGTTGTCGGGATGTCCCTCCAGGCTCGCCGCGAGCTGGAAGGCCGCGAGGTCCTTGAGGCGGCTCCGACCACCCTCGACCAGGGCCCGCGCGAGGTGGATGCCACCGACGATCGCGGCCGCCGAGGAGCCGAGACCGCGGGCGTGCGGGATCGAGTTGCGGCAAGCGAGCCTGAGCCCGGGCGGCTGCTCGCCCATGGCGTCGAAGGCCGCGCGCATCGCGCGGACGACCAGATGGCCCTCGTCCCGGGGCACCTCAGTCTCGGCCTCCCCGGTGACGACGACCGCCAACCCCTCCGGTACGACGACGGCCTCCAGCTCGTCGCGGAGCTCGAGTGCCAGCCCGAGCGAGTCGAAGCCGGAGCCGAGGTTGGCCGACGTGGCCGGGACCGTCACCCGCACCGGTCCAGCAGCAAACGACATGGGCTCAGCGCAGTCCGGCCGCGGCCGCGGCCTGCTCGACGTCGGCATCGATCAGGGCGTCGACCAGGTCACCCGCCGACTCGAGCGCGGTCGCGGTGTCCTTGAGGCCGTGGCCGGTGACGGTGATGACCACGGTGAGGCCGGCGTAGGACTCCCCCGCCGACAGATCGGCCAGGAGCCCCGCGACGCCCGCAGCCGAGGCGGGCTCGACGAAGACGCCCTCGCGGCGGGCGAGCTCGGCCTGGGCCGCCAGGATCTGGGCGTCACTGACCGCCCGGAACCGTCCCCCGGACTCCGACGCAGCCGCCTCGGCCTGCTTCCAGGACGCCGGGTTGCCGACGCGGATCGCGGTCGCCTTGGTCTCGGGGTCCGGGAACGGCTCACCGGTGACGAGCGGGGCCGCGCCCTCTGCCTGGAAGCCGCGCAACCGTGGCTTGCGGGTGGTCCTGCCCAGCACGGCGTACTGCTCGTAGCCCAACCAGTACGCCGTGATGTTGCCGGCGTTGCCGACGGGCAGCAGGTGCACGTCGGGGGCGTCGCCGAGGAAGTCGACGATCTCGAAGGCTGCGGTCTTCTGCCCTTGGAGGCGCACGGGGTTCACCGAGTTCACCAGCGCGACCGGGTAGCTCCACGACAGGGTCCGGGCGAGGTCGAGGCAGTGGTCGAAGTTGCCGCGCACCATCACGATCTTCGCGCCGTGCACGATCGCCTGCGCCATCTTCCCGGCTGCGATCTTGCCCTCCGGCATCAGCACGATCGGGGTGAGCCCTGCCCGGGCGGCGTACGCCGACATCGACGCCGAGGTGTTGCCGGTCGAGGCACAGACGACCGCCTGAGCACCCTCGTGGCAGGCGACCGAGATGGCCACCGTCATCCCGCGGTCCTTGAAGGAGCCGGTGGGGTTGTCGCCCTCGACCTTGAGCCAGACGGCCCCGTCCGCCCGCGTGGACAGCCAGTCGGACCGGACCAGCGGCGTGCCGCCCTCGCGCAGGGTCACCGGCTCGAGGTCGTCGGGCACCAGGTCGAGGTAGGGCCGGTACTCCTCGATCACCCCACGCCACTGCTGCGCGACCGGTCTGTTGCTCTGCGGGGCCATCAGTCGGCCATCCCCTCCACGCGCATCACCGACGACACCTCGCGTACGGGCTCGAGCCCGCGCAGCCGCTCGACGGTCCGCGACAGCTGAGCGTCGGTCGCGTCGTGGGTGACGATGGCCAGCTGTGCGTCGGCGCCACGGCCCTCCTGACGCAGCGTCTGGATCGACACGTCCTCCTCGGCGAAGGCCCCGGCGATCTCCGCGAGCACGCCCGCGCGGTCGTCGACGTCGACGGCGATGTGGTAGCGCGTGCGGGTCTCCCCCATCGGCAGCACGACCCGGTCGGCGTACGCCGACTCACCGGCACCGCGGGTCTCGCCGAGCCGGTTACGGGCCACCGTGACCAGGTCGCCGAGCACCGCGCTGGCGGTGGGCGCTCCGCCCGCGCCGGGACCGTAGAACATCAGCTGGCCGGCGGCGTCGGACTCGACGAAGACGGCATTGAACGCCTCGCGCACGCTCGCCAGCGGGTGGGATCTCGGGATGATCGCGGGGTGCACCCGCACGGAGACACCCTCGGTGCCGCCGTCCCCGGCGGTCGAGCCTGTCGAGACCAGCTCGGCGATCGCGAGCAGCTTGACGACACCGCCCAGCTGCGCGGCCGATGCGATGTCTGCGGCGGTGACGTCAGTGATCCCTTCGCGGTGCACGTCGGACGCGGTCACCCGCGAGTGGAAGGCGAGGCTCGCCAGGATCGCCGCCTTGGCAGCGGCGTCGAAGCCGTCGACGTCCGCGGTCGGGTCGGCCTCGGCGTACCCGAGGTCCTGCGCCTCCTCCAGCGCCTCCTCGAAGCCGGCGCCGGTGCTGTCCATCTTGTCGAGGATGTAGTTGGTGGTGCCGTTGACGATGCCGAGCACGCGGGTCACCCGGTCACCGGCCAGCGACTCGCGCAGGGGACGCAGGATCGGGATCGCGCCGGCCACCGCCGCCTCGTAGTAGAGGTCGCGCCCGGCCTTCTCCGCCGCTTCGAACAGCGTCGGTCCGTCCTCGGCGAGGAGCGCCTTGTTGGCCGTGACCACACTCGCGCCGTTCTCCAGCGCGACCAGGATCAACGACCTCGCCGGCTCGATGCCGCCGATCACCTCCACCACCACGTCGACGTCGTCGCGTGCGGCCAGGCCGGCGGAGTCGGTCGTCAGCAGCCCCTCGGGTACGTCGACCCCACGGGGCGCGTCGATCCGGCGCACGCCGATGCCCACCAGCCGGACCGGCGCACCGACCCGGGCGGCCAGATCACCCGACTGCTCGGTCAGCAGCCGCACCACGTGCGACCCGACCACGCCGCAGCCCAGCACGGCGACGTTCAGCGGTTTCACGGGTGTACTCCCTGGTCGGTGGCCAGCAGGTCGTCCACAGTCTCGCGGCGGATGATCGTCGTCGCCACGCCGTCCCGCACCGCGACCACCGGCGGCCGCAGCGCGTGGTTGTAGTTCGAGGCCATCGAGCGGCAGTACGCGCCGGTCGCGGGGACGGCCAGGAGGTCGCCGGCGCGTACGTCGGCGGGCAGGAACTCGTCCTTGACCACGATGTCGCCGGCCTCGCAGTGCTTGCCGACGACACGGGCCAGGGCAGGCGGAGCGTCCGAGTCGCGCGAGGCGATCGTGCACGAGTAGTCGGCGTCGTAGAGCGCGCTGCGGATGTTGTCGCTCATGCCGCCGTCGACGCTGACGTAGGTGCGCACGGGCTGTGCTCCTGGTGGTCCGTCGAGCTCGACCCGCTTGACCGTCCCGACCGTGTAGACGGTGCACATCGCCGGGCCGACGATCGCGCGGCCGGGCTCGATCGACAGCCGTGGTCGCTCGATGCCGAGCGCTTGGCACTCGTGCTCGACGATCTTGGTCAGCTCGGTCGCCAGCTGCGCCGGGTCGGACGGGTCGTCCTGCGTGGTGTAGGCGATGCCGAACCCGCCACCCAGGTCGAGCTCCGGGGGCGTCACCGCGAGCTCCTCGACGATGCGGGCGTGCAGGGCGAGCACACGGCGCCCCGCCACCTCGAAGCCGGACGTGTCGAAGATCTGGCTGCCGATGTGCGAGTGCAGCCCCAGCAGCTCCAGGCCCGGGGCGGCGACCACGCGGCGTACCGCCTCGAGGGCGTCGCCGCTGGTGATCGAGAACCCGAACTTCTGGTCCTCGTGCGCGGTCGCGATGTACTCGTGGGTGTGCGCCTCGACGCCGGCGGTGACGCGCACCATGACGTTCGCACTCCGCCCGAGGGACGCGGTGACCCGCTCGAGCCGGTCGACCTCGTCGAAGGAGTCCACCACGATCCGACCCACGCCCTCGGAGACGGCGCGCATCAGCTCGACCTCGGTCTTGGTGTTGCCGTGGTAGCCGATCCGCGCCGGGTCGAAGCCGGCGAGCAGCGCCACGGTCAGCTCACCGTCCGAGCAGACGTCGAGCGCCAGACCCTCCTCGGCGATCCAGCGCGCGACCGTCGTACAGAGGAATGCCTTGCCCGCGTAGTAGACGTCGTAGTCAGCGAACGCGTCACGGAAGGCGCGGGCCCGAGAGCGCAGGTCTGCCTCGTCCAGGACGTACGCCGGAGTGTTGACGTTGGCGACCAGCTCCGGCACCCGGACACCACCGATGACCAGGTCGCCGTCGACCTTGTGCGCCGTCGACGACCACAGTGACGGGACGAGGGCGTTGTTGTCGTCGGGTGGTCGCAGCCAGCTGGGACCGCGCAGGGCACCCTCGACGTGCGCCCAGCCGGCCTCGTGGGTGGGAGTCACATCCGGTCCGGCGCGGAGACGCCGATCAGCCCGAGCCCGTTCGCCAGCACGATGCGCGTCGCCTCGACCAGCCGCAGCCGCGCCCGGTGGAGGTCGGTCGGGTCCTCGTCGCCCATCGGCAGCACCCGGCAGTTGTCGTAGAACCGGTGATACGACGCAGCCGTCTCCTCGAGGTAGCGGGCGACCCGATGCGGCTCGCGGAGCGAGGTCGCCGCCGCGACGACCCGGGGAAACTCCGCGAGAGCCCGCAGGAGCTCACCCTCCTTCTCGTGGGTGAGCAGATCCGGGTGCGACCCCGGCTCGAGCCCGAGGTCGGCCGCGTTGCGCAGGATCGACGACACCCGCGCATGTGCGTACTGCACGTAGAACACCGGATTGTCGCTGGTGGCCTTGGCCCACAGGTCGAGGTCGATGTCGAGGTTGGTCTCGATGTGGTTGCGCACCAGCGCGTAGCGGGCGGCGTCGATGCCGACCGCGTCCACCAGGTCGAGCAGCGTGATGATGTTGCCGGTGCGCTTGCCCATCCGGACCACGGAGCCGTGGCTCAGCAGGTTCACCATCTGGCCGATGATGATCTCGAGGTTGACGCCGGGCTCGTCGCCGAATGCGGCACAGAGCGCCATCATCCGTCCGACGTAGCCGTGGTGGTCGGCGCCGAGCAGGATCAGACACCGGTCGAAGCCGCGCTCCCGCTTGTCGAGGTAGTACGCCGCGTCGCCGGAGATGTAGGCGCCGTGACCGTCGGACTTGACGATCACGCGGTCCTTGTCGTCGCCGTACTTCTCGGTGCGGAGCCAGGTGGCGCCGTCCTTCTCGTAGATGTTCCCGAGCTCGCGCAGCCGGGCGATCGCGCGGCCGGTGGCGCCGGACTCGTAGAGGTCGTTCTCGTGGAAGTACGTCTCGAACGGCACCCGGAAGTCGGCGAGCGTCTGCTTGATCTCGTCGAACATGATCGCGACGCCGTACCGACGGAAGGCCTCGAGCGCCTCGTCATCCGGAAGTCCCGGCGCCTCGGGGTGCTCCTTCACCACGGCGGCGGCGGTCTCGGAGATGTACTGCCCGGGGTATCCGTCCTCGGGTGTCGGCTGGTTGCGCGCACTGGCCAGCAGCGACCGGCTGAACCGGTCGATCTGGGCGCCGTGGTCGTTGAAGTAGTACTCCCTCGAGACCTGGTACCCGCTGGCCTCGAGCAGTCGCGCCAGGGTGTCGCCGACCGCCGCCCACCGGGCGCTGGCCAACGTGACCGGGCCGGTCGGGTTGGCCGACACGAACTCGACGTTGACCTTCTGCTTGCCGCCCTCCTCCGAGCCGCCGTACGCCGTGCCCGCCGCGACGATGTCGTCGGCGACGGCGCCCTGCGCTCCGGCGTCCACGGTGATGTTGAGGAAGCCGGGACCGGCCACCTCGACGCCGGCGATGCCCTCGGCCGAGCCCAGCCGCTCGGCGACGAGCCCGGCGAAGTCACGCGGCGCCAGGCCTGCCTGCTTGGCCAGCTGGAGCGCGGCGTTGGTGGCGTAGTCGCCGTGACCCTTCTGCCGGGGTCGCTCCACGGTGACCGTCTCGGGCACGCCGGTGGCAAGCGTGATCGCGCCGCTGGCGAAGAGATCCGCCAGCGACGCGACGATCAGGTCGGAGAGCTGCTCGGGCGTCACCCGGCAAGGGTAACGACGCACCGAGCGCGCCCTCGACCCACTTCCGCCTACCGGATTCAGGCGCGACCGGACGTCGTACGACGCAGGGCGAGAGCGCCGAAGGTGACGATCATCCACAGCGGCCCGACCATGCCCGGGAAGCCGGCCACGCCGAGGCCGACGCCGTTCACGAGCACAGCGAGGACCGGGAGCACTGAGACGAAGCCGATCCAGCGCGGGACAACCCGCTGCCTCACACCCAGCACGACCATGGCGCCGGCCGCGACGACGACGCCGAGCCAGCCGATGAACGGCCCGAAGTCGTTGAGCATGTAGTAGACGAACAGCCCGTTCTTGTCGAACTGTCCTTCGTTGAGCCCGCCGTCGAGGTACAACCCCATCGCCAGCTTCCAGCCGTAGCCGAGGGCCAGGGCACCGGCCGAGGCGGTCAGCCCGTCGGCCACGACCCGCGCAGCGATGTTCGCCGGGATCAGACGGGCCACACGCGCGCGCCAGGCGGCGGCCGTCACCAGCAGGGCGGCCACGGCGAGGTATCCCGCGGACCCGCCCACGTGGTAGGTCACCGGGTCGAGCGAGGTGATGCCGTCGACGGTCGGGTCGTCGGCGTTCACCAGGGTGACGAGCGTGCCGACGAAGCCGAGGATCCCGGCGGCGACCCCCCACCATGCCCAGCGGCGGGATGCGGCGGCTGCCTCGTCGGTCGATCCCGCACGCGCCCGCTTCTGGTCGAGCGCGTCAGTGAAGGTGTCGGTGGTCATGGTCTTTCCTTCCGGTTCTTGGTTGCATGACGTGACGAGGAGGACGCTGTCGGTCCCCGCGCCCCTCCCTCCAGGGACACCGGTCCCCACTTCTCGGGAAGGGCTGTCGCGCACGGCCTGCCCGGGTCAGGATCTAGCCCATGACCGGCATCCAGGCCCTCGCTGCGCCGCTCCGGCGCCCGGCGACGACGACGGTGCTGGCCTCGCTGGCCGCGGTCGTCTCGATCGCCTGCGCCGGCGGAGCGGTGGCCCTCCACCCTGATACGCCGGGAGTCGTCTCACCTCAGCCGGCCGACCTGGTGGTCGCGACGGCGTTCCCGCTGGTGGCTGTCCTCGTCATCGCGCACCAGCCACGCAATCTGGTCGGCTGGCTGCTTCTGACCTGCGCGACGATGGGGCCGTACCTGATCGCCGGTCAGTACGCCGCCCGCACCGCCGACGACCCGACGTTCCTCACCGACGTAGCCGCGTGGGTCTCGGTCTGGGGCTTCGTCTCGTACTTCGTGCTGTGGGCTCTGGCCCCCTTGCACTTCCCGGACGGTGAGCTGCCGTCGCCGCGCTGGCGCCCGGTCCGACGGATCCTGGTCGGGCTCCTGGTCGCGCTGACCGTCGCTCGCATGTTCGCCCCGGTCGAGAGCGACACCTGGGAGCGGATCCAGAACCCGCTCGGCCTCGACGGATGGCAAGGGTGGGGCGCTCTCAACGTCATCACGCTGGCGTCCGCCATGTCGCTGGTCTTCGTCGGGGGCGTCGTCGGAGTCGCGGCCGTAGTCACCCGCACCCGGCACGCCCAGGGCGCCGACCGGCAACGGATGTTCTGGCTCCTGCTCGGCGTCGCCTGGCTGGTCGTGGCGAACGTCTTGCAACTGGCGCTGGCGCCCACCGGTACCGCTGACGACGTGTGGTTCGTGCTCGGCATGCTCGGCCTCGTCGTCGCGCTCGGCGTGGGGGTGATCAGGCACGAGCTCTTCGACGTGGGCGAGGGGCTCCGCCGGTCGATCGTGAACGTCGTGCTGGTGGCACTGATCGGCGTCGCTGCGATGGCCGTCCTCGGCGCCGCCGGCGCCGGTGGCCAGCCGCAGCGCGTTGCGTTGGCCGCACTCGCGGTGGTCGCCCTGCTCGCCGCCGCCGCCCACGACCAGCTCCAGCAGGTCGTCGACCGGGTGGTCGTGGGCCAGCGCCAGGATCCGCAGGGCGTGCTGACGTCCCTGCGCCGCCGGCTGGACCTGGCCACCGGCCCGCTCGACGCACTCGGCCAGCTCGCCCAGGGCCTGTCCGACACCTTGCGTCTTCCCTATGTCCGAATCGAGCCTCTCGAGCCCGGGATCCCGCCGATCACCTCTGGCGCACCCACCGGCGAGACGGTCTGGTTCCCAGCGACCGAAGGCGCCGAGCGCCTCGGGACGCTGACGGTCGGCCGCAGGGGCGGCTCCTCGCGCTTCACGCGGCGGGAACGTCGCACACTCGAAGCGGTGGCGGGACAAGTCGGCACCCTCCTGCGCCAGGCCACCCTCTCAGCCGAGATCCAGGGTCAACGTGAGCAGCTGGTCACCGCCCGTGAGGACGAACGTCGCCGCCTGCGCCGCGACCTGCACGACGGGGTCGGGCCGTCGCTCGCCGGCATCGCGATGCAGCTGGACGGGCTCGCCGGCCGTCTAGCGGAGGATCCCGAGCTGGCCGCTCGCGCCGAGGCCGCGCGGGACGACCTGCGCCGCACCGTGAGCTCCGTACGCCGCATGGTCGACGGGCTGCGGCCGCCGGCCCTCGACGACATGGGCCTCGAGGGCGCACTGCGCCAGCTCATCGATCGCTACGACGGCCAGGTTTCGCTGCGGTGCGACGTACCGCTCGACCTGCCCGCGGCGACCGAGGCCGCGGCGTACCTGATCGTGTCCGAGGCCGTCACCAACGCCATGCGCCACTCGGGCTGCGACCACTGCCAGGTCGAGCTCAGCCCCACGGCGCCCTGGCTGTTGATCACCGTCGCCGACGACGGGCACGGCATCCCCGAGTCAGCCCCTCGTGGCGTCGGCCTGACCAGCATGCGCGACCGGGCCGCCGAGGTCGGCGGCCTGCTCGAGGTCACCACGACCTCGCAGGGCACCGTCGTCCGCACCCATCTCCCCCTGGAGGCCCGCTCATGAGCACCCCGGTGAGCACAAGGGTCGTGGTCGCCGACGACCACCCGGTCTTCCGCGACGGGCTCGTCGGCCTGCTCACCGACCTGGGTGCCGAGGTCGTCGCGACCGCCGGCGACGGCGAGGAGGCGGTCGCTGCCGTGGCCGCCCACGCGCCCGACGTCGTGCTGATGGACCTCCAGATGCCCGTGCTCTCCGGGCTCGCTGCCACCGAGCGGGTCCGACGTGATCACCCGGGGACTCAGGTGCTGGTGCTGACCATGAGTGCCGACCCGACGACGATCCAGGCTGCGCTCCGCGCAGGCGCCCTCGGCTACCTCCTGAAGGAGGCCACCCGCGACGACATCGAGGACGCCCTCCGGGCCGTCAGCCGCGGCCAGCTCGTCGTCGGCACCGGCGCAGCGGGCAGCATCCAGCACCTCTTCGCCGGCAAGGGCGCCGAGGCCTTCCCCCAGCTCAGCGAGCGCGAGTACGACGTACTCCGCCTCGTGGCCGCGGGTGCCGACAACGCCACCATCGCGCGCCGCTTGTTCCTGGCCGAGAAGACCGTCCGCAACCGGGTCACCTCGATCCTGGCCAAGCTCGACGTCCGCACCCGCGCCGAGGCGATCGCCAAGGCACGTGACGCCGGCGTCGGCGCCCCCGAGTAGGCCCCTAGAGTCGAGCTGCCGGTTTCTCCCGCCGTCGACTCCGCTTGTAAGGTCGTCCCACCCGAGCCCCCGTAGCTCAGGGGATAGAGCACCGCCCTCCGGAGGCGGGAGCGAAGGTTCGAATCCTTCCGGGGGCGCCTTGTGACGTCTCGGGACATCCCGGACAGCTGGACCTGCGGATCGTAGGTTCAGCTCGGGATCCGTTCAGGCGCGGCGGGTGAGAAGGGACCTGAGGATGTCTTCGATCTCGTCGAGGCTGTCTTGCTGGCCCTCGAAGCCGGTCATGTGGTCGCGTCCTGCCTGGTCGCGGAACGCCAGCCTCCAGGTGAAGGTCGTCACTCCGTCGGTTTCCTGTAGCTCCATGGTTTCGACCGCCTCGACATCTGGCCAGCAGTTGAAGTGCCAGGTTTCAACAGTCCGGACCGGGGGTTCGCCCTCCAGGTAGGTCCCGTTGAACGAGAACACCGTTCCGTCTCCCGTCACGAAGGAGGAGTGGTAGCTCCCACCGACCCGGAGGTCGATCGAGCATGCGGTCATCCGGTCCGGTGGTGTGGCGCCCCACTTGGTCACGTGCTCGGGCTTGGTCACCACATCGAAGACCAGACCGATCGGAGCGTCGAACGCTCGAGCGATGACAACCTCGAGTTCGCTGGGGAATGTGATGACTGCAGAACCATGCCGATCAGGTGTCACTTTCGTCTCCTTGTCGTTGCAGCTCTGCGAGGTAGTCCTCGATCCGATCGAGTCGGTCGTTGATCGCCCGCTCGTACTTGGCCACCCAGTCGTGCAAAGGGCGAAGATGCTCAGGGGCCAGGCGGTAGAGCCGGCGCCGGCCTTCGGCTCGGCACCTGACGAGGCCCACCTCACCGAGCACTCGTAGGTGCCTCGAGACCTGAGGCTGGGCTATCGAGACCTCACTCACGATCGCCCCCACTGCCTTCTCACCCGTCAGCAGAACATCGAGGATCGCGCGACGGTGGACGTCACCGACTGCGTTGAAGACATCCGACCTTGTCGAGGCGCGGGCCACCGTCCAAACATATCTCCATATGGACATGT
>Ga0164241_10002299_pt1 | contig 21036 bp, 14 predicted proteins | sample OricomyardsoilBY_FD_108780 | JGI IMG/M metagenome (GOLD analysis project Ga0164241, IMG submission 108780) | Backyard soil microbial communities from Emeryville, California, USA - Original compost - Back yard soil (BY) | ecosystem: Environmental > Terrestrial > Soil > Unclassified | place: USA... | reverse complement strand
TATGGTGGTGGTTTTGGGATTGTTTGGTGCGTTGTTGGCGATGCCAGCACGAGCCGAAGCAAAAGGGATCTTGATTTACAATACGGGCGACGAGACGTTCGCCACTGGACCGCTGCCCGCACCCTTTGACAAGGACCCTGAGCTCGCAGGCTTTCAGGCCGGCTACATGTGTAAGGTTCAGGGCGTTTTCTGGTCGTACTTTTCGGTGAGCGAGTGCAAGCCGGTCGCGTTCCAGGGCGACCGGTACGTTGATGGTCCAGAGCTCACCCAGGCGCTCAGCGCGAAGTACACCGAAGCGGATATGCAACGCGGGATCTGGGGTCGCTTCGGCTGGATGATCTTCGCGCTCTCCGCGCTCGCGGGCCTGCTCATTTGGGTAAAGTCGCTCATCACTGGCAAGGGTGATGACGACGAGGACGACGAAGCACAGCGAACCGACCCTTCGTGAGCAGCCTCGGGGCGTGACGCATTGCTTCCCCGTGCGGGGACGAGTTCAGCGCGCGGGGACATGGTCAGCTGAGGTTGGCTGTCGATAGACCAAACCGACGGACAAACCGAGCAGCGCACCAAACGCGTGCGCCGCGGGCAAGAGCTGCACGCCTGTGCCGAGATCGCGCGCCAAGATCGCGCGCCCGTCCAGGAATTCATAGGCGATCTTGCCCGCCAACAGGCATAGGCACAGGCCGCCCACGACCTGCAAGGCTGGCCTACCGAGCAGCCGAGTCAACCAAGGGCCTAATCCTCGCAGGCCGGCCTCGCTGCTCACGAAGCCTCGCAGCAAGATCAGTTCGAGCACGAGCGCAGTGTCCAATCCGGACAATCCCCGGTACTCGCGCAGCGTCGGACAGTTGCTGCCTAGTGCCAGCAAAAGCAAAGGCGCACCGCCGAGCAAAGTTACCACTAGTGCTCGGCGCGACTCTGCTTCCACCAGCGCCGCCCAGACTACGAACGCCAGCCAATCTCCCCAAAAGTGTGCACTCCCGTAGTGCACGAAGTGGGCCGTCCAAAGTCGCCACCATTGCCCGCGATGCATGCCCTCCCGGGTGAATGCAAACAATGGAGATGCGGGCAGCGCGCTCGCCAGCAAACCGAGGAGCGACGCGAGCAACGCCACCCACGGCCAGCGACTCGATGTACGCGCGAGTCCAGCGCCCTGCCCGCGATGATTCACACGGCCTCCGAAGCGCGGCGGCGACGCGCGTCGACCGCGAGCAGTGAGCCGAACAAGAGCAGCACGGTCGCTGGATCGAGCGCGCCGCCGTAATTCGTGCCGCTATCGCCCGAATACGAGCCCGAGCCTGTATTCGGCGCGCTCGCACCCGTATTCGGTGTAGCCGGCGAGCCCGAGCCGGTGCTGACCGGCACGGTACTGCCGTTCATCGCCGAGCCGCTGGTTTGAGCGGCGTGTTCGGCGTCACTGCGAGCTTGGTTATTGCGTGCGATGCCTTGTTCGGTGAAGCCCTGGTCGTCGAGCACGAGCATCGAGGTTTCACTCGTGACGAGCTGATAGTCGATGCCCAGCTTTTGCACGCGAGCATTCGCTTCGGCCTGGGGAATCAAACCGAGGAGGGCCTGCTTTTGGATGGCGTGAATGGAGTCCAGCGCCCATAGGCGCTCGAGTTCTGGGCTGCCTTCGTCTACGTCCGGAAACGTGACTCGCGCCGAGTAGGTCTTGTCTTGGTTGCTGATTCGCGAATGAAGTCGTACGTCAGCCACGCCGCTTGCGGTGTAGCGCCCGAAGACGACCAACTGCTGACCGCGGTAGACTTTGCCGATGTCGAAGTCGGTGGTGTCAGTCACTTGAACGCCGCTCAGTTCGAGGCGCGCATCATGCAGACTCTCGTGCGTGAGCTTGCTCTTGGCGAGTTGCACTTGCCCAATCAGATCGTCACGATTCGAAATCGGTGCGTAGAAACCGCCACTGCTCTCGGTGATGACCTCCATCAACGGCCAATTGGCGCTGTTCCCCATCAAAAACCCGTGAATCCGCAGATCGCACTCGCGTTGCATGGCGACGAATGCCGGCGCTGAAACGATGCCCTCGTTGGCCACACCATCAGTGACCAAAAACACCGTCGTGACGCGCTCTGGGTCGTGGTTCGCGGTGCCTGCACTCAGTCCTGCGTACAAGTTGGTTCCACCTTGCACGCCATATGAGGCCAATGTTTGGCTGGCCATGGCGAGATTCTGCGCGTTCACGTTCAGCAAGCCTGGCGTAATGTCGAAGGCCGAATCCGCGAAACCGACGATGCGAAAGCGATCCTCAGGACCGAGTTGCGCGAGCACGTCAAGCACCGCTTGCTTCAACGTGGCAAGCTTGCTTTCCATGCTTCCCGAAAAGTCGAGCACGTACACGTAGTCGGAACCGTGTTCGACCGCGGGTAGGTCCAAACCGGGCGTGACCAGCATCATGAACGTGCCGGGCGAGCCATCTTTGGGGCGATACGGCAAGAGTTGAACGCTGCCCGGCAAGTCCGGCTGCAGCTTGTAGTAGACGACCACATCACTCGTCAGCGAGCTCGGAGCTACGTCGAAATGCACGGTGTAGTGCCCGCCACCCAGGTCCTGCACGGTCGCGGCCGGGACTTGCGGCACGCGCACCTCGAGCACCGGCGCCGCGCTCTTCAACTCGAGATCGAAGCTGAATTTGGCTACCGCAGCAGATTCGTCGTCCGTTCCCCAAAAGCCCGACTCGTCCGTGCCGCCGTTCTCGAGCGGGTACAAAAAGCGCCCCACATTCGTATCGACATTCACCGGCTCGTAGTAAACGAACGAAAGCAACGCATCGCCCGCCGCCGGGATATTGGCGACGGAGAACTGAAAATTCTGATAGCCGTTTTGCGTAGCTAGCCCTGCCTGTGCCCCCTGCGCAGCCTGTGCGTCGTACACTTGCTGCGCCTTGTCACGTCCGACCACCTCACCGTGCAGCACGTGGTCGCCGGATTCGATCGTCATCTCCGACAGCGCCGCGCCGGGTGGCACCGGGAACTCGTATACCGCGTCGATCGGCTTGGCGTTCGCGTTGTGAAAAGTTTGTTTCACCTCCGTGCGCGCGAAGCCGTTGTTGATTACGACCTTCACCGCGTGCTCGACGATCCGCGGTGAGGCATCGCTCGCGTTCACTGGCTTGAGTAGGCCAGCCGCATGCGCTGTACCCGCCGTTGAACAAACCCATCCCGTCAGCGCTGTCGCTAAGGACAGCACAGCCCATGTTCGCATTCTCTCCTCCGTTGAAAGCGCGGTCAGACGCCGCGCACCGGCGAAGAGCAGGCTCCGTGCCAACTGGTTGAACCTGTGGCAGGAAACCCAATTACATCAATACATTCAGGCACTTAAAGGCGAGTAGCGAGGGTTGTTGGCTCACCGGGTGATGCTCCGGTGTCTCCGGGAAACGACACCCCTCGCTCAGAAACTATCGCGCCGTTGTCGTTTCGACACGCGTTGATTCTGCGCACCGCTCTTGAACTGCAAGAGCGCTGAAGGACGCAAAACGCTTTGCTACGCCTTGAGCCGATCGAACGCGCCGGGATCGTGGATCGTCGCTTCCGGAATCGCACCCGCGCCACCACAGAAGTCTTCGGTACGGTCGGAGTAGCCGTAGTGAGTGACTTCGCTGCTCGGACCGTCCTTCGCGGGAAAGCCGTCTTTGCCCGCTTTCAGACCCATCGCGTTCATGATGTTGCAGAAGTACTTGTTCACTGGCGCGTTGCCGTATTTTGCGTCGGTGCCGGTGCCTTGACTGACGGCATCCACCATCATGTCAGTTCCCGGGGTGCACTGCGCAAGGCTCCGTCCGAGCATCAGCTCCGCCGTTGCGCCCGAGCCTGGGTCGACGTCGATGACCTTTCCGGTTTTGAAATAGCCACCACCGCTGCCCGCCTGGATGATCGTCGCGTTGTTGAGGTTGCGCGCACAGCCGTCCGAGCACTCACTCATCCAGACTGCCATCGTGTTGTCGAGCACGGTTCCTTCGCCCTCGTTGATGCTGTCCAGCAGCTTCACGAGGTTGGCGAACTTTTGCCCGTAATAGCTGTCGATTTTGAGCAGTCTATTGATGACATCGTCGGCGCAGGGCCCATCCATCCTCGCGCTATCGACGCGATGGGCCAGGTTGTCGGAGTCCGCGTTGACGCCAAGGCCCGAGAACAGGAAGGTGGCGGGATACTTCAAGACGACGACGGGATTCGCGTTGCAAGCCACCGTGAGCGCAGCGATCGCCGAATAGAGGTCTGCGTTGTCCATCGAATCGTTGATCCGCCGCGTCACCGGGTCACCTTCACCGGTCGTGGTATTGCGTGAGTTCGAGGCACCGAGCTTGTCGGCCAATGCTTGGTCGCACTGGGCGGAAATGATCTTTCCGACGTCGTTGGTGAGATCCATCCAAGCCGCGAGCTTGTCCTTGTCAGACTTGCTCATGTCCTGCCTGGCCAGGGTGCTCAGGTCGTCCTTGACCAGATCGGTGATCGCCTTGCCCCGGGCAGCAGCCCAGGTATCCGGATTCGTTGGCCCGCTTGGATTGAATAGGCCGGTGAGTTGGCTGAACGCTTGAGCCACGTCCGTCGCATCGAAAAGGGTTTCCGCCTCCTTGTACGAAATCGCCTCTTGCGAGGAGACGCGCGTCACGCCCGTTACGTTCATGAGCAGCGGTACGCCGCCCGGGCTTAGTTGCTTCGCGAGCACGTGATCCAGCGACGGCCCGATGGGCATGCAGTTGAACTTCGTCGCGACGTTGAAGCTGAACGGATCGTTGCTGTTCGGCGTGACCGGTTGACAGGTGAACAGCGAGCCGGTGAGCTGCGTGTGTATGTCATTGCCCTGCCCGCGCCCGTGACCCGCCCCTTTGTTCTCTGCCGTCCACTCGTTCATGGTGCGGATACCGCGCGGCATGAGCAACTTGCGCGCGAATGGAGCCAAAGGCGCGAGCGTCGTCGGCAGCAGATCCTCGGCGGTGAGCTCGCCATCTAGCTTTGCCGGGAACCACTTGTTGGTGATGTGCCCGTAGTGCGTGTACATCACGATCGTTCGCTTGGGAGCCACGAACGCGGCGCGCGCGGAACGCTCGAAAAGAGAGCCGAGAAACGGCGCCGCGACGACGGCTCCACCCAGCCCACGGAGGAAGATTCGTCGGTTCAGATTTCGCATTGCTCGGGCCCTCTTTCCCGAACATACCGTGGTAAGCGCTCAGTGGCAGGTGAGCTTTCGCTCGTCTGAGCGTGCAATTTTGCTCCGGCTGCGAAATGCGCGGAAACGGCGTGCTCTCGTCCAAAGTGGATCGCCAGTGGTTGTACGACCGAGCGCCCCACGTTCGGTTGATCGAATTCCGAAAAAACGACGAGCGGTCGCAGACGCTTTTTCAACCAAAGGAACGCGCCATATCGTAGTGGATCTCGCTCGTCGCAATGCGGCGCCCCGGAGCGCACGACTCCAAGCTCTGGGTGACAAACACCCAGTCAGCGTCCGAAGCTCGTTTGGGGTTGGCAAGCGGGCTTTGAGCGTTCTGCGCTTCACGAGTCCGCTCCCCCCCCAACCAATTGCACGGCCGGTCCGAACCGAGGGCGGTCACCACAAACGCGGGCACACGCGATTCGGAGTGACGGGCGGAACCTTTGCGTACCCAACGCGTACTTTCACAGAAAGCGCCAAAGAAGGGCCGGCGTTCCCCGCTCGCGGTTGCAAGCTTCGCGCCGGTGATACGCTTCGCCAGACCTCACCGTTCATGATCGGATCATCACCAATGCCGACGCGCCCCAATTCGTCATATCGCAGCTGGCTAGCACTAGCCACGACGCTGCTCTCCCTCACCGGCTGCAGCAAGCCGAAGCCCAACGCCCCGACCCAAGACTTTGCACGCCGCCATCAGTGCCCCGCAACTCGGGTGGAGACGGAGAAGGTCGGCGGAGATCGAATGCGCGTGACCGGCTGCGGCGAGAGTGAGCTGTATGTGCGCCGCTGCGAGAACCGCGGGAGCGCATCGCCCCCTTTCGATTCGCATCAACCCGTCACCGAAGGCGAAGCCAAGAGTTCACTCCCTCAACCGCTGAATAGCGAACAGGGCTGCGCCTGGGCTCGTCAGCAGACGATGCCTGCGCCTCCATCGGGCAGCGCTCCGCCGCCGTGGCTCTCGAGTCCATGAGACGCGGCCAACGAAGCGCTAGTTCCCGTGCGCTTTGAGCAACTCGGCTCGGGTGTCGTCGTCGACCTCGCCGGTCGCAGTCAAGGCGTGTTTGGTCTGGAATGCGCGCACTGCGGCGGCGAAATCCGACGTTTCTTCCTCGCTGTCGTCGCCGCAGTCGAAGCACAGGTTGCGTAGCCGTTGCTTTACGCCGCTGACTTCGTCGATCGGGTCCAAGTGGCCGAGGTTGAGCTCGAGCTCCGTCTCGTGTGGAGTGCCGGGCTGTAGAATCAGTTTACCCTTCCGGGCGCTAGCCGGGATCTCGCAGTTCACGTAACCGTCACCGTCGGTGGTGCCTTTGATCAAGCGATCGTCGAGCTCGAGCACGTAGGCAATGCCGGGGCGCGGCTTGTCTTCACGCTTGCCCTTGGGCGGGTCAGGGTCTTCACCGCTCACATTGCGGCGATCGGCGGACGGCGGAGGCGGCGCAGGCGGGGGTTCGGGCGGCGCACCTTCATCGATCACGATGCGCAAACGAAGGTGCGTCTTGGTGCCCTTCACCACGAACTTGTGCGCCTTACCGGTCGCGACGGATACGGTCTTCAGCTCTTTGTCTGGAATGAAGATCGTGTCCCCCGCCTTCAGCACATTCGGGTCTTTGCGCTTTTGCTTGAGCTCGGCGTTGTTCGGGTGATTCCAGATCTTTTCCCACGGTACCTTGTAGTCGTGGGCGAGCGTGTTGATACATTCACCCGATCGGAGCTCGTGGTTCGACGCCATTTTAGTGGGACTCCGCCGTGATCATTCCTTCGGCTCCGCGCTTTCGCTTGTCGACTGCAGCCGCTTGCCTGGGGCTGAGAGCGACGGACTTGAGCGCGTAGTCTCCAATTCGCACCAGCTGCGTCAACGCTTCGGGGGACGCGGCGCCGAGTTCTGGGGGGCTGTAGCTCACGGCGGGGCGAAACCACTCACCGGGTAGATAATCGAACAGGGTCTCCACCAGCTGCGGGCGCAACTTTTTCTTGAGGGTGCTGCGCAGCATGCGTTCGCAGCCGAGCAGCAGCTGGAGATCATTGCGATGAGTGAGGATGCTGCTGTGCATCCAAGCGACTTTGTCGTCGTCCGGGTGCGAAGGATCGGCAAACTTTCGCTCCAACAAGGCGATCGCTGGGGCGCTGCCGTTGTTCACGAGTGCATCGATCGTGATCGGCGTGAAGCCGTCGTCGTGGCGGCTGTATCGACCCCAAAAACGCACCAATGCCGCCGGCGCAGGGCGAACATTGGAGCTTGCACGGATGAGCCCGGTGACGCGATCATCCTCCGCCAAGTAAGCCGGGTTCGCGATTAACGCCAGGAATGCACTTTGAGCGCTGGGCGCCGGATTGCGAGCCAACGCTTCGACGACTTGATCGACGTGGAGATGCAGGCGCGCGGCCTCGGCATAGTCCGCCGCACTATCGAGCGTGCGCAGAAACGCTGCCGTTTTCAGGTTCGCGAGTAAGCCCGCGTGGCGCTTGGCGTCGTCACTTTGCGCGTCCCCGATCGCCGCGGCTAGCGGCGTGCTCGGGGCCTTCGCAGCACTCGAGCCACTCGCGCTTGCAGCGGCGCTGACCGCGCAAGCCAAAATCCAAGCCATCAGTGTCATCAGAAACCTCTCAGTTTCTCGACTTGTTCGAGTCGTGCTTTGACGGCTGCGCGTTGCTCTTCGGTCAGCCGAACCATGGTCAGCGCGACGAGCCCGACCGCATGCAACGCATCGAGCGCCAGTGGCGACGCCGTAATCAGCTCAGGCGGAGACGCGCTGACCGCAGGGCGATACCAAACCTCGGGCTTGTAGTCGAAAAGCACCTCGACCAAATCGGGGCGCAGCGGTTCGGGCAGCTCGCCCTCGAGCAGTCGCTGCGAGGCTTGCAGCACCAAGACGTCATTGCGGTGGCGTAAAATGTCCATCCGCATCCACGCGACCTTCTCGCCATCCTCGTGCGCAGGATCTGCGAATTTCTTCTCCAATAGGCCGATGGCGGGCTCAGTACCGTTGGCGAGCAGCACCTTGATGGTGGTCGGCGTGAAGCCATCCTCTGGTTGACAATAGCGATCCCAAAAGTCGACCAGGGGCGGCGGCGGCGGACGAATGTGCTGGCTCGTGCGTACCAACGCCAGCGTCCGGTCATCGTCTGCGATGAACGCCTCGTCGGTCGTCAGCGAAACGAAGGCGTCGTGCGCGCTGGGCGCGGCATTGCTGGCAAGCGCTTCCAACACCTGGCTGACGCGCAGCCGGAACGTCGCGGCGTTCGCGTAGTCCGCTTCGGAGTCGAGTGTATCGAGCACCTGCGCATCGGTGATGCGCTTGGCGACCTGAGCGTGAAGGGTCGGGTCATCACTGCGCGCGTCGGCCTTGAGCGACTGCAGCAGCTCTCTGCGTTCTTCACTCATGGGGGTACCAGCGGGCTCTGATGCACGGCCCGCGCTTGGATGATATCGAAGTCCTGACACAGAGTGGCAGGCCCGTTCCAGTGCATGATATTTTCGGTCAGCGGGATGGTGAGACCATCGAAGAAAATCCCGCCCGCAACCAGCCCGGTGCCCGCGGCGTTGGGCCCTTCCACGCGGTGGCCTAAATTCAAAATGTGGCCGAATTCATGACTGATCGTGTTCGCGTAGTTCTGCATACCGGCGGCCGTAGTCGGGTCGCCGTTGGAGTCACACACGAACATCGCAAACAACCTCGGGTGACCATGCCGTTGAATGGCCGCGATCAAATCCATGTTCACGGTGCCCGCTGCGCCATCCGGCGCGACGCCCGTCGGTGGGATCCAAGACGTGCTGGGAGTACCGCTGTCCGATATTCTCGGGCGCGCTCCGGGCGCTGCCGCCACTTTGCTCGCCGGGATATCAGTCGCAGCTCCCAGCGCGCCACCTGAATCCGAGTGCGTGTAGGCGAAGTTCATCACGCCGGGTCGATAGTTCAAACGTGTCGCCTTGAAGTCGGCAACGCCCGAGTTCGCGTTCCGCGTGATGCCTTTGGCCACCGAAATCCGGAAAATGCCCGGTGTCGTCGTGGGCACCGCGCCATCTTTATGACTTGGGTTGGTGTCGAGCACGAGCTCCAGCGCAATTTGGCGCATGTAGCGGTTGGTGATCGCTAGGTGATTCAAGATGTCCGCTGGCTTCGAGCGGGGCTTACTGTTCGCCGTCGGCCCATTCAGAATATTGAAGCGACACGGAACCTGCTTCACCTTCATCACGAGCACGCGATACGTCGCCATCAGCTCACCGCGGAAGCGCACCTCGAGCGCGACCTCACCCGCCGCGGTGCCATAGACCCACACCTTGAGCCCGTTCGGTGCACCCAAAAAGCTCACCGCGCCACCACCCGCGATCGAGCGCACCGACCAGACCAACCGCGAGTCGGTGTCCGTGAATTTGAGCGTATCTGGCCGATAAAATGTGACTTCGATGCGCGCGCAGGTGGTCTTGTCCGCGACCGGCGGGGCACCCGCCGCGGGCGCAGCTCCGCCCGGTGCGGTGAGGATCGGAATCACCGACGGATTGGGGATGATGTTGATCGGATCGGTCGGATTCACCACCGTCCCGCCCTTGTTCTCGACGGCAGCAATGGGCTGCCCCGCAGGCAACCCGCGCGGCGGAACTGCAGCGGGCACCGGCCGAACCGGATGCACCTCGATGCGCGCGACGATCGGTACGCCAGACACGGTGGTGCACGCGCCATTGCCGTTGGTCGCGCGACACGCAAACACGGCATCAGGCGCGTGTTGCCCATACTTACCGTCGACTAGCAGCTCGACCGTGTATTCGAGCCTGAAGTACTCAGTGTCGCCGTGATAGAGGCCCTGCTTCCACGCAGGCTTGTGCGCGTAGGCCAAGCTGCCCAAATCCTCGTCGAAGAACGTGTCTTGATCCTTACCGTTGAAGCGCACGACGACTTGCGCCTTCGTCGTCACGTCCACCTCGGCGGACCACTTCGCGGCGGGTAGATCAATCCAAGCGCCTTCACGCGCGTCGAAGATCTGAGATTTGTCCCCGACGGTTTTCCCGTCGACCGAGGCGATAAAATAAAACTCACCCGACCCAAACCAGTCCGACGACTTTTTCACGAAGACTCGTTTGAACGTAACCTTGAGCTTGAGCTTGTCCGCCAATCTCCATTCTCCCGAAAACGCCCTGATCTAACTACTCTCCGCCGGCCGAAAGAGTCGACGGAAAAGCGCGCATCGCGCCCCTCGGCCAAACTTCCCAGCCGATTGCCGAGCGCACACACACGCACCATGGCGGGACCGACATCGGTTCGATGCTGGGAAGCAGGCCTGCAGGCTGAATTCCGGGGGCCATCCGCGCCGCCGAAGGCTCTGTGCGCCTCGACGTGGCGCGTGACCATGAAAAAGTCAGGCGTCGAGGGCGGTGCGCTCGATGAGGGCGTCGATCGTCCGTCATGCTTTTCGTCATGAGTGGTTGGATAGCGGGCACGGCGAAGCGGAGTGCGACTCAAAGCTTGCAGTGCGTCTTCGCGTCACGCGAACGCAAACGCGGTCTCATCTACCACTCAAAGCCAGCGGGGCTCGGCCGAGCATGACATGGCGGTAGCGTGCCCACAGTCCGACCTTGACCCGCTTTTGGATGCCCCCGAGCGCGGCGAAATTCGGCGCGAACGGACCAGCGTCGAGCTATGCTGAGTGGCCATGCGAGTGGGTTCGGGGCGAAGTTCGAGAGCAACGATTACGCTCTGTCTCGTCGTCGCGGCATCGTGTGGACGGACCTCGTGGGACGAGAGCTCGTCACCGGACGCCAGCGCTGCATACGCCGGGAACGCGGCGAGCGGGGGCGAACTCATGCGGCTGACTGGAGGCGCTCTCGGAGTGGCTGGGCGCACCAATGGGCGCTCAGGAGCCTCTGCCGGGGCAACCGGTGGATCTGAAAACTCGAGTGGCGCGGCTGGCGCGACAGGGGAACCTGGCATCGTTGTCGTCGACGGCGCATCGAGGGGCTTGGAGGTCGTCGGAGATCGTGAAGGGAACGCGCTCGTGATGTGGGACGATTTTAAAGGGCAGTTCTTTTTCGCGCGCTGGGTCGCGGCGGAACGAGCATGGCGCCACCCCGCTTCGCTGATGCTCGCTGACGCCGCCCTCGCGGACACGTACGGCAGCGGTCACCCCATTCTGATCGGTGATCAAGTCGACCCCCTAACAGGAGAACGGTCGACAATCGTTCGCCGATTCGATGTGCAAACCGACGAGTGGGGGCCAGCGCAGCCAGCCGATTTCGAAGGCACCTTCGCCTACGGTTTTTACGTGAGCATGGACGGCGAGGGGAACGTCTACTTGCTCCACAATCGGGACTACGAAAATTGGACCTGGTGGCCCGTCGATGCCGAGACCTGGGCACCACTTCGAACGGTTGAGGATGGGAGTCGCATCATTGGCGCTCGCGAAGCCGGGGCTTGGCTCTCGCAGGAGCGCCGCGGCTTCAGCGTGCGCGCCTTCGATCTCGGTGCGAGCGATTGGAGCAATGAATACGTATTCGAATCGCCCCAGTCCACGTCGACCTCGGACATCAACTATTTCACTGTCGGGCCGACTGATGAGGCGCTGGCAGCGACCCTTCGTCAAGACCAGACGCATGTCGCGGTGTACGTGTGGCGCTACGATCCAAAGCTCGCTGCCTGGCAGCCCAAGGAGACGGCTCTCGAGGCCGCCACGAACAATGACTCGACCACGTATTACGGAGCGCCGGTACCGATCACCGATCTTCTCCACATGGACGTGGTCGCGGCCCCGGTGCGCGAGGGAGACCAATTCGAGCTGCGGATGAATCTGCGTGAGCCCGCGACTGGCATCTGGTCCCCGCTGCACGCTTTTACGGGGTTGACCAGCCCGACCAGGGGTAAGTTCGTAGCCGACGCCTCGGGCAACCTCTACGGCTGCGCACCGCCCGCCGGACTTTTCCACTACAGCAGCGAAAGCCGGATCTGGACTAACCCGAGCGTCGATACGGGCTGCGAGTTCGCAGTTTTCCGTCAGGGTGCTTTTGCGCTGGGGACCACCAGAGATCACGAGCTAGCCGTCTATTGGCATCCGGGCGGCGACGGCGAATGGCGACGCGCGCAGGGATTGCCTTTCGGTGCCATGCCGGTGTTCGGCTCCGTTCCTTACGCGATCTCCCCACTCAGCGAGGGTCACGCCATCGTGGTTTGGCAGATTCAAAGCGGCGTTCGCGCGGCATTCATCGAGTGATCGGTGCGTGCGGCGGATTGCGATTCAACACGCACCGCTCGAAACGAGGCCCTCAGTGATTCACCTCGGGCCCCGCGTCGCTATCACCTCGACTCACCAAATCGTCGTCACGCCCGAATAGTCGTTCGAGCTGTCGCCGACGATGCGGCCCCAACACTTGACGGAACCGTTGGTGAGGATGGCGCAGCTGGTGTAGCTGCCCGCGCCAATCGCGGTAGCGCCGGTGATTCCGGTAACGGCCGTCGGCGTGGTGACGGGGCTGTTCTTGTTTCCGTTGCCAATTTGCCCGTCGTAGTTCTGTCCCCAGCAACGAACCGTGCCACCGCTGAGCAGCGCGCACGAGTGAACGGTCCCCAACGCCAAATCGGTCACGTTGGGGATCGCAGAGGCGGTAACCGGTGCTTTCTCGGCCGTGCCGCTCGTGCCGTTGCCGACCTGGCCGTCACCGTTCGCGCCCCAACACTGGATGGATCCATTCGTCATCAGCACGCAGCCGAAACTATCGCCCGTGCGCAGCTTCGAAACCGTGCCCGACAGCCCGGTGATCGTCTGAGGCGAGTTCGCGGTCGTATTCGAGTAGTTGCCGAGTTGACCGTCGAAGTTGTTGCCCCAGCACTTCACCGCGCTCGGCGACTGCGCGCACGCAAACGCATAGCCGAAGTCAATCCCCGTAGCACCGCTGACTCCGGAGACGACCACTGGGTCGACCGAGAAATCGTAGGTTCCGTTGCCGAGCTGGCCCATGTCGTTGAAGTTCCAGCAGCGGGCGGAGCCGTCGGCGAGCGTCGCGCAGCCGTTGCCTCTGCCACCAGCCGCGATCGTTTTCACGGCACTGAGGCCATTGAGTGCGGTCGGGTATTGAGACGCGACCGTGGTGTACTGGTTAGTGGTGGCTTCATACTTGGTGATGCGCGTACCCCAGTAGCTCACTGTGCCATCGCTCAGCAGCGCAAACGTGAGCGCGTCGCCGACGGCAATGGCCTGAACGTCCGACAGGAACTTGACCTGAACCGGCGTAGCCGAGTCAGCAGCAGAAGCCGTTCCGAGCTGACTCTGTTGGTTGCTGCCCCAGCAGTTCACGGTCTTGTCAGCGAGCAGCACGCACGCATGCGAATAGCCGATGCTCACTTGAATGGCATCGGCACGGCATTGCCCGGTCGAACAGAAGTGATCAGAGAGGCAATCTGAGTCGGCCGAACAAGTTGTCTTGCAAGTCGTGGTCGAACAAGCAAAGCCGTTTGCGCATGCGTTGCACGTGGGGGGAGTTCCACCGGAGCCTGCAGCCGCGCCGCCCGACCCACTTGCGCCAGCCTTGCCGCCAGCACCGGCTCCGCCGTTCGTTGCTCCGCCGTTCGTTGCCCCGCCGTTCTCCTCGGTCGTCCCGGCAGTTCCGCCATCCGTGTTGTCGCCTGCCGAACCAGCTTCCGGTTCGACACCAGCCATGCCCGCGGAGGCGCTGCCGGCGCGACCCCCGCCCGACGTGTCGGGCTTGCCCGCGGTACCCGCTGTGCCACTCGGTGCACCGGAATTTCCCGCGGTCCCCGTGCCAAACTTCCGCTCCGATCCGCTGCACCCGCCAAAGATCGAAAAGCCAACGATTGCAACCAAGCCCGCCGAAACAAAGCGCATTGTCATCCCTTATAAACTCTCACTCGAAATTCCAATCTGGAAGTTAGCACGGAGATGACGGCGCTGACACTTGAGCGGGGCAAGGGTCATAGCCGCGCTCTTCTCCCGGGGAAGTCACGCGCTGTAGCGGGTTTGCAGCGCCGGCGTGACACACAGTGTGCGAGACCGGCGACGCGACTGCGCTCGACTGACGCACGTTCGGTCGTCGTCGTTCAGCAGTTGGGTGGGCTGGCGGCGAAGGCGGAGGTGAGCATCAAACTTCCGTCCTCGTGCGCGACGTTGCGCTCGTGGCCTTCGACGTCGATGATGCGGAGGCGAAGACCGTCGGGAACAGCGCGCGTTGCGAGGTGCGATGTCGGATAGCGATCGCCCCAGTCTTCCGAGGCAAAAACCGTCAGCACGAGCAATGTGAGTTTGGACAAATCCGAATCGAAAATAGCTTCGTACGTAGCGTGCGGACTTTCACGCGTGACTTGCAGCGGACCCTTGTTGGGCGCCTCGCGAGCAGTTAGGTGACCTTTAGTCCGGCTCCCGGACCTCCGAAGGTCAGCTGCATCAAGGTGCAGAACGCATCCGTGGCGGCGGTGGGCATGCGCTTGGGGTCGCGCGTGAGTCCGATTTCGATCGCGGGCAGCCCGTCCAGCAGCGGGCGCGTTTCGATCCGCAACCCTTCACTCGAAAACGGTCGATAGCTCACGTCTGCCAGGATCGCGACCGCGAGGCCCTGCGCGACGAGGCTGCGTAGCGCCTCGATTGAGCTCACGCGATAACGAATGTTGGGCTCGAGCTTGAATTTTCTCCAGAATATCAGGGTATTTTTCGGGGTCTCGTCGAGCTCGTACAACACGTAGGGGAATTGCTGGACATCACTGAGGCTGATGTGGCGCTTTTGAAGGAGCGGATGATCGGCGCACAGCCAGAGTTGTCGGCGTGAGCGGGTGAGTGGCGTACTGCTGAGCCTCGGCGATTTCAGATTTTCGAGCCAGGCCACGCCGATGTCGACTTTTCCATCGAGTAGGGCTCGCTCGAGAACTGGGCGCTCGAGCTCCAGCACTTCGAGCTCGACGAACGGATAGGTTTGAACGAAGCGAGCGATTGCCGGTACGATGTAGGAACCGAGGATCGAATGGGTTGCAGCAAGTCGCACTCGCCCGCTGATGTTTTGCGGCAGGAGGCCGGGATCTCGAAGCGCTGCGTTGACCGCAGCGGTGATACTTTGCGCATGGTGCAGGAACTTCTGTCCGTCGGGAGTCAACGACACGCCAGCGGCGTGGTGACGCTCGAAGAGCTGCAAGCCGACCACCGACTCGAGCTCCTTGATCGCGGCGGTGATTGCAGTCTGCGTCACGCTTACTTTAGCCGCTGCGGCCGAAAATTGCCCGCTCTCTGCCGCCGCCAGGAAGTATTCGATTTGGCGCAAAGTGATTGGCATCAGATTTTATGATTCAGGCTAGCAATATTCGGAGTTTTGTTCTCGGAGAACAGCAAAGTATAGTCATCGCAGCTAAAACGCAGCACCGCTCCGAGCTTGCTCTTGCATTCAATAAATGCATCCGAGCCAGCATTTCGGCGCATCACCCGATCTCCAGGTGTTTCCATGAGACTCTCGAGCACTGAACTACTCGCGACGCTCGTCGCCTTCGACACCACCTCACGGCACAGTAACTTGGCGCTCGTCGAGTGGGTCGCCAATTACCTGTCGGATTTGGGGATTGTCCCCCGGCTCATCCACAACGCCGACCGCAGCAAGGCCAATCTGTTTGCGACCATCGGCCCACTCGAGGCTGGTGGGATTTGTTTGCACGGCCACACCGACGTCGTGCCTGTCGACGGACAATCCTGGCAATCGGATCCGTTTCAACTGAGCGAGCGTGACGGACGACTCTTCGGTCGCGGGACTTGCGATATGAAGGCGTGGCTTGCTTGCAGCCTCGCGGCGGCGCAGGATTACCGCCCCGGGCAGCTGCGCACTCCAATCCAACTTGCCCTGAGCTACGATGAGGAGGTGGGGTGTCTCGGCGCTCCCAGCCTGATTGCCGCCCTCGGCAACGGCTTACCGAAACCCAGCGTCGTGCTCGTCGGCGAGCCCAGCCTGATGGCGCCGATCTCCGCGCACAAGGGCATCATCGCGCTCGATACGACGATCACCGGACGCGACGCACACGCCAGTCTTTTGCACTTGGGCGTCAGCGCCCTCAGTGCCGCCGCAGAAATGGCGGCAGAGTTGGCCACAATTGCGGGCGAATGGCTGAACCAACCGGGACCCGCCGGCATGGTCCCGTCGGGTCCGACCATCAGCGTCGGGCAGCTGCACGCCGGAGTCGCGCGCAACATCATCGCGCGCCAGGCGCAGCTCGCGTGGGAGCTGCGCTTTCGTGCCAGCGACGACGCGGATCAGTTGCTCGCAGCGGCCGAAGCTCGCGTGCAATCGCGGCTACGCCGAGTCTTTGCAGATCGCTTCAGCGAGTTGACCATCGTCACTCGCGAGGTCGTGCGTGTTCCCGCGTTCGACGCGGGCAGTGACGGACTCGCGGAACGGCTGGCTTGCAGCTGGGGAGCGGTGAGCCCAGCGCGAGGTGTCCCCTACGGCGCCGAAGCTGGGCAATACGCCGCCGCGGGGATGAGTGTCGTCATCTGCGGCCCAGGCAGCATCGAGCAAGCGCATCAACCAAACGAGTTCGTTGCGACGAGCCAGGTCGCGGATTGCGATCGCTTCTTGGCTCGTTTGGGCGAATGGGCGCGCGAAGCGCGCGCGGACTCGAACTTGCCGTAACTCGCAGCTCGCGTGCGCTAGCGTTGTTCACAGCGTTTGGTGTCGGTGCTGCAGCTCGTCGCGCCACTGCAGGTCTCGAGTTCGTCCCAGCCGTCGAGAGCGGCGTTGCAGCGGAGGAGCACGTTACCGTCACACTTTCGTTCGCTTGGCGCGCAAGCCGGCGTGGTGCACAGGTGCCGTGCGGCGTCGCACAGCGAAGTCGTTTCGCAGGTCGCTACTCGAGTCCAGATGTCGTTCGTGCAAGCTTCGAGCGACACGTCGTTGCAGCGATAGCTCCCCTTCGTGCAGCGAGTATCGAGACAGCCGAGCTCGGGATCGCACGAGCCTGCATCCGGGCAGGCACTGATTTCATCCCAGCCCGTGAGGTCGGCACGGCAGGCTTGGTAGACATTGCCTTGGCAACGTTTTGCGCCGGCAATCGGGCAACGTGGAACGTCGCAGCGCGTCGCCTGAGGGTTGCACAATACCCGATTGATGCACTGTTCGATCGGTTCCCACTTCGTCCCGTCACTGCGGCAACGTTCCAAAGCCGAAGTAGAGTTGCAGCGAAACTCGCCCGGCGTGCACGTGGGGGGATCACAGCTCGGTACACTGCCCGTGTTGCAAGACAATGGCGAACTACAAGCCGTGCTGTCCCACGTTTTTTGCTCGCTGCAGCGTTCGAGATTCCGACCGCTACAAGTGGTGCTACCGATCGTGCATACCGAGCAATCTCCGGTTTGCGGGTTACAATCGCTACCCGCGCAGCTCACTTTCGCGTCATCCCAACCCGTTCGGTCGGCCTTGCACGGTCTCGGTGAGCCGGTACTGCAATCGAATTGGCCGATGCTGCAAGTCGGAAGAACGCAGGTTGCCGGCGCGCCAGCGGCGAGTTGCGCGTTCGCTTGGTCGAGGTTGCACAAGCCGGGGCTGCCGCAGATTTCGATGTCTTGCCATGCCTCCTGACTGAGCGGGCAGCGCTGTAGGTGGTTGCCTAGGCACTGAATTTGACCAGCAGCCGGGCATCCAGGCGGCAGACACTTTGCAGCGGAGCCATCCTCCGGCAGCTCGCACAGCGAAGCCGAAGCACAAGGCGCCGCAGTCGCGGAGACCCAGTGCGCATCTGTGTCGCAAACCTGAGGCTGGGCACCATTGCATTGATACGAACCCGGTTGGCACGGAACGCAGCTCAGACTGCGTAAGTTGCACAGATCCGCTGACGCGCAGCTCGCGAGGGTGCGCCACTCGTTGCCGCTCACGCAAGATTGGAGCTGATTTTTCGCGCAGCGCGTGCTGCCCGATTCGCAGGACACGGAAAGCTGACTCGGATCGATGGTGAAATCGCCCAAGGCGACCTGGCACGCGACCAAGAGCCATCCGCACGATACGGTCAACGCAATGCGAGGGGTCATGGCTCCTACGGCGAGGCTGCGCCGCCATTGGCACCGCCGGCCCCAGACGCGCCACCGCCCGATGCGCCGCCAGTCGGCGCACCCGCACTCGGTGCGCCACCACTCGGCGCGCCCGCGCTCGGTGCGCCGCCGCTCGGTGCGCCACCGCCTGGCGCACCACCACCTGGCGCACCGGCAGTAGGGGCGCCTCCAGCGCCGCCGCCGCCCGCGCCACCACCGCCGCTCGTGTCACAGCTCCCCGCGGGATTGCAGGTCGCCGACGCGCAGTCCTTCAGCGTTTCCCAATGACCGCTCGAGGAGCAATCCTGGAGCACGTTGGCCGCACACTTGTAGGCGGGAGCTTTGCACTCATCGCACTCGCCGTGCGCATCATCACAGATCGTCGAACACATTTGCAGCTGCGTCCACGCCGTACCGCTCGCGTTGCACTGCTGTAGGCTCGTGCCATCGCTGCCTGCACATTGGTACGCCATGGGGGTACAGATCATCGCCGGATTGCACGAGCCCGTGCTCGCGTTGCATCCGGCCGTGCCGCAATCCGTGTCGTTGACGAACCCGGACTTGTCCGCGCTGCAGATCTGCGAGTTATTGCCCTTGCACTGGCGCTCGCCGGCCGAGCAAACGTTGCACAGGTTGCTGCTTGCGTTACAACCGGGAGCGCCGCATTCCGTGTCATCGACGAAGCCGGACTTGTCCGCGCTGCAAATCTGCGAGGTATTGCCTTTGCATTTGTGTTGCCCCGCGCTGCAAGCATTGCAGGTATTGGTCGTTGCGTTGCAGCCTGGCACGCCGCAATCAGTTCCGTTGACGAAGCCGGATTTGTCTGCGTTGCAGATCTGAGAATTGTTGCCGCTGCATTGACGTTGCCCGGGCGAGCAGGCGTAGCAGGCGTTCGTGCTCGGGTTGCAGCCCGGCGCGCCGCACTCGGTATCGTTGACGAAGCCAGATTCGTCTGCGTTGCAGATCTGAGCATTGCTGCCCTTGCATTGGTGTTGTCCGGACGTGCAGGCGTCACACTTCTTGGCTCCGGCGTTGCACAATGCAGAGGACTGACAGGTCGTCGCCGTTTGTGATTGACCGTCCGCGCTGCACTTGTTGAGCGTCGCGCCGCTGCACCAATAGGAATTGGCGGCGCACTGGTCGCATTGGGCGTTCGCGGCGTCACACAAGTTGGCACAGGTTTGGCTCTGAAACCCCTTTTGGTCTGCCGGGCAACTCTGCAGAGTTTGCCCCGCGCACTGCACGGTCCCTGCCTTGCACGCGGCGCAGTAATCCTGCCCGTTGTTCACCGTCATGCACCCCAGACCACAGGTCTGGGAGGTGTTCCAAGAGCGACGGTCGCTCGAGCAGACGCGCAAGGTATTGCCGCCACACGACAGCTCGCCGGCTACGGGGCACCCCAAACAATAACCATTGCCATAGCTCGGCGCTTCACCCGGGTAGCACAAGTTCGCCGCGCCGCAGGTCGAGACTTTGTCCCAACCATTGCGCCCCGGTTGGCACTTCTGCAGGTCGGCACCGCTACATTGGTAGTTGGCGAGCGGTGCACCGCAGACCACGTTGCCGCAGCCATCCTTGTACAGACCATTCAAGCAAGAGTTGCTGAGCGGACCTGCACCATCCGGATCGGTGAGCGCACAGCTACAAAGATCGCTCGTGGCGCACGTTGCCTGGGTGCTCCACCCATTGGCCACCGAACAGTGCTCTAGAACCTTGCCGTTGCAACGCAGCGGATTCGTCGGACACGCGGTCAGACAGCCTGGATTCGGCCCGCTATCGCAATATTGGCCCGTCGGGCACGTGGTCACGGACGTCCACTTGGTGAGGTCTGGCGCGCATTGCTTGAGCTCCTGGCCGAAGCATTGATAGGCACCGGCGGTCATGCACGTCGGCGTGATGCAGCGGGCGCTCGCCGCGTCGCACAACGCAGCCGACGCGCAGGTCATGTTGTCCTCGTAACCCGTGCGGTCTGCTTTGCACTTTTGCAGGACCGCGCCGCTGCATCCAAAGTCGTTCTTCCCACAGGGCGATGGGACGCAACTGCCGGTGCTGCCATCGGAGCTCACCGAGCACAACGCCGCGGTCTGACACTCTGCTTCGTCCAGCCAATGGCCATTGCTCGCGCATTTGCGCAAAATCGCGCCGTTACATTGGTAGGAGCCCGGAGTACAAAGCTTGCCACAATCGCCGGCGACCGGATCGCACTCCGTATCGGCGGGACACGCCTTCACCGTATCCCACGCCGTTTGATCTTCGCGGCACTGGCGCAAGCTCGAGCCGTCACACATGTAGCCGCCCGGCGTCGGACACGCAGGCGCGCACATATCGAAGGTGGCAACGACGTTGGGATCGAGCGCGCTATTCAGGCGCGCGAGGGCGTTGCTACAGAGCGCGGTGTTGTTGCACGTATCGACGGTTACCCAGGCATCCCGCTCTGGCGGACACCGCTGCAGGATCGCGCCCGCGCACTGATATTTGCCGGCTTCTGGGCAGCTTGCGGGCAAGCACTTCTGATCCCACTCGGGCGTGGTCGTAGCAAAGGCCGTAGTGGCCGCGCACAACGAATGCGACGCGCACTGATCGAGCGTCACCCAAACACCGCCCAGGCACTGACGAAGCTGCGAACCCAAGCTGCAGTCGAGCTGGCCGTTGGTCACGCAACCGTTGCAGCTCGACTCACTGCACAGGTTCTGCGCGTCGCAGGTCTCGACCTTGTGCCAGCCCTTGCCGTCGCTGTCGCACTGCTGGCGCTCGGCCCCCGAACAGCGAAAGTCTCCGTCTTTGCACACCGAACAGCGTTTGTCTTTGGCGTCGCACAGGTCGCCCGACGCGCAGGTCGACTTCAGTGTCCAGCCCGTGTCTACCGAGTCGCAAGACAGCAGG
>Ga0164241_10002298_pt1 | contig 21046 bp, 17 predicted proteins | sample OricomyardsoilBY_FD_108780 | JGI IMG/M metagenome (GOLD analysis project Ga0164241, IMG submission 108780) | Backyard soil microbial communities from Emeryville, California, USA - Original compost - Back yard soil (BY) | ecosystem: Environmental > Terrestrial > Soil > Unclassified | place: USA... | reverse complement strand
TTCGTGATAAAGTTTCAGGTGCATTATACAACCTGCCTCCGGATGTGAATCCTCCGGTGGTTGAAAAAGCAGATGCGGATTCTAGCCCCATTATCTTCATGACTGTATTTAGTGAGAAACGAGATTTACTCGAGCTTTCACGTATTGCAGAAATTTATTTCAAAGAAAGACTACAAACTATACCTGGCGTAAGTTCTGTACAAATCTGGGGACAGCGCAGGTACTCGATGCGTCTATGGATGGATCCGATACGTCTTGCTTCATTAAAACTTGCTCCATCTGATGTGCTTCAGGCGCTCAATCGGGAGAATGTAGAATTGCCCTCTGGCCGGGTGGAAGGACAAAACACAGAACTCACTGTTCGAACGTTGGGAAGATTAACTACCGAAGAAGATTTCAATAATCTCATCCTCAAAGAGGATGGCGATAATGTGGTTCGTTTATCGGATGTAGGTCACGCTGAATTAGGCCCGGAAAATGAACGAACCATTTTAAGAAGAGATGGAATTCCAGGATGCGCCATCGCTATTGTCGCCCAGCCAGGCGCCAACAACATTGACATCGCAGATCGTCTTTATAAAAAACTGGAACAGATCAAGCGTGATCTTCCTCCCGATGTATTGTACCAGATGAGCTATGATTCAACAGATTATATCCGCGCTTCAATTTCAGAGGTTGAGGAAACAATCATCATTGCATTCTGTTTGGTACTTTCTGTTATCTTTTTATTTCTCCGCGATTGGAGAACAACGATTATTCCCATTGCTACGATTCCGGTTTCATTGATTGGTGCCTTCTTCGTCATGTACTTACTGGGATTCACTATTAACGTGCTTACGCTTTTAGGAATTGTACTGGCCATTGGTCTTGTAGTGGATGACGCCATTGTGGTGCTGGAAAATATTTATGTAAAAATTGAAAAGGGAGAAGATCCTCACGAAGCTGCCAAGAAAGGTTCTGTAGAAATTTACTTTGCGGTAATTTCAACAACTGTATCAGTAGTGGCTGTGTTTCTTCCTGTTATTTTCCTCCAGGGACTTACTGGTCGATTGTTCCGCGAATTCGGATTAGTGGTAGCAAGTTCCGTAGCTATCTCCGCTTTTGTGTCGCTCACACTGACACCAATGATGAGTTCAAAAATTTTGAAGAGACGTGAAAAGCAGCCCTGGTTATATCGTAAAACCGAACCATTCTTCACAGGAATGACAGCCGTCTATTCTTCAGCCTTGGAAGGTTTTATGAAAAGGAGATGGCTGGCTTTTGTTGTCATTGCGATATCGGGTGCATTAATTTACGTCCTTGGCATAAGTGTTCCTTCCGAATTATCTCCACTGGAAGACCGAAGTGAATTCCGTTTACAGGCAACGGCCCCCGAAGGAGCTACCTTCGAATACATGGATGGTTATGTTCGTGAATTAATAGCCTTTATTCAGGAAGAGGTTCCGGAAGTATCGGGTACGGTAAGTGTTACTGCGCCTGGTTTTGGAAGTGCCGGGGTAAACTCCGGTTTTGTTCGTACTATTCTTAAAGGTCCTGAAGATCGTTCGCGCACACAACAACAGATCGTGGATGATATGACAATTAAAACAAAAAAATACAGTGGGGTTCGTACATTCATTACTCAGGCCCAAACCATCGGAGATCGCAGAGGTGGTTTTCCGGTGCAGTTTGTTGTGCAGGCTTCTGATATTGACAAATTAAAAAAAGTGCTCCCTGAATTCATGACTAAGGCGGCAGCCAGCCCCAAGTTTGCTTTTATTGATCTGGATTTAAAATTCAATAAACCCGAAATCAACATTACCATTGATCGTGATAAGGCACGCACGATGGGTGTTAACGTTTTTGATATTGCTCAAACATTGCAATTAGGATTGAGTGGAACGCGTTTCGGTAATTACATCATGGACGGAAAACAATATCAGATTATTGGCCAGGTAGCACGTGCTGATCGCAATGAACCAACCGACTTAAAAACGCTTTATGTAAAAAGTAAGCAAGGCGAACTCATCCAGCTTGACAACTTAGTAACTATGACAGAGGATAGTAATCCTCCACAACTGTATCGATTCAATCGTTACTCTTCAGCTAAAGTACAGGCACAATTAGCAAACGGAGTAGCGTTAGGTGACGGCATTAAAGAAATGCAACGAATTGCCGATGAAGTCTTAGATGAAAGTTATACGACCAGTTTGGATGGCGCTTCACGCGAGTTTTCGGAAAGCTCATCAAGTATTTACCTGGCTTTTGTAATTGCGCTCGCTATTATCTATCTGATTCTTGCAGGACAGTTTGAAAGCTTCCGTGATCCGTTAGTAATCATGTTTACCGTGCCGCTTGCATTAGCCGGTGCATTACTATCACTCTGGTATTTTAATCAGACGTTGAATGTATTCAGTCAGATAGGTATTATTATGCTTATTGGTCTGGTTACTAAAAACGGAATCCTTATAGTTGAATTTGCCAACCAGGGAAAAGAAAAAGGAAAAAACTTAATGGATGCAGTAATTGAAGCAGCGGAGTCACGCTTTCGCCCTATTTTGATGACCAGCTTATGTACTATATTAGGTATTCTCCCTATCGCACTTGCTTTAGGTGCAGGTTCCGAAAGCAGGGTATCCATGGGTATTGCGGTAATTGGCGGCCTCCTGTTCTCCACGGTCCTCACCCTGTTCGTGATTCCTTCTATTTATACTTATTTATCAGCTAAGGAAAGTCACACGATTGTTGAATAATTCATCAGATGATTAATGTATGATCAGATTTATAATTACTCTTTCTTTTTTTCTACTTACCATTTCCGCCCAATCGCAGGATACGCTTAGCCTTGCACGCGCCATTTCTATCGGACTGAAAAATAATTTTGATATCCAGGTAGAACAATACAATATCGCAACAGCTATCAATAATAATAACTGGGGACAAGCGGGCGCACTTCCCTCCATTAATCTTCTTGGCAATTCAAATAATAGTGCTGTACAGCGTAAGCCTGCCAACCCGTTTGCCATTCCTGGACGAAATATCTCCAATAACATATTGGGTCAGGTGGATGTGCAATTTGTTTTATTTGATGGCTTCTTCATCCGCTTAAGCAAACAACGGCTGGATCAACTGCAGCGACTAAGTTATGGCAATGCTGCTTTCGTGATGGAATCAGTAGTGCAGTCAATTATCCTGGGCTACTATCAGGCCGTAATGGAGAGAGAGCGATTACAGGTATTTGAAGTAACAAAACAGCTATCAAAGCAACGTTATGACTATGTGAAACTTCGCAAGCAATTGGGAAGTGCAATTACTTTCGATGTGTTGCAGGAGCAGAATAATTATCTCACCGATTCTTCCAATGTACTGAGACAACAAATCTTCGTGAAAAATTCCTTGCGTAATCTTAACCTGCTATTAAGTGAAAGCATAAATAAACAATATCAACTGGTTGATTCACTGGTTCATGAGAATCAGAATTATGAATACGAAGATCTTAAAAATAAGATGGTAAGTTCCAATACCAATCTTCAAAATCAGTTTGTTAACCAGGAGCTTCTTAGAAATAATACGCGAATTCAGCAATCAAATATGTCTCCCAGTTTGATTTTTAATTTTGGCGCAACCAGTAGTTTGGATTGGCTTAATGCACAATTCAGACCGGTTGAAAATGGAACGGTGGTAAAGAGTACAGTAGGTTACGTAAAGGATGATCCAAGCCAGCCCGTTATTAACAGTCAGTTTGCTCCTGAATATCAAACACAAAGTGGTAATTCCTACGGAGGATATGGAAACCTGTCACTCCGCTTTACTATTTTCAATGGAGGACAAATCAAACGTTCTATTGAAAATGCTCAGATTCAGGAAAAGGTGGGCTTGCTCAATACTGATCAATTAAAACTTTCTTTGGAGAATGATCTATTGGCCAATTACGATCTGTACAATCTTCGTCAGCAACTGGTGGCCATTTCTCAAACCAAAATACAAGCGGCCGAGTTGAATCTCTCCCTTGCAAACGAACGCTACAAAAATGGGGCATTAAGCGCCATTGACTTACGTATCGTTCAGGAAAATTACCGCAATGCTGCAGTTGAAAATTTTCTTGCCATTTACAGCAGTATTGAAAGTCGTGTGGCGTTAATCCGTCTTACCGGTGGATTGATTGATAAGTCCCGGATTGTCCCTAAAAATTAGTCAGCTCTTTCTTTCACGCATTGCTGCGAAGCTGCTTACTTCGACCCAGATTTAGTAGATTCAGTAATGGAGTTAATTTTATCACTATGCATGGGTGCGTTTGCGGGTGCCCTTATTATGTGGGCATGGTGGGCAATCAATCCACAACTCCAATTAAAAAAAATAAAAATCAAAGAGCTTCGTAAAGAAGTTGAAACCGAAAAAGAAGAACTGACTAAAAGACAAACTTATGCTGAACAAGCCCTAGAGGGTCAGATGGAACTTGAAAGAAGGCGAATCTCTGACGAACTTCATGATGACCTTCTTCAGCGTCTTTCAGGTATACGCCTTTACTTGCTGCATATCACCACCATTCATTCTCTTCCGCAAGAAGCCGAACGTCAAATTAATCGATTAGCGAAAGACCTGAGTGATGCGGTCGATACCGCCCGTTCTTTGATTTGGGATCTCGCTTTACCTGAAGTAAAAGGGAAAACGTTAACTCATCTTATTGACGAATTGTGTCAAAAAATCGGGCGAACGTCATTGCTCAAAGTAACGTGTATCACCATTATGGAAGAATGGGAACGGCCCATAACAGATGAAGTCAAAAAAGATATTTGTCGGATGGTGCAGGAGTCCGTTTATAACGCATTAAAATATTCCAATGGCTGGCATGTAGCGGTAACGTTGCAATGGCATAGTACCCAAGCAAGTATTATTGTGCAGGACGATGGTGAAGGCATTCCTGAACAAAAGGGCAAGGGCTTCGGAATGGAGAATCTAAAAAAGCGTGCGGAAAGAATTAAAGCTACGCTCGAAATCTCTGATGCCCGACCGCATGGAACTTTGGTGAAGATAGAATTGCCCTACGCTTCTTTAGGGTAACAGCCCATTACGAAATGCATAAGCTACCAGCTCAGAGGTACTGTGTGTGTCCGTTTTCTCCTGAAGGCGTTTACGGGTCGTTTCGACAGAACTCACTGTAATATTGGTATGGCGAGAAATGTCTTTGGCCGTATATCCTTTTTCCATTTGGCGTAATAATATTCGCTCTCTTTCGGTCAAACGCAGTGTTGGCAATTCATTGAGCTTATGAAGATTTTCATCTATAATCCTTTGTACGCGCTCAGGAAAGTATTTTTCTCCACCTAAAATTTTCTGAATTGCCTCATCGAGTTCCTGAGGTCCTGTAGTTGACTTCAGTAATATACCACGCACACCTGCTTTGACTAAATGCAGAATGTTAGCGCTCCCCTCAAAGGTAGTAAGCCCTAAAAGGGGAACATTTATTTTTTTCTTTTTTACGTAATCCGCAACATCTAATCCATCCTCTTCATCTCCAAGACGAGCATCTAATAAAACAATATCGAGCGACATTGTTTCAATAAGATAAGTTGCTTGCGATACCGAATCTGCTTCCCAAATTTTATAGGATACAGTGTCCCGTTCCAGCATACTACGCACAATCTCACGGAAGTAACGATTGTCATCCACAATCAGGATGTTTCGTCTTTGTCTCATAACATCTGGTTTAAGTCTATACCTATTAATGTTTCAAATGGATAGATGTAACCCTTAGGATTAAACTATTTTAAAACCAGGAAACTGCTCAAACCAAGCATTAACTGAACTGAGGTATAGATTAGCTTACCTGTGTAATGGATTCAATTACTTCTCGGGCAGCTCGCTCGCCAGAAGCAAGAGCACCATTAATTGTTCCTGCATCACCACTAACATCTGTGGCCTCACCTGCAAAAAATACTTTGCCATTTATGGGTTTGCTCAGATTTTCTCTATCGGTGGCAGATGTCCCAACCAATGGATACGAATAGCCGCCTTTAATATATTCTTCCTTTGTCCAATCTTTAATGGCTGCAATAATTGGCCCTTCTGAATCATTCCCATCCGCATCAGTAACGATTGTCTTTCTAACATACTTAGTAGCCAATCCATCGTAAACACCATCGAGTTCAGTTAGTATTGCATTCAATTGCTGATCTCTGCTCATCGCTGACAAGGATGCCGCTGAACTTCCATTCATGGTAAATGAAAGAGTCCGGTACAATATGCTACGCCCAACACCTGCATTTAAATATTGGGGAGCAGCCGTTCCACCCCAGATATAACCTGCATCTTCTCCCCAAAAATTTTTCTTAAATTCTATAACAGCCCTGAATGAAGGATCCATACCAAATTTTTGCATGGCAGAAGTATTCTCATTGGGTAAACCTGGATTAAAAGATATACCTCCGGATTTCAAAACACTTAACGGAACAGTAACGATTACCTTATTGGCCTGATACTCATTTCCATTTTTATCCTTTATTGTAATCACATCACCAGAGTAATTGATGGAGGTGACTGCTTTCTCCAATTGCACTAAAGGTGTGATCTGACTAAATCGCGAGAGTAAAAAATCCTGCATCGGATTCGCTTTTAGCACAATAGACTTGCCATCGTGGGCACGCGAACGCAAGTCGTTAGATAGAAGTTTTATGCCAATTTTTTCGCTGTTTGATCCATAGAAATTGCCGGCTTCTGCATTCAGTAACGCTTGTGCCCTTGAACTCACTCCTGCCGCATCTTGAATAGATTGCTCCGGACCTTCATAGTTCGGCAGAGTGTTTACAAAATTCTGAACTGAAATAAAATCTGCATCGCTTCCCCAGTCAGTTGAAGTCTTAACCAGATTATCTATAACATATCGATCCACGCCAACCGAAGATAGCTCAAGAACGGGTATACCATTGTTTTGTACGGCCTTACCCCAGATGGAGTCCGAGCCGTAATACGCCTCCGCTCCCAGTTCAATTGGAAAATCTGAACCAAATACCATTACGGTATCCTGGCCATATAGATCCTGATAATCAGTCTGATTTCGAAGTGAGCGTACACGTCCGCCTATTTGATTGCCTGCTTCAAGAATAAAGACATTTATGCCTTTTGCACGTAAAATATCTGCTGCAAACATACCTGCTGCCCCAGCTCCAATAATAGCAACAGTGCCATCAAAAGGTACCTCCGGGCCCGGATCATCTTTCACACAAGAAGAAAGAAGCGATGGCATTACCATACCCGCTGACATTCCTAAACCAAGACTTCGTAATAACGTTCTACGCTTCACACGAAATGCAATTTAACTCGAAAGATAAGTGATCCATCTTAATTTTCCTGCTTAGTCATGTTTATGCCCCTGCCAAAAAACGGCTCGAGTCTTTGGTTGCAATTGATTATTTTGCATAGAATCTTTATGCAATCTTTTACACCTCCCCTGAAACAAATAAAGAAGGTATGTGTGATTGGCCCGGAATGCACAGGCAAATCCGAACTTTCTAAATATCTGGCAAGTCATTACAAAACTGCTTGCGTAGACGAATATGCACGCGCTTATCTTACCAAGCTGGGTCATGCCTATGATAAAAGTGATCTCACAAAAATTGCGCATGGACAGGTACGCATGGAAGATGAGTGGTTAATCGATGCCCGTCAGATTTTGATTTGTGATACAAATGCCATTGTAGTCAAAGTGTGGAGCGAATTTAAGTATGGAGACTGTGATGATGAAATACTGCGTTTAATTAGCGATCGCACCTATGATCTTTATTTGCTTACTTATATCGATATTCCCTGGCAGGAAGATCCTCAACGTGAACATCCCGACAAACGTGAACAGCTATGGACCATTTATAAAAATGAAATAGAAAAAGCACAAGTGCCTTTTGTAGAAATAAGAGGTGAGCGGGAAGAAAGACGAAAAAAAGCGATCGAGGCCATTGACCAGCTTTTATCACATCATTAATTATCCTAATAGATAGTAGATGTCCAATCCTAATCCGTATGCTGCGCTTAAGCTAAGAGAGTTTCGCCTTTTTATCACTGCGCGTGTTTGCGTTACCATGGCTATGCAAATTCAGGCGGTAGTAGTAGGTTGGCAAATGTACGAGCTCACCAAAGATCCGCTTTCATTGGGATTGATTGGTTTAGCGGAGGCAATACCCTCCATTGGCGTTTCTCTATATGCAGGCCACGTGGCTGATATTGTGCACCGAAAAAAAATCATCATCATCACGCTGATTGCGTTGGCATTTTGTTCATTCTCACTCTTAACTTTTACAACAGACCCCGGTGCTTTCGTTTTTCAATGGGGACCAATTCCATTATATGTCATCATTTTCACCAGCGGAATTGCACGAGGATTCATTTCTCCGGCCTGGTTTTCGTTTATGCCCCAACTAGTTCCACGTGAACTGTATCAAAATGCCATTACCTGGAACAGCACATTATGGGAGGCAGCTTCAATTACGGGGCCTGCACTTGGTGGCTTGATTTATGGTTTCTTTGGCATTAGCGCAGCCTATGCAGTCGATGCATCACTGGTTATATTAGGCTTATCATCCGCATTGGCTATTAGTAATAAACCATTGCCGCCCGCTAGCGATGAGCAAGGTATTGCTGAAAAAATAAAAGCAGGACTTCGATTTGTTTTCCAAAACAAATTAATTCTTGGTGCTATCTCACTTGACTTGTTTGCAGTACTCTTTGGTGGAGCAGTAGCGCTTCTTCCGATTTTTGCAGATAAAATTTTACACACGGGTGCCATCGGGTTGGGATTCTTACGCTGCGCTCCATCCATTGGGGCCGTGATTACGGCATTTTATATTACGCATAATCCGATCAAAAAAAATATGGGTAAAACAATGTTCTGGTCGGTGGCTGGCTTTGGGATGTGTATGGTTTGCTTTGCCATCTCAGAAAATTTCTGGCTCTCTATCAGCATTCTTGCGCTAAGCGGAGTATTCGATTGCATCAGTGTTATTATTCGCGGCACCTTAATGCAGACGCTTACACCAGAAAACATGAAAGGCCGGGTTTCTGCAGTCAATTATATTTTTATCGGATCGTCTAATGAAATCGGCATGTTTGAATCGGGAGTGGCCGCCCGCCTTTTAGGTGTTGTTCCATCAGTAATTTTTGGAGGCTGCATGACCATTGGTGTGGTGGCAACCACTGCATGGCTGGCCAAGTCTTTGAGAAAATTACAAAGCCTGGAATAATTGAATCATTCAACTTATTCCAGGCTCACTCGCAAAATAAATACGATTAAACTACCTTTTTCCTGATCAGCTTCGCATACGTTCGACTTACAGGGAAACTCTTTCCGTTTTGCATCTTCACCACCATGCCTCCGTTGAGGTGGCGTTCAATTTCTTTCAGAAAATTTAAATTGATAATGGTGCTGCGATGCACCCGAATAAATGTCTCAGGGCTTAGAATCTCTTCCAGCTTGCCAATACCTGATGAGCTAACAAATTGATCCGTCTTGGTAGTAATGATGGTATAATCACCGGAAGCTTCAAGGAAAATAATTTCTTCTACCGGAAGGTTGAATAACTTTTCCGATTTTTGAACAAAAATGTGCGATTCGTAAGCGCTTTTACTATCTCCTTTTATACTCTTTAATAATTCCTCAATGTTATTTTGTTCCTGCTTCTTGCGTTTCAAAGCACGGTTAACTGCAAGGCGAAAGCGTTCTTCATCCAATGGCTTAAGAACATAATCTACTGCATTTTTTTCAAATGCTTTAATCGCGTATTGATCATAAGCAGTGGTAAAAATGACAATGGGTTCATGATCGATTTCTTCCAGCACGTCAAAGCCAGTCATCCCCGGCATTTGAACATCCAGAAATATCAAATCTGGCTTTAGCTTATCTATCTTTTCAACTGCTTCAGAACCCTTGGAGCATTCAGTCAATATTTCTATTTGTTCAAATGATTCAAGAAATTCTTTTAAGAGATCACGAGCTAATTTCTCATCATCAATAATAATGCAGGTTGTGTTCATTTGTGTTATCTGTTTAATATCTTAATTTTTTCAAAATATTCTTTTATACTAATTGATTCTCTTTTGTTTCCCACTTCTCAATAGCCAATCCGTTCTCTTCAATATAAAAACTAACGGAATATCCTTGCTCGTTCGACTTCACCCGTAAACCTGACAGAGAGCCATAATAACTTTTCAATCGAAGATCTGTGTTAGCCATTCCCACTCCGCTGGAACTTCCATCCATCACTTTTTTTGCTTTAGACCCCAGACCGTTGTCTTTGACTTCAAAGTAAATGATATTCCCTGATCTGCGCACACTAAGAGAAATAGTCCCTCCTTCTTCCTTTGGTGCGATGCCATACTTTACCGAATTTTCAACCAATGGCTGAAGAATCATTGGCGGAATTGAAATGCTTAGACAAGTAGGGTCAATCATTTTTTCAAATCGCAAACGATCACCGAAACGAACCTGCTGTACCCGGATATAATTTTCTATAAAATCAATTTCATGGACCAGTTTCACCATTTCCCCGCTATGCGAGTCAAGGGCATAACGAAAAATGTCAGACAACTGGGTGATCAATTTACGTGCCTGCTCTTTACTGGTATGAACAAGTGTACTTATAGAGTTAAGAGTATTAAACAGGAAGTGAGGATTGATTTGTGATTTCAATAACGAAATTTGCATTTCCTTATTCTTCAATGCCAATTCACTTTTTTCATTTTCCTTTTTCTGCAGACCCTGGAAGTAGCTAATAATATAATACACAGCCACGGTAATAATGTACTGATCGTAGATACGTAAAGCATCCCAACTCATTAACTCCATGATGTGCTCTTGCCAATGCTCAAAATAAACGAGCCCTTCCATGTAATCTCTGAAGTAATAGGAAAGGGTTCCCATCAGTAAAAAAAAAGCAGCAAGCCCCAAAACGTGACCTACAATCTGAACAGAAGCTCTAAAACGAAATAACCAATGTGACCAGAGAAAAATAAGAACAATCAGAACGCAGAGGGCCTCAAAAAGAAAAAACGCATTCCATAATACATACGACTTAGGATTGTCAAATTTCCATTCAAAAAATGCGCTTACTGCAAAGTTGACAAAATACCAGATGCAGATAAGCAGGTATGCCCTCTTCCAGATTCTTGGTATGTTATCTATCCACTTCACTTAGGTCAAGAAATAGAATGATAAAATTAACGAAATGTTGGTATTGGTCGGTGAAGAGTTGAAAATGAAGGTTAAACTTACATTAATGGCGAGCAATGGAAAAGCAGTATGGCGGGTTAATCTGCTATCTTTATCCCGGCAATTCTAGGTTAACCACCGCTAATGAAAAAGGGCCTTACTGCGTGTTTCGTTTTTCTTTCCCTACTGGCATATTCTCAAAAAATTACTATTTCGGGTAAGGTCCTCGATCGCGAAACCAGGGAACCACTTGTTTTTGCTTCTGTTGGAATTAAAGGCAAACCCATTGGAACCATTACCAATCTGCAGGGTGAATTTGACTTTCACATTCCTAACGAATATCGTAACGATCTCTTTGTCATCAGTATGCTTGGTTACGGTACTTATGAGGTACCCGCGTGGACATTGCTGGATATACCTGAACCAGTGATTGAAATGACAAAGAGCATTCAGGTGTTAAACGAAGTAGTCGTTTCCGATACACTAAAAGGAGGAGACATATTGCAAATTGCTTTGAGCAGGATAGAAACCAATTATCCAATGGTTCCTTTCATGATTGACGGATTCTATAGAGATATAAAAAAGATCGGAGGAACATTTGTTTCTGTACTGGAAGCTGCCGTGAAAATCTATGATGATGATTACAATGCACCACGAAATAAATTTAAGCTACGCGAAAGAGTTCTCTTGCTTGAAGTAAGAAGAAGCCTGGGATATTCAAACAAATTTACCAGTTACTTTGATGAAGGAAATTTATTGGAGGATTTATTACTTCACAATAACATACGCTATCGGCAGTTTCCTGAAGAAGAAGTTTTTTTTTCGAGTCTGCAGCGTGAAAAAGATTCCAACTACGATGATCATAATATTTACGTAGTCAGTCATTCATCGAGTGACTATAAACTAAAATTATTCATTGACAAGGTTTCGTATAGCATCATTCATATGGAATATGAAAATGATCAACATAGTGACATTAATAAAAAGAGGGGGATGCGAAGCCGTTTTGTGGGAATAAAAAGAATCATTGATTTTAAAGAGTATAATGGGAAGATGTATTTAAATTACATTACCATCGATTCTAAAATAAACTGGTATGATGCAAAAACGGATGAGTTGAAGTTTGAAACCGAACTACATCAGCAATTGCTCATTAATGAAGTCATTCCTAAGACTAACGAACGTGTCGGAACCACGGAAAAGATGAGAAGTTATGGATTGCAATTTCAAGACATGCCTTACAACAAAGAGTTCTGGGATAACTACAATGTGATCAAAGAGACCCCTCTTGATAAAAAAATTATTGAAGACCTTGAAAAGCAAGGGCCGCTCGATAAACAGTTTGAAAACAATTAATCTTTCTATGCACTAGCTGTGCGGAGCAATAAATTTTTCAATAAAACAGATAAGCGTATTCAACTAGTGAAAGAATCACTTCGCGAAGCAAATTGAAGAGCCTCCTTCAAAAGTTCTTCTTTGTTCACAGGAACCACACCTACATGCTGGCATACCAGTCCTCCCCCCAAATTGGAAAGAAAAGCAATTGTTTTTGAATCTGATTTCATAGCGGCACAAAGAGCTGCTATACTCACCACGGTATCGCCTGCACCAGAAACATCCGCGATTTCCCTGGCATGCGCAGGAAGTTTTATTTTTTCATTGTTGTAATCAATGTAGACCCCATGCTCTGACAAGGTGACCATCACTCCTGCCGTATTCAATTTCTGCTTTAACAGATCTACCGCTTGAGTTACCTGAGTTTGGTTACTTCCCTCCACATCCACTTTCAACCCTTCACGCAATTCCTTCAGATTGGGTTTGAAAAGTGATACTCCTTTATAATGCAGAAAATTTCTTTTCTTAGGATCCACTATCGTAGGAATGCCTTTTTGATTAGCAAGTGATACTGTTTTTTCAATGAGGGAGGCATTAATCACGCCTTTATCATAATCCTCAAAAATAACTACATCGCATTGCTGAATTAATAGGCTGATCCTTTTCAACAGCTCTGCTTCTTCCTGTGCGTTCAATTCGTGATCAGATTCCTCATCCACTCTTACTACATGCTGATCGCGGGCAATGATTCGCGTTTTCTCAGTGGTTGGTCTTGATTTAGAAAAAACAATTCCCTCATTTGTGATGGAGAGATTTTTCATGCATTCTTGCAGTTTTTTACCTGCATCATCTTCACCAACCAGCGCGCATAAAATGGGTTTCGCACCCAATGCCTGAATATTCAACGCCACATTAGCCGCTCCACCAAGGCGATGATCCTTTTTTCGAACGGAGACAACTGGCACAGGCGCTTCAGGAGAAATACGCTCCACGGTTCCCCAGATATAACTATCCAGCATTACATCCCCAATGATTAATACATTGAGTTTATTAAATGACTCGAAGAGTTGAGGGATAGTCATGAATTGAGATTCACGGTTAAATCCAAAATTATTTCAATTTCAAAAGAGCTTCTTTGATTCGCTTTAATGCCTCCGTCAGATCTTTTTCAGATGCCGCATAAGAAAGACGTACACATTTACCATCTCCAAATGCATCACCAGTCACTAATGAAACGTGCGCCACTTCCAGCAAATACAAACAAAGATCATCTCCGTTTTTGATGGTTTTCTGTCCATCCGATTTTCCGTAATAGGAACTTACATCCGGAAAGAAATAGAAAGCACCCTCCGGATAATTTGCTTTAATACCTGGGATATCTTTTAACAAATTATAAACTACATCTCTGCGTTTGCGATACTCCTCTACCATTTTATTAGTAGGCGTAATGTCACCTGTAATGGCAGCTAAGGCCGCACGTTGAGCAATGGAACAGTTCGCTGAAGTAATCTGCCCTTGCACTTTATTACAACCATCTGCAATCCATTTTGGAGCAGCAATGTATCCCACTCTCCAACCTGTCATGGCAAAGCCTTTCGCAAAACCATTAACGGTAATCGTTCTGTCGAACATACCTGGGAAAGAAGCAATGCTCACTTGTTCACCCGTAAAATTGATATGTTCATAAATTTCATCCGCAATGACCAGCAAGTCTTTATGTTTTAATACCACTACGGCAATTGCCTCTAATTCCTTCTTTGAAAAAACAGACCCGGTAGGATTACATGGCGAAGAAAAGATGATCGCTTTTGTTTTTGGAGTGATGGCCTCTTCTAATTGTTTCGCTGTTACTTTAAAATCATTCTCAATTCCTCCTTTTATAACAACAGGTGTTCCTTCAGCCAGACGCACCAATGCATCATAGCTTACCCAGTATGGAGAAAACACAACCACTTCATCGCCTTTATTAATTAATGCAAGCATTGCATTGGCAATGGATTGCTTTGCGCCATTGGATACGACAATGTTTTCTGCTTTGTATGGGACATTATTTTCCTTCTGATACTTGGCTGCTAATGCTTCGCGTAAATCCTGATAACCACCTACAGGAGGGTAAGAGAAATACTTTCCATCATCGATCGCTTTCTTGGCTGCATCGCATATATGCTCCGGGGTTTTAAAGTCGGGTTCACCTAAACTAAGGCTGATTACGTCAATTCCTCTTTGTTTGAATTCACGGGCCTTGGCGGCCATGGCGAGTGTAGCGGATTCCTCAATAGCATTAATGCGGTCAGAAAGTTGCGTCATAAAAGTAGTTGCTTTAAAAATCGCCCAAAGAAAGAAATTTAAAAGAGTTAAGGCAAGAAAAGAGTGATACTCAATTAAATAAAGTACGACCGGTTATGCTTCGGCCTAATGTAATCTCATCGGTATATTCCAAATCGCCTCCTACAGGTACGCCACGCGCAATCGATGTAATTTTTATAGGTAAGTCTTTCAGCTTTTTATTGAGATAAAATCCAGTGGTATCACCTTCCATGGTTGGGCTAAGGGCAAGTAAAACCTCTTTTACTTCGCCATTGGATTGGGAAATGCGTTGAATTAAGGATTCAATTTTTAATTCAGCTGGGCCCACTCCGTTCATTGGTGAGATGATTCCGCCTAACACATGGTAGACTCCAATAAATTGTGCGGTATTTTCAATGGCCATCACATCCTTACTTTCCTCCACTACACAAATCAGGCTTTTATCGCGCCTGTGACTTCGGCAAATAAAGCAGACCTCTTCATCTGAAATATTATGACAGGTTTTACAAAATTTAATATTGGAACGCATTTTACTCAATGCGTCAGTCAGCGCTAACGTTTTACCTTCATTTTCCTTTACCAGGTGTAACACCAATCGCAATGCGGTTTTCTTACCAATGCCGGGCAGCTTGGCTACTTCATTTACAGCATCTTCAATCAGTTTGGAAGGATAATCCAACGAAATAAAATTTATTTACTTACAAAATCTTCGCATCAATTCCAGCCTCGCATATTCCTTCTTTCATCGGGCGAAGTTCATCAAACGATCCGGTCTTGACTGTGCATTTCCCTTTGAAATGAATAAGCAATGTACATTGCTCGGCCTGTTCAGGTGAATGTTTGCAAACTTTGATCAATGTTTCGATGACATGGTCAAATGTATTCACATCGTCATTGAACACAACAAGGTCACGCACCTCTGTGGTTTCAATGGCTTCGAGCACTTCGATGAGAATTTGTTCCTGACCAGACGTATTCATAACTAAATCAACATCAAAAATAAAGAAAATTAATTTTACCCGCTACTCCATTATTCTCAAATAACAGAAGGAGACGTTACGGCTGATTAACAGTAGGCAGAAAGAAGGAACTTGTTTATCATTGCACAATGACACCTGGTCTCGTACTCACTATTATCATCGTTTATTTTGTTGCGCTAATCACCATCTCCATAATTACTTCAAAGGGAGCTGATACAGATACTTTTTTTACGGCCAATCGTCAATCACCTTGGTATCTGGTTGCGTTTGGAATGATTGGCGCTTCGCTTTCAGGAGTAACATTTGTTTCAGTGCCAGGAAACGTTGGAAAAATTGGTTTAGGCTATGTGCAGGTTGTGCTTGGATACCTCGTTGGATACTGGGTAATCATTGGTGTACTGATGCCGTTGTATTACAGGCTCAATCTAGTGTCTATTTACACTTACCTGGAGCAACGTTTCAATACCTGGTCGTACAAAACAGGTGCATTCTTTTTTCTGGTCTCGCGTTCCATCGGTTCTGCATTGCGTCTTTATCTTGCTGCTACTGTGCTTCAGCTATTCCTGTTCGATGCGTTAGGCGTTCCTTTCTTTGTCACAGTAATCAGCACTATTGCGTTGATATGGGTTTATACGTATCGGGGGCCTAACAAAACGATTGTATATACAGATACGTTTCAGACTGTTTTTTTGGTTTCAGCGGTATGCATTACGGTATGGCAAATTGGTGATCAGCTTAACCTCTCATTTAGTGGAATGATTGATGTAATCCAACAGAGTAAGTATTCAAAAATGTTTTACTTCGATGATCCTAACTCCACACTCTTTTTTCCAAAGCAGTTTTTCGGAGGCATGTTCATTACTATTACCATGACCGGTATGGATCAGGAAATCATGCAAAAAAACCTGACATGTAAAACATTGAAAGATGCACAAAAGAATATGTTCTGGTTCAGTTTTATCATGGCATTGGTCACGCTCCTCTTTCTCATACTTGGAGCGTTGCTTTATATCTATAGTGAAAGTAAGGGACTTTCTATCCCTGCGTTTTCCGATGAGCTTTACCCGCGGTTAGCACAGCAAAAAGAACTTGGGCTTATCGTTGGCGTTTTCTTTTTACTAGGAATTACAGCTTCCTCTTACGCCAGTGCTGATTCTGCTCTGGCAGGATTAACTACTTCTTTCTGTATTGATTTTCTGAATTTTAAAAACAAACCGGAAGCAGTAAAGCGAAGACAAAAATTTATCGTTCATCTCGCCTTTTCATTCCTATTCCTGCTCATCATCATCATTTTTAAAGAGATCAATGAGCGGTCGGTGATTGATGCGGTGTTGAGTATAGCCGGATATACGTATGGGCCACTTCTGGGATTGTTCTCTTTTGGACTGTTCTCTAAGCGACAAGTAAGAGATAAGCTTGTGCCTCTGATTTGTGTGCTCTCTCCTCTATTATCTTATTGGATGAGCAGTCATTCCGAAATCTGGTTCGATGGTTATAAAATCGGAATTGAGATCCTGGTTATTAATGGATTGATTACTTATTTGGGTTTGCTGGCGATTTCGAATCGTCAGTAGAACTTGCTTTTATTACCATTTGATAACCTTCTCTGTGATAAGTGAATGTTTCTTCCGTATTCTCTTTTTTCACTTTAATAGTATAATCGCCAGGAGCCATGTCAAAAAAATCGATAATCAACTTGCGGTTATCCAGATTTTGAGTCCCAACTACATTCCCTTCCGGACTATAGACTTCAACCTTACCACCAATCATTGTCTTGCAGATTTTAAAATAGAAAATATCATGTGAGGTCTTTAGAACAACTACGGGAGTATCCTTCCTTGTTGTACTGAATGAGCTGTAAAAAGAGATGATTAGAGCGAGTGTGAAAATTACCTTTTTCATTTTTTTATTTTTTTTAATTCTGTTATGTCATATTGCCAAGCATATGCCAATGATATAAGATCTATTTTTTCGACAAAAACGCGGATATAAATATCTTAATGGATTCATTTTGGGACAAAATTCCATTTTGAGGATTAATCTCATAAACAGTATGATGTGGACAACTCATTTTGCAAACGATAAAGAAGGAATTCTGCTTTTTGGAATAATTTCTTTGAGTAATACCCAAGCGGGTTAAAAAACAAAAGGGTTGTCTTCCGACAACCCTTTTTCCAACTGCACTTTTCTCCTTTGCAACCCTGCATTAAAGCCACTCATAGACAGGGAAGTTTTTTTATGTATTAATTATTTAATCATTGCTTCTTTCAATCAACACCATGTAGCAGATGTGATAAGCATATAAGAGAACACCATGCCATTAGGGGCAATCATTAAAATTTGATTGAAAAAGGGGTTGATATGCTGAAATTTGTCTTGATTTGGGATAAAGAAATCCCAATGGGTAATTACAATTCCAAAAAAGGATCCCAGAAACGATTCTGGAAATCCTGAATCTTATCCTTCACCACTTTAATGCCCTCTTTATTAAGTTGGGCTTCCATTGATGAGGGGGGTAAAAAGTGATGTTTGCCTGTAAGTAGGCCAATCCGGTTTACCACGCGATGAGCTGGTACTTTTTTATCTCCATGTGCTGCGTTCATGGCCCATCCGACCATACGAGCGCTCATTTTTGTGCCCAGATATTTGGCAATGGCCCCATAGCTGGTCACTCTTCCTTTGGGAATGAGCTTAACCACGTCAAATACATCCTCGAAAAAATTATAAGTCGATTTGGTGTTACTCTTTGCAGTTTTTTTACTCTTCATGCTAATTCAAACAGATGTAATGGAAATTTGCTGCCCGGTATCGGTCAAAAAAGCTAGATGGTTAAATTTGCAACCTTGCGCTGAAAAATTAAAATGAGATTAGTCCTTTTTGTGTTTTTGATGGTATGTGTTGGAAAATTTGCCTCCGCTCAACATTTTATATTCCCGGATTCTGCCGGTTGGAGAACAGTACCAGAAGGAAAAGAGCTTGCCTTTAGGATAAATGTATCCGATGCTTCAAGTCCCTTTTATTCTTTAGATGGGGTAAATGGCTCCGGGATGCAACTGGATTCTGCGGGTAATTTTTCATGGAGACCTTCTTACGATCTGGTCGACCGACTGCAACTTCAAAAAGAAATCACCGTAATTTTTCAGGCCGATTGGAAAGACGGAAAGAAGTTACGCAAGTCCATCAGCTTTATTGTTCATCATGTGAACAGATCACCTGAAGTAGAAGAACTCCCTGTATTTTATGTCAGACAGAGTGTTCAAAATAAGTATCAGATACCCACCGAATATGTACACGATCCGGATGGAGATCCGCTTATTTTTAAATCAGTACTAACACAATTACCGGAAGGGGCTAGCCTTTCATCAGCTGGATTGCTCACCTGGACTCCTTCGAGAAGCCAATTTTATGGATTAAAAAATAATCCGCACACCGTAGAATTTATTGTTCAGGATCAGCCTGACAAGGCCGAGACGCGAGGAAAACTTCGTATTGCGCAGACTCAATTAGATCTACCTCCGGAATTACTCATTGTTCCCAATGACACGCTCTTTACAATAAAGGAAGATGAATTGATCAATCTTAAATTATATGCTTCGGATCCGAATGGAGATGAAAACATTTCGAGTGTGAGTTTTCTTAGTTCTGATACACGCGTGCCACGAACAATATTAAAAGAAAATGCACCGACACAATATGAATTCACCTGGACCCCCGGATATTATTTTGTGGAAGAATCAGAAAAAGAAAAAAAGGTTGAGTTGATCTTCTTTGCATTGGATAAGTCAAGTAATCGCGTACAACGAAAAATTATCGTAACGATTAAAGACACAGAAAATCTGGATGAAAAAGATAAACTGAACTATGCCAAATATGTGCAGACGCTTAGCTATGCCAAAGCACTAATCGATGACCTGGACAAAAATCTGGATAGGCTTAATAAAGATTACAAGCAAGCGAACCGAGGCAAACGACAACGTTCCATCCTTAATGCTTCACTTGGTGCAGCAACGGGTTTGTCTCCAGTGGTACTTCCCACTGATCCTTCCAAAATTGTATCCGGAGTAGGTGGAACAACTGTATTGACATTAGGTACATTGGAAGCTACAGAAGTCTTGGGCAAATCAAAGAGCGCCATACAAGATAAAATCAGGGTAAATATTGAAATACGCAATCAGCTCCAGGTGGAAGGCGACAATTTTGCACGGAAAAATGCTTTGAAGTCGGCACGTAGAAGCAAAGAATTTGACATTGATCGGGATAAAATGCAGCCCGTTTTAAATAATCCAAAGCTGCTACTCCTTGAGTTGGATGCGAGCAAACCAGCTTTGCGGAATTTTACATCTAAAGAACTCAGGAAGACCTTTCCCGATTTTGCAGAAAACGATGCACAGAAGAATTAAGGGTTTTTTGCAAGAATGGTTTTATCGATTAATTTTGCAGTCCTTAAAAAGGAAAAAGACCGCATTCCGGGGTGAAAACCTTGAAAACAAACACAGAGGAATGGTAGAGCGGTTTATTGCACCGGTCTTGAAAACCGGAGACCCTTCACGGGGTCCGGGGGTTCGAATCCCTCTTCCTCTGCCAAGCAATTAAAAAGTCTCCGATAACTCGGGGACTTTTTTGTTTGTGACCTAACCGAGCAAAACGTTTCGTTTGGGCAAGGGAAGGAAACGAGCAAAAATGAACGAAGCACTCCCTACAAAGGGATCATTGCAGGAATCTACTCCTTGCCAGTTAATTAAAAGAAAAGGTCAGCCACTTCTTTCCAGTTATTGACTCTTGGATTCCAACTTTCGTTCAGGTTGTGTGGAGAACTGAATAATATACCCTGACCCCGAAAGTGCTTGAAATGATGCACATGGTCATCGATCAGGTAATCCGCATTGATGATACTTTTATCTCCGCAGAACACAATGTTCTTCCAGGGAATAAAAGGAAAATGCTCTGCCAACCATTCATGCTTATGAAGGAGGGAATATTTAAACTCCATTGCAGCACTCGCAATGAATATTTCATACTTCTTCGATAGATCATAAATCACTTGCTGGCTATCTGCCATAACTGGTAAGTCTTGAAAGAAGCCCTCCGTATGTGGGTATTGAGTTACCTTTTCTTTATGCGTTTCAGGGACAATCTCCCTAAAATGTTTGCCCCGCATTTGCTCATCTGTAATGATCAAATTGAAATCTTTTTTATACCAATCAAAAAACCGATAATTCGTATCGGCAATTACCTCATCCATGTCAATCGC
>Ga0164241_10002297_pt1 | contig 21046 bp, 15 predicted proteins | sample OricomyardsoilBY_FD_108780 | JGI IMG/M metagenome (GOLD analysis project Ga0164241, IMG submission 108780) | Backyard soil microbial communities from Emeryville, California, USA - Original compost - Back yard soil (BY) | ecosystem: Environmental > Terrestrial > Soil > Unclassified | place: USA... | reverse complement strand
TGGACACAGTGAGGATCACGGCGAGGAAATCTGGTTCTTCTACTCGGTGGACCGTACGTGCAGCGCCTTCAAGAATGTCACCCATGACAACGTGACCATGGCCTTGAAACGGAAGACCGGAGAAATCCGGTACATGGCTCCCTAGATGTGTCGGCTGAGGGATTGGTAGCCCCTCAGCGGCGTGGGTCTCACGGAGAAGACCTCCAATCGATTTGGGATTCCTAGAGCTGACCACCGAATCTCGGTTTCAGAGAAATAGGCTTCATTCCGTTAGGTGTGTTTCAAGAGTTGCGCCACCGCTGAAACTCGGACGGTCGGAGGCGAAATCTGGCGATATTACCTTCGTGGAGATCGGCAACTTCCTCTAGCACCAGTTGCGTGAACCGCGGGATGTCTTGGGCATCGACGGATGGTTGGGCGAGATCGGCTATGGCCGCTTGTGTCTGAGGGATGCGGCGGCGGACGATCTCGGCTACCACTTCCGTGAGCGCTGTTCGATAGCGGAGGCGAAAAGGGTCGGGTTCTGGAAGTGAGTCTCGCACGGTCTTGTACTGGCGCGCCGAGCGTTCGTATGCCCATACGTACACATCACGAAGCAGTTCGATGCGATTTAGCTCGTAGACTCCGATAAGACCGCCTATGTAGGTCTGCTCCGGAACGTCGAGGAACGATAGGGGGACCAGGTTGCGTCGGATTAACGGAATGTTCGACGCGAGCCTGGAAGTGCGTTTGTTGACGTCCACGAACGGCTGCAGGTAGGAAATGTGGACCAGCAGAAAGAACGACTGCTCGAACGGGTCCTGAATGGCGTTACCTGTTTCAAGCAGGCAGGAGAACATCTCTTCGATGAACTGTGGAATGGCAGTTGGAACGTAGGTTGAGGCTTGAATGGCGACCGGTGTTGTCCGCAATCTCCCGGCGTTCCGTGGTTCATCGAGCAGGTTATCGGCAAGCAGGGCGTGCAGATTGGTGATGGTGAAACGGTTGACCCCAACGTCCTCAGCCGAATCGACCAGTAGCTCTATTGCTGCTTTGTGGTTGAGGATCATCTGCGTCTCTTTGGCATCCTTGCCTGCAGCGGCGGTGCCGCGTTCGATGAGTTCGCGAGTATCGAGCAGGGAGTAGGTATTTCCTTCCAGTCGACTTGACGACCAGGAGAGGTCGATCAGCAGACGATTCAGGATGTCGCGGGCATATGTTCCTGCTGAGCGCTCTCCGTCCGGCGAGCGTCCGAGTTCCAGTAGGTGCGTCCTGACTACGTTAGGCAGGTAGGCTGATTGGTTGGGGATATATCTTTCCAGAAAGGCGCGTTGATATCCGACAGGTGCCCTGTCGGTCAGCGGCTTGCGGACGAACGCTTCGATCTCCTCGCCAGCTTTGGAGATCGGTATGCCGGTACTTACTTGAGGGGGCGGGGTGGCAAGGGTCGTGCCCGCTGCGGGCGGCTCGACCTCGACGGGAGTCGCATCTTCTAGAGATAGTGCGAGGTAACGCCGGCCGCGACGAATGCCCTTGTCGCGCAGGTCGTGGTGCCGTACCCAATGGTCAAGACGGCGTTGGAGGGAGCGACGGCTTGCAACTCCTCGGAATGATTCCTCTATCTCCCCAAGGGTTAGCCCCTCAGGGTGTTTGCGGAGAAGTGCTGCGACTTGATCCAGCAGATTGGAGGGGAGGCGTTTTGGCACGTCGGCTTTGGCGCAATTCTGATTTGGAGGCCAATAGATACGCCTTATTGGCCTATGAATCAAGTTTATGGGCCAATAACGGACTTCTTTTGGCCTACTAATTGCCAATAATCCTGCTCTTGGCGCAAGCCCCTCTGCCAGTCTGACGCCATCCGGTTATGCCCCGAGGATGACGCGCCGCTCGACAGCAGACATTGCGGCATTGACCGATTGTGCAGCAACGTGGCGAACCTGAGACCAAGAAGCAAGAAGAAACGAAGATGGCAAGAAAGCTGGCAGCCTTGGTGATCGGCAACGCGACTTACGCCTCGGCCGGAACACTCAAGAATCCCACCCACGACGCTATTGATATGGAGACGACGCTCGCGCGTTTCGGGTTCTCCGTCATCCCCGAGCTGCCCATTGGAGCGCGGGGCCCGCCGCATCAATCCAACCTGATTTGAACTCGCAAGTGAAAGGGATCCGGCAGGCACACCTGGATGCCGCGCTCCTGCAGCACCCGCGCCCGGTGGTGCGCCGAACTGCAAGCCTCCATCACCACCAGACCTACTGACCGGTTGTCAAACCAGCGGGCAAACAGCTGGCGCGAGAGCCTGACGGTATGCACGATGCGCCAGGCGCGATCAGCCACGGCCAGTTGAAACGCGTTCTTTGCCAAATCCACAGCGACGGTCGTAGCATCCATGGCGGACTCCTTCCGGGTTGTTTGCGCTGACACCCACACCATATGAGGCCAGCTGGCACGGTGATGCCGGATACAAATAGGGAGAAGTCCATCCCATCATCGCAGCGGACCGTGAACCATAAAGTGCTCGGCCGTTGAAGATGTGGAAAATATCCCCGAGCAACTTCGAAATGGCACTTTCTCTTCCAACATGAACCTCCCATGAAGTGTCCGTATTGCAGTGGTTCTCTGCCCGTGCACAGATTCTGGAGGGTCGCCAGGACCAGTTGGCGTTTGGGGCTCTTGAGGGGCCCGCACGGAATCGAGTGCCCCCATTGTGGCAAGCGGTGCCTCGTGGAAGGTTGGTGGTCCCGCACAGCATTAGCCGTTGCCTATGCGCTCGTGATGCTTCAGATCCTGTGGCTATCTACCGTACAGACTACGCCACGTGAAAGACTCGTCATGGCGATTCCCATTGCAGTTCTGCTGTTCTTTCCAACGGCACTGACACGGTGGTTCGCTCGTGCGGTGCCGATGGGTCCCGGGCAGTGGGCGAAGTTTCCGCTCAATAATCCGTCTTCGCCTACTCGGTTGGAGAATTACAAGGGGGAGCCCCTGAAAATCCCCTTATGGCCGGCTCTTCCTGAAGGACTGCATCACTGCAAGAAATGTAAATCTGTCTGCTCCACCAAGTCCATGTACTGTGTTCGATGCGAGATGGAACGTGACCGTGTCGCCTGACATTCGCGGCTGCGCTCGGGCGGCCAGTGGTACTTGGTGTGCCAGTCGCTGAAGATGCAGAAAATGTCGATCTGGAGGCGATGGTCTCTAGCTGCTGCTCATCTTCTGCCGCCGATCGTTACGTAGTTCATCAGCTTCTCGATGTTGTGTACCAGACCGTAGAGCGTCCACTGCGTGTTGAGCTTGCGCCGGCCTCGCAAGGTGAACCGGTGTCAACGAGGATCAGAGCATGGCGTCCGCCTGCGGGCCCGCGCCATCGAAGAGCCGCTGCGCCAGATCATCGAGAATGCCGGACGCGCCGAAGAGTGACGCCCGGCACCGTCAATTCAGGTCACGGGACAGGATCAGCTTGAATACCAGGTCGTTCAGTGGACCGAAGTCCGCAATGCCGCTCAATGCCTGCCATCAGCGGGTGGACTTCGCTGGCAGTTCCTTGCAGAACATCTGAAACGAGCGTCCGGGCGCCGGCCGTGATAAGAACCTCCCTGACAGCCAGGGAATCGTCACTTTTCTCCGTCCGAAGCGAGGAGGTCTGCATGAAGAGTGTGGTCGCATTGTTGCTGGTCCTGGGCATTGCCGGCGTGCGCGCTGCCGGCGCCGGCATGGAAACGCTCGACCTGTTCTACGGCAGGGTCGATGCCCCGGAAGGCTACACCCTGAAGCGGACCGGGACGGCCGATTCATACAGAGGCACACTGACCCGCGCGTCCGACGGCTTCACCATCTCCTTCGACATTGGCTACGGCACGCGTGTGACGCGGCGCGACCAGGACCCGGGCGAATCGCTGTGGACGCATTCCATCAACGGTGAGTCCGCCTACACCAGGCTCGAGCGCGTCGACGGCAAGCTCACGATTGCAACGACCATCTGCGACTGGTGCGAGCAGATGGATCAACTCAACCAGGAGCATCCGTACCCCGCCAATTTCTCGGCCGATATCGCACGCGATGAAGACCTGGCCGAGTTCATGCTCATCGTCGATTCCTGGCGGGACACGGGTGTGACGGCGCAGGCCTTTCCTCCGATCATCGGCGACCGTGCACAGGGGCGGCCTGCAGATGAAACCTTCGCATACGGGCAGACGGAGGATGGCCTTTCGCTGGGCATCTGGAACCAGCGCCCGGAGTATCAGCTCAACCACCAGATCAATGTATGGATCTCCCTGCGCAATGGCTCCACCAAGGGGTTGACGCCCGACGATCCCCGGTTCAGCAACGGCTGGCTCTACGTCACGACGCCCAGGGGCTGGATTGCCGCCGTGGCTGTCGGTGCGCCCAATGTGCCGGCGGCCGCGGGTGCTGCGATCGGTGTGAGCGAACACCTGCACAGCATGATCCGCGAGCCCGGGATCTACAGCGTCCAGTGGAAGGCTGGCACGACCAGCCCGATGGATTATTCGGCCGGCAGCCCGGCGCACCAGCTGGAATCCGGCATCGTGACTTTCAACGTGGTGCCCGAGTGATCGTGGTAGCCGAGTGAACTGCAGCGCCTTCGTCGTCGCGGGTACTCACAGCGGCGTCGGGAAGACCACGGTCAGCCTGGCGGTCATGGGACTCCTTGCCGAACGCGGCTACGTCGTCCAGCCCTTCAAGATCGGACCGGACTTCATTGATCCTGGGTATCACCGGCATGCGGCCGGGCGCCCTTCGGTGAACCTCGATTTGTGGATGATGGGGCCGGCCGGAATCCAGGAGACCTTTGCGCGGTACTCCGCGCAAGCGGACGTCGCGGTCGTCGAAGCAATGGGCGGGCTCTATGACGGCGACGATGGAACCGTCGAAGGCAGCGCGGCCTGCGTCGCGCAATTGCTGCAACTGCCGGTCGTGTTGGTCGTCGACGTGTGGGGAATGACGACGAGCGCCGCCGCTGTCATCGGGGGCTTCGAGAGATTTGATCGTTCCGTGGACATCCGGGCGGTGATCCTGAACCGGCCCGGGAGCCCTCGGCACGTCGAAATGGTCCTGCGGGCCATGCCCGAACCCATGCGCTGCAAGGTCGTCGGCTATCTGCCCGCGAGCGATCACGTGGCCATCGCCGAGCGGCATCTGGGTCTGGTGACGCCTGAAGAGAACCGCCAGGCGCCAGCCGCCCTCGCAGCCATGGTCGCGAGCGCGCGTGAGAACGTGTCGGTCGATCATCTGATCCAGCGGGTTGCCGCCTCCCGTCTCCCAATCGTCCCACCCACGCGCGTACGTGCGGCACCGACTCGCCGCGTTCGCATCGCCGTGGCCGAGGACGCCGCCTTCTGCTTTTACTACCGGGAAAATCTGCGCTTGCTGGAACAGGCCGGAGCGGAACTGATCCCATTCAGTCCCATCGCGGATTCCGCGCTTCCCAAGGGCGTCGGCGGTGTCTACCTCGGCGGCGGGTACCCGGAAACCTTCGCCGGTCATCTCGCGTCGAACCGTTCCATGCACGAAGCACTCGCCGCGCTCACCCGCGCCGGCGGATGGATCTACGGAGAATGCGGCGGCCTGATGTATCTCGGCGAGAGTCTGACGGGCTTCGACGGTTGCACCTACGCAATGGTGGGACTCTTGCCGGTGCGAAGCGGCATGGATCGGAGTCATCTGGCGATTCGCTACGTCGAGGTGACTACGCGAACGGCGACACCGTTGGGGCCCGCCGGGCTCGTCGCTCGGGGTCAGGAGTTCCACCAATCGCGACTGCTCACCGTGTCGGACGCGGACCCTCTATACGCCACATATGATTCCATCGGTTCCCATGCGACGGAAGGCTTCGCTCGCGAGCGGGTCGTCGCAAGTTATGTCCACCTGTATTTCGGATCCAACCCGGACATCGCGGTGAACCTCGTTAATTCTTGCCCCTGAGGTATTCGGCGTTCGCGAACCGATGCGCCAGTCGACACGCCTCAACTGGCCGCGCTGGTGCCACCGCCACGCATGCACCTGATGAGGTATTACGGGGTGTTTGCGCCGCACAGCAACTTGCGCGCGGCGGCTCAAGCGCGTCTTCGGCATTGATATCGAGCGCTGCACCCGCTGTGGCGGCAAGCTCAACCCGGATCACTACCAGCCCGAGCTGCCCCCATGGGAGCAGCCGCGAAGAATGACGCCGGGCACCGTCAATTCAGGTCACGGGACAGGATCAGCTTGAATACCAGGTCGTCCGCGGCTGTCGTCAGGCCGAAGCCAAGCCCTGCCTCCACCTCCAGCTTCGCGCCCGCATAGTCCATGACCGCGAACAGCTGGTGGGATTGCTCGTTGCCGGAGGCCAGATCGTTCAGTGGACCGAAGTCCGCGTACTCCTCCAGCGCCAGGGCCCAGTTCGGCGACACGTTGTAGGCGAGGCGCATCGATGGCGCGAACACCATGTCGCCGATGCCGTCGTATGCCGTATCCAGGATGGGGTTGAAGATCACGTCGAACTGCCCCAGGTGCCAGCCGATGATGGGACGGAATTCCGAGGTGATGCGCTTCTCGTCCCAGTGCCGCGAGTTGTAGCTGAGTTCGAAACCCAGCCCGTAGACGAAACGATGATTCGCGGCATCCGGTCGCGCGACCAGCGCGCGCAGCTTCAGGCCGTTGACCTTGGCACTGCCGTCGCCCACGGTGTAGAGGGGAAGGTAGAGGCCTGCCTCGAACCATGAATTGACTCCGTAGGCCCACTCCGTCACGCCATTGAGAGAGTGGTCGGGCGCGATGCCGCCCGGCGCAGGCGCTGCGTGCGACCCATCGAAGGTGTAGTTGTTGTGCCAGGTGAGGTTGAAGACGCCCGGCTCGGCGAGCCCGGCGTCGTAGACCTGGATTTCGTCGGCCTGTGCATGGCACAGCGAAGGCAGGCCGACGCTGCCAAGCAGCAGCAAAATTGCAGTCAATCGATTGATCAAGTGCCCCCCCCCTCCCAACCATTTCCATGCCGGCAATTGCCAGAAGTTAGCCGAACCTTCAATACCGCTCAATGCCTGCCATCATGGCAATAATGGCCTCGGTAACCCTCTGGTGCCGGTCGATTGCCGGGAGCGTGCTATGGTGCGGACGCGCATGAGACCTTCAAGAATCGCACTGGGAGCTGGGCTGGCTCTGCTGCTGGGTGCGTGCGGCAAGCCCGCTCCACCGCCCGATGTGCCACCCACCGTCGAGGTGGCACATCCGCTGGCACAGCACGTTGCCGACTGGGATGATTACTCGGGCCGCTTTGAGGCCGTGGATGCGGTAGAGATCCGGCCACGCGTCTCGGGCGCCATCGAGTCGGTGCATTTCACCGATGGCGCCCGCGTCCAGAAGGGGCAGCTGCTGTTCGTCATCGACCCGCGCCCCTACGCCGCGCAGCTGGCCCGCGCGCAGGCCGACCTGGCTGGTGCACGCGCCGTGCTCGCCAATGCGCAAGCGGAACAAAAGCGCGCGCGGCAGCTGGTCGACACGAAGCTGATCAGCCAGTCGCAGTTTGACCAGCGCGAGGCCGCCAGGCTGCAGGCAGAAGCGAGCGTGGCTTCGGCCGAGGCGGCAGTGCAGACGGCGGAACTGGATCTTTCGTTCACACGCGTCACCGCACCGCTGGCAGGGCGGGTGTCATACCGGCGCCTGGCGCCGGGCAATCTGGTGGTAGCAGATACCACGCCACTGACCACCATCGTCACCGAGAATCCGATCCGCTTCGTGTTCGATGCCCCCGAGGCCGCTCTGCTGAAGTACAAGCGCGAGGCCGGTGGCGCGCGCGGCAGCCCGGTGGAGATCCGGCTGCAGGATGAGACCGAGTACCACTGGAAAGGGCGCATGGAGTTCATCGACAACGTCATGGACCGCGGGTCGGGCACCATCCGGGGCCGCGCGGTGCTGGACAATCCCGACGGCTTCATCCAGCCCGGCATGTTCGGCCAGATGCGGCTGTTCGCGTCGAAGCCCTTCGATGCGCTGATGGTACCGGACCAGGCCATCGTCACCGACCAGACACGGCAGGTGGTGTACGTGGTCGATGCAGAGGGCACAGTGGGACAGAAGGTGGTCGACCCCGGCCGCCTGATGGATGGCCTGCGTGTGATCCGCAGCGGGCTCGATCCGGCCGACCGCGTGGTCATCAGCGGCGTGCAGCGCGCGCGGCCCGGTCGCAAGGTGACCGTGACCGAGGGCAAGGTCACGGCGTTTCCCACCGGTGTTTCGCGCGGCGTGGACGGCAAGCTGTCGCTGCCGGATGCACCGGCACTGCCCGCCGCCGCGCCCTAGCCGCCATCCAGGCACCACATGCGCCTGTCGCATTTCTTCATTGACCGACCCATCTTCGCGGCGGCGGTGTCGGTGGTCATCACACTGACCGGGCTGGTGGCCTACCGCACGCTGCCGGTGGATCAGTACCCGAACATCGCGCCGCCGACGGTGTCCGTCAACGCGCAGTATCCGGGCGCCACGGCCGAGGAGATCGCGGACACGGTCGCCGCACCGCTGGAGCAGCAGATCAACGGCATCAGCGGCATGCTGTACATGTCCTCCTCGTCCACGGGCGAAGGACGCATGACCATCACGGTGACGTTCAAGAACGGCACCAATGTCGACATCGCACAGGTGGACGTGCAGAACCGCATTCAGTCGGTGCTGCCGCAGTTGCCGCAGACGGTGCGCGATCTGGGCATCACGGTGCGCAAGGCCTCCACCGAGACGCTGCTCATCGTGCACATGTTCACTTCCGATGGCAGCGTGGACCGCAAGTACATCGCCAACTACGCCAGCATGCAGGTGCGCGAGCGGCTGCTGCGCACGCCGGGTGTGGGCGACGTGACCACCAATGCCGCCCGCGACTATGCCATGCGCGTCTGGATCGATCCGGAGCGCGCGGCGGCACGCGATCTGACTGTGCAGGAAATCGTCGACGCGCTGCGCAACAACAATCTGCAGGTAGCCGGCGGCTCCGTCGGCTCACCGCCGTTCAATGACAACCCGGCCGCCTACCAGCTCAATGTCCGCGCCCAGGGCCGGCTGGATTCGCCCGAGGAGTTCGCCCAGGCCATTGTCAAGCGGGACGCACAGGGCCGCGTGACGCGTATCGGTGATGTGGCGCGCGTGGAGCTGGGTGCGCAGAACTACGCCATCAACGCGTACAAGAGCGCCGAGCCGGCGGTGTCGCTGAGCGTGAATCAGGCGCCGAACACCAATGCACTGGAGACCTGGGACAACATCCGCGCCACCATGGAGGACCTGAAGAAGGAGTTCCCGCCCGGCGTGGCCTACCAGATCATCTACAACCCGGTGGCGTTCACCCGCGAAGCCGTGAAGGCCGTGCAGCACACACTGCTCGAAGCCATGCTCCTGGCGGTGATCGTGGTGGTGCTGTTCCTGCAGCGCTGGCGTACCGCCATCATCCCGCTGCTGGCCATTCCCGTATCACTGATCGGCACCCTGGCGGTGATGTCTGCGTTTGGTTTCTCGCTGAACAACCTGTCGATGTTCGGGCTGGTGCTGTCCATCGGCATCGTCGTCGACGATGCCATCGTGGTCGTCGAGAATGCCGAGCGGCACCTGCGCGCCGGCATGGATCCCGTCGCGGCCGCGCATCGCACCATGGACGAGGTAGGTGGCGCGCTGATCGGCATTGCGCTGGTGCTGGTGGCGGTGTTCGTGCCCACCGCCTTCATGGGTGGCATCGCCGGCCAGTTCTACAAGCAGTTCGCGCTGACCATCGCATCGGCGACGGCGATTTCGCTGATCGTCTCGCTGACGCTGTCGCCGGCGCTGGCCGCAGTGATCCTGAAGCCGCACGATGCGACGCCCGCGCGCACGGCTTTCGGGGCCCGGCTGCATGCAGTGGGTGAACGTGCCAACGGCTGGCTGGAAGGCCTGGGTCATGCCTACGCGCGCGTGACCGCGGTGCTGCTGCCGCGTTCTGCATTGCTGCTGGTGCTGTACGCCGGACTGGTGGTACTCACGGTCTGGCGCGTGATGGATACTCCGCGCGGCTTCGTGCCGGCGCAGGACCAGAACAACGTCGCCATCTCCATCACGCTGCCGCCCGGCGCCAGCCTCGCGCGCTCGGATGCCATCGTGCAGCAGGTCATTCCCATCGTGCTCGGTACGCCGGGAGTGTCGTCGGCCTCGGTGTATTCCGGCATGGACGGCATCACCTTCAGCAACGCCACGAATTCCGGGCAGATCTGGGCCATTTTCGAGCCCTTCGAGGAACGCCTGCCGCGCGGGCTGACGGCCACGGCAATCGCGACGGAACTTCGCAAGCGGCTGGCACCCATCACCGCCGCGGAGATCCGCATCAGCAACCCTGCATCGGTACGCGGACTCGGCAGTACCGGCGGCTTCCGCATGATGATCGAGGACCGTGGCGGCCTGGGCTACCGCGCGCTCGAGACCGCCGTGCAGCAGCTGGCCGAGGTCGCCACCGCGGACCCGGCCATCTCGCAGGCCTTCAGCAATTTCAACACGCGCAATCCGTCGCTCGATGCCGTAGTCGATCGTGACAAGGCCGAGATGCTGGGTGTGCCGGTGCGCAGCGTGTTCTCGACATTGCAGACCTATCTGGCCGGCACCTACGTCAACAACATCAACCTGCTCGGCCACACCTTCCAGGTGATCGCGCAGGGAGATTCGAACTACCGCCAGGACGCCGCCTGGGTGGGCGGCCTGAAGACCCGTTCGGCGTCCGGCGCCATGGTGCCCATCGACGCCATCGCAAAGCTGCAGCCCGTCACCGCGCCCTATCGTGTGGTGCGCTACAACCTGTATCCCGCGGCGGACATCCAGGGCGACACGGCTGCCGGCTATTCTTCGGGCGAGGCCATGGCCGCGATGGAGCGCCATGCGCGCGCTGTGCTGCCGTCCGGCATGTACTTCGAATGGACCGACATGGCCTATCAGCAGAAGCTTGCCGGTAACGCCGGCGGACTCGCTTTCGTGCTGGGCGTGGTGTTCGTGTTCGTGTTTCTGGCTGCGCTGTATGAAAGCCTGACGCTGCCGCTGGCCGTAATCCTCATCGTTCCCATGTGCCTGCTCGCCGCCATTCTTGGTGTGAACGCGCGCGGCCTGGACAACAACATCCTGACGCAGATCGGCATGGTGGTGCTCATTGGCCTTGCGGCCAAGAACGCGATTCTGATCGTGGAGTTCGCGCGCCAGGGCGAGGAACAAGGCCTTGCGCCCATGCAGGCCGCGGTCGAGGCAGCCCGCACACGCCTGCGTCCCATCCTGATGACCTCCGCGGCGTTCATCTTCGGCGTGATTCCGCTCGCCTTCGGCAGCGGCCCCGGCGCCGAGCTGCGACAGGCGCTGGGAGTCGCCGTGTTCTACGGCATGATCGGCGTGACACTGTTCGGCCTGGTGTTCACGCCGGTGTTCTACGTGCTGTGCCGGAAGCTGGTTCGTCGCGGCAGAAAGGTGCCGCGGGTACGGATCGCGCATACTCCGGATGGCCCGACCTGAGCCCCGGTTGATCGACCCACTGACGCAGGAGGCTAATTGAAACGCGTCACTGCCACTCTCGCTCTTTGTTGCGCGGCATCGCTGGCCGGCGCTCAGACACCGGCCGTGCACAGTGCCGACAACAACCAGGCCGGCCTGGCCATCTACCAGCGCAGTTGTGCCGCCTGCCATGACAAGCCGGCTGAAACCAGGGCGCCACCCATCGACACACTGAAGGGCATGGGGCCGCGGGCCGTCTCCTACGCGCTGACCAACGGCAAGATGAAGCTGCAGGCCGCGGCACTGAAACCCGCCGATATCGACAACATCGTTACTTACCTTGCCGCCACCGCCGATGTCGACAACAGCTGGATCGCCTCGCACACCTGCAAGGCCGGGCGGCTCAAGGTCGAGACGGGAACGCCCACCGTCGGCCAGTGGGGCATCGATGCGCACAACAACCGCAGGCTGACGGCGCAGCAGGCCGGCCTCGCCACCGGCGACATGGCAGGGCTGGAGCTGGCGTGGGTGATGGCATTTCCGCAGACCGCCAACATGCGCGCGCAGCCGGTGATCGTCGGCAACACCATGTATCTGTCCATTGTGGATTCGGGCCAGCTGTTCGCACTCGACATCGGCGACGCGCAGCCGTGCGTGAAGTGGGTGTATGAACACGATGTGCCGCTTCGCACCGCGCTCGGTTACCACCGGCTGGCCGATGGCCGCCAGGTGTTGTTGTTCGCCGATGCGGCCGCGCATGTGCTGATGATGGATGCCGTCACGCCCAGGGTGATCTGGAGCGCGACGGTAAAGGTGACCAGCGTTTCCAACGTCACTGCGATGCCCGTGCTGTACCAGGACAAGGTGTTTGTGCCGATCTCGTCGGGTGAACTGAACATGGGCGCGGTGCCCGAGTATGAATGCTGCACCAGCCACGGCGCCGTCGTTGCACTCAACGCGAAGAACGGCAATCGCCTGTGGGTGTACCACACGATGAAAGATGCCGTGAAGACCACTGTCAGTCGGGTCGGTACGCAGCAATACGGCCCCTCCGGCGCGCCGATCTGGAGCGCCGCGGCCATCGACGAGAAGCGCGGGCTGATCTACGTCGGCACCGGTGAAAACACCTCAGCGCCAGCGACGAAAACCTCGGATGCCATCCTCGCCATCCGCATGAAGGACGGCAAGCTGGCATGGAAATACCAGACGACTCCCAACGACATCTTCCTCACCGGCTGCATGAACCAGCCCGATGGCCCCAACTGTCCGCCCGGGACCAGCATCAACAAGGACTGGGACTTCGGCGCCGGCATTCTGCTGGCACGGACACCGGCGGGGCGCGACCTGGTGGTGGCCGGGCAGAAGAGCGGCGTGGTGTGGGCGCTCGATCCCGACAACGGCAAACCGGTGTGGAATGCGAAAGTCGGTGGTGGCGGCGCGATGGGCGGCATCCACTGGGGCATGGCATTTGATGGCCGCACGCTGTTCGCGCCGAACAACATGAGCACTGGCCCCACGGCCGATGAGGTGACGCCGGGGCTGTATGCGCTGGACATCGACACCGGCGACATCAAGTGGAAATACCTGCATCAGCCCGACTGCAGCGGCACGCGCCGGCAGGAACTGCGCAGCTGCGATAGCAGCTACGGCATGTCCGCGGCTGCGCTGCTGGTGGATGGCGCCGTCGTGCAGGGAACCAATGACGGCTTCGTGAAGATCTTCGACGCCGGCAGTGGCGCGCAGCTGTTCTCCTTCGACACCGCGCGCGCCTTCGCCACCGTCAATGGCGTGCAGGGGCATGGCGGTGCCATCGACAATGCCAGCGTGGTGGCCGGCAACGGCATGCTGTTCGTGCAATCCGGCTACGGGCTGATGGGCGTGCCGGGCAATCTGTTGCTGGCGTTCAAGCGTGGCGCACCAATCGATTCGACGCAGAGGTAGGTTTTTCCATGCAATTTTCCTCCCGACTCATCGCCATCGGCATTGCCGTCCTCTCCGTCACAGGCGCACACGCGCAGCAAACCGTACCTTTTGCGCGCGGCGTGCCGGTTGCCCCCACCGGGCTCGAAGGGCAGCCACTTGGCGACGGCCCGTGGACATTCCGCACCGCAGAAACCATGGACGTCACCGTCCGCGTCCTTGCACGGCTCGAGTGGCCGTACTCCATGGCCTTCTTGCCCAACGGCGACCTGCTGGTTACCACACGCAAGGGCGAACTGCGCATGGTGCGCGGCGGAAAGCTGTTGCCGCAGCCCATCACCGGAGGGCCGCCGTCCGTGTTTCGTGGCAGCAGTGGCTCGCTGGGCGCCGTGCATGGCTACATGAGTCTCGTCGTGCATCCGCAGTTCGCGCGCAACGGCCTGATCTATTTCACGGTCAACAAGCCCGTGGGCGATCGATCTGAAGGCGTGATCGTCCGGGCGCGGCTCGATGGCATGAAGCTGGTTGATGTCACGGAGTTGCTCGCAGGCGAGGGAATTGGCGGGGCGACCGCACTGGCCATGACTCCCGACGGCCTGTTGTGGTTTGCCAGCGGCAGCAACGACGCAGCACAGGATCCGAAAGTGCTCTCCGGCAAGGTGCTGCGCCTCACGGATGATGGCAAGCCGGCCCCCGGCAATCCGTTTGTCGGCAGGGAGGGATTCCGCCCGGAGATCTATTCGATGGGCCATCGCGCCGCGCTCGGCCTCACCGTACATCCCGTCACCGGTGAGGTGTACCTGTCCGAGATGGGTCCGAACGGCGGCGATGAGATCAACCACATCATCGCCGGCAAGAACTATGGCTGGCCCATCGTGAGTCTGGGTCGTACGTATCCCGGTCCCTGGCAGAACGCGGCCAACATCCCCACGCATGAAGGTTTCGAGCCGCCGCTGGTGTACTGGACACCTTCGATTTCGGTGAGCGGCTTGACCTTCTATACCGGCGATGCGCTCCCGAAGTGGAAGGGGGATCTGTTCGTGGGAGGCCTGAGATCGGGCGAAGTCCCCGGTACCGGCCGGGTTGATCGTGTGCTCCTGAACGAGAAGATGGAGGAGCTGCGCCGCGAAACGCTGTTCAGCGAACTGCACCAGCGGATGCGGGACGTGAAGCAGGCGCCGGACGGATCGCTCTACCTGCTCGTGGACCAGGAGCAGGGCGCGATCCTCGCCGTCACGTCGGCCAACCGCTGAGCACGTACACAAGATGAGCCAGAGCGCAGGCAGATCGCTAATAAGGAGGATTCTCGATGCGACACGCAACAATTCTGGGCGCCATTGCGGCGCTGGGCATGAGCTCGGCGGCATTGGCAGCGCAAGGCGTTGACTACACCTTCGTGGAAGGCGGCTACACCTACGGCGAGCAGGCGGGCGGTCTGATGGACGGTAACGGTTACCGGATTGCAGCTTCGCTGGAACTGCCTGCCAACCTCATCGTGGCCGCAAGCTACCGCCACATGAATTACAGCGGCCTCCCCGATATGAAGGCAACGAGCGCCGGACTTGGCTACAAGTGGGTGCTGGGTGATTCGTTCGACATCATCAGCAGCATCTCCTACGAGCGTAATGAGCTCTTCGGCAACCATGAGACGGGTCTTGGCCTGCAATTGGGCATGCGTGGCCGCGTCACGGACAAGGTTCAGCTGTCGGCGAGCCTGGGTTACGTGGATGCTGATTTCCCGCGGCATTCCTTCGCAGTCAGTGCCGGTGCGCGCCGATATTTCAGCAACCCGGCGCTGTCTGTGGCACTGGACGTGTACAAGGGCACATTGTGGGGCTTCACTAACGGCGATGAGACCCTGTTCACGCTCTCGGTGCGTTACGACTTCGGCAAGCTCTTCCACTGATCTGCTACGGCCAGACTGTCGCGGAAGTGGATGCGGGCAACCTCAGTCGCGCGAGGGCATCCTGACCACGACCCCCGCGCATTGAAGCGACGTGGTCCGCCCTTGTCCGCTACGGACCACTCGCCGTTCAGATCCCCATGTTGCTCAGCGTTACCATGATGTCATTCAGTATCGCCGTGGCGCGCGGATGCTCGGTTTCGAAATTTTCTATGGCCTTGGGAACCCTGGAAACCAGGTCCCGATGGTCGCTTGCGTCCACCGGCTGCGCGAGGCCTGCTTCGAGGTCATTGATGAGCTGGTTGAGGGCATGGTGCGCCTCGGCATCATGGCTCACCGTCCTGTCGATCTCGGCGCGCAACCTGTTCAGATCCTGGAGTACCTTTTCGCGGCTCACGGGTGTTTGCATCCTGATGCGTAGAGCGGTCTGCATCATAGCAGGGGCGAATGGCCCGGGCGTCGCCAGCCAGGTGCCTTACTTCGGCTGGTACGTCTTCCAGATCCACTCCATGGCTTCCTCCAGCGTCTGGCGTTCCACGCCGCGCTCGACGTGGCCCGAATCAGTGGACCAGAGATACTGGTACTCGTAACCCTTCGCCTTCAGCACCGCAGCCATGCGGTTGTTGGCCAGCGGCCAGTTGCGGTAGCGCTCTTCAGGCAGATTGAAGCTGTTGTCGCGGTCGCTGACATGCATCCAGATGCGCAGGTTCTTCTGCGGTGACTCGGGAATGAGGTGCTCGTGGTATTCCCACGCGCCGTGCGGATGCTGTTCGTTGTTCTGGATGTTGACGAAGGTTCCCGAGTAGGAAATCACGCGGGTGTACAGGTCGTTGTGGAACCAGGCCATGCCAAGCGCAGCCGCCGAACCCGAGCTCTGCCCGATCACGCCGCGACCATTGCCATCGCGCGTGAACTTCACGTGGGCCTGCTGCTCGGCCAGTGGCACGATGATCTGTTCGATGTATTCACCGTACTTGCCGGAGACGGTGTCGTATTCCAGCGAGCGCTCGCTGGGCCTGCCGTCGCCACCATTGGCGATGAACAGGCCCGCCATCATCGGCAGCCGCTTCCGGGCGATGAGGTTGTCCATCACCGCGATCAGCGTGGTCTGGATCACCGCGTCGGCGCGGCCATCGTGGTCCACCATCAGCGGCAGCACGGTGCCCGGCACATAGCCAGCCGGTACGTACACCCACACGTCGCGCGTGTAGGGGCCGGCCACACCCGGGAACATCTCCGAAGCCGTCGATGGCACCTGGAAATGCACCACCGTGCCATGCGGCACGTCCGCGCGCGTCTCGTACGGCGGCACATCCGCCCAGGTGGTCTGCGGTGAAACGATGAAGTTGCCGGTCCGGTCCAGCGGCGGCGCAAGCGGCACGGTGACGGCATCGGCAGGTGCGCTCACCCACATCTCCGGCGCGGCGCCGCTTGCACCCATGCAGGCCAGCAGCATCGCGAAGTACCCTGCCATCCGTTTCATGTTCGCTCCTTGTGCCGCTCAGCCCTCGAACGCGCCGGCGGCCTTCAGTTCTTCGATGCGATCCTGCCAGCCGATTTCGGTCAGCACGGCTTCGGTGTGCTCACCTGGGCGCGGTGCGAGTGCAGGTGCGCGGGCGGGGGTTTCGCTCAGGTGAAACGGCGTGCCGATCTGCGTGACTGTCGCATCACCCAGCCTGAGTTCGGCCACCATGCCACGCGCGCGGTTGTGCGGATGAGCCAGCGCTTCTGCCAGTGAATACACCGGCATGGCCTGTGTGTCGGCCGCGCTGAGCAGGGCATGCCATGCGTCGCGCGTCTTCGTCAGAAAGATCTGCTTCAGTTCCTGTTCCATCGCCGGCCACGCGTCTTTCGCGTGCTGTTTGCCGATGTAATCCGGGCGACCGATCACTTCGCAGAAGCGGCGCCAGTACGTGGCCTCCATGTCCGTGGTGCACAGGTACTGGCCGTCTGCGCAGCGCCACACGCCACCCTTTGGATGCCAGGACCCATCGGGTGGCGCGAGCCTTGAAGCATCGCCACCTGGCGCGCGCGCCAGTGTCAGCATCATCAGTGGCAGGCAGGCATCGGACATGGCCACGTCCACGTGCTGGCCCTTGCCGGTGAGGTGACGCGCCTGCAATGCGACCAGTGCTGCGATGGTGGCGTGCGCGCCGGCCAGCGTGTCGGCCACCTGCAGGCCAGGCATCGACGGTGCGGGTGTGCCATGCAGTCGGGACAACGCGCCCGAGAGCGACAGCGCCAGCGGATCGTGCCCTGCGCGATTGCTCAGTGGGCCGGTCTGGCCGGCGAATGAAACCGACACGTAGATCAGGCGTGGATTGAGCTGCGCCATGTCGGCGTAGGCGTAGCCCATCCTTGCCAGCACGCCGGGACGGTAATCCTCGATCAGGATATCGGCGCCACGGATCAGCTGGTGAATGGCCTCGCGCGCCAGCGCATTGCCGGGGTTCAGCAGCACGCTGCGCTTGTTGCGGGTCTGCGTGGCGCGTGCGCGCCGCAGGTGCGCCTGCTCCGGCGTCTCGCCTGAAGCATTGAACACCGATGCCTCCTTGGCCAGTTCACGCGGATGCTCGATGCGCACCACATCCGCGCCCATGTCGCCGCAGATCCACGAGCAATACGCTGCCGGCAGGAAGCGCGAAAAGTCGATGATGCGGATGCCTGCAAGCGCGCCCTGTGGTGGTGTCACGCAATGTGCCCCTGCGGTGTCAGAACGCACCATCGGCCTTCATCGCCGCGATTTCATCGGCGCTGTAACCCAGTTCAGTCAGCACTTCGTCGGTGTGTTGCCCGACCGTCGGCGGAGGGCCGGGTTTCAGCGGGTCGCTTTCCATCCGGAATGCCGCGCCCACAGTCTTGAGCGGGCGATCTGATCCGGGCAGCTCCGTTTCCTGCACCAGTCCGCGCTGCTGCATGTGCGGTTCGGCCAGGATCTCCTCGATATTGCGGATGCGGACGCAAGGCACGCCGATGGCATTGAGCTTCGCTTCCAGTTCGGCAGCGGACTGCGTGAGCAGCAGTTCGGTCAGCCATTGCTTCAAGACGTGGTAGTTCTCCACGCGGGCGTTGTGGTTCTCGAAGCGCGGGTCGGCGAGGACCTCGGGATGGCCGACCACCTCCAGGAACTTCCTGAACTGTTCCTGGTTGTTGGCGCCCAGCGCCACCCAGCCGTCCCGCGTCTGGTAGAACGCAGACGTGGCCACCAGCCGGAAACCACGGTTGTTCAGTGAGGGCGGCAGCTCGCCCGTATAAAGGTAGGTCGAGACCTGGGTGTTCATGATCTTCAGCGCCGTGTCGACCATGGCCACGTCGATGTAGTCGCCTTCGCCGGTGAGATGGCGCTTCTGCAGCGCGGCCAGCACGGCGATGACCGCGACGTGACCCGAGAAGCCATCGATGATCGGCAGCCCGATCATCTTCGGACCATCGGCCGTGGCATTGAGCATGGAAAGCCCGGACATGGCCTGCGCGATGTGATCGTAGGCGCCGTAGTCGCGAAACGGCCCGTCCTGCCCGAATCCGGTGATCGAGGCATAGATCAGCCGCGGATTGAGCTTGCGCAGCACCTCGTGTCCGTAGCCCAGCCTGGTGATGACCCCGGGACGGAAATTCTCCACCACGATATCGGCTTTCTCCGCGAGCTTCAGGATGGCTTCGCGGGCCCTCGGGTGCCTGAGGTTGGCGCTGAGGGATCGCTTGCCCGTGTTGACCGCGGCGAAGGGCGTGCTCATCAACGGCGGCCCGGCGTGCTCGATGTACATGCGCAGCGGGTCGCCGGTCACAGGGATTTCGATCTTCACCACGTCTGCGCCCAGCAGGGCCAGCATGCCGGTGCAGGTGGGGCCGGAGATGGCGTGGGTGAAGTCGAGCACGCGCACGCCATGAAGAGGACTCATGGGTTCTAGGATAGCGGCCCGATGCCGGGCCGTCCCAGACTTGTGGCGGCAATCCCGGCGGTACTGGTGCAGAATTCCATCAACCCGGCGAAGTCCGGAGTGCCAGCCCCGGGGGTGAGTGTTGCGTTCCTTCCCTGCGCGATTGATCGGGCTCATGGGCCTGATGTTGTCGGCCACATTGCCGGCCGCCGATGCCATCCAGTCTGCGCCGGCCTGGACCGCTGCCGAGTTGTCACGTCCACAGGATGAGGGCTGGCTCACCAATGGCGGCACGCTCGCCAATCAGCGCCACTCACCGCTGCAGCAGATCAACCGCCAGAACGTGTCCGGGTTGAAGGGCGTGTGGCACATCAACCTCGATTCCGGCACGGAGCTCAGGCACAACAACCAGGCGCAGCCACTCGTGTACGACGGAGTCATCTACCTCGTCACCGGGCAGGACGATGTGTTTGCCATCTCGGTGGATAGCGGTGAAATCCTCTGGGAATACCGCAGCGGGCTGAAGGATGGCGATGCGCTCGTGTGCTGCCAGTGGGTGAGCCGCGGTGTGGGCCTGGGCGAGGGCAAGGTGTTTGTCGGTCGCGTCGATGGCCTGCTGCTGGCACTGGACCAGCGCACCGGCAAGGTGTTGTGGCAGGTGCAGACGGGCGATCCGAAGGCGGGCTACAGCCTCACCGCCGCTCCTCTTTACTACAACGGCATGGTGATCATCGGCACGGCCGGTGGGGATCTGGGCATTCGCGGCTGGATCCGCGCCTTCGATGCGAAGACCGGCAAGGACGTGTGGCGCTTCAACACCATTCCCGGTCCGGGTGAGTTCGGCCACGACACCTGGCCGGCCGACAGCAATGTGTGGCAGTGGGGTGGTGCGCCGGTGTGGAGCACGCCGGCCATCGATGCGGAGCTGGGACTCCTTTACATATCCACCGGCAATCCGGGCCCGAGCCTCGGTGGTGGCGCGCGGCCCGGGGACAACCTGTTCACGGCTTCGATCCTTGCGCTGGACGTGGCCACCGGCCAGTACCGCTGGCACTTCCAGGAAGTGCACCACGATGTGTGGGACTACGACGCGCCCAATCCCATCATCCTGTTCGAGGCCGAATACAACGGCGTGAAGAAGAAGGGCCTGGCGCAGGCGGGCAAGACCGGCTGGGTCTACCTCCTGGATCGCACCGACGGCAAGCCGCTGATCGGCATCAACGAAACGCCGGTGATGCAGGAGCCGACGCAGGCGAACTCGCCGACGCAGCCCGTTCCGGTCGGCGATGCACTGGTGGTGCAGGACATTTCCGTCGCACCGGAGGATCACCAGATCGTGAACGGCGGCCGCATCTTCACGCCATTCGGCGCCGAGGCCCGATTCTTCGCGCCGCTGGCGGCGGTGAACTGGCCACCCAGTGCCTACGACCCGGCCACGCACCTCATGTACATCTGTGCCAGCGAGAGCGCCAATGGCGCGCGCATGGATGCCACGCAGTTCCAGCCGCCCACCTTCAAGGCCTCGTTCCGTGGCGGTGCGTATGTGGGAGCGGGCGTGCCGGCCAGTGGCATCTATTCGGCGCTGGATGTGACCACCAATCGCGTGGTGTGGCAGCGTCGTTTCAATGACGGCTGTCGCAGCGGTTCGCTGGCGACGGCCGGCGGGCTGGTGTTCGTGGGGCGCAATGATGGCCGGGTTACTGCGCTGGATTCCTCCAGCGGCGATCGCCTGTGGGAGTTCATGACCGACGCGCCGGTGAATTCAGGCATCACCACGTTCATGCACAAGGGCCGGCAGATGGTGGTGGCCTATGCCGGCGGCGGCTTCGTGAGCGCGAAGAAGGGCGATGGCATATGGCTGTTCAGCCTCGATGGCACGCTGGACCCGATCAAGGCG
>Ga0164241_10002296_pt1 | contig 21050 bp, 18 predicted proteins | sample OricomyardsoilBY_FD_108780 | JGI IMG/M metagenome (GOLD analysis project Ga0164241, IMG submission 108780) | Backyard soil microbial communities from Emeryville, California, USA - Original compost - Back yard soil (BY) | ecosystem: Environmental > Terrestrial > Soil > Unclassified | place: USA... | reverse complement strand
TGTAATAATGCCATAAGAAAAGTTTCTATCCGGGTTTGCATGGGACATTTACAGGATGAACCAGGCCTTGAAAAGGCGGATAAAAACAAGCGTGCAAATATAACACACTTCAAAAAAATGAAAAAGCGATATGACAAAAAGAGGTATTTCAAATTCGCAGCCCAGGTGGGGTGTGAACTGACTGTCTTGTTCTAAAATCAAGGAAACGATAAAATGGGGTGCATTTCAAATTGTCGCAGCCAAAGTGGTTTGTGGACAAACCACGGCCCAGCCTCGGTCGGTGTCCACGGGTTGTATGAAGAAGAGAACTCGTGAAGACACGAGTTCAGGGAGAAATAAATGAAGGGAACTCGTGAACACTAGTTCAGGGAGAAAGTCCTCAACCCGTGTCCTCGGGTTGTATGAAGAAGAGAACTCGTGAAGACACGAGTTCAGGGAGAAATAAATGAAGGGAACTCGTGAACACACGAGTTCAGGGAGAAAGTCCTCAACCCGTGTCCACCGCCCGAACTTACAGCAACATTTGAAAAATCAAGGAAACGATAAAATGTGCACCAATGTATTACATTTGAAAAATCATTAAAATTGATCGATGAGCTCCACCGTAAAAATTCCATTTTTTGAGAGAATCAATTCTCTTCAAAAACTTTTCATTTGTGTTATAATTGGTGCTGCGGTTTATTTTTTACTTGAGTTAAAAAACCTGGATGGTTTATCGCACCTGATGATTGGTTGGGATACTTTTAGCTTGTGTATGATTGTGATGAGCTGGATTACGTTTTTCATTACAAATTCAAAACAGATACGCGAACAATCCAAGGTGCAGGATCCGAGCCGTACTATTATTTTCGCGATAATATTAATTTCGACATTTGCCAGTATTCTTGCGGTATTATTGTTAATCGTTACAAAAAAAGAAAGCAGTGCAGGCATCTCATGGAGATTGTTCATATCAGTGATGGGAATGCTTTTATCATGGTTTTTGATTCATACTATTTTCACATTGCGTTACGCTCACATTTACTATGGCGATCATAAAACCAAGCCAAACACCCACGCGGGAGGGCTGGATTTTCCGGGCGATGAAAAACCAGAATACCTCGATTTTGCTTACTATGCTTTCGTATTGGGAATGACTTTCCAGGTGTCAGATGTGCAGATTACCTCAAAAAGATTTAGAAATCTTGCTTTACTGCATGGCTTAATTTCATTTGGGTTTAATACAATTATGATTGCGCTGACTATCAATTTGATCGCCGGATACGGTGGCTGATGTTTGAGATTGTAAGATTTGCGGCAAAAGAATAAATGTCGAGAAGTCGGCCATTATACATCTTACCGCCGGAAATTTATTAAAATTTTACTTTAAGTATATTGTTGCCTATAAAATTTTATCTTTATCAGATCTCTCTAAGTAGTGGTAATTCATTTTTAACATTGATAAATATCTGCCTGTATGAAATTTGGCGTTATATTTGTCTTAACTTATAAGGTAAGTTGATAGTTCTATTCGAAAGAATTGATGATATTTCAATCGGTGAAATCGACTTTTATACTGCAAGAATTGACAATAATGATTTAACTGAATTTGAATTATTCGTTGAAAAAGAATTTCCATCTCACAAAAAAGAACTTGAAATTCTTTATTCCGTTATTGACGAAATGAAAATAAGAGGAGCTAAAAGCTATTATTTTAAGCCAGAGAGAGAAGCAAATGCATTACCTAAGGTCACACAAGAAATTATCACAGCAAATAAAAAAGATTTTGGTATAAGATTGTATTGCATACGACTAACCGAAAAGGTTGTTGTGTTATTAAACGGGGATATTAAAACAGAAAAGAATCCTGTTAATTGCCCAAATGTTCAGCAGCACTTCAAAAATGCAGTTAAAATTGCAAGAGAATTGGACAGACTTTTAAAAGAAGGAGAAGTGAATTACCAAAATTCCGACTGTTTACTTAACATTGAATCAGAGATATGAAATTAGAAAAATTCCATTCAGTATTGGCAAATACTCCGGAGAAAACAAAAGAACACGTTAAACTATCAATGGATATACTTGATAGAATCAACGATCTATTAGATAAAAAATTTAATGGCAAACAAAAATTGCTTGCTGATAAAATGGGTAAAAATGAGGCGGAAATTTCAAAGTGGTTTAATGGGGTTCAAAATTTTACAACAAAGACTTTGATAAAGCTTCAAATTGCTTTTGGAGAACCGATTATTGCTGTTTGTACTCATTCAGACGATCAGAATTCAGTTTTTACTCAAGTTAAAAAACTTTATAATAGTTCGCCAGTAACTTTAGTTATTGACGAGGATGGCGAATTAGGTGAAATATCATCTAATTACGAGCCTATTTCTATTTCCATGTCTAATAAAAATTTAAAACCTACTTTACCGGCATGAATAACTTAGGTGTTTTTAATATTGACCTTGTGAAGATGGATCAAATCGTAATTACAAATGCGGCTATTGACAATAAGGCTCAACTTTCGAGTTTGGAAAAAGGCAAACATGAGTTTAGTTTAACTTATGGATTTGTTCTGGGACATAATATTTCTGACAAAAAATTTAGAGTAATTTTTTCTTGCAACATCAATACTTTAAATGAGAATTATGAAAATATAGATGTGAGCGCAAAATTTGATATAGCTTTTTTATACAGGATCGAAAACCTCGATGAGCTTATCACTAAAAAGAACGAAAAAGATCAATTGTTTGAAATAAATGAAGATTTAGTTACAAGTCTGACTAACTTAAGTTATTCTACTTCCAGAGGAATTATTTATTCAAAATGTCAAAGTACTATTATCAAAAATTTAATATTGCCAATTTTGTCAACTTCAAAGCTTTTGGAAATACTAAAACCAACAAATAAAGAGATCAATTAAAACTTTTTTAATTGCCTTATCAAACATTTTCCACCATAAATTTCCTCATTAAATTCAGTGCCATCGTTGTCGTAACTTCGATATTTTTCTGTCGTTCAAATCGCTGCTTTAACCTATGAACGCTATGACTTTCTTTGTTTCCGACGGCTATAAATACAGTACCCACAGGTTTGTCGTCTGTACCGCCATCAGGGCCCATGATTCCCGAAACGGCGATACCATACGTGGTGCCCATCTTTTGCAATAATCCCGAAAGCATTTCTTTTACAGTCTCTTCACTCACCGCACCATATTTTTCCAACGTATCTTTTCTTACATTTAATAATGATTGTTTTACTTCATTAGAATAACTGACAATACTTCCCTGGAAATAAGCAGACGCGCCGGGCACGGATGTAATAAGACTTGCAATGGCGCCTCCCGTGCAGCTTTCAGCGGTTGAAATGGTTTCTTTATTCCTGAATAATATTTTACCTAACACTTCCTGTATCGTCTCATCTTCATCAGTAACAATATATTCTTTTACTAATTTTTTTAATTCAATAAAACGGTCGTTGATGACTTTTTCGGTTTTTATTTTATCGAAGCCTGAGGTGGTAAGCCGGAGCCTGACCATTCCATAATTGGGCAAATACGCCAACCGGATTTCCGGTGGTAATTCTTTTTCAAAATCCTGGATAATCTCCGCGAGTGCGGATTCGCCAATACCGGACGTAAGGATTGTTTTGTGAATAATTGCCGGAAGCTCAAAACGTTTTTGCAGGTAAGGAACTACCTCTTCCATAATTCCCTGCATCTCGTAAGGCACTCCAGGCATACTGATAAAAATAGTTCCTTCTTTTTGAAAAAGCATTCCCGGCGCTGAGCCTCTTTTATTTTGTATCACTTCGCATACATCGGGCACTTCAGCTTGTTTTAGATTCACTTCGCTGATTGGTTTGTGATACACTTTTTCAAAAAGACGTTTTACATTTTGCAACGCTCCTTCATCCACAATCATTTTACCATTAAAATATTTGCATAAAAGCGGCTTGGTAATATCATCCCCGGTGGGACCAAGACCACCCGTTATTAAAACGACATCAGATTCCTTTTGCACTATATCAAGGGCGCTCCATATTTCATTTGGTTCATCTCCGACAGAAAGACGATTTTTTACCGCAATGCCTGCCTTGTTTAATTGTTGTGCGATCCACGCGCTATTCGTGTCTATCACCTGTCCTATCAGCAATTCATCACCAATCGTAATCACTGACGCATATATATTTTTCATGGCGCAAATTTAATGAGAAACATAATCACCCTGAGATCGTCTGATAATTAAGCCAGAAAATTATATTTTTGACCTCCCATTTTTCTAAAATTTTAAATTCTTTTCTTTGAAAAAACTATTGATTTTCTTGATTGCCATTGTTACAACCCAGGCTCATGCGCAAAATATTGACCCGGTATTTAACGCCGCATTCAAAAAGTTAGCTGAGGATCCTTCCTTCAAACATGCTACCATCAGCCTGTATGTCATTAATACCACGACCGGGAAACCTGTAACTGAAGTTAATACCAATATTGGCGTGGCTCCGGCCAGTTGCCAGAAAGTCATTACCGCTTCTACTGCCTTTGAATTATTAGGCCATAATTATACTTACAAAACCACCATCGGTTATACAGGCAAGATAGTAAACGGAGTTTTAAACGGAAATCTTATTCTGAAAGGCAGTGGTGACCCCACCCTGGGAAGTTGGCGATATGCCGGTGCGAATGAAGAAAAAGTAATTGACGATTTTAAAAAAGCTGTTGCACAGGAAGGCATACACGAAATAAAAGGCCATGTGTATGCAGATGAAAGTCTATGGAACAGCGAAGCTACACCCAATGGTTGGCCATGGCAGGATATTGGCAATTATTATGGCGCCGGTGCGAGGGCGCTCAACTGGAGGGAAAATCAATATGACTTGTATCTAAAATCGGGAAGCAATATTGGCGATCCGGTAACCGTAGCAGGAACGAAACCTGCTTTTGTCGAAGGTTTAAATTTGAAGTCAGCAGTAACCTCTGCAGCAAAAGGAACCGGCGACAACAATTACATTTATATACCACTTGATGATTCCTTTAGTTATGTTAGAGGCACTACACCCATTAATGAAAACAAGTTTACCATTTCAGGCGCTATGCCGCATCCCGCTACGCAACTGGCCTTGACGCTGGAAGCCGCCTTAAAAAATCAGCTAATAGAAACCATTGCAAAAAATTATCCTGCACCAGAGAATACTATTGAGTCAAAAATTTTTTACACCTACACATCACCGTCATTAGATAGTATTATTTTTCATTTTCTCAGGCGAAGCATCAATTTATATGGCGAAGCTTTGTTGAAAACCATGGCCTATAATATTACTAAGGTTGGCGATACAGACAGTGGTGTAAATGTGATTCATAACTTCTGGAAAGACAAGGGCATTGAACCTTATGCGATCAATATTGTTGACGGCAGTGGCCTCTCCCCTACCAACCGCGTAACAACGCAGGCACTGGTAACCGTAATGGAATATGCAAGAAAGCAAAGCTGGTTTCCATCATTTTACGAAGCGCTGCCCACCATTAGCGGGATTAAAATGAAAAGCGGTTCCATCACCGGCGTGATATCCTATACCGGATACATAAAAGGCAAAGACAACAATCAATATACTTTTTCCTTTGTCATCAATAATTATGACGGGAGTGGAAATGCGGTAAGAAGAAAGATGTGGGATTTGTTGGGGATTTTGTGAGAAAAGAAAAGTGATGAGTTATGAGTTATAAGTTATGAGTGTCTTGTTATAAAAAAATAAACTAAATAAAATGAACTTCCCTTTTGACAAAGAAATTATTCTTGAGAATGCGACAGCTTTACTAAGGCCTTTACAAATTTCAGATTTCGACAATTTACTAAAAGTCGCCACGGAAGACAAAGAACTACTTCGATTTTCGCCAAAGCCCATTTATTCCGAAAAATTACTGAGAGATTACATACAAGGTGCAGTGGAAGAAAGAAAAAATAGAAGCCGTTATTATTTTATCATATTCGATAAAAAGAAAAATGCCTATGCGGGCAGTACGAGCTTTTTAAATATTTCAAATGCTGACAGCAGAGCCGAAATAGGCGCAACATGGATTGGCAAAGACTTTCAGCGTACAGGGCTGAACCGCAATTGCAAATTTCTTTTGTTGAGTTATGCCTTTGAAGAACTTGGCGCTGAAAGAGTAGAATTGAAAACAGATGAAAGAAACACGGCCTCGCGAAATGCAATAGAAAAGATCGGAGGAAAATTTGAAGGAATATTAAGAAGCCATACATTGATGTATGACGGCTACAGGCGCAACACGGTTTACTATGGAATCTTAAAAGACGAATGGAACGATTTAAAAGCCAATTTTAAAATTGATAAAAGTTGATTTCCATTATTGTTTTATTAAAAACTATTAGGGTGAGGTCAAGACTTTCAGACCACAGTCAGTCGGCCAATGGGACAATCTGAAATGCATTTAGTAGGGAGTGCATTTCAAAATGTCGCGGGTTGGTGGGACACCAACCCGAGCGGGCTGCCGTGGGCGGTCCCCACCGCCCACTTCCAACGCGGCGATGCGACATTTTGAAATGCACCCTGTAGTAAGTGCAGACAAAATCCACCTTTATTTTGCTTTATATTTATCATAATTAATAATAAACACACTTAGCAAAATAACAGCCAAGCCTCCTATTTGAAGACTGTTAATAAATTCACCACCAAAAAAAACTCCAAGCAAAACTGCAACCACAGGATTTACATAAGCATTGGTGCTAACCTGTGTGGCCGGCCTCACCTGTAACAGCCAGATATAAGCGCTATAGCCTGCAATCGAACCAAATAATACCAGGTAGATAACAGACAGCCATGCACGCAAATGAATTTCATGGAGATGTACCTGATTAAATTCACCCGTAAAGAGTGATAGCACCAGAAATGACAGCGCCGCAAAAATCATTTGCCAGCCTGCGCCAACGATAGTATTACCGGAAGCATTATATTTCGAATATAGCGAACCAACGCACCAACTGACACTGCCCGCAACAACGACGATTAATGAAATTATTTCCAGGCTTCCGGTGGCCGGAGAAAGTTGATGATAGATTTTTTCACTAAATAAAAGAATTACTCCCCCAAGTCCAATAGTAACCCCGGTAATAACAAATGGATTGCGAAGATTGGATTTTAACGTCCGTGAATCAAGCAACACAAACCAAACAGGTGATGCAGAAACCAAAACCGCTACCAGCGAACTCGGAAGCGTTTCTTCGGCCCAGATGATGGTGCCATTTCCTATAAACAACAATAAATTACCAACGATAAAAGATGTTTTTAATTGAGGGCGATAAAATAGCTTTTCCTTTTTGAATCCCAGCCATGTTAATAAAATAACGCCCGCCGCCATAAAACGTAAAGCGCCTAAGATAAATGGAGGAAAATCTCTTAGCGCTGCCTGAACGGAAAAATAGGTGGAGCCCCACACGATGTAAACAATGGCGAAGGCAAATACTACTTTCGCTACTGGCGCAGATTGATCTCGGTTGTCGGGCATTTCGGTGTAAAGATGTGGTATCGGATTATATTCTTCAAAAAATATTTTAGCTATCAATTCAAAGTGATCATTTCAACTTCCCGGATGTCTGCCGATCAGAAGAATTTGCGTCCTGGAGAATCATTAGATGCAACACATTATATTTTGAAATAAAAAAAACCGGGAAGGATAGCAAAAACGTTCCCGGGTTAAAGTGTAATAATTATCGAAAGCCGCGAAGCAGCATTAAGATTCTGCCGGAGTAGAATTTACCGTAGAAGTTGCTTCGTTTGATGGCCCCTTAAAGAAGTCTTCAAAATGTTTTTCCACATCAGGAAAATGTTCTTTAAGCAAGCCCGCTGCTTTGTCTTTTAAATCACCAAAATAATTTTTGGCACTATCTCCCGCGCTCTCAGCTTCCGCTTTTAATTTATGAAACTTATCTTTCACGGCGTCCGACATCTTCTGTTTTTCCTCGTCCGTCATGTGAGTATACTTGTAAGCTCCGAAGGCGGCAGCGGCTCCGAGGAGAACGGCTGCAAGGTGTTTATTGTCTGCGCTCATAGTTTTAATTGTTTAATTGTGTTATGAAAATTTTTTACCACGATAAATATAATGGATTTTTATTCTTACGCGGAATAGATGAATTTGTTTTTATGAAAATCTTATTCGAAACGTTGCACAAAACAAGTGAAAATCATCAGGGACATGCTCAATATTCAATATTCAAGTGTTCAATGCAAAGCCGGGGTTTGTTTCTAATAGCCCTGTAAGGGCGTAATAGGTTAAGATTGGGCGCAGCCCAATGTAATGCTCAATAATCAATGTTCAATATTCAATGATCAATGCTCAATATTCAAGTGTTGCCGCCCTCACCCAAATAAATGATTTCCAGTTTTTCATTTTCAATTGAATTGAGTATGTCAAAAAAACTTTCTTTCTTATCAGCTTCATTCGCTAATAATTCAAATGCATTCAAAATAATGATCTTAACTTTTGCTTCGCTAATCCAATCCAAATCAGAAAGTACTTCTTCAAAAGCATCTAAATTATTACCGAAATAATTGGGCAGGGAAAGTTGAGTACGCAAAGTGGCATAGCAATCATCAATCCTCTTACAAGCCCTTCCATCCAAAAATACATAGCGAATATTATTCTCAGAAAAATAAGGCATGGAAAAATTTATTACGTGGCTCATACTATTTGATTTCTTTAAAAGATTTATAATGATCGCTGGTGTACCAGGCTCTGCCATCGCTGCCGGTCAATATCCGTTCAGCGCCCCTGTTTTGTCCTACTATTTTCGGATTCACGTCCCACTCCTGGTATTCGATTGGATTTCCCTTGTCATCAAATTGAGGAACTACTTTTTCACGATTAGAAAATACACGCCCGCCCACATAACCAGGCATAGGTTGGTGGTTGGCCCGGATATATTTTAATACGTCATCAACTTTTTGAGGAATTTCCGGATTGTTGTCGCTGTTCTCATTTAGTTTGGCTGTTCCGGCATTTTCGTCCGGAGATGGAATGCTCTGTGACGCTGACGGACTAACAGCAATTTGCGATTGGTTTTTCCCGGAAATTTGTTTGCCGATAAATACGCCGATCAGTAAACCAATTATAATACCTAAAATAAATTGTGTGTAATTTCTTTTCATAAATTATTAGATTTCTTTTCGTTGTAGTCACAAGGCATGCCTTGTGGCTACATTTCTCTTAAACACTATTTATCCATTTCATTTGACATCAAATAAGGAATAAAAGTAAAATAAAATACGGCTTATTTGTTCCTTTACTGTCGAAGTTGCATAGCCTGTGTGGCAAGATATAAAATCTTTTTTCTCAAAAGATACGTTGGGGTTTCAAAATGTCGGGGGGTGGTGAGGACACCAATCGGGGCGGCGATTTCTTTTCGTCGTAGCCACAAGGCATGCCTTGTGGCTACATTTCTCTTAAACACTATTTATTGATTTCATTTGACATCAACTAAGGAATAAATTATGGAATTAAATTCATACAACCTTGCGTGATAAACAGCGGCTTTTACAAGGCTTTAACTAGATTGGATTGTTGAGATGAACATTTAAAAGTAGCTTTGCCACCTGTTTTTCTATTCTAAATAATTTAAGTGAAGAAAGGTCTTTTTTTAATCATTACCCTATGTGTTACACACCTATGTTTTTCGCAGAAAAAATATACGATCAGTGGCACCATTAAAGATCAACAAACCGGCGAAACCCTGATTGGCGCAACCATTTCATTAGTTGGAAACTCGGAATCAGGTTCAGTGAGCAATCATTATGGATTTTATTCTGTCAGCGCTCCTGAAAATAATTACACGTTGGTCGCCAGTTTTTCGGGTTATAAAAATGATAGCATAAAAATTTCTTTGCAGCACGATCAAATGCTAACCATCCAATTGGTTCCGCAGAGCACCAAGATGCAGGAAATAGTAATCACTGCGAGAAAAGGTGATAATATCACGCAAACATTACCCGGCGTTCAAAAGATCTCCATTAATGAAATCAAAAATGTTCCGGTGATCTTTGGTGAAAAGGATATTCTCAAAACGATCCAGTTGCTACCTGGTATTAAATCCGGTGGCGATGGATCTGCGGGCTTTTTTGTACGTGGTGGCGCAGCCGATCAAAACTTAATTTTGCTGGACGAAGCAACCGTGTATAACGCCTCTCACTTGCTGGGATTTTTTTCTACATTTAATTCGGATGCCATTAAAGATGTTACCATTTATAAAGGCGATATGCCTGCGCAATATGGTGGACGCTTGTCCTCTTTACTGGACGTACAAATGAATGATGGCAATGATAAACAATATAAAGTTAGCGGAGGCATTGGCCTCATCTCTTCCCGGCTTAACTTCGAAGGGCCTATCGTAAAAAATAAAGGTTCATTTATCATAAGCGCCCGGCGCACTTATGCGGACTTATTCTTAAAACTTTCAAAAGACAGCTCCATCAATAAGAGCATTCTTTATTTCTACGATATCAACGCAAAAGCCAATTACCAGTTTGGAGAAAAAAACAGGTTGTTTTTATCGGGCTATTTTGGCAAGGATGAATTAGGCTATGGAAACCAGTTTGGTATTAACTGGGGAAATACCACCGCCACGTTGCGGTGGAACCATATTTTCAACAATAAATTATTTTCTAACACCTCTTTGATTTATAGCGACTACGATTATAGGATCATTATCAATCAAACTTCCAATAACCTCGTCATTCTTTCTAAAATAAAAGATTATTCACTCAAATCCGATTTCCAGTATTACCAGGGAATTAAGAACAAAATTAATTTCGGTCTTAATTTAATCAACCACATATTTACACCGGGAACGATAGAAGCATCTGAAACTTCCAGTTATAATCCTTTAACCCTTGAAAAGAAATATGCATTGGACGGCTCTGTGTATGTGTCTGACGAATGGACGCCATCTTCTAAATGGAAATTTAATACGGGCCTGCGTTTAACGTCCTTCAGTATTTTAGGCCCCGGCGATTTTTATACCTACGATAAAAACGGGAATGTAACGGATACCCTCACCTATTCTTCCGGAAAAATTGTAAAATCGTATATCAGTCTTCAGCCACGCATTGCCGCTACTTACCAGTTAAATCAAAATAGCTCTTTAAAAACTTCTTACTCAAGGAACATTCAAAATCTTCATCTTCTTTCTAATTCAAACGGTGGCAGCCCAACTGATGTGTGGCTACCAAGCAGCAATAATGTAAAACCGGAAATAGCCGATCAAATTTCCGCAGGTTATTATCGCAATATTTCCCGCAACAGATATGAGTTTTCTGCAGAAGTTTATTACAAATTTTTACAGAACCAGATAGATTATAAAGATGGGGCTGTATTAGTAGCCAATGCGACTGTCGAGTCCCAGTTACTTTTTGGAAAAGGGAAAGCTTATGGGCTGGAACTATATGCCAAAAAGAAATATGGAAAATTAACCGGATGGATCAGCTATACGCTTTCGCGGACAGAAAGATTGATAGATGGCATCAACAACGATAAGTGGTATCCAAATACCCAGGATCAAACGCATAATATTTCTATAGTGGGAATGTATCAGTTAAATAAAAAATGGACGTTCTCTACGGATTTTGTTTATAATACGGGAAATGCGGTTACTTACCCTTCGGGAAAATATTCGGTAGATGGCAACACAGCTTTTTATTATACCGAAAGAAATGGATATAGAATGCATGCATACAACAGGCTCGATATCAGCGCTACCTTGCAGGGAAAGAAAACAGCGAAATTTGATGGAAGCTGGACCTTTTCAGTTTATAATGTTTATGGAAGGGAGAATCCCTATTTTGTTCAGTTCCAGGATGACCCTGATGATCCTCAAAAGACACAGGCGGTTCAATATTCCTTGTTCAGATGGGTACCATCCATTACTTACAATTTTAAATTTTAAAAGCTATGCGATCTGACCGGGTAATTTCTTTAATCGCTTTCTTTGTCATAACCTTATCTTTTTTTGGTTGCAAAAAAGTAATAGATGTAGATCTTAAAAATGCGGATACGCAATTAGTTATTACAGGTGAAGTAAATAACCGGCCCGGGCCTTATCATGTAAATATTTCCAAATCAGTTAATTTTTCTTCGGACAACATTTTTCCGCCGGTATCCGACGCTTTTGTAACCATTACCGGCAACGGGCTGATAGATACATTAGCTGAAACGATGCCCGGTGATTATACTACGCATAACTTTACCGGAGTTCCCGGTTTCACTTATCAACTCCATGTTGAAACGGACGGGCACGTTTATACAGCCACTTCAAAGATGCCCCAGGCAGTACATATAGATTCTATCACCTTTTTAGAAGGGATTGACAACAGGCTATATCCTGTTGTCAATTTCCAGGACCCACCCGGAGTAGTTAACTTTTACCGGTTCATTGAATATGCCGATAATGCATCTTTTAATAGTATTGGAGAAAATTCAATATTTGATGACCGTTTGTCTGATGGCAGATACATTAACCTGGCTTTGTATGATGACAATGACTCCAGTAGAATAAAGCCAGGAATAAAGCTGACGGTAGAAATGGATTGTGTGGATGAAAATGTTTATAATTATTTCAACGGCCTTTTGCAGATATCATCGCCCGGCAGCCCCTCTCCAGGTAACCCTCCAACCAATATTACCGGGGGCGCTTTAGGATATTTTAGCGCCAATGCCAAAACTTTAAGGGTTGTAGAAATTCCCTAATCAAAACAGGTTTAACGATCATGTCAGTAAAGCATATTTTTCTCAGGATTTGTATTCTTATTTTTAGCCAAATGGCGCAATGCCGCTCTTAAATTTTGAAAGAACATAGACTATAAATCTTTATTTCATTTTCCAATCCTGTGCTGTTTTACAAATCCTACTTTTTCCAGATTTTTATGCAGATAAACAAGCCTGTGGCTATACATTCCTGATACTTTTTTGGAAGTATTAAGAGATGCATGAAAAATTCTGTTTGGCATTTCTTTGGAAGAAACTCGTGAGACACGAGTTAAGGACAAAGACAACTTATTTTAATGCTAATACTGTAAAATCTTAAACCAAATGATTTTCTCCAAAATTCATGTCTCACGAATTGTTGTTAAGGCTCTTATTTTAAAAAGAGAAATATTCAAAAATTATTCGTTTACCACTAAAAACGCTTCTATCCATTTTACCAAATAATCCATCAAAAATTCCGGTTTCCTATTTTCCATTAAACTGCACCGAAGCCACGCCCGCCTGTAGTTCAGGCCCCCCTTTGGCCGGTTGATAGACAAAATAAATGTCGTGGAATTTGCCGTCAGTAACCGGATCAATATCAATGTGCAACAACACCGGAGTTCCTGCTTTTGGAACCGAACTTTTACTAATCACTTTTCCGTCTGGCGCGTCTAACCTTATTTCAAAAGGATAATTACTTTTTGAAGCCGTACGGCTTCCTATAGAAAGAGCTATCGAACGCACACCGGTTAAATCTGTGTGGCTGATAGAAAACCACCCGGATGACTGAGGAAGAACAAGAAAGTTATTTCCATTGGCGTTATACACCGAAAAACCATTTAGCTTTTCAGTGCCTGTAAAAGTATACACGCTACTTCCCAGGGAAACGAATGCATTGCCGGTAAGCGGTTTTATATTGTTACCACCTTTATCGGTATAAGACGCAGTTAAAACCAACGACGCATTGGGCTGTTCTTTAGCCGGAGGAATAATGCTTCCTTCCTGCGGCAACGATTTATTTTTTTCATTCTTATTGGAAAGAGAAAATATCCAGGCGAGGATCTGATCAAGGTCTTGCTGCGAAATATCAGGATGGGCAGCCATAGCTACCTCACCCCAAACGCCGGCTCCTCCATTTCTTATTTTTTGACTCAGGTAATCATGCGCTTTAGGATCTTTTGCATATTTCGTTGAAACGAGCATAAATGCCGGGCCTACGGATTTCTCATCTTCTTTGTGGCAATTTTTACAATCCAACGTTTGCGTAAGGATTTTGCCACCTACATTTGGTGGAAGAACTTCCTGGTGTCCTTCCGGATTTTTTACGGGAACAAAATCTTTTTTATAATCATAAGTCACAAAAAGATTGTTCAAATCTATCTTAGAAGTATCGTTGTCCTTTATGCTAACTGCGTATTTTACCGGCAGGCCGGGAAGGTAAAAAGATTTGTTTCCACCCAATAATTGAATATTTACCACAGGTGCTGCATTTCCTGCATACACATTTACAGCATCACTTTTTGTGGAAGCGCCCTGCTCGTCTCTCACTTCTACAGAAATCGCATAATCCCCGGCAGTATTGAAAGTATAATCCAATTCAGGCGACGTTGTCGTTCTTTTTTGACTACCAAGATTCCAGACGTATGAAAGTTTGTCCTTATCCGGATCTTTCGCATCGACAGTAGCTTTGATGTGAAAAGGTAATACACCGGAAGTTTTGTCAATGTGAATCGCCTGTATTTCCGGCGCACGGTTTCCTCCGTTATAATCAATAACCGATAAACCTGCATCCGGGTTGTCCTGGAACCAGCCTGTTCCATATTCCAACAAATATAATTTGCCATCCGGGCCCACTTCCATATCGCTGCAATTGTGCAATTGAATATGCTCCATAAAAGGTTCCATCTTATCAAAATCTCCATTTGGCAACATGGTAACCGCTTTTATCCAACCTCTTATCCAATCATAAATAAATAATTTTCCATTATAGTAATCAGGCAGGCGGGTCTTTTCGGGGAACATGCTGGTGTAATAAACAGGTCCGGCCATAGCGGTACGCCCTCCCGAACCCACTTCGGGAAAATCAGGCGAAGCGGCATACGGATACCAGATAAAAGCCGGTTGAGCCGGTGGCAAATCTTTTAGTCCGGTATTATTTCTTGAGTCGTTTACAGGATGTTCGGGGTCGAAAAGATTTCCGCTCTTTCCGGTTGCATAATCAAATTGCCTGTAAGGATAATTATTGCCAACAAACAATGGCCAGCCAAAGAATCCGGCCTTGCGTGCCTGGTTTACTTCATCATAACCACGCGGACCGCGCGTTTCCATACTATCATTATTAGCGTCCGGGCCTACTTCTCCCCAATACAGAAAGCCATTTTTCTGATCGACTGAAATGCGGTAAGGATTACGATCCCCCATCACATATATTTCCGGCCTTGTATTGGCTTCTCCTTTAGGGAAAAGATTTCCATCCGGTATTTGATAGGTACCATCATCCATCACACGAATACGATTGATTTTTCCGCGCAGGTCGTTGGTATTACCCGCTGACCTCCTTGAATCATATTGTTGATGGCCCGGGATGTCATTTAAGGGAGCGAAACTGTTGGTTACAAACTTTGCGCCCGGCTCACTAAATGGCGTAGAATTATCACCTGCAGAAAAGTATAATAATCCATCAGGACCAAACGCAACAGAGCCACCTGTATGACAACAGATTTCCCGTTGTTCATACAATTGAAGAATTATTTTTTCTGACTTAACGTCAATGGTATCATTTTCAAAAGTGAACCTGGATAAGCGGTTCACAGAGGTATCCTTGGGACTATAATACATATATACCCAATGATTTTTATCGAAATGCGGGTCTTTAGATATTCCTAATAATCCTTCTTCAGAATTCACGCCGGGCGTATGTTCGGTTTTCCAATAGACATTAAGGAAACCCACTTGCTTCACTTGCTTTGTAACGTGATCGTATTTTAAGATTTCGCCGCGGCGCTGAAGCACAATAATATCAAGGTTGGGAAGTATGGTCATTTCCGTCGGTTCGAAAAAAACTCCTTTTACCAATGATGTTTTGGTAAAACGATCTTCATCAGGCGGCAACTGTGTAGCCACTTTAGAATAATCCAGATCTTTGTTATCACCAATCGCATATTCTATTCCTCCGAGTAGATGTTTTAAATAAAGTGGCTCTTGATAACATTCATCCGTATGTCCCAACTCTGTGTAAAATGCGCGGCCACCATCATAGTCGTGGTACCAGCTCATTGGGTGAAAATCCCCATTGGTGCCGCCTTCATAAGATTTTTCATCGATGGTAATTAAGACATGGATGTCAGGATTTATTTTTTTGAAATTATAAAGTTCGTCGGTGTGCGTCCAAACTGTATCTGTAAAGAATTTTGTAGCGGGAAAATCTTTGTCTTTTATGATGAATTTCGCTTCTTGTGGTCTTGGATGTCCGTTAAAATAGGCGCCCACCAATCGTCCGTACCAGCCCCAATCGTATTCCGTATCGGTTGCAGCATGCACACCCACAAATCCCCCACCAGCCTGTATATAGCGCTCAAAAGCTGCGCGCTGCCTGTAATCCAGCACATGCCCTGTAGTACTCAAAAAGATAACCACGGCGTATTGTTTTAGCGTATCATCATTGAACTGATCAGAATTGGTAGTAGTATCCACATCAAAACCGTTTTCGTTCCCGAGTTTGATGACTGCATCAATACCTTTTGGGATCGAAGCATGGTGAAATCCCATCGTTTTCGAAAATACCAGCACACGAGGTTTAGTACTTTTTTTATCAGAACAGGAAAATTGAAACAGGGAACATGTAACTAAACAGAGGAGAAAATACCTTTTCATAAAAAACATAAATGGATTTTAAAGTAAAAAAATTAATTAAACGACCCGATCGCCAATGATATGGATTTTATCTTGCCACTTGTACAAAAGACTAAATACGTCATTTTATTTGTTAGAAAAATGATCAAGTTCAAATCGAATCCGTCAACATTCACGAGGGCGTGAAATTAATAAGAAAATAACAGAGTGAGGTATTTTATTTTACTTCCAAAGAAAGCACTTCTTCTTTCTCAAAATATGCTTTGAACCGGTCGCCTACCATACATTCGCCTGTTCCCGCTGGTGTTCCGGTAAAAATAAGGTCACCGATATTTATCGAAAAATAATTGGAGATATGGGAAACAATTTTATCGATAGAGAAAATCATTTCACGGGAATTGGCTTTCTGAACTATTTCGTTATTTTTTTCGAAAGAAAAGTTTATGTTCTTTTTATCTATTGCGGGCGTTAGGTCAATAAATTTTCCGACAGCGGCAGAATTATCAAATGCCTTCGCCTTTTCCCATGGAAGCCCTTTTTCTTTCAATTTAGTTTGTAAATCACGGGCAGTAAAATCGATTCCCACGGAAATGCCATTATAATAATTGGAAGCGTGCTTTTCCTGGATGTATTTTCCGTTTTTACTGATGCGGAGCACAAGTTCTGCCTCGTACTGAAGTTCATTTGTAAATTCCGGGTAATAAAAAGGTGCATGTCCCTGTACCAGGGCGCTTTTGGGTTTCATGAAAACTACGGGTTCATCTGGAATCTCATTTCCCAGTTCCGCGGCGTGTTTGGCATAATTGCGCCCAATGCAAAATATTTTCATTCTCAAATAGGTTTTAGTTAGGTTTTAGTATGGTTCGTTTAAAGGTGCTACGAAAATATATAAACAAATTGAAAAGTGAATTTATCTAAACATAATTAAAACTTAAGATTATTTACTTCATTCATGGCTCTATCTATTCCCATGGTTGCAAAATCCTCTATTATTTCTATGCTTTTTTCAATTTTCAATTTTATGGTCTCTCTTTCTTCCGGCAGCCAGCGGCTTAAAACAAACTCAACCTGCATTCCCTTAGGAAATTGATTCCCAATTCCAAATCGTAACTTGGGGTACTCATTTGTGCCCAGAATGTTTTGAATATCCCTCAATCCATTGTGCCCCGCATCACTTCCACCCTTGCGCAATCTTAATTTATTAACCGGAAGCGCCAGATCATCTACAATCGTCAACGAATTCTCTATGTCTATCTTTTCTTTATCAAGCCAATACTTCACCGCCCGTCCGCTTAGGTTCATATAAGTCGTTGGTTTTATACAAACGAATATTTTTCCCTTAAATTTTATTTCAGCCAAATTGGCTAATCGCGAAGACTGAAAAAAACAATTGTGTTTCAACACAAACGCATCCAACACGTCAAATCCAATATTGTGCCTGGTATGAGCATATTCATTTCCAGGATTTCCTAAACCAATAATTAAAAACTTCGACATAAAAACGAAAATAAACTGAATCCTGACATTTTTAAAAAATCACTCGTCAATATTAATTTTAACGTAATATACATCAGTAAGCGAACTTTTACGAATGATTTCCATTTTTTTATTAATTCTGCGACAATACTGCCAAACCACCTACTGAACTTACTAAAACTCCCGCTTGAAACGGCAGAAGTTCTTTGCTTATATTATTCAATCCGAACTCTTCAGGTGTTTAATTAAAAAATCGAGTGCTTTTTTATCCGGCAACATTTCCTTTCCCGGAGTAGCGTCTAATCTCATTATCAGCTCTTTTTTTTCAGTATAGCCGGGCCATTCCGGAAGGTCTTTACCATTGGGATTTCCCGTTGATATAAAATTTGCCCAGAAGGAAGACATCGTCTTTTCCAAAGCAAAATCGACAGGCTGCCAGGGGCAACGATGCACAAAATCCAGATTGCCATAAGCATAGGCTACTTCACCCGTATGGAAAGCGCCATATTTTACATAATCACCGGTAGCAGGCAGTTTGCGGGCAAAACGGTATAAATACACGTTGCTGTTTTTAAGATCAGATTGTTTGTTGGCCCAGGTATAATTTTGAATGCCAAACATCAAATCTCCTGAAAGCCTTTGTTGCGATGCAACGGCTTCTTCGTCTGTGTTGGCAGGATAAAAAGATAAAAACTTATTGGCATCAACACCGTATTTCTGTTCGGCATGCTTTTTAAATTCTTCGGCATTATCCATCTTACCAAAAGAAACACCATCACCCTCATTCCAGCCGGTAAGCAGATTCACCTCATTTTCTTCGCCTGCGGCAAATATCTCCGGAATAGATTTTGGCAAAATATATCCATCCACTTTAGGTCCGTTTAATGGCCAATATTTCTTTAGTAATTCATCAGATGGAATCTTCCTTAGCGCTTCTAATGAATTCGCATGTATTGATTGTTCATATCTTATGCCTTCTTGTTCTGCTTGCTGAAGTGTAGTTGCTTTTCTTCCGGGAGTATTTATAAGCGCTGCGCCACTTTCGGCAATCGCATGTTTAAACAAATCTTTACAGAGCGGTGAAGCAACGAGACAATTCACGCTCATCGATCCGGCAGATTGACCCGCAATGGTAATATTATCAGGGTCACCACCAAAAGCAGCAATATTTTTCTTAACCCATTTTATCGCAGCTATCTGATCGAGCAGCGCATAATTTCCAGAAGTGTGATGTGCTGATTCCCTGGTAAGATCAGGTAAAGCAAAAAAACCAAAAATGCCTACACGATAATTCGCGCTCACAAATATGATTCCTTTTTTTGCCATCGCTTCTCCATTATAAACCGGCACGCCGCTGCCACCACTCACAAAACCTCCACCATAGATCCATAAAACAACTGGCCTTTTTTCTTTTGCAGAAGAAACCCCGGTCCATATATTGAGATAAAGACAGTCTTCACTTATCGGTTGTTTAGGAATAAGATATTCCTCGGACCAGGGACCGAACGGCACAGGACTACCTTGCATAGGGCTTGGGCCAAACGCATCACATTTTTTTATTCCGCTCCACGGATTCACGGGCTGCGGCGCTTTCCATCTCAAATCACCAACGGGCCGCGCTGCAAAAGGAATTCCTTTAAAAATATGTACATCTCCCGAAGAATCCGTCGTTCCGCTAATCATTCCTCCATCAACTTTAATAGTTTCAAAGGAATCTCCATGGATAAAAGAAAATGAGAAACAAAATATGGTAATACAAACGGCAAAAATTAGGCTGATTGCAATTCGGATTTTTTTTGAGTTCAATGCAAAGAGTTTAGAATAGAAAAAAATTGAATGTTTTAATTGAAAAGATAAGAAAATTTATTTCCAGAATCAGAAAATGGTTTATTTGACAATTTACTGTATCCCAGGCCGGGCATTAAATGTCGAACGCCTACAGCAACGAAACACAAAACAAACTTGTTTATTTGTTCTTCCAAATTTCAATTCATTAAATTTGTTTGAGTATAAGAACATGCTATGAAACTTGAGGACACGAAGGAATGGAATTATTAAATTATAAAAAATGAAAGTCTGTAAATATTAAATCAAATTGCATTTTTCGACTTTAAACAATAAACAAACTTTTAATAGCTTTTCCTATTTTCGACCCTGTTAATTTTATTTCTGCATCAACTTATTTTATATTTTATGAAACACTGTTCAACAAAAACATTTTTAATCACCATCTTATTAATGATGAGTTCCGCTTCATTTAGCCAGTCGGGCACTCAGCCACCTGAAGCCCCAACCGTAGTAGTGGCGGGCGCTCAGCTACATTTGGTTTCCAATCAATTTAAATTTACCGAAGGCCCCGCGGCAGACAAAGAAGGAAATATTTTTTTTACAGATCAGCCAAATGATAAAATTTGGGAGTATGACATACATGGCAAACTTTATCTTTTTATGGATAAAACCGGCCGTGCCAATGGGCTGTATTTTGACAAAGAAGGAAACCTTGTTTCATGTTCGGATGAAAAAGATGAGTTGTGGTCAATAAGTAAAAGTAAAAAGGTAACGGTATTGATGACAGACTACGAGGGCAAGAGAGTGAACGGCCCTAATGATCTTTGGATTGATAATAAAGGAGGCATTTATTTTACCGATCCGTATTATCAACGCGATTATTGGACCCGTACGAAACCGGATATCGACGGGCAAAAAGTTTATTACCTGCCTAAAGGAAAAAAAGAAGCATTTATTGGCGATAACACGTTGCAAAAACCAAACGGCATTATCGGCACACCCGATGGGAAATATTTGTATGTAGCGGATATTGGCGGTGACAAAACGCACCGGTTCGAAATGAATGCGGATGGCACTTTACACAACAAAAAATTATTTATTGCTCAGGGATCCGATGGAATGACCCTGGATGAAGAAAGAAATCTTTACTTATCGGGAAAGGGTGTATTTGTATTTAACAAAAACGGAGAAAAAATTGGTTATATACCTG